>Ga0209417_1000359_pt1 | contig 113945 bp, 100 predicted proteins | sample RifGroF2_FD_184002 | JGI IMG/M metagenome (GOLD analysis project Ga0209417, IMG submission 184002) | Groundwater microbial communities from Rifle, Colorado, USA - Groundwater F2 (SPAdes) (version 2) | ecosystem: Environmental > Aquatic > Deep subsurface > Groundwater | place: Rifle, Colorado... | reverse complement strand
ATTAACAATTTATTTAGTTGCTAACAAAGAAAAGAAAAAGAAGCAAAAAGAAAAGAAAACCAATACATTATAAACAAAACTTTTCATCTTTAATATTCCCTTGTTAATAAAATGCAAATCTAAAGGAAGGCAAGTGACCCCTAAAGGGGGATTCGTTGAAAATCAATGAAATATGTAAAGTCCCCTTTAGGGGATTCCAGCCTGCGGTTGGCAGGTAGGGGTATTTGTCTTTTCGGAGTGTACTCAATGTAATCTGTATTTTAAATAAAAAACATCGCCACTCCGACCACACTGATCACGGCACCAATAATTTCTTTCAGGGTGATTTTTTGTTTGAATATGAAATGTGCAGGTGCGATGATGAGTACAGGTACAATGGACATCAGGGTGGCGGCAATCCCGGCCGAGGTATGCTGAATGGCAATCAGCGAAAAAGCAACCCCCAGAAACGGACCAAAAAAGGAACCGATACCGATACCCGCCATAATTCGTGTTTGTTGAAGTGTTCGGGCCACTTGTTTCCATTTTCCAAGGAGGGTGATCAAAAAAGTAAAGCCTGCAATTCCGGCGATGATCCTGATTTGCGTGGCTGCAAAAGGATCGTAATCGCGCATGCCGTATTTGCTCAGTACCAGACCGCCTGCCTGTCCCATGGCGCCAAGAAAGGCAAAAAGCAATCCCTTGATCGGAAAATTAAACGAGATCCGTTTGCCCACCACCGGTTTTGCCAGGATGGTCAGCGAAATACCAAAGATGACCAGCAGCATTCCAAAGATGCTTTTTGGCGAAAGCGATTCATCCAAAACAAAATAACCCAACATCACGGTTGCCGGTGGTGCCAGGGTCATCATCAGCATGGCTATCCGTGAGCCGATCAGCACATAGGAGGAAAACAGAAAATAGTCGCCAATCACAAACCCGATGAGCCCGGAAAGGGACAGCCAAATCCAGGCATGAGCACTGGCGTCCATGGGTAGAAAAAGGTCTCTGGTATAGTAGGTTACACCTCCCAACAGGAAAAATGCAGCGGTCAGCCGGATGATATTGACCGGATAGGAACCTACTTTTTTGGTGGCAAATTCAAAGGCCAGGGCCGTTATAGTCCAGAAAACCGCTGTAATCAACGCTGCGATTTCTCCAAAATAGGCTGTCTCCATGTGATTTTTTAAGGCTGCAAATGTAGGGGATTATTGGAAATAATGATAGGTGACGATTGACATTGCTTTTTGTTTCGATTCTATCCTGACCAAGGTTGAAACCTATATCAGTGTTCAGAAATATTTGGTCGTATTACTACTGCATTTTTTATTGGCCACTTATTTGTCCCGATTTCTAAATAAGTGCAAACCACATCATAACCAGTCATAACGATCATAAATAATCAGCACCCCCGCACGACCCCCGTTGGCCATCGGGGGTTCGTACGGAGCTCTATCCAATTCAACCAGACTGTGATTTGAGTTTTCTCTCCATCAAATAATAAATCACTAACTTTGTAAAAACTTAAAAAGCTAGAAATATGAGCCATAAAACGAATGTAACCTGGACGGGAGCTATGTCTTTCGAAGCCAAAGTCAACAGTTTCAAAATTAAACTCGATGCCGATGAAGCGGTCGGTGGTAAAAATACCGGGCCCCGTCCCAAGCCACTCACCCTGGTTTCGCTGGGAGGTTGTACCGGCATGGATGTGATTTCTATACTGGGTAAAATGCGCGTGGTACCCGAATATTTTAATGTGGAAGTTACCGGTGAACTCACCGAAGAACATCCCAAATATTATGATAAACTGCACATCCGGTACATTTTTAAAGGCGATGATTTGCCCATGGAAAAACTTGAAAAAGCAGTTACCCTTTCCCAGGAGCGCTATTGTGGCGTAAGCGAAATGCTTCGCAAAGCGGCCACCATCACCCACGAAATTGTGGTGGAATAGGCGTTGTACTTAACTCAAAAGAAGCCTGCTACGAAAATAGCAGGTTTTTTTGTTTTTATATTTTAGGATTGTCTATTTTTATCCCTGATAACCAAATATGTTGTTAAAATGAAAAAAGGATTGCTTCTTCTGTTTACAGGATTGTTTTCGATGGCAACACTTTTTGCCGGATCGGTTACCCGCCAACAGGCCGAAAGGCTGGCCATTAATTTTTGGGATTCGAATGTGTTGATGATGTCTGTTACGAATGGCTTTAGGCCAGAAGTTGGTGACATCACCTCTTTTGAATACGATGAACAAGTAATTTATTTCCAAATAAATATGAAACCTGATGGCTGGATTCTGGTATCTGCCACCGATGCGGCACAGCCCATTTTGGCTTATTCTCCCACAGGACAAATTGATTCGCAAAATATACCTGCCAATACAGCCGCATGGTTGTCGCAATACCAGAAAGCATTAAATGAAATCATACAAAACGACTTTCCGGGCACACCGGATATCCTTCAAAAATGGGAAGAACTCCTTTCCATAGAAGCCGGTTCCTCTATTCATTCCTCCTGGTCGCGCGGCGTGGAACCTTTGCTCACCACCAATTGGGACCAGGGGCGTTATTATAACGAAATGTGCCCCTCTGATCCTGCCGGTCCGGGAGGGCATTGCTATGTGGGATGTGTGCCCACCACGTTGGGACAGCTTTGCAACTATTTCCGATGGCCCGAAACAGGGATTGGCGAGTACTCCTATGATGATCCGGTTTATGGAACCTTGTCGGCTGATTTTGGAAACACCACTTACCATTGGGATGAAATGGCGGTTTCGTTGCACAATTCTAACCTCGCCGTTGCTGAATTGTTGTATCATCTGGGAGTTGCCTGCGATCTGGTTTATGGGCCCGATGGTTCGGGAATGTACAACCACAAAGCCGCCTACGCCTTGCGTACTTTCTTTAAATTTGCCCCCGAAACCCAATATGTCTTCCGTGACAGCACCAATATCGATTGGGATAGCCTGATTATCAACCATCTCGACCGGAATATTCCGTTATACTATGCCGGCTGGTCGGTGCCCAATATCAACGGACATGCCTTTGTGTGCGATGGTTATCAGGATGAACACTTTTTCCATTTTAACTGGGGCTGGAGTGGTTCATTTGATGGGTATTTTTATACGGATGCCCTGAATCCGGGTGGCAGTAATTTTAACCTGGCACAGGAACTGGTCATCAATGCCATTCCTGATTCAATCAATTATACCTATCCGGCAGGATGTGCCGGGTTTTCAGAACTCAATACCACCAGTGGTACCATTGGCGATGGCAGTGGTCCATTGTATGGTTATTTGCCCGGGGCAGACTGTAGTTGGCTGATTGCTCCGGAGGATTCGATTACTTCGATCACGCTACATTTTATACAATTTGATGTAGCAGAAGGGGATACCTTATTTATATACCAGGGTGGTTCGGCAACTGCACCCAGAGTAGGAGCCTATTCCGGAGATCAACTTCCTGATGATTTGGTGGTTGAAAGTGATCAGGCTTTTCTGGAGTTTCAAACACAATCGGTTTCCGGTGCTTCGGGTTGGCTGGTGGGTTTTGAAGCTCAGATTCCGGTTTACTGCACTACAAACCAAATGCTCCCGGATATTTCGGGCGCCTTAAGCGATGGTAGTGGCCCGCGCAATTATCACAATGCTTCGATGTGCATGTGGATGATTGCTCCTCCCGGAGTTCAACTGATTGAACTGCAATTTGATACCTTCGATACCGAACCCAACTTTGATGTGGTTACCATCTACGATGGAAATGAGGTGATAGGAGCATTTTCGGGCAATGAAATCCCACCCATGTTAACTGCCACCAGCGGAATCATGTTTGTTGTTTTTACCTCCAATGCGGAGATTACAGCTTCCGGCTGGACGGCTACCTACACCACCGATTTGGTTGGATTGGAAGAAAACCCGTCCAAAGAACCAAAATTATATGCATTTCCAAACCCGGCCCACGACAAGCTGATCATCCATCAGTCAAATGCAGGAATCCTAACCCACTTTAAAATTATCAATTCGATTGGCAACGTGGTTTATATAGAAGATTCACAAAATGAAGAAATACAGATGGATATTACCGGATGGTTGCCAGGAGTTTATTTTATAGAGGCAAGATCCGGTAAAAGTAATGGAATAATAAAGGTGATCGTTTGGTAGCTCAATTATTAAAAATGTCGGTTTTGTTTTGAAGGAAGTCTTTTATCGTTTTAAACACTTCCTGTCGTGCCTTTTTATTTGAGAGCATCAGGTCGTGCATGCCTTCAGGAATGGCTTTCTTAGTAACCTGTTTTCCTAACCTGTCGGCAAGTCGTTCAATATCTGCAACATTTAACACCGAATCCGCTGTCTGCATGTCTTCGCGATAGTCTCCCGGTTTTACACTTCTTTCAGCATACATGACCAGGATGGGAAGATCAATGTTCCAACCTTTTTGTAGCATTTTATGAGCAGAATGGATCGTGTGAATCCAACCCAAATCCACCTGATGACCTTCGATGGGTTTTATGGTCAGGTCAAAGTCCCAATCGCCATGGAACTGCTTGTGGATACTTTCTCCATACCCTCTGGTTAAACCGGAAGGTGATGAGATACCGGGAAAAAATTTGCCGATACATGCGATAGCAGGAAGCAGCATTTTTTCTACCGAATTCAAATTAAATTCAAAAAAAGGACTATTCAAAATCAAAGCGTTCACCGGAAATTGGTCTGTAAACTGATTGCAATACAATGAGGTGATCAATCCACCGGTTGAATGGCCCATCAGTGCTATTTTTTTGATTCCTTCCTTTGTGCGTATGTAGTTCAAAGCCAGTGTTATTTCCTCAAAATATTCAGTGATGTCATGTGTGCCGCCAGGCTTTTGATGAGGGAGCAGCGATCGTCCGTAACGCCTTAAATCAAGGGCGAAAAATTGAATATCCAGGTTGGTGAACCAATCGGCCATGTGTTCCTGAAAAAAGTAATCGTTGAAACCATGAATATACAAAACGGCCTTATTAGTTGGTGATAAAAAGGGATGTGTATACAAGGTAGCCACGTTCTTTCCCTCCCGGTCGGGCATGAGTTGGAACGTATTTGTTTTACCCGGTAGATTTTCAATTGACATATTCAGAAGTTGGCAGATGACTTCAAAAGTAATATAAATTCTGTCGTTGAAAATCCATTTATTGAGAACTAATGATGGAAGGTTATTGCGCTGAGCACCGGGCTAAAGCCGTCGAGCAATGGATGGGGTTTGGGCTGAGAGCACCGGGCTAAAGCCGCAGTGCAATGGATGGGATTGGGCCTTATTTCACCGGGCTAAAGCCGCGGTGCAAAGTAGGCTGATGCACCGGGGTAAAGCCGCGGTGCAAAGTAGGCTGATACACCGGGCTAAAGCCGCGGTGCAATGCAATGGATGGGGCTTGGGCTGCACCGGGCTAAAGCCGCGGTGCAATGGATGGGATTGTTGAGGGTTCCCAACTTTACTATCTTTGCACTCACTAATTATCAACTATGCAACCTACCGACCTACCGCAATGGCTGCCCACTACCCTCAAAGAAGTACAAGAAAGGGGCTGGGACGAGCTCGATGTAATCCTTTTTAGTGGTGATGCTTATATCGATCATCCATCATTCGGCATGCCGGTCATCGGTCGCGTGCTCGAAAGCATGGGGCTCAAAGTGGCTATTGTTCCTCAACCCAACTGGCGCGATGATTTGCGCGATTTTAAAAAGTTGGGGAAACCGCGGCTATTTTTTGGCGTTTCGGCAGGAGTAATGGATTCGATGGTAAATCATTATACTGCGGGAAAAAGGTTGCGCTCCAACGATGCCTATACACCCGGAAATAAAGCTGGTTTCAGGCCCGATTATCCTACCATTGTTTATTCAAAAATACTTAAGAACCTGTTTCCCGATGTGCCAATCATTGCTGGTGGGGTGGAGGCTTCGTTGCGTAGGGTGACCCACTACGATTATTGGCAAAATAAGTTGTTGCCATCGATGATCGTCATGAGCCAGGTAGACTTAATTGTTTATGGGATGGGCGAAAAACCACTGATGCAGGTGGTGGATTTGATGCTTCGTGGTGTGCCGTTTAATAAAATTAATACGGTTCAGCAAACCGTATTTAAAGTGAGTTCGCGGGATCAAATTCCAGTTAACAAAAAATGGGAGACTTTCGAGTTGAATTCGCATGAGACCTGTTTGGAAGATAAAGTGGCTTACGCGAAAAATTTCAGGGTAATAGAGGTGGAGTCGAACCGCATGAATGCAAAAAGATTGCTGCAAAAGTCAGGTGATGAGTATGTGGTCATTAATCCTGCCATCCCCTGGCTGGAGGAAAAAGAAATTGATTTTGCCTTCGATTTGCCTTACACCAGGCTTCCTCATTTTAAGTACAAATTCAAAGGGCCTATCCCTGCATACGAAATGATTAAATTCTCGGTCAACATGCACCGGGGATGTTTCGGAGGATGTAGTTTTTGTACCATTTCTGCCCACCAGGGCAAATTTATTTCCTCACGCTCCGAACGGTCTATCCTCGAAGAGGTGAAAAAAGTAGCACAGTTACCTGATTTTAAAGGCCATATTTCGGATTTGGGCGGCCCCTCTGCAAATATGTACAAGATGCAAGGCAGGGATTTGGGACAGTGTGCTTTGTGCAAGCGTCCATCTTGCATTTATCCAACTGTTTGTACTAACCTGGAGGCCGATCACGGGCCCATGTTGGATTTGTATAAAAAAGTGGACGAGGTTCCGGGAATTAAAAAAGTCACCATTGGAAGTGGCATCCGCTACGATTTACTGTTGCCCGAGCGCAATAAAAATGGAGGAAAGTCGATGGACGAGTACATCCGGACAATTGCTCAAAAGCATGTGTCAGGACGATTAAAAATTGCGCCTGAACATACGGCCAAAGATGTGCTAACGCTCATGCGCAAACCCCCATTTGCCTTATATGATCTGTTCCAGAAGAAGTTTATGAAGGCCTCGCAGGATGCCGGATTAAAGCAGCAGATTATTCCTTATTTTATATCGAGTCATCCGGGTTGCACCGAAGCCGACATGGCTCAATTGGCTGTAGATACGAAAGACGCCGGTTTTCAACTTGAACAGGTTCAGGATTTTACACCAACTCCAATGACCAATGCAACCGTGATGTATTATTCGGGAATCAACCCGGACAACATGAAACCTGTTTATTCGGCTAAAACCGCTGAGGAGAAAAAAGCGCAGAACATGTTTTTTTTCTGGTACAAACCAGAATTTAAACAGCTTATTCAGACACGATTAATGAAGTTAAAGCGACCCGATCTGGCCTCCCGGTTGTTGGACAAGAAACGTTAAGCCATATTGGTAAAAACAGCTTGGACGTCTTCGTCATTATCAATCTTCTCAAGTAATTTCTCAATGTCCTCAGTTTGCTCTTCGTTGAATTCGACAGGCGAGTTAGGAAAACGTTGCAGGCTGGATTTTTTTACCTGAATGCCCATGTCTTCAATGGCTTTCATCAACGAGCCAAATTGGGTATACTCGCCATAAGCATACACCACACCTCCTTCTTCATCAATTTCCTCCAGTCCGGCATCAATCAATTCCAGCTCAAGGTCTTCAATATTCATTCCCTCTATCTTGTCAAACTCGATCACGGCCTTGCGGGTAAACATGAAGTCCAGTGATCCTGACGGGACAAAAGAACCTCCTGCCCTGTTGAAATAGCTGCGCATGTTGGCCACCGTTCGCGTGGTGTTATCGGTGGCACATTCCACTACTACCAGGATCCCATGCGGCCCTTTGCCTTCATAAATGGTTTCGACAATGGTTTCAGAATCTTTGCCCGCAGCTCTTTTAATGGCAGCGTCAATGTTGTCCTTTGGTACGTTGTGGGCCTTGGCATTTTGAATGGCATTGCGCAATTTGGAGTTTGAATCAGGATCAAGGCCTCCTTCTTTGGCTGCCATGGTAATAATTTTTCCCAGGCGGGGAAATATCCGTGACATCTGACCCCATCTTTTCATTTTTGATGCTTTGCGGTATTCAAAAGCTCTTCCCATAAACGAAATGTTTTATAAACTGATATTATTTGAGGAGGCAAAATTATAAAATCCTGTGCAAAGGTCACCCATTTTACGGATTTTTATTCATTCGAATGCCTCTAAATAATACCAAATTGCTAATTGATTGTGTTTGAGGCTGTAACGTTAGGATAAGCAAATTGCTTTCCAATTCAAATCCCTTGAAAAGCCATCTTGCAAAGTCCCTTTCGGATAAACTCCCCAACAAATAGCCAAGTCCATTTGTTTGCCGGAAAAACCTGTCTTCATTAACTTGTTTTGCAAACAGTTCATGATAGTTTTCAAACAGGTTCCTGTGATGACCAAAAATCAAAATCAAGTGATTTCCGAGTGGTTTTTCAAGCAGTTGAGTGATGGCCTCCGGGCTATTCAGTTCGATTTCAAGTTGTGTACGGAAGAGATTCAACGAACTTCCGGATTGAAGTATGTTTCCTTCCGTCATCCATAGAAGGTCAAGGCTGGTGCCTCCGATACAAAAAAAAGGGTGCAGGATTAGGAGCAACGATCTTCCTGATTCCGATGCCCAGATCGGTTCCAAAATGGGTGAGAAGTTGTATTTTTATGTCATGCCAAATGAAATGGTACAATGGGCAAGCCTGAGTTTGTTGTTTTCTTTGTCGATACGTGCGTTATTGGCCACCCGCCTGCAAACGGGCCGTTGGGCTTGCAACTGTGCGTCTGTTTTTATTAATTATTGATTTGATTAGTGTTTGCTATGATTTATTGTCAATTATTAAAGTTGAAGGAATTTTAGCCAGCCAAGTACTTTTTTCATCAATTAAATTTTTCCATCCAAATATACTTATTAGCATTAAACTCTGTTGACTAATGGAATCTAAATCAATTCCGTTTGCATTTATCAGGTTAACATGATTTGGGGCAATTTGCTCAGTTGCTTTTATCGATTCTTTCGCATCAATATTGTTTTTTATTCGTCCATTAACATCTACGATTGTAATCTGTGCATCTGAATTATGAATTAATTTTTGTGCCAGTTTTATTAAGAATGCGTCATTTTCAGTAAACAATGGAATAATAACTTTGTCAACGCTCTTTAAGTCCTTATCTATCAGGACACCAACTGAGATATTGCTTTTTGAAATAATTAAATTGGTTCTTTCATCAAAGGGTGCATCTTTAAAGATATTCTCTTTTCCAGTGACTTGATTTATAATTCTATCGGGATTAATGATTTTTGTAGTTAAGCCAAATATCCTACCTAATAAACTTCCTTCAAAAATTGATTGACCTATACCGACGAGCAGCAAATCAAAATCGCCTTTATTGGCCACCGAAGCTATATCATTTTCAATATCATTAGATGCTTTAAACAGGGTTGTGATTTTTTGATTGAGATTATGTGATTCCTGAATTACCGGGTTAAAACTTTCCTTTTCATATTTATCTAAATTATATCTATTCAGTTCTTTGCTTGGAGATAAATGCATTACGGTAACAGAAGCACTTCCGTTAAGCCTTCTAATCAGACTGTTTGCTAATCGCAGTAACGATACGCCCCTTTCAGGATTGCCAAATGATACCAATATTTTAAATTTACTAATTGCACTTAGCTCGAGTTCGGTTTCTGTTTTTGGGCTTTTGAATGCCCAATTTATAAATGCTAAAGCCGGACCTGTCATAAACGTTGTTACCAATGCCATAATAACCATCATGGCAAAAATTTCGGGAGTCAGAACTCCTAAATCATACCCTATGTTTAAAATCACCAATTCCATTAAACCCCGGGTATTCATCAAAGCGCCAATTGTTAAACTGTCTTTCCAGTTTTGACCAACATATTTTGCAGCCAATGCACTGCCGATAAATTTACCTGTAACAGCTACAATAATTATCAGCCCCGTTACTTTCCACAGATACGGGTCGTCAAGCAATCCGATTTGAGTACGCAAACCGGTAAATACAAAAAACAAGGGCAACAAGAGAACCAATGCAACATCTTCTACTTTCTCGATAAAATTACTTCTGAATTTCGCATTATCTGGCATTATTGCACCTGCCATAAAAGCACCGAACAAAGCGTGAATCCCGATTACTTCGGTAGCATAAGCCGATAGAATGAGGGTAAGAAAAAAGATTGCGACAATCGGTTTGGTCAAGTTTTCTCTGGATGCATGAAGGTTTCCCACACGCATTAGAAAAGGCCGAACAACCTTTATCATAAAAATCACATACCCTAATGCCAAAAAAATGGTGTAAATGGAACTAACAAAAGAACCTGCTTTTACAATAGCAATAATAAATGCCAATAACGACCATGCAGTAATGTCGTCTGCTGCTGCACAAGTAATAACAATTGTTCCAATTCTGGTTTTATGGATTCCCCGTTCCTGTGTAATGCGGGCAAGTACCGGAAATGCGGTTACGCTCATTGAAATGCCCAAAAACAATCCGAAAGAAGAAAACAGAACACCATCGGGAGCAAACGATTCATAAATAAAGTATGCTAAACCCATACCCAGGGCAAACGGAATAATGATGCTTGCATGACTGATAACTACCGCATCGTGGGCTTTATTTTTAAGTACCTTTAAATCCAACTCCATGCCCACAATAAACATAAACAAGATTAGGCCAATCTGGCTTATAAACTCTAGATTACCCAAGGAATGGACAGGAAATAGTGCAGATGAAAATTCGGGAAAGTAGAAACCAATTAAAGAAGGCCCAAGGATTATACCGGCAACAATTTCACCAATAACCGTTGGTTGGCCTATTTTTGTACACAACCAACCTAAAAGACGGGCTACAAATATAATGGTGACAATCTGTGCCAATAATATAGCCAACGGATGTTCCAAATTGAGAAGGAAAGAATTAACAAACTCGCCCCACTGACTAATTTCAGATTCCGGAATTACTATTTTTCGGCCATTTTCTAATTTTGAACCCAACAAAACAATCCAATACATTAAAGCAGAAAATCCACCAACAATTCCTATATAAAAGATAATATTTCTAAATTTTTTCATTTTTAACGTATTAAAATAGCGGTCACAAAACTATAGTTTTATAATATTAACATTACTGAATTTGATTATTCTTCATTTCTATATTTCTTCATAATGTCCTTAAATAATTCTCCTATGGTAGGTGGCGTATACGAAATTGCATTTGCACCAGAATTTATTGCCAGCCGTATTGTTTCCTCTGATTTTCCACCTGTAGCTAGTATTGCAATTTCGTTATTTATTTCTCTGATTATTTTAATGATATTCGAAGTCTTTTCTGCACCTGAAACATTAAATATATCCACGCCTGCTTTGATTCGCCCTTCAAAGTCCTCATTCTCTGAAACTACTGTTATAATGATGGGTATATCAATTTTATCTTTAAGTCGTTTTATTAAATCATTTGATGTTGGCTTATTTAAAACAACACCTAATGCGCCCTGAAATTCTGCATCAACGGCAAGGTTAATAGACCTGTATCCATTTGTTATTCCTCCGCCAACACCACAAAGAATTGGCTTATCAGATGCTAAAAAAAGCGAATGTGAAATTAGTGGCTGAGGTGTAAATGGATAAACCGCTATGATGGCATTTGCATTGGTGTTCCTAATAATTGCAACGTCTGTTGTAAATAAAAAGGATTTTAGTAACTGACCAAAAATTCGAATCCCCGAACACTCATTGATTACTTCGGGAACTGTAACTATATTTTTTCTTAATCTGCTTTGAAAAGTTGGAATTTTGTCCATATTTTCTGGTTTGTTAAGATTATTACTGTGTTAATTGAAAACTGATAATAGTCGTCAGTATCAAGGCTGAATAAATAGGGTCAACCATTCGTAATATTTTTTCATTTATCTAATGGTTTAGTATGAGTAATTCGATATGCTACAAAATCTATATCAGGACACGGAGTACAGGATGTTTCCAATCTTCCTTTTATTCTATCGCGGGATTCATGGTCAAGCCTTAATATCAACCGAACCGTTGTTTGTTCACCACAAAACCTGCTGATATCAGAAGTATTTATTATTTGACTGCCACTAATGTATTTTTTGGACAATGCGGATTGCCATGAAGTATTTGTGCTATTATTAATTCTGATCAAGTAATTTGTTTTATGCTTTGTGATTTCAAACCTGGCGATTGGACCATCAAGTTCCAGAGAGAAACAGCCTCTATTTATAAAGGACGATGAGGCTTCATCCAAATGCCATTCACCCAAAAAATCAAGGGATAGATTTTTAGACTTTGTCTCTTGATTACAGCCTGAATGAATACAGAGCAAAATAAATAGCCCGCTAAAGATTCTTTTCATAGTGCAATACTTTACAATGAAAATATTCTTCATTTACCTTTAAAATCTTGGGTAAAATTCAGGACTATTTTAATGCTGTCAACGGGAGTGAAATAAAGATTAGCAATTATGTAACAAGACTGAAAAAATATGTAATGAGTCAGATTTTGACTTTCTGCAAGAACTCATTTCTGTAATTCTCGCTTAACGAAAGTTTGATGTTTTTTCCTTGGTCTGAAATTAAATTAGAGGTGATTTCATCAAATGAAAACACTTGAACAGCTTTAATGGAAAGGATTTCCTTTTTGTTTATTCTGCAAAAATCAGCGGTGGGGAGTAAGTCGGTCAGCTTATCAAATGTGATGTTTTTCAAAACAAATTCTTCTCCGTTAAATAATCGAGCAACCTTGTCGCGGCTATCGTTTTCAGATGTTTTGATGTAGGTTTTTTTATCAAAAAACAGAATTGCTTTGCCTTTATTGGTGTTTAGATGAAAAAATTCTTTCGTTTCTTTTGCATTGTTGTGCAGGCTTAAAGCTTTTTTCACAGCCTTTTCAAGCCGTTCTTTAGTTAATGGTTTACGAATATAATCTACTGCATTAAGGTCAAAGGCATCAGCGGCATATTCCTTGTAAGCAGTTGTGAAAATTACAGGGCAGCCATTTAGTAAATTAGCAACTTGCAAACCGTTCATTTCAGGCATTTCTATATCCAAAATACATAGGTCGTAATCCAGCTTGGACAGATCTGCGCAGAATTTTACCGGACTGTTAAAAGCCTTTACAACCTCTAATTCAGGAATTTGTTCACATAGCATTTTAAGATACGATAAACCTTTTAGCTCATCATCGAGCAGCAAGCATTTGAGCTTTGTGTTCAAGTAGATTAATTTTTAAGTGACTAATATAAACATCGCCTTCAATAAACTTATCAAGTTTGAAATTGTTCTTGTAGATTATTTTAAGCCTTTGTTCCAGTAATTCAGAGCCTAAGCCGCTATTCTCTTTTTTCATCGGGCTTTTTGCAGATATTTTATTGGCTACGTTAAGGCAAAAAACATTATCATTAAACTCGAAAACAATAGATATATAAGCATCAGGGCTTTGTAAGTCGGCATGCTTAAAAGCATTTTCAATGAGGTCAATAGAAATTAGAGGAGTTAATAGTTTCTGTTCATAAAGAGGTTCTGATTCATTAATCTTGGTTTTTACCTTTAATTCAAAAAGCGGACTAATTTTAATTTTATTAATTTCTATCAGATTTAAAGCAAATTCTATTTCTTCCTTTGGTGAAACATATTTCTTTCGACTATCATACAAAATGTAATCCAGAACATTTGCAAGTTTATCAAGTGCAAAATATGTCTGGTATGCGTGTGATTGAATTGAGTTTAGGATGTTCTTAAAAAGATGTGGATTTAGTTTCGATTCAAGTTTTTCAAGTTGCAATGCATTGACACTGTTTTCAAGTTCTTGAAATTTTGATTCAGCCACCTTTTTCTTTTTCTCAGAATTTGAAAGCCTTAATATTAAATAGGTGAAAAGTATAATCACAATAAATCCAGCACCAAGTAAGATGTAGATAAAATGAATAGGTATTTCTTTAAACATATTCATATTGTTTTTAAATATTCAAAATGTAAAAATACAAACTTCTGCCGAGCGTTAGTAAAAAACATCCCTTTTGCATCCTGAATGCTTTCGGAATTGGTTTGTCCGTTGGCTTGTGGGGTTTGTAAACCTGCCTGCCTTGTCTACCGGTAGGCAGGCGGAAGGTCGGGTGTGCTATTTTGCAGGTGGGGTTTCTTTCTTCTTTTACAGGTGGGAAGAAAAAAATAAAATAAATTCCATCAAATTTGCACTGCCCGGTTAAAAAGCTAAACCTTTCTTATTTCAATTTTATCTATATCGTTTCTGTCTGTTTGTCTGTCTTTTACACTTGTTACCAAAAGGGTAATAGCTAAAGGAAGAAATAGCAGAATTGAAATATCATATGCCAGATTTTTTGTTCACAAATCATAATTATAGATTTACCAAATTATATACTCCAATTGGCGTCAATGAGAGGTGAGGGGAACAATCTGCGTTGATATTCATTGTACTTAAGTATATTATTCATTATCTTTTTTCTTAAAAATGGAACTTATGCCTTTGCCAATTTTCTGCACTGAGTCAATCCTCATAAGCAACAGTTCTGAGGAAATGTCTTTGAACTGTTCGCTACTTATGTTGTCAGCGTATTGCTGAGGATAAATAATAATTCTACTAATTGTTGCGAAATGTTTTTCGAGTTTAGCCGGAAGCTTTTCAAGGGCACCCATATAAGAGGCTGTACGCTTACGTGCTGAAACTAAAACTAACAAATCATCGTTGGAAATAGTTTTGGATAAAACAAGAAAATCTTCCCAATCTTCAAAGTTATTTATTTTAAATGATGTCGTTAATCTGAACTTGTTTAACAATTTATCAGTTATCCTTTCGGTAGCAGCATTACAATAAAACAAGATGGGAATACTAAGTTCTTGAGACAGCTTCGCAATTTTTGAAAACCACTGTTCAAAACCACTTTCACGCTCTGCTAAAGGAGGAACCACAACCACGATTCTTTTGTGTAAAGCCAAAGGCGTTTCAATATGACATATAAAAGTAGTTTTGTTGGTATTATTTATGATACTGTCTACTTTTTCACCGATCAGCTTATCTATTAATCCAGGATGCCTGGGCCATCCTAGAACGATTGTATTAGCCATGATCTCCCTTGAAATACGTACTATTCCGCCAGCGGCATTGTGGTCGATGGTTGTAATAACATTTACTATTGTTTCTGATGCGGAAGCCTGTTTTACAAATTCTTCGAGCTTCTTTCTTGCCTTAAAGATGTTTATTTCAGCTTCATTGTTATTGGAAACCACAGAAAGAATGGATACGGGATTAGACGAATTTTTATTTTTTATGAAGATGGAAAATTCCAATAACTTTTCAATATTCTCTATGTTCGCAATAGGTAAAAGGATATGTTCATGGTCTTGCCCATTGGCATTTTGCAAGTCGAAAATATCATCTTCATTTTCAACCACAATTTTCATTGCTGCTTTTTCGGTTGCGAAAGTGGCTACCATACAAGTAATTAATATGAGGATAATGGTACCGTTCAGGATGTTCTCATCCAAAATACCGGCTTTGTAACCAACTAATATAACAGCAAGTGTGGCAGCGGCATGCGAACTGCTTAAGCCGAAAATAAGCTGGCGTTGTGAATTTGAAAACTTAAATACGATTTGAGTGAGCAATGCGGCAAACCATTTTCCGAATAAAGCCACTATCGAAAGTGTTCCAGCCACAGTTAAAGCTACCCAACCATTTGCGATAACACTTAAATCCACCAGCATACCAACGCTAATAAGGAAAAATGGAATGAACAAGGAATTCCCAATAAACTCAATCCTATTCATAAGGGCCGATGAATGAGGGATAAGCCTGTTTAAAGCCAATCCAGCCATAAAGGCTCCAATAATCGGCTCAAGTCCCGCTATTTCGGCCAAAAAGGCGGCAAAAAAAACCACTGACAACACGAAAATGTAATGAGAATGTTTTTCACTTTCTAGTCTTCGAAAGAACCATATTGCAATTTTTGGAATAATAAAAAACATGATGGCTGAAAAGATCCCTAGAGAAACCACTAACTTAATCCAAAACTCCTGGTCCAAATTCCCCTGGCTGTTACCTATTATGATGGCCAATATGATAAGTACTGCTGTGTCGGTAAGGATTGTCCCCCCAACTGTAATGGCAACCGCCTGATTCTTCGTAATCCCTAACTTGCTGACAATGGGATAGGCTATTAAAGTATGAGTGGCGAACATACTTGCAGTAAGAAAACTCGCATTTAGGTCGTATTGAAGAAAATAGTAACAAACCGGGAAACCAATGCTCAATGGGATAAAAAAAGTGAAAAAACCGAAAACAAGGCTTTTGTTCCGGTTCACCTTAAACTCTTTCATGTCGATTTCAAGACCTGCAATGAACATGATATAAAGTAACCCTATTGTTGAGAAAAGGTCAACTGCAGAATTTTTTTCGAGGAAATTCAAACCATAAGGCCCGATAATTACCCCTGAAATGATCAACCCGATTATCGTGGGTATATTTAATCTTCTAAGTAACGTAGCTGAGAGTAGAATAATAATCAGAATTAAAGAAAATGCCAGGACTGGATTTCCTAATGGCAATTCAAATTCTTTCATTATGTGATTAAAAAAATCTGTCATTTTTCCTATATAATGCGTTTAAGTAACAAGGGCGACAACAGGATAACCATAATCATCATCGTAATGATATAAATGGGATCGTGTAATGGAAATGTGATGATGCTTAAACAAATCATGCGCCACTGGATTGTTAGGTTGCAAAACTAATGAATTCAAGTGTGCATTCATAATTTATCGGCAATGGATGCATAAACTACCTATTGCCTGAAAGCCATTTGCGTTTTACCTCATCAAACTTTCAACAGCCTTTGTTTACCTGAATTACCTGACTACCTTTGCCGCTAAATTGTCGTAATAAATGAAAAAAAAAGTTGTTTACTTGTGCTTTTTCCTGATAACGGGCTTAATGGTAAAGGCACAGGTATTTCAAAGTACGGTTGAGGTTAGCGAGGACCTGAATTACCGCAATATTTCCGATGACACCACCGCAGTATTTATCTTTAATTCATTGGCTTCCTCTTTTAATCTGTCACCCAACCGTATCCGCATAAACGCCTCCGGTGTATTTCATCTGGTGCTGGATAAAATTTCCCCCAATCACTTGATGTTGAATGTGTCTTTTCACAAGAGAACCCTTACAGGTAAAAATGAGTTTCAAGGGTTTAGTGCCGATTCCGTTCTCTGGCCCGGCCAGGTGGCCACCGGGATACAGGTGTACAATGGCCGGCATTTGCGAAACACCATGTCATTTTCTTGTCCAACCGATGGTACTTCAATTCAATTGGATGTTTCGGAATTTGCCAACGGCAGGATAGGGGAGCTGGCGCTTAAGATAGACCAGGTTCAATACTCTTTTCGATCACCCCAGAAGTTAAAGGCAATGGAATGGATTAGCCAGGTTCAAATGTATTATTCATACCATGCTTTGCTTACAGCGGTGAATGCCAAATATCAACAACATGCCAACGAGAATCACCGATCCTCAGCCAATTTGATGATCGACCACATCGAGTTGGGAAGGTTAAAATGGTTGCTTGAACAGGAGTCGTTTGTTCAAAACTTGCACATCGATAGGTTCGACCCCGAAGGTTTATTAATAATGCGGGAACAACTCAACCGGTTTGCCAACCGGGCTTCTACTTTATTCGACCAGGAAATGCGAAAAAATGAAGTGGTCGAGCCGGACTATCTTACTACATTTTGCAGGCAATACGTTGCTTTAAGCACAAACTACCTGAAGTGGGCCGAAACCCATCAGCCTTCCGTCGCGAGCGCCCTGGTAATGATGGCCTCCATTCCGCAACAAGCCAATGAACTTGGTATTCTGCGCGAGATAATACAATATTTCGCATCTGGACCGAATCATGCCGAAATGCAAATCCCAATCTGTATCAGTGAACTTTATGCCAGGGAGGCACGGCAATTAAATGATGTTGATGACTATGTATATGCCCTGTTGTTGCTTCGCAATGCTGCCTTCATTCAAACATCGTTCAGCCTCCCGTCCAATCATGGCTTTAATACTGCTTATTTGGCCGCTTTCGATGGAGTCGCGGCATCTTATCTTAAAGTTGGCAGAATGGCCTGCCTGTCGAACAACAGCCAGTTGTCGCGTAATTATTTTCAGCGTGTTTATGGAATGATTGACAGTCACCTTGATTTTTTAACTAACATGGTTCCTCAGGATAGCGCATTGCCGGGCTTGTTTCGTGAAATCATATCCCTAAACAAACTGCCATCTCTTCAGTTTTCGTATACCGATAAAGTGCAACTTTTTGATAAAACCACATTTCTGGCACAGCACGTTGGAAGAGCATGGTATCCTGCCATCGATTCCGCATACAGGATTAACCTTCAGGGATACCTTGATCAACAGTTGGATATTTTTGAATGGATGCTGAACCAGAACCAATTCCCTGATGCGGGTTTGAAACTTGCTTCCATCGACGCATTTTTAAAAGGGCATGCTGATTTTTATCTTACTGATACAATCCGGTTGTATCAACTTGCGAAACAACTCTTTGAGGTATATATTCAACAAAGCGACAGGCTATTATTGGCCGGACAACCTGGCGTGGCACTCGAACAGTTGGTTATGGCAGACAAAATTGGCGATTGGCTTCCTTACGGTGGCCGTATACTTATTGACCACAGAATTGACAGTGTCGCTTTCCCACTCATTGAAACGATGGTTGAAAAAGCGAAGTATTATATTTGGGCGCTGCGTTTACCCGAAGCCACCACAAAACTGGCTGAAGCCGATTCCATCGAAAAACTCTATCTGGACGGAACCAATTCAAAAGCAACAGAACTGCTGTCCCTGAGTCACCAGGAATTAGCTGCCCGGAATTGTATGGTGGTACAACAAAAACTCGAGTCGGCTATTAATGAAATCAGGGCGGCTTTGCGAGCTCGTGCCTTTACTTCCGTTGAGAAGGTATATGAATCAGTACAGGATTTGAAATCAGAATTTGAGGGCTGTGACCTGAACGCGAAAAAGTTTCTCCTGGTTGAACAAGCTTGTCAGCCGATTGTAAGCTATTTGGACCAAAACAGACAGGTTAAGAAATTATTGTTTGAACGTGGCTATTCAGCTGCCATCGACCATTACGTGAACCTGCTGAAGTATATTTTGGCTCATCAACTGGATACGATGGGTATTGTCCTTCCTTCTTTGTACACCTTTGTCGGAGAGCAAAAACTGTCGTTGCTAACAATCACAACAACCCAATATTATATTGATAAAGGCAATTATCAGGAAGCATTGCAATATTTGTGGATGGCCAGAAAACAGAAGATAAAAAAGGCGGATATGCGCCACCTGATGGGGAGAATAGCTGAAGGATTAGCACAAATGGATAAAAAATCAGATGCTTCGGTGGGTGAAGCATTAGAAAACTATACAGGCAACGATAAGTGGTTCAGCTATTTTAACTTTACCTACCGAAAAAACCGGCTGTTTTAATCCTCTTTTCGCGTTCGCAGTCGCAAGATAGTACGCTGACAAGGATAGGTTTTGTCAGATATTGCTTCCCGTTATTGGTTAGAATTTTTATATTTGCACTCATGCTTTCGAAGCTGTGTTTGGCAAATTAAAATTAATTGCAGGCTGAGTCGGTCATTTTATCAATCATCAGGTTGTCTCAACATATTAAAAACAAAAATGAATAAAAAACTTCTTTTAATCAGTAATTCAACGATGGCCGGAGCGCCCTATCTGGAGTGGCCCAAAAAATACATTGCCGATTTCCTTCAATCAAATGGAATAAAAAAAATAACCTTTGTGCCCTATGCCGGAGTCGGATTAAATACGGAGAGCCTCACCAAATCGTATGATGCTTATCTGGAACGGGTGGCAGTTGTGATGGAATCTCTTGGATTTGAAACTGAATCGGTACACCAAACCAACAATCCTGTGCTGATGGTTGAACAGGCGGAGGCCATCGCCGTGGGCGGGGGAAATACTTTCCACCTGGTGGCCGAAATGCACCGCACCGGAATCATGAAGTCCATCAAAGAAAAAGCCGAAAGTGGTACACCCTACATGGGCTGGAGTGCAGGATCGAATGTGGCTTGTCCTACTTTAATGACCACCAATGACATGCCCATCATTCAACCGGAGAGTTTTTTATGCTTAAACCTGATTCCTTTTCAGATTAATCCACATTATCTGGATGCCAATCCGGAAGGACATGGGGGTGAAACCAGGCAACAGCGCATAGAAGAATTTTTGGTGGTGAATAAAAAAATGAAGGTGTTGGGTCTGCGTGAGGCCAGCTTGCTCTTAGTTGATGGAAATCAAATTAAACTGTTGGGAAGCCGTCCTGCCAGGTTGTTCCAATTCGGGAATGAGCCCCGGGAGTATGCTCAAGGCAGCGATTTAAGTTTCTTAGGCTGAGGATTATATAAAACGAATTAAAATATATTTTATGAAAAAATCATTCATTACAACTGTCCTGCTTCTTCTGTTAGTGCTTGTTTCATCGGGTCTTTCAGCCCAGGCAGAAAAAAACCAAACCAAATCACAACGGAAGCTTGAAAAAGAGCGACTGAAGCATGAACAAGCAACCAAAGATTCGATGCAGCAGCTCGTTTATACCCAATTGCTTACCTCAAAATATTATATGATCGGGATAAACCATGTCATGGCGGACGCCTATCAGGCAAGCGCAGGACGCCAGGGTGTTGAAAACACTACCCTCTCATCCATGACCAATTTTATCTACGTCATTGGTGATAGTGTGATCCTGCAAGTGGCATCTCCTGCTTATGTGGGCAGCAATGGGGTTGGAGGGTTTACCATGAAAGGGATCATTCAGGATTATCGTTTCAAACCACCAAAAAGCAGCGACAAACCCACTTATATTTCTTTTAAAGTGAAGTCTCACTATGGAGTTGAAACGCTCATGGTGAATATCAACATTTTTAGCGAAGGCCGGGCAGAGGTCAGTTTTGGATCGTCCGGTTACAATTTACAGGGAAACCTGTTGGATCCTGATGATGCTAAGTTTATCATTGGATCAGACCTTAGGGAACATAAACGCTAACAATTTATTTTTTTGGCTTGATTTAAAGGTGAGCTGAGATAGGACCAGGCCTGAGAGCATCAAGGTTCCTCCCATTATTTGCCTGGCGGTGAACATTTCGCCCAAAATCAGCCAACCTCCGAGTGCGGCGAAAAGTGCTTCCAGGCTGAGGATGATGGCCGCATGAGCCGGGATCGCTTTTTTCTGACCAACGATTTGCAGGGTGTAGGCTACACCAACCGACATAAGACCCCCATAGAGCAGGGGGATGGCTGCCAATTTAATTTGGTTTATATCAATAACTTCTGTGAAATAGCCAACAATCAAACTTAAGATACCCGTAAGTGCGAACTGGATCAAGGCCAGCATAAGCACATCGGTTTTGTTGGAGTAATACCCGATGATCAGCAAGTGGATGGCAAAAAAGAAAGCACTCGCCAGCACCAACATATCGCCTTTCTGGATTGAAAATCCTGCATTAACCGAAATAAAGTATAACCCGATCACTGCCAGCAAGGCACCCATCCAGGTGTACCGGTTTACTTTTAAACCGAAGATAAGTCCCAACAATGGAACCATGATCACATAAAGGCTGGTGATAAAGCCTGCATTTCCGGCAGTAGTGAACACCATACCCATTTGTTGAAACGATGAGGCAATAAACAAAACCAATCCGGAGATTATTCCACTGACCCACATGAGCTTGTATTTCATCGCCTGATGTGCCGGGCGTTTGCCTTGCTTGCCGTCAGTAAGGTTGTTGCGGTTTAACAAAATGATAACAGGAAGCAGGGAAATACTTCCGAGCAGAAACCTGATGCCGTTAAAAACAAATGGACCAATGCTTTCCATTCCTGCCCGTTGTGCCACAAAGGCCAACCCCCAAATAATGGCTGTAAGCAAAAGCAACGCTTCATGACCTAAAACGGAACGTGAAATCTGTTTTTTCATCTAACATTTAAAGTTGGTGATGCGAATGTAGCAAGTTTTGTGTGGTGCACAAAAGAGGACAATCTTTATTCATTGTTATTAAATTAACAGACCTTCGGAACACAGCATGAAATTAGAGTCAAAAATCGATGAAACCATAGAAAATAGAACCATTCTAAGTTAAAAATATAACGTTGTCTTCTCAATTGTTTTTATCTTTGCGATCATGTTGAACTATTAAATCAGAAACCATGAAAATACATAATTTCTATGCCGGTCCTTCAATATTGCCGGATTATACTATTGAAAACACTGCAAAAGCAATTCATAACTTCGCTGGTACAGGGCTCTCTATTATGGAAATTTCGCACCGAAGCAAGGAGTTTATTGCTGTTGTTGATGAGGCCGTTGCCTTATTCAAAGAATTACTTCAAATTCCCGAAGGATATTCAGTGTTGTTTTTAGGAGGAGGTGCCAGTACCCAGTTTGCCATGGTTCCTTTCAACTTGCTCAATAAAAAAGCGGCTTACCTCAACACCGGCGTTTGGGCAAAAAAAGCGATAAAAGAAGCCAAAATGCTTGGCAACACCGAAGTAGTAGCTTCTTCAGAAGACAAAAACTTTAATTATATTCCCAAGGGATTTACCATCCCATCGGATGCCGATTATTTCCATATCACCACCAACAACACCATTTATGGTACCGAAATAAAATTCGATATGGATTCGCCCGTTCCTTTGGTTGCAGATATGTCATCAGATATTTTTAGCCGTCCCATCGACATCTCAAAATACGCCCTTATATATGGTGGTGCTCAAAAAAATCTGGCTCCTGCCGGCGTTACGTTTGTCATTATCCGCAACGATATCCTGGGTAAGGTTAACCGGGTGATCCCCACTATGCTCAATTACCAAACACACATCGAAGCCGAAAGCATGTTCAATACACCTCCTGTATTGCCCATTTTTGCTGCATTGCAAACATTAAAATGGCTTAAAAACAATGGAGGAATAGAAAATATGCAGAAGGTTAATATTAAAAAAGCTGGATTGCTTTATAGCGAAATAGATAGGAACCCCATGTTTAAGGCTACCGTTACCGATCAGGAAGACAGGTCGTTGATGAACATTTGCTTTGTAATGAATGATGGGTTTGAAGACAAAGAAAAGGCTTTTTTCGAGTTTGCCACTTCAAAGGGAATGATCGGAATTAAAGGCCACCGCTCTGTTGGAGGTTTCCGCGCTTCTACCTACAATGCATTGCCCATCGAAAGTGTTCAGGCACTGGTCGACTCCATGAAAGAATTTGAATCCCTGAACAAATAAGGGTATTAACAGTAAATTACTAAATGATACTATCATGACAAAAGTTTTAGTTGCGACCGATAAGCCTTTTGCAGCCGGTGCCGCAAAACAAATCAAGGCCGTAATCGAAGAGGCAGGTTTTACATGCGCTTTCCTGGAAAAATATACCAGCCCACAAGAATTGATTCTGGCTGTGGCCGATGTTGAGGCCATCATCATCAGAAGCGATTTGATAACCAAAGAAGTAATGGATGCTGCCCCCCATCTTAAAATTGTGGTACGGGCCGGGGCGGGTTACGATAATGTTGATTTACAGTCAGCCACGGCTCACAAAGTGGTGGTGATGAATACGCCGGGTCAAAATTCAAATGCTGTGGCAGAATTAGCACTTGGTATGATGGTTTATCAAGCCAGAAATCAGTTTAACGGCACTTCCGGCACTGAATTGTTTGGTAAAAAACTGGGCATACATGCCTATGGAAATGTAGGGAAACACGTGGCACGCATCGCCAGGGGTTTTGGTATGGAAGTATCCGCGTTTGATCCATTCGTGAGCAAAACTGCCATCGAAGCCGATGGTGTAACTGCGATAGACAACGTAGATGAATTATATTCAACCTGCGATTATATCAGTTTGCACATCCCGGCCAACGCCAGTACAAAACAATCCATTGGATTCGACCTGTTATCGAAAACAAAAAAAGGTGCCATGCTGGTCAATACTGCCCGTAAAGAGGTAATTGACGAAGCCGGTTTGTTAAAATGGTTTGAGACTTCAGATTCATTTAAGTATGTTTCTGACGTTGCCCCTGATAATTATGATTTGTTAAAAGAAAAATTTGGCAGTCGTTGTTTTTGTACCCCAAAGAAAATGGGAGCACAAACATCTGAAGCCAATAACAATGCCGGGGTGGCTGCTGCACGTCAGATCATTGGATTTATTAAACAGGACGATACCACCTATCAGGTTAATTAGGCTGATGTCCACAATTTATAAACAAAGGATGGAACATCATCCTGACGGTGTCCGGCCAATTAGCAGCACCATATCACTTCTAGATGGCCTATTACTTTTCTATTATCAACACTAATTTATTCACTATGTCCAACCAGACCGAAAGAATTGAAAAATCAGAGAAAACAGGAACCTTTTTTAGGTTTGAAGATTTGCGTATTTACCATAAATCCCTGGAATATATCAATTGGGTTCAGGATATTACATCGCTGTTTCCAAACAACGACCAATCGGAATTTGTCCTGCGATTCAACGACTCAGCGCGCAACATAGCGCTTTTTATCGCAGAAGGATCAGCTCGTAACAAGAGCCAGTTCGTATATTATTTAAAGATGGCCAAAAGCTCCATTCGGGAATGTATTGTGTTCACCATGCTGGCCCGAAAACAAAACAACATATCCGATTTATACGAGGAAGATTCGAGGAACCAACTGATGGAAATGACGAAAATGATTGGTGCCCTTATTTCATCGTTGCAGCGCTCTAATGGCAACAGCAATGGTAACAACGGCAACTATCAATACAATGGCAAAGGAAACGATGGATCCAGATTGCATGGTTTCAACGACTATGGTGAAGTCATTGGTGGTAATGAGTTGGATGATTCCAACGAGGATAATTGATAAGTCCTTTTTTTTTGACTCGATTTTTAACATAAATTAAAACCTGTATATGGCTATATTAAAGGCATTTAAGGGATTACGCCCGCCAAAAGAAATTGCACAACAGTTGGCCAGCAGGCCCTACGATGTATTAAATTCCGAAGAAGCCCGCCACGAAGCAGAAGGCAACAAGTACTCTCTTCTTCATATTATAAAACCTGAAATTGACCTCCCTGAGGATCTGGATTTGTATAGCCAGGAGGTTTATGAGAAAGCAAAAAGCAACTTTAATGCCTTTAAAAAAGATGGATGGCTTTTACCTGATTCCCGGGACTCGCTTTATATCTATGCTCAAACGATGTTTGGGAAAACCCAATTTGGTATTGTAGGTTGCGCCAGCGTTGAAGACTATTTAAACAATGTGATCAAAAAGCATGAGCTCACACGTCCTGATAAGGAAGAAGACCGCATGAAACATGTTCGCATTACCAATGCCAATATGGAACCTGTTTTCTTCTCTTATCCCGCGGTGAAGGAAATTGACCAGATCGTAGCCGATTTCGTGAAAAATAATTCACCTGAGTATGATTTTACCGGAGAAGACCAGGTAGGTCATCAGTTCTGGGCCATTCACGAGAAAGCACTCATTGACAGGATTGTCGATTTATTTGCAGCCATTCCTGCTACCTATGTGGCCGATGGGCATCACCGCACCGCAGCCGCTGCCTTGGTCGGAAATGAGAAAAAACAGCGAAACCCCAACCACACAGGAAACGAAGAATATAATTTTTTCCTGGCCGTTCATTTTCCTGACAATCAGCTAACAATTATCGATTACAACCGGGTGGTGAAAGACCTGAATAATCATACCCCTGAGCTTTTTTTAGAAGCGTTAAGGAAAAGTTTTCAGGTAGTTGACAAGGGGACTGACAACATTTATAAACCAAATGGCTTGCACAATTTCTCCATGTATTTGGATGGTCGCTGGTATTCGTTAACGGCCAATAGAAACACGTATAATGACAACGATCCCATCGGAGTGCTGGATGTTACCATTCTGACCAACCAGGTACTTGAACCTATTTTGGGTATTGATGACCTGAGGCGATCGAAGCGCATTGATTTTGTTGGCGGAATCCGGGGTTTGGGTGAACTGAAAAAACGCGTCGACAGCTGCGAAATGAAAGTGGCTTTTGCCTTGTATCCTGTTAGCATGTCCCAACTCATTAATATTGCCGACAATGGACTGATTATGCCACCAAAAACTACATGGTTTGAACCCAAGTTGCGCTCAGGACTTGTGGTACACGATTTGTCATAAGCAACATCCGCTCATTTTAATTTTAAGATTATACCTTCGTCATGATCACCAAGGATATTCAAATAGAGGTACTGGTTGAACAATACCCGTTTTCTGTCCGTTACCTGATGGAAAAAGGGATTCGATGTATTATGTGTGGGGAGCCTATTTGGGGAACATTAGAAGAAGCGGCATTTGAGAAAAACTTTGATCAGGAAACCATCGCCGGTTTTATTAATGATTTAAACAACATGGCAACCAAATAATTTATTAGGTGCTTCAAAGTGTCAGGGTGCCAGTTGTTGTTTATTCCACATATTTTTATTTAGATGATAACTAAGTCGGTTATGGAGCCGGTTCAGGCCTCCTTGCCAAAACTCATAATAAGTTGGCGTTAAAGCATATCCGCCCCAGTTTGACGGACATTCAATTGGGATTCCTGCCTTTAATATGTCATCCCTTCGCCTGGTAATTGTCTCAATTCCATCAATGGGTTCACTTTGTGGAGAAGCGATGGCACTCAGTTGACTTTCAAAAGGACGCGATTTGAAATATTGATTGGTTTGGCTAAAAGGTATTTTTTCAACCAAACCTTCGATGCGTACTTGTCTTTCCAGCTCCTTCCAAAAAAACAAAAGGCTTGCGTTGGGGTTTGCAGCAAGATCCTTTCCTTTTCTGCTTTCATAATGCGTATAAAATACAAATTTTCCATCCGTAAAGTCCTTAAGTAGTACAATCCTGGAAGAAGGTTGATGTTGGCTGTTGACTGTGCTTAATACCATGGCATTAAACTCACTAAGTTGAGCATCACTCGCTTTTTGCAGCCAATCTGAGAAAAGCTGAACAGGATGTTCGGGTGCCAACTGAGGGTTAAAAGTATATTTGCCAAAATCAGATCTTAAATCAGCCAGTTCCATAAGTATTTTTTTAACTTTGACAAAAGTAATGTAACTTTTAATTGCCAATCCATCTTGTACCATGAGGATGTTTAAACAACGAAATTGCTGGCGCCCGACCTGGTTGGGTTGGTTGATCATCATCGTGCTGTTGCTGATCACAGGGCGTTTGTTTTTATCATTATCGGTGAAATTTTTAGCAGTAAACGATCCGGTAAATGCCAAAACATTGGTTATTGAAGGTTGGGTTGACACTTACGTGATATTGGATGCACTGGATTATTATAAGAACAATGGTTTTGAGAGAATGATTGTAACAGGGATACCCATCACCATTTACGAGTTTATTGCCCCATACCGAAATACAGCCGAAGCTTCCATTTACACCCTTAAATATTATGGTTTTACCGATACCATTTATAAAGCCAATATACCCACCAATATTTTTGTCGACCGGACTTATGGCACTGGTTTGATGGTGAAATCATTGTTCGATGAGCATCCTGAATGGGAAAAGGAAATCGATATCTATTCGGTAGGCGTGCATTCGCGACGGAGCAGGTATTTGTTTAAAAAGGCTCTTGGAAATGAGTTTAAGGTGGGAATCATCTCTCATCCCGACCGTACTTTTCAAGCAGAAACCTGGTGGAAGAGTAGCAAAGGGTTTAGAAATGTTTCCAATGAAATGGTAGCAACTCCCTATGCCATGCTGTTTTTTCATCCTGATCAACGTTTTTTTGAAGTAAAACTGAAAGAGGGTCAATGGATAGATGAAATCACCTATTTGCGTAAGGACAAAGACATTGCATTTGCTGACAGCACCTTGTCTCCCTTTTCGAAGGAAGAAAGGCGTGATTTTCATGGATTTCATTATTTTGAGCCTGATCTGCTTTATCGGATATGGGCAGAAATAAAGGTAGATACCTCTTCTCCACCATTTGAATTGGCCACCAACACTTCCCGACGGCCAATATACAGGGTATATGGCAAGCTTGCTTTTACTGTTCATGATACACTCTGTGAGTTGACAGCCTATCAAAATATGGAATCCATCGACCATCCCGATTACGGTAAGATGCTTTTCGTTCCATTTCGCGATCGCACCAACGGGATTCAAAGCTATGAAGCCGGACGCTATCTCGACGTTCCTGTTCCGGATAGCACCCACTTCATGCTTGATTTTAATGATGCCTATAACCCGTATTGCACTTATGCTCAAAGGTGGTCTTGTCCACTAGTTCCTCCCGAAAATCAACTTCCGGTTAACATTCGTGCGGGTGAAAAAAAATATAAACATTAAGTAATTCTCATGATAATGGCTGAAAAGCATCACATTACATTGTTGCTGGTGGAAGATGATAAAGTCATCAGGAATGTATATGCTCAACTTTTAGATCGAATTGTATCCAAAGTTGTTACGGCATCAAATGGTGAAGAGGGTTATGATTCGTTTATTGAACATTCACCCGACCTGATTCTGACGGATATTAAAATGCCGGTGATGAACGGGTTGGATATGATTAATAAAATCCGCAACCACAATAGGCAGGTGAGGGTGATTATTATGTCGGCCTATGGTGAATCGAGGTTTTTTCTAAAAGCCATTGAATCGGGGGTTAAAGGTTTCTTAACAAAACCGATCAATATTAGCAAGTTACAAGAGATTATTCTGGAGCAAGTGAAAGACATTCTGCTCGAAAAGAATTTTCATGAGGAGGAATCGAAAAGGCGTCTGGCTGAATCAGAACGCGATAGGAGCGAAAATATTCTTAAAACCCTGAGTTTGGCGACGGCTACTTTTTTCCAACAGGGTGTAAACAACAAAACGGTTGCTGAAGTGCTGGCGAATGTCGGAACTGTTACAAGGGTCTCACGGGTTTATATTTTTAAAAGAGATATACATAAAGCCGAGGTTGTCATCAGCCAGATATATGAGTGGGTTGCTGATGGTATCGAACCCCAGTTATATAACGAACATTTAAAAAACATACCCGTTGACTCCGGAATCTTTAATCGTTGGAAAAACCTGTTGGTCAATCGAAAAATTGTTGTTTCTCTTACCCGTTCCATTGAAAACGAGGAGGAGAAGAAGTTGCTTTCTGAACAAGAGGTAAAATCTGTTTTAGCAATTCCCATATTTGTAAAAGATCTTTGGTGGGGATTTGTGGGACTTGACGATTGTGTTGATGAACGTACTTGGTCGGATGCTGAAATCAACGCGCTTGAAATGCTTGCCTATAACCTGGGTGGTGCCATTTATCGACGAAATGTTGAGGATGAGTTAACTAGTTTGAATTATGGATTGGAAGAACGTGTGAGGGAACGGACCATCGAGCTGGAGCAGGAAGTCAAGGATCGTACTTTCGCGGAAGAAATGTTGCGGGAAAGCGAGCAAAAATACCGTCATATCTATGAAAATGCCAACGACGGTATTGTGATGATAAAGCGTGGCGAAGTTTTTTTAATCAATCCAAGGGTGAGCGATATTTTTACTGAATTGCCCCGCGAAATCATCGGAAAGCAGTTTTCAGACTTTTTTTTACCCCAGTATAAAGATCAGCTCAATGATTTCCTGACAAATCAGGAAGATACCGAATTACCTGAACGAAAGGAAATAACAGTTGAAATGCCCGGTGGACGATGGATTGAAATGAAAACGACCCTAATCGAATGGGATAACGAACCTGCCCAACTGGCTTTTATTTCTGATGTTTCAAAAAGAAAACAAGCCGAAAACGACCTGTTTAAACTCAATGAACATCTTGAGTTCAGAATAAAAGAAGAGATCGACAGGGTGGAACAGCAACAACAACTCCTTGTTCAGAAATCAAAACTGGAGTCCATCGGCGAACTTTCGGCCGGATTGGCTCATGAAATAAATCAACCGTTGGGCGGAATTTCAATGGGACTCGAAAACATACAGTTCAAGCTGATGGATAGCACGTTAACAAACGATTACCTGGAATCAAAAATTAGTGTTTTGTTCGACGACATTGACCGTATCCGGAATATCATCAACCATGTGCGGATATTTTCGCGCGATCAGGAAAAAATGGAGGTTGAAACCATCGATATAGTTCAGGGCATCAAAAATGCATTGTCGATGGTAAAAAAGCAATTCGAAGATCACCTGGTTGATTTGCGACTTTGCATACCTGATCAACAGTTTTTGACCAGGGGAAACAGCTATCGGTTCGAACAAGTGATTCTAAACTTGTTGTCAAACTCAAAATATGCTGTTGAGGAGCGTGCCAAAGTTGACCAGGCCTTCTTTAAAAAAATGATCATGATTAGCCTGGAACAAGAGGCCGGGGAAACCATGGTGATTGTTGAAGACAATGGAACCGGAATTGACAAGGAAGTTCTGCCACATATCTTTAACCCCTTTTATACAACAAAAAGTGCGGATAAAGGTACGGGGCTGGGGCTGTCGATTTCGTATGGTATTGTAAAAGAAATGAATGGAACCATCAATGTTGAAAGTGAATTGAATAAATTTACAAGAATTATTATAACGCTGCCAAATTAATAGATATGACTGACCGACTCAATATACTCGTTGTTGACGATGAGCCAAGAGTTCTTGATGAAATTGAAGAGTTCTTGTTAAATAAGAAATATCATGTTTTTAAGGCTGCGGCTCCCTCTGAGGCCTTTAAACAGTTGACTATGCACCCCATCAATATACTGATTCTCGATGTTAAACTTCCTGAAATGAGTGGTCTGGATGTATTGAAACAGGTGAAAAGTCAGTATCCCGATATTGAGGTGATCATGATTTCGGGTCATGGAGATATGGAAACGGTAATACAGGCGATGCGCTCAGGAGCATCAGATTATTTTCCAAAGCCTTTTCGCTTAATTGATATCGACAATGCCATTTTACGTACCCGACGTTATCTGGAAATCGCCGTTAGACTAAAGGCTGCCAATAGCAGCGTTGATATATTGTCAAGGAAACTACTCGAAAATATTGGTTCTCAACTTATTGGAAACAGCGCCGCTATGAAGCACCTCGTTTCGATGATGACAAAAGTATCTCAAACAGATAATACCTCCGTGCTTATTTTGGGCGAGAGCGGAACAGGAAAAGAACTGGTAGCCCATGGTGTTCATTATTTAAGTAAACGGGCTCATCAACCTTTTTATTCTGTCAACTGTTCCGCTATACCGGAAACACTGTTTGAGAGTGAATTTTTTGGTCATAAAAAGGGTGCTTTCACAGGGGCCTTCGAGGATAAAAGTGGCTGGTTTGAAATAGCTGATAACGGTACCTTATTTTTGGATGAAATTTCGGATATGCCCTTGCATCAGCAGGCAAAATTGCTTCGCGTACTCGAAGAAAGAAAAGTGAGCAAGTTGGGGTCTAAACAAAGTAAAAAAGTGGATGTAAGAGTGATTGCTGCCTCTAATAACAATTTGGAATTGATGTCGGAACAAAACAAATTTCGGTTAGACTTATATCATCGATTGAGTATTTTTATTATTGAAATACCACCTCTTCGTGATCGTGTTGAAGACATTCCCGTGCTGGTTGACCATTATGTAAAACTCTATGCGAAGGAAATGGGCAAAACCATTACTCAAATTGACCCCGGAGTGTTTCAAATGATGAAGGAGCACCTGTTTCCCGGAAATGTCCGTGAATTAAAAAATATCGTGGAACGTGCTGTGATTATGTGCGAAAGAAATACACTGCTGCCCGAGCATTTTACAATTCTTGGGAAATCCTCATTAAATGGAAAATCTTCAAAAAATGGAAAAAACGGATTTTCAATGGACAATCCGGGTGAACATTCAAATGAAGTAAATTCAGGATTGACAGATACCAATTTTGACCTGGAAGAAAGTGTCAAATTATTGATTAAAAACGCATTGAAAGCCTGTGACAACAACAAGGCAAAAACAGCCGAGCTATTGAATATTACCTGGCAATCGCTCGACCGGCGCATGAAAAAGTATGGATTGGAATAAAAAAAACCCGGTTTCTGCGAAGAGACCGGGTTTTTTGTTTGAAAGGTTACTTTTATTTGATAGCATCAACAATCGCTTTAAAAGCTTCAGGATTGTTCATGGCTAAATCCGCGAGTACTTTGCGGCTGATTTCGATGTTTTTACCGTGTATTTTACCCATAAATTCGGAGTACGTCATATCATACAGACGAACAGCAGCATTGATGCGCATAATCCACAGCGACCTAAAATTACGTTTATTAACTCGTCTGTCCCGGTAGGCATATTGTTGACCTTTTTCGTACGAATTTTTCGCGACCGTCCAAACATTTTTCCTGGCACCAAATTGACCTTTGGTTTTATTCAGGATCTTTTTTTTCCGTGCCTTTGAAGCAACTGAATTTACTGATCTTGGCATTTTTTTTAATTTTTTTTCACCTTAGCGCTCCTCTTCAGGAGACTTTTTGAGCTAAAAGCAAAAGTTAAACAATAATAAATTAACTGCGAAGCAATGAACGAATGTTCTTTTCATCTGCTTTATCAATCACTGTAAAGTAGGTTAAATTACGTTTACGTTTGGTTGACTTTTTAGTCAAGATGTGACTTTTATAAGCATGCTTCCTCTTAATTTTACCTGTGCCGGTAAAGGTGAACCTTTTCTTGGCACTGGATTTTGTTTTCATTTTAGGCATTACTTAATTATTTATAGTTAGTGAACAATAGAATTACTTTTTTGGTGTCAGGATCATAATCATGCGTTTGCCCTCGAGTTTTGGCAGGCTCTCAACTTTGCCAAACTCCTCCAACTCTTGAGCAAATCTTAACAGGATATATTCTCCTTTGTCTTTATAGATGATGGACCGTCCTTTGAAAAACACATCCACTTTAACTTTTGCCCCTTCTTTTAAAAAGTTCTCGGCATGTTTGAGCTTAAAGTTAAAATCGTGTTCATCTGTATTGGGTCCCAGTCTGATTTCTTTGATGATTACCTTGGCTGTTTTAGCCTTCATTTCTTTCTGTTTCTTTTTTTGTTCAAAAAGAAACTTCTTGTAATCCATGATGCGACAAACCGGTGGGCTTGCACTTGCTGAAATTTCAACCAGGTCAAGAGCTTGTTCCTCAGCAAGATTTAAAGCATCGCGAAGCGGGAATATACCACTTTCCACGTTGTCTCCAACCAAACGAACCACCGCAGCGGTAATCCGTTGATTGATCCTGTTAGGATCTTCTTTTTTCATTTGGGCTCCGCCTCTTCCTCTAAAATTTGCGATAATGTTTCCTCCTAATTATGTTAAACCTAATTTACCTGCATGATTGCATTTACCTCATTGTTAATAAGTTCGGCAAAGTCGCTGATGCTATATGTACCCTTATCACCTTCGCCGTGCTTACGAACCGATACCGACTGATCATTTTCTTCTTTTTCACCAACAACCAGCATAAAAGGTATCTTTTTCATCTCTGCATCTCTGATTTTCCTTCCGGTTTTCTCACTCCTTGAATCAATCAGGCCGCGAATTTCGTGTTTTTTTAGCAAACTTAAAACTTTTTCTGCATATTCCTGGTATTTCTCACTGATGGGAAGGATGATAACCTGGTCAGGAGTAAGCCACAACGGGAAATTTCCGGCACAATGTTCAATCAATACGGCCACAAACCGCTCCATCGATCCAAAAGGGGCACGGTGAATCATCACAGGGCGATGCTTTTCATTATCAGCTCCGATATAGGTTAAATCAAACCGTTCTGGCAAATTGTAGTCCACCTGAATGGTGCCCAACTGCCACTTACGGCCAATGGCATCCCTGACCATAAAGTCCATCTTGGGTCCATAGAATGCAGCCTCTCCATAGACGATTTTTGCACCCAGGCCCCGCTCTTCTCCTACCTCAATGATAGCGCGTTCGGCTTTTGCCCAATTTTCTTCGGTACCAATATATTTTTCCGGATTATTGGGATCGCGGAGTGAAATCTGAATCAACACCTCATTAAAATCGAGTGCTTTAAAAATTTGTTGAATAATGTCGATCACGCCATTAAACTCACTTTTTATCTGGTCGGGTGTGCAGAAAATATGCGCGTCATCCTGAGTAAAACCTCTAACTCTGGTCAAACCATGCAGCTCGCCACTTTGCTCGTAACGGTACACGGTTCCAAATTCAGCCAGCCGGATAGGCAATTCTTTGTATGAATGGGGTTTGAAGTTGAATATTTCGCAATGATGGGGGCAGTTCATGGGTTTCAGAAAAAATTCTTCCCCTTCCATGGGCGTGGTAATCGGGCGGAAACTTTCTGCACCATACTTCTGAAAATGACCAGAGGTCTTATATAAGTTCACATTTCCAATGTGCGGGGTGATGACAGAATCGTATCCTGCATCTTTTTGAACCTTCTTTAAATATTGTTCCAGTTTTTCACGCAATGCAGCTCCTTTAGGTAACCAAAGGGGTAATCCCTGACCTACTTTTTGCGAAAACGTGAATAACTCAAGCTCTTTTCCTAACAACCGGTGATCCCGTTTCTTGGCTTCTTCCAATAAAACCAGGTATTCATCCAGCTCCTTTTTCTTGGGGAAACTGATTCCATAGATTCGGGTGAGCTGTTTGCGTTTTTCATCACCGCGCCAATAGGCGCCAGCGATCTTTAAAAGTTTGATGGCTTTAATAAAACCCGTGTCGGGCAAGTGCGGCCCACGACAAAGATCGGTGAAAACTCCGCTTTTATAAAAAGTGATCTCACCATCGGGTAAGTCATTAATCAGCTCCAGCTTATATTCATCACCCTTGTTGGTGAAATAGTCAATGGCTTCTTTTTTGCTAACGTCACTTCTGTCGTAAGTCTGTTTTTCTCTGGCCAGTTCAAGCATTTTTTGCTCAATCTTACCAAAATCTTTGTCCGAAATGTCATAAGGACCGAAATCGATGTCATAGTAAAAACCATTCTCAATATCGGGTCCGATGCCAAATTTTACGCCGGGGTAAAGTATTTCAATGGCTTCGGCCATGAGGTGGGCAGATGAATGCCACATGGCTGATTTGCCATCTTCATCATTCCATGTAAGTAGCTGTACACTGGCATCTGAATAGAGGGGCCTGGTAGCGTCCCAAACTTCACCGTTTACTTTTGCAGCAAGTACATTACGGGCCAACCCTTCACTTATGTCCCTGGCAATGGTCATAGCGGTTACTCCCGCTTCATAGTGCTTTACCGAATTGTCAGGAAGTGTTATATTGATCATTTTATAAAAATACTAAAAAAAATTGGCTGCAAAAGTACTAAAAACTCTCTAAACTACATTCTTTTAGTGGATTAAAATTTGATTAATTGCATCCGGATATGTAAGATGTTTCTGTTGGGCACAATGTGCTTATATTTATTCAATTTAGTTCTATAGATTTCCTATTTTTGTTTTCTTAATCCTTTGTTTCAAAGGTCGATCGCAGACTGAAGCTGTTTTATAGAACCATTCAACTTCAATAGTATGAACACGCAATCAATGAAAATGAGCAGGGCTCTCATTATAGTACAACCACTGGTGCCCCGTATTCATGGAAATAAACCATTAGTTATAATGGTTGTTCCTTTTTTTATATTTTTTATTCTGACATCATTGGTGAGTAACGCACAAAATATGGGTGTTGAACTAGTGAAAAAAGCGGCCTCTTCATGGCTTACCGGTCGGGTTGAAGTCTCAGGATACAACATAGCAACGGTTGATTCGGTTGTAAACAACAACGGAATTACGTTGGCCTATCGTTTTGGCCTTTCCCCGCAAGGGTTTGTGGTGTTTTCTGCGAATGAGCAGATTTCACCTGTAATGGCCTATTCATATACAGGAAGCTATGAGGGAGAAATAAATTCAGTAAACCCACTCGAAGAGTTGTTGCTCAAGGATATTGAAAACCGCCTCAAACACCATAATGGGGTTTCGCATGACAGAATCAATGCAAATCGCCAACAATGGGAATTCCTTCTGGGGGAAGTTGTTGAGGATAGATACTTTGCGCAATGGCCTCCACAGGGAACCACTATCACAGGTGGATGGGTCGAAACCAGTTGGTCGCAGTCGGCTCCGTATAATAATTTCTGTCCGAAGGATAATATTACCAATCAACGTAGTGTAGCAGGATGTCCTTCGGTGGCATTGGCCATGATTATTAATTATACCAATACAATCAATGGAACCCGCTTTTCAGATGATGATGATTACTACCATAGCTATGGGGGAAACAAGTATTGGATTGACAACGACTACGAGACCTTCGATTTTGCCCCTTTTCCGATGCTCAACTTATATTATGATTCCATCGCGTCGAAATACAGTGATAATCTTTTGCTAAATGACAATGAAATGGCAGCCTTGGTATTTGGATGTGGCGTAGCCGCACATCAGGTATATGCCTCAGGTGGATCTGGTACCTTTAGTGTAGATCAGGCTTATGATGCCATTTTGCGCTTTGGTTTCGAAGAATCGTTGTTGGTTTATGACAGCGACACTTCCTTTTATTCACACATGCAGAACAATATTAAAGAAGGGATGCCAGTACTCCTGGCATTGATAACGAGCGATGGATCTGCCGGACATAATTTGGTAGCCGATGGATATAATACTGACGATTTTTATCACTTAAACTTTGGTTGGGGAGGATCATTTAATAGTTGGTATTTAGTTCCGGAAGGGATTCCGTATAGCCTGAATGTTGTTGAAGGTGCAATTATGGATATTGGAGCAAAGCAGGTTGGTACAGAAGAAGTTAAATATCACAGTTCAGATTTGTTTACCATTTATCCAAATCCTTGCAATAGCATTATGCACATGGATGTTCAATTGGTTGAGTCAACCCATATTGAAGTCTTGATAAGTGATGTCAATGGTAAAACGGTAGGACATGTTTTCAATGGAAAACTGGATGCCGGCGAGTATAGGTTTGATTGGACCACCCGGGTTGTTACAGGGGTATATTTTGTTTATATAATTACCGAAAAGCATAGCTGGTTCGAAAAGGTGGTTATTCAATAGACTTATCGGAAAATATTTTCGGATCGTTCATTAATAACAGGTGAATGGTACGTTCAAACGTTAATTGTTTTTTTAAAGTTCAGAAACAATTAATTTGTTAATGGTTTCAGTGACCTCTAATGAGTTCCATTGGGCTTAATACAAGATTATTTCACTACCTTAGATAATCGCTTACTATTTTCGAAATATCTCTCTTGATCTGTGACCAGGTCTGGCCTTTGAAGCTGACCGGTGTTTCACTGTCTTCAGCCTCAATAAAGTAGGTAATTGCATTAGGTAAACTAATGGCCAGCATCTGTGTGGGGTATTTCTGTTTGTGCCAGTCCACGATTTGTTGCAACGTAAAATGTTGAAGGAGTTCATGCAAGTCCCAAAAGTCTTTTTTCCGGGCCCTGCCCAGGATGGCCTGAATCTTCATAGCGGCAATGTCAGCACTGCTGTACATCCTGATAGTATCTTCAACAACAAATTCACTGATCGGCTGATGTGGAAAATATACTACATCAACTTTAATTTTCTGGAGATAGCAAAAGATTCCCCATTGTTTATGGCCGCTTTCATAAACAAATTCACTACCAAACTCCTGAGCTAATTCGTCTTCAATTTGTAAGTGGTCAAACTTTTCATGAAAAAATAAATCCAGGTCAATTGAACTGCGATGACCATAACGCAACGAAAGGGCCGTTCCTCCCACCAAAGAGAACTTCTGAAGCGATGGCAACTTCATTAGTTTCTTTAATAAGGAAAGAGTCCCGGGTTCAACTGTCTCAATGTGTAGCATCTGAATGATTCAATGGGTTTATCAATGACTGCACTCGCCAAATGTATGCGGTGTTCCGGCAAAAATTTGGCTTTCAGCAGGACTTCCGTTACCAGCTCATCCCCGTAATAACGCCGGCATTGGCGTATGTCGTCCACATCACCCCGTTCAAAAACGCGCTCAATCACAAAGCTGGCTTTGACATCGTAATCAATCTGCTCGAAGTTCACATCCCAAAAGATGCGCCTATCGAAAATCGGTTTATTTTTTTGACTCATCTCGCAAAATTAACCAAATATCGGATAAGATAGAAAAGAACAGAGAAGTTGATGAAGTGGTTTGTGATACAAAAGTTAAACTGAAAATTAATTAAGACATTTCAGCCCCGATATAACAATGGATATCTTTGCGCTCAAAAAAGGTTTTGGCCCCAAGTAACTCCTGTTGCGAAGGAGTTTGGTAATGAATTCCTTCGTATTCCTGACCCAAAAGAACGTATTTTTCTCTTCCCAGGTGATGTAAAGGCAACAGGTTGATTTCCTTCCATTTTGTGTTTGAAATCAGGTCGGCAATTGCCTCCATGTTTTCAATGTTGTTGTTAAATCCCGGAATAAAGGGCATGCGAAATACCAGTTTGCCTTGAAATGATTCGTTTAACTTTTTGATATTACTTAGGATGAGTGAGTTGTCACTTGATGTCCCGGTTTGATGTATGCAGGGATTCATGTGCTTTATATCGAAAAAAATCCAGTCGATAAAGGGGATTGTTTTTATAAAATGTTCCCAAGGGATCTGTCCACATGTTTCGATGGCCGTGTGGATGTAGGCATCGTAACATTTTTTTAATAATTCAGAGACAAAATGAACTTGGATGAGTGGTTCCCCTCCGCTTAAGGTTATACCTCCATCCTTCCCCCAATACTGCCGGTCGCGTTGAATAATTTTAAACAGCTCCTCAATCGAAATATCGCGGCCACTCATCCGCAAGGCATCCGTAAAGCAATGGTCAACACATGGTTGTTCGTTGCATTGTTTGCAGAACATTCTGTCAATCTGAAGCGTATCATCCTGTAATTGCAATGCCTGATGGGTGCAGGCAGCTATACAATTACCACAGGAAATACATAAGGGAGCATGGTACATGGGAAGTTTTGAGAAAGAGATGCCTTCCGGGTTGGAGCACCAAAAACAGTGTAACGAACATCCTTTCATGAAAATCACGCTTCTTGCGCCCGGGCCGTCATGAACCGAAAATCCCTGGATATCGAAAATTCTGCCAACGAGATGCTTTTTCAATTCCATGAAAAATCTTTACAGGTTGTAGCCTTCATATCAGGATAGGCTATTGTTGTTGACATGCATTTACCCAGGAGATCTCCATTAAGCGAAAAGTGTTTGCAATACCTGCATTTGGGGGCTTTTTCAAAGTCATCGCATGCTGAATCATCTGAGTTAATGGTTTCCTTTGTTCGTTTACAAATTCCCTTGTAAACATCAACAGCCAAATAATACGCACAGTCCAGGTGGTTCATATCTATTGATTTAGGTGTTAAATTAAATGTCGACGTATTCGGTACGCGCAATTACTTCGTCCTGTATTTGTTTACCGAGTTCAACCCAATATTGGGTAAATCCGGCAACACGCACCATCAATCCCCTGTATTTTTCAGGATGGTTCTGAGCATCTTTCAGCATACGCGAATCAACAACATTGAATTGGACATGAAATCCTCCTTTTCGAAGGTAAGATTTTATCATCTCCAAAAATTTGCGTGCCCCTTCACGTCCCTGAATAGCGGATGGGTGAATTTTCATGTTCAACTGAGAATTTTGCGACAACGCGTGGTTGTAACAGGTAGCAGAAGAAAACAAGGCGTAGGGACCGTTTCGGTCGGTTCCGGGATAGGCGGAAACAGAACCGTCAGCAAAAGTAGTTCCACCCAGTCTTCCATCCGGGGTGGCGAGGGTTACTGCTCCCATTGGACCATGTGTGGAAACGGAAATCTGGCACGAATACAAAGGTTCTTCATAGAGCGAAAGATAATTTTCGCACATGGCACTAAACCATCCCTGCCATTCTTTGAAAATACCGTCTACATAGGGATCGTCATTGCCATATTTTGGGGCGTTCAGGCATTGTTTGTGAATTTTAAGCCACTTGAGGTAGTTTTCGGTTTTTTTTTGTTCGGTTAAACTGTACGATTTTGTTTCGAGTGCCGATACATATCCAAAATTTTCCTGAATGGCTTCTTTTAATGTTTCAAGTGAAAAATTACGCTGCTCATAAACATTTTGTCTGATGGATGCCAATGAATTAACCAGGTTAACACCCCCGCAGATTTCCACGTTAAAAGTCCGGTTGTAACGGCTGCCTTTTCGACTGATGTCTTTTCCCGTTTCCAAACAGTCGGGCTTTAGCATGCTGTTGATAATCGAAGGTGATATTTTACCCCAAATATCGTGTTGGATGTTGTTCGTAAGCGTTAATACTTCAACCGTCAGGCTAAAATATTGTTTGAAGGCTGTCCAGATTTCATCATACGATTTCAGCTCAAAACCGTGATCAGGATAAACCCTCCTTCCTGTTCTTTTATCCAATCCGTGGAATAAAACGGCCTCTAAGACTTTTGGTAATGAAATAAAATGGACGCCCACACTGGTGGCGGGTGCCGATCCTCCGGGAATATAATGAACGACTCCGTTTATCTCCAGGGGCATCCAGCTTCCCGCTGAAGTTTCCAGACATCCGCCAATCGACCAGGCACGCGCTTCTTCCACATCCATTCCTTCTTTTTTAAAATTGTTGAGCAGGAATTCCATGGCTACACGGTTGTTGATCCAGGCAGGATATCCGGTTCCTATTTTAGTACATTCAATCCCTTTCATCAAAAACTCTTCGGGAAGTTTTTCATCGAATAATAAGCTCAGGGTGGGTTGAGGGGTATCGCAGGTGATGGCCGATTCCAGCATCAGCATCTCCAATTCGTTGGCAGCGCTTTCCCCATCTTTTGTCAGTCCGCCAATGCATAAGTTGTTGAATGTATTGCCACTGAGCACGCCACCCACAACACCCATCGAAGCAAAACAATCCAGTTCGGTGAACTTCATGCGCATGCACTCAAGTAATTCAAGTGTTCGGTCCCTGGTTAGTTTGCCTTGATCCATGTCTTGTTTCCAAAATGGATATAATACTTGTCCAAGTCGACCTGGTGATAAACCTGAGATAGCATCCTCATTCAGCACGGCCACATGAAAAATCCAAACCAATTGCAAAGCATCCTGAAAATTCCGGGGAGGATTGTTGGCCAGCCAGATTAGTCTGTCGGCAATTTCCAGATATTCTGATTTATTTGAAGGTTCTTCTTCTAATGAGGCCATCAGCTTGGCTTCAGCAGCATGGTTATTAATCCACTTTTGCATCCCTTCGAGCATGACATGAACTGCCTTGTAAAAATAGATCCTGTCCATTTCGGGAACTCCGGCTGATTGATCAATTTTCTCCTTACAAATATTTTTAATCCCCTCAATGCCATATTGCAAGGGATAAAAGTAGTTCATAACCTCACGTCCTTGTGGCAAGGTATATCCTGAATCAAACATGCAAATAACGGCCCGCATGATTTCTTCTTTTTCGTGATAACCAGGTACCAGTTGTTCATACTTATGGCCTACATCATCCACCGACTTGTTGAACCACCTTTTAGCGATATTCAGTAAAATAGGCATTTCCTCTTTTCTGAGACCGAACTTTCCTGCAATAGAAAGTATATTTCCGGCACTTTTGGTAACATTGCCTCCCCCTTGTCCCATAGTGGTCACTTTATCGGCACTGATTTTTCCTGCTTCCAGCGCATCTTTATAGAGCTGATCTTCCTGCGCCATGAAAAAAGCTTCGGAAAGCCATGGCATCGGATAGGAGCCCCTGAGATAATTGGATTTTCCTATCACCAACAATTCACCGGGAAAAACGGCGGGTGTCATGTGTTCAAAACCTGATTTCAGTGCTTCGGCCCTTCGAACAATTGTTATTTCACCTTCCAACTCTTCCCATCGACGGGTGTACCAATAAGGAAATTCTACAGACGCAGACGATTTGGTGTCAAAATAGAGCTGACGCGTTTTTTCTGTTCTGGCAGTAGCTGATTTTTTAACTTCACGCGATTGAACCTTGCCTTCAGGTATGGTGCCATAATAATGATAGGTGGGGCATTCTAAGTTAATTTCATCGGAATTCATGTTGTCATTTTTTTAGTTACCGATTCCGTTAATCCTTGCGTTGATGTGGTAGCAGATGAAGGAATTGCTATCAAAATAAAGGCGGCAGGAGAGGTGAAATAAATTAAACAAGCAACAGTAATAAATGATTTAACTTCAATAATCTACCCACTCAATGCCTTGGTTAACAGTTCAAATGCTACAGATTGTAAATATACAATAAATATGAAAAATAGCTGGATAGATATTAAGTTTTATTATTCGGGACAAATCAAATGGATGTTTCCTTTATAAAATAAAGTCTCGAGTCCTCAACCTGATAGAACAGTGGGGCAACCATGATCATTGGATAGCGCAATCTGAGTCGTTTGGTTTCACTTAATATGAAATTGATTTCGTTTTTTATCTCAAAAAAAGGAGCATAATGATTAAAGTGCTCTTCGGCAAACATCCTGTCCCAACCGGCTTTTTCTATGAGTCCTTCAATAAACAAATCTTTACGTGCCACCAGGTTAACCATGCCACAATTATTGTGTCCGATAAGTGCAATGTGCTGAATATCTCCAATGGCAATGGCATAAGATACTTTGAACTCACTGTATTTTAAATTGGCTCCACCCGATCGGATAATAAAGGTGAAATTATCGGGAATATGCAGATGTTTTCGGTTATCCATGCACATGCCAATCAGAAGTTGTGCCTTTTCGTAAGGTTCAAATTCAAGAAGCTGGTTGTGATAGGATACCAATAACCCGATGGGCGTTTGCCGGTAAGCTGCCGGTATTTCGTCTAAGGCGTTGATCGTGATCAGTTTGCTCATATAGTTTTAGATAAAATCATTTAACAAATTAAGGGTTGTTCAGGGTTTTCGTCACTCGTTTTAAGTTCAACATATTCATGGGGTTGGTTGTAATACCCTTTACATTTTTCTGAACAACTCGTACCGATTCATCATAATATAAAATGGCCACAGGCGCTTCCTCCATGATGAGGCTGTCGAGCTGACGGTAATAAGCAGTCCGTTGGTTTGGATTGTATTCTGACATGGCCAATTGATAGATGGAATCATATTCGGGCATGGAAAAATGGGTGTAATTGGGTCCTTGAGGAGCAAAGTTTTTAGAATAAAATAAGGAAAGGTAGTTTTCTTCATCGGGATAGTCGGCTATCCAGGAAGCCCTGAAAAAGGGAATTTTACCTTGTGCTTTCATTTCCCTGACAGAGCCGGGAGGAGAAACTTCTACGGCTATTGTGAACCCTATTTCCTGAAGCTGCGATTGCACAAACTTGATGATATCCAGGTAATCTGGCGTGGTGACCAACGTAATGAGCGGTATCGGGTTCTCGGAAGAAAACCCTGCTTCACCAAGCAGTTGTCTTGCCTTTTCCGGCTGAAAGTCATATCCATAACGGGCCTTTGGGTTGAAGGCCTGCATCCCGTTAGGAACCATGCCTTTGGTTCCTGCAACGCCTATGTTGTTTCTGAGATATCGTAACATCTTCTGTCGGTCGAAACCGTAGTTGATGGCCTGGCGTACTTTTTTAATGGCTAACGGACTATTTCGGACTGAGGCCAACGAGGTGTCGACGAGTATGGCCAGGTATTCTGTATTTAAGAAGGGTTGGCTTAGCAGGGAAAAACGGTCACGGTATTTTAATTTAAGCTCTCCTGATTTGTTCAGTAGTTCATCTTTGTAGGAGGGGTCGATTCCTGACATAAAGTCGAAATTGCCTTTGGCAAATTCCATGAAAGCAGTCATCTTATCAATGAGGAACGAAATGGCGATTCCATCCAGCAATGGGAGAGAGGTGTCACCCGATTTTTCAAAATAACGTGGGTTTCGTCGCAAAACCAACTTGATGTTTTCGACCCAGTTTTGCATCTGAAACGGACCGGTTCCCACCGGATGAACCCTGAATTCTTTTCCATAATAATCCACCGCTTCTTTTGGAATCACCGAACAATAGGGCATACTGAGGATGCTTAAAAAAGGCGGGAAAGGCTGTTCAAGCCTGATGGTAAGCGTGCTGTCATCTATAGCGTTGATAACCGGAACCCCATCCGACCATAGGACCTTCGAAAGTACCCATTCCCCGGGACTGGCTGTTGCGGGGTCGAGCAGACGCTTTAAACTGTAAGCGGCATCCCGGGCTGTAACTTTCCTTGTTTTGTTATCGAAAACAGGGTTTTCGTGGAAGAGAACATCCTTGCGCAGGTGGAAAGTGTAGTCGAGCCCATCGGGAGAAATTTCCCATGAATGGGCTATGGCCGGTAATACCGTCAAACTGTCGTTGAGTTGAACCAATCCATCATACAGCTGGTTGCAAACCCAGGTATGCGACTGATCGCGTGCAAAGGCCGGATCGAGATTGACCAACCCTGCTGCCTCATTGTACCGAAATATTTGCTTTTCTATCTGATGTTGACGAGGATGGCAACCCAAGATGGAGCTTGAAAGAAGGAGACTTAAAAGGATTTTATAAACAGGTCTTTTTTTCAATCGCGATGTAATTTATTCTTTTACTTTTGTGCATTATCCGTCAAAATTAACAAAACCCCTCAATGAATAAGAAAACGATTAGTATTTTCATGGTTTTACTGCTGATGACAAGCATTCCTCAATTGCTTATTTCCCAAGTTGAAACCGATGGAGCAACCTATTGTTCCATGAAAAAACAGCATAACCACAACCTCTTGAAGCGCGACCCGATTGGACCGAATTCGCCCCGGCACAGTTATGATGTGCAAAAATACACGCTGACCCTCGATTTCCTGGACAATTTTGACTCCCCCTATACCCAGGTGTTTGATGGACAGGCCGTGGTAGAATTCAAAGTGGATTCATCACTTAGTTCCATTGTCCTGAACGCAGTGCAGTCGTCGTTGCTCATCACACAGGTTTCAGGAGCCGGTATTTCGTTCGATCATGTAAACAACTTGCTGACTGTGCAGCTCGACAGAACCTATTCACCCGGGGAAACAGCTTCCATTACCATCTATTATCAACATCTGGAGATCGAAGACGGGGCTTTTTTTGTGTCAGGCGGCTACCTGTTTACCGACTGTGAGCCACAGGGTGCGCGCAAGTGGTTCCCTTGTTACGATAGCCCCTCTGATAAGGCTTCACTCGAAGTATTTGCCCTGGTACCTGATGAGGTGATGCTCGGTTCCAACGGGACCTTGGTCGACAGCATCGTGGATGCAGGTACTGTTGAATATCATTGGCTTAGTGAAATTCCCATCGCTACCTATCTGATGGTTATTACGGCCAAAAAAGGCTATCACCGTTCTACCATCTATTGGACTCGGCCATCCGATGGAGCCTCTGTTCCATTTGTCTATTATTATGGTGAGGATGCGCCTGGCATTGGCGCGATGGCCAAGGTGAATAATATGGCTTACTATTTTTCAAATAAATATGGGGAATATCCTTTCACCAAGAGTGGGTTTGCCACTGCCAATGACGAATTTGTTTGGGGTGGGATGGAGAACCAAACGCTGACCACTCTATGTTACGGCTGCTGGTACGAAAGCCTGATGGTGCATGAGTTTGCGCACCAGTGGTTTGGCGATATGATTAGCCCCGGAACCTGGGCCGATTTGTGGTTGAATGAAGGTTTTGCTACCTGGTCGGAAGCTTTGTGGTTGGAGCCATACAATTACAACAACTATAAAAATAGTGTTTTAAATTATGCCGGTACCTATCTGAGCCAAAATCCGGGTTGGGCCATTTACAATGAGTCGTGGATTGACAACCCGCCAAATAATGGTGTGATGTTCAATTATGCCATTACTTATGCCAAATCGGCTTGTGTGCTTCACCAATTGCGTTATTTGCTTGGTGATGAGGTGTATTTTGAGGCCATCAAAAGCTATGCAGAGGATACCGTTAATTTTAAATTTAAAACGGCTGTAACGGATGATTTTGCAACAAAAATAGGGGAGGTAGCCGGTGAGGATTTGCATTGGTATTTCGATGCCTGGGTGAAGCAACCCAACCATCCGGTTTATTTTAACGAATTCTATTTTACTGAAGAGCAGCCAGGAAGTTGGCAAGCGCATTTTCTGACCAGTCAGGTTCAAACCGATGCTCCTTTCTTTCCGATGGATTTGGAGGTAATGGTGGCTTTTTATGATGGCACCGATACCATCGTCAGAGTTCGGAATTTGGTTAATAACGAACATTTCATTTTTGAATTCGATCGTGAACCCGGTATGCTATATTTTGACCCGAATCAGGATATCGTCTTAAAGCAGGCTACTACGCTACTTAGTGTGCCTCAATTCAATACAGGTACAGATGAACGATTGATTGCTTTTCCAAACCCCGCCAGGGAGCAGGTTACGTTTTTTAGTGAAGTTGGTTTTGACCCGGATGCCAAATTTATATGCTTCGATGCCACAGGAAACCAGGTTTTTCAATTGACACATTTGTCAGGAAACAAGTTGACAATCAATTTGAAAGAATGGAAATCAGGTATTTATGAGGCTGTTTTGATAGGAAAGAACACCAAGACCTCTTGCAGGTTTATTGTAGTGAAGTAAATATTTTTATCATTTCAGGATAACAAATACCTGGCCTTTCCTGCGATTACAACCCGGTCCGGGAGCGCGTTTTTTTAGATTTCTAAGGGACGATCTACCTTTGTTTTTAATAAGGCGGCTTCCAGTACTTCCATGGCGTTGCTCACATAAATGAACTTGAGTCCTTTGATGTAATTTTCATCAATTTCTTCAATGTCCTTTAAGTTTTCCTTCGACAGTATGATTTCTTTCACATTGGCTCGTTTGGCGGCCAGTATTTTTTCTGTAATACCTCCCACAGGAAGCACTTTCCCGCGCAGGGTCATCTCCCCGGTCATGGCTATCTGAGCTTTAACTTTTCTCTGTGTAAATGCACTGGTGAGCGCGGTGAGCATGGTAACCCCGGCCGATGGGCCATCTTTGGGGGTAGCGCCTTCCGGTACATGCACATGCACATTCCATTTCTCAAATACCTCATCATCAATACCCAAATAACGCGCGTGGGATTTTAAATACTCGAATGCCAGCGTGGCAGATTCTTTCATCACATCGCCCAAATTTCCGGTAAGCTTAAGCAAGCCTTTTCCTTTGCTGAGGCTGACTTCTACAAATAGGATTTCGCCACCAACTGCTGTCCAGGCCAGTCCAGTGACCACACCGGCCACATCATTCGAAATGTCTTTGTCTCTTTGATAAATGGGAGCCCCCAGAATTGCTTTTAAATCAGCCGGTTCGATTTTCGGTTCGTAAACCTCGTCCATGGCAATAAATTTGGCCCTGTTGCGAATCACTTTGGCAAATTGTTTCTCAAGCAGCCGCACACCCGCTTCACGTGTATATTGATCGATGATTTTTTCGATGACAATTTTGCTCAGCTTTACCTGATCTTTTCTAACGCCATGCTCCTCCAGTTGTTTTGGTATCAAATGCCGCTTGGCGATCTCCACTTTTTCTTCCATCAGGTAGCCTGCCAGGTCGATGATTTCCATTCTGTCGCGCAATGCCGGATGAACCGTCGACAGCGTGTTGGCGGTAGCAATAAACATCACCCGCGAAAGGTCGTATTCTTGTTCGAGGTAATTGTCGTAAAAGGCGATATTCTGCTCTGGGTCAAGTATTTCGAGCAAAGCCGCCTGCGGATCGCCACTGTAGTTGTTGCTGCTCACCTTGTCAATTTCATCCAGCATGAAAACCGGATTGGATGTTTTGGCTTTTCTAATACTTTGAATAATCCTTCCCGGCATGGCGCCAATATAGGTTTTACGGTGCCCACGTAGTTCAGCCTCATCGCGCACACCCCCCAACGACATACGTAAATATTTACGCCCCAATGACTTGGCAATGGATTTTCCGAGAGAGGTTTTTCCTACCCCGGGAGGGCCAACAAAGCACAGGATAGGCGCTTTCATGTTGTTTTTAAGTTTCAGAACGGCGAGGTATTCGATGATGCGTTCTTTTATTTTTTCCAGGCCGTAATGGTCGTTGTTTAATACTTTTAACGCATGATTCAGGTCGAGGTTGTCTTTGGAATATACGCTCCAGGGCAATTCAACAAACAATTCCAGGTAGTTGAGCTGGATGCTGTATTCCGCCGCCGCGGGATTCATTCGCTGTAATTTGCTAAACTCTTGTTTAAATGTTTCACCAACTTCCTTACTCCATTTCTTTTTGCCCGCCTTTATGCTTAACTCCTTCACTTCTGTGTCGTGGGGACCACCGCCCAATTCTTCCTGGATGGTCTTCAACTGCTGGTTTAATAAGTAGTCGCGCTGTTGTTTATCCAGGTCAACTTTTACTTTTCGTTGGATGTCGTGTTTCAGGTCGAGCATCTGCAATTCTACCGTCATCAGTTCCAACACTCTGTTGGCGCGGGCTTCCAAATCAGTCATTTCCAAAAGGGCCTGTTTGGTCAGGTTGTCGGTGTTCAGATTAGATGAAACGAAATTGACAAGGAACACCGCGCTCTCAATATTATTGATGGCGAAAGCCGACTCAGAAGGAATATTGGGTGATTTTTCGATGATTTGTACCGAAAGATCACGAATGGACGAAATAATGGCATCAAATACTTTGTTGTCGGGTAGGTAGTTAGACTTCTCAAATCCGTTTACTTCAGCTTTGAAATAGGGCTCACTTTGGATGATTTGCTTGATTTCGAAACGCTTTTTTCCCTGGATAATGGCGGTGGTATTGCCATCGGGCATCTGAAGTATTTTGATGATTTTGGCAACAGTTCCAACACGGTTCAAATCTTCCTCAGAAGGGTCTTCTACTTCCCCGTTTTTTTGAGCTACCACACCAATGGTGCGGTCTCCCTTGTATGCTTCTCTGATCAGGCTGATGGATTTGTCCCGGCCAACCGTAATGGGAATAACCACTCCTGGAAAAAGCACCATGTTGCGCAATGGTAATATGGGTAAAATCGGAGGAACATCTTCCGAGTTCATCATCTCTTCATCTTCTGATGAAAGTAAAGGGAAAAATTCGGTTTCTGCATCCATGATATCTGTCAATGACAAAAGGTGGTTCATAGTTTGATTTTTGTGACGGTCAAAATGTCAGTACGAAAACTGATGTATTTCTTAAATATTATCAAATTGTTGTAATACAACCTGATATGGATTTCAGTTAAACAGATTGACCCGAATGTTAAACAGGCTTTATAACAGGTCAAATGATATGCCAAAGGCTGTTTTACCAGGTTGGTTTAGTCTGCATTGAGGTTGTAGAGAAATTCGAAAATATCTTTCTCATTTTGGTCGAATTCCATATTCCGTCTCTTATACACTGCTTCGGCAACCTGAACGGCTTTGGCGAAGTTGTAGGATTTCATTCCACTGGGGCTTCCCCAGGAAAATGAGGGAACGAAATTCCGTTGAAACCCTGCACCATACAGGTTACACGAAACTCCCACCACCGTCCCGGTATTAAACATGGTGTTGATTCCTGATTTGCTGTGGTCGCCCATGATAAGGCCACAAAACTGCAATCCGGTGCTGACAAACGATTCTTTGTCGTATGACCAAAGCCGGACGATATCATAGGTGTTCTTTAGGTTCGATGTATTGGTATCTGCACCCAGGTTGCACCATTCACCCAAAACCGAGTTTCCCAAAAATCCGTCATGACCTTTATTGGTATATCCAAAAATGACCGAGTTGCTTACTTCTCCGCCTACTTTGGAATAAGGCCCAACAGTAGTTCCTCCATAAATCTTCGCATCCATTTTTAAATGAGCATGTTCGCACAAAGCAAATGGTCCCCTCACTTTGGAACCTTCCATGATTTCGGCTTCTTTACCTATATATATGGGGCCATCGGTAGTATTGAGAAATGCAAATTCAGAACGAGCGCCTTCTTCGAGGAAAATTAACTTCGGATCGCCGGTAACAAAGTTAGTTTTGCTTAGTGGTTGCGACTTTCTGCCTGCTGTGATGAGTTTAAAATCTTCAACAATTGCTGTCGGGTTAAATGAAAAGATCTCCCAATTTTCATTCAGCTTGACCATTTCCTCCTCCCACTCAATGGTACTGTCGATTTCTTGCGAAGCAAAGTCATCAATTTGAGATTCTTCCACCCTCATGGCGATGATGATTTCTCCTTTTGCCAGGATATGACCGGGCTCAAGTTCAGCTATTTTCTGTACTAACCTGGTTGTAGGAAATACCGATCCATTGATGAGCAGGTTGTCTTTTTCTTTCAAAATGGGAAACTTAGGGTTAAGGTATTGTTGTGTAAGGGAAGAAGTTGCCGATTTCAGGTAAAACTCCCATTTTTCACGGATGGTGAGTATTCCAACCCGGATATCTGCCACCGGACGCGTAAAAGTAAAAGGCAGCAGGCTGTCTCTTCCAAAGCTGTCAAAGAGAATATAATTCATACACAAGTTGATTTATATGATTTTTTATGTGTTGCCATAAAGATACGAAAAAGCACTTAGAAAATTGCTTGTTAATAAAAAAAAAGCCCTTTGTGCCGAAACACAAGGACTTTGTATGTTGAATCGACTGAAAAATGATTAAGGTGTTTTCTGGTCGAAATGCTTTTTGTAGCGGTTTTTGAATTTATCAACACGACCGGCAGTATCAATCAATTTGCTCTTACCTGTAAAGAAGGGATGAGAAGTATGTGAAATTTCGAGTTTTACCAACGGGTATTCTTTACCGTCTTCCCACTCAATCGTGTCCTTGGTGTTCACAGTTGATTTGGTTATAAAGCTGTAATCGTTTGACATGTCCTTAAAAACGACCAGTCTGTAGTTCTTTGGGTGAATATCTTTTTTCATTTTTCCTGATTTTTCAATGCACTTTTAAAGGGCTGCAAAAATAGTTGCTTTGGAGGTAATAACCAAATAATTTGGAAAAAATAAATTCTTTATTTGAGACCCATTAAAAACCCGATGGTATCTATTCCATCCGCGTAGTCCCAAAGCTGAGGTTCCTGGCTCTTGCCAAAAGGAATACTGAAGTCAAAAAGGGAATCAGCGGCGACCACACATTGGATTTGATCTTGTAGCACCTCCAGTTTTTTTTGTAGTCCGTCTACATTTGAATAGTATTCGTAATGAAGCACGCTTACAGCCGATGCCAGAGAGGCGCTTTCGGTGACGAGAAGGTTTCCTGCATCGAAATGAGCAGTGCTGTTCACCAGAAAAATGGCCTTGTTGTATTCGTAATTATTGAAATATTTGTGGTTGTCGTTTACTGCAACCCACTGTTGACAAGCATCTAAAAGTGGAACGAAATCATATTCCCTGGGCACATAAAGGTGCGAAACATTGCGGCATCCCAATCCATAATAGCTGAAAATATCGCTGCATAAAAGTTGAAGTTCGTCCTGAGATTCCTTACCGGTTAGTACTGCTACACCATTTCTGTTTTTCCGGATGATGTGTGGATACTTTCCAAAATAATACTCAAAATAGCGGGCTGAGTTGTTGCTTCCCGTGGCAATGATGGCGTTAAAGCCATTGAGTCGGTCATTTGTGAACATAACAGAATCAGCAAATCCTGGTTCAATGGCCACCAGTAACTTTGTCAAAGCAGGTATCAGTCGGTTGTCATCGGATGAAAGTTTGGCTTTAAGCTTATTTCCTGTAATGAGTACGCACAGCAAATCGTGAAACCCTACTGCCGGGATATTACCAGCCATTACAAGGCCAATGCTTTGGTTTTCATTTATTTCCGCGAGATGTTTCAGGTATGGTTTCAGCCATTTTTCAAGGTTTTCCATGGTCATTGACTTGCCCAACGAGCTGATGGCTTTTCGTACCATTGGCTCAGTAAACCACCCATTGTAATGCGGAGCATCACAGATTTCAAATTGAAGTTCTTCGAAAGCACGCTGTTCCTCAGCACCTTTAAATGAAGGTTGGTTGCCTGCATTGCCTGATTCCTGCATAAGATAACCCAAACGGGCAAATGCCTCAATTCGTTTCAATAGGTTCATGGTGGAATTTTTTTATTAAGGTAAGTTGCCCTGGCACAACAGGCATTTTGGCTATATGATTATGGATAAGGAAGATAACGTTCATTCATGAAGTTGCCAGAACCGGTTGAAAAACCGGGATGCATTCCCGGGTAAATGGGATAGTTTTGATTTCGGTACTCCAGGCCCACGTTGATTTGAAAATGGTCGGTTAACTGATAATTCATATCGAGCATCACACCCTGGCTGCTGAAATCCAACCGGCTATCCCTGGGTTGGTCATCTTTTGGAGATGGATTAAGCATCATGGTTTTGTAGGCTGTCCCGGTGAGCGAGATTCTTTTAGTAAGCAAATATTGTCCGGAAACAAACAGATGTCCGTATTGACTGTGGTTTTGTTGCCCGGATGTATTTTCAAAACCATTTATAAAAATAGCCGAATAGCCCATGCCATAGGAGATACTCCATTTTTTGGTGACAGGCATGGTAATTCGCGGCATGATCCAGGTATTGATGGCATTGACCCCTGAAAATGCCATAAACGAAGTTCCCAGACTGACACTCACTTTGGGAGGAGGATTAGGGCTTTCATCCGCCTCCCCGACGGACATCACGTTGCTGCCAAACCCGGTAGATTGGGCTTTGGTCGTGGCTACGGGTAGTAACAGACAAGATAAAACAATAGCTGCAAACAAACGCATTTTTACAAATTTGCTTCAAAAGTACACATCATGCGGTTACGGTGGTATCAATTGCATGGATTTTCTTGGCTCACATAAATTTATTGGGAAATAGAATGTAGGGAAATAGAACCCCGTATAAACGGGACAGGCACGTCGGCGGGCTTATTCCTATCGGCAGGTGGGGATGATGAGTATGTCACGGATAGGACGGATAAAACGGATAATTGCACCGAATATAGACAAACAGGGATTTTTTTGCTTTGCGGTGAGACCTGTCTACGGTAGGTAGGTAGGTAGGTAGGTAGGTAGGTAGGTAGGTAGGTAGGTAGATAGGTCTTGTCACTCCGCTCCGTGCCTGTCCCATTCGTACGAGATTCTTTCGAGATGAACATGGGCACGCGAAACATTCTCGCACCAGGGAGGTGGATATTTCTGAGGATCATGCTCAAGTCTGACCAATCTGCATTCATCTTGTCGGGAATCAAAAAAAAAGCGGCCCTAAGACCGCCTTTAAAGGAAAAGTGTTAATTAATCCAGTTTGTATTTTTTTACAAAGTCATCCAGAATACCTTTGAGGTCGGGCTGGCCAATTTCCTGTAAGTCGTAATACACCCGGGTGTTGGGTTTTGTGATTTTAACAATCCTGTTCAAATCGATGGGTGTACCAATTACAACAGAATCACAATCGGTATTGTTGATAGAAGTTTCCAGGTCTTTGAGCTGCTGATCGCTGTATCCCATGGCGGGAAGCAAGGTTCCGATGTTGGGGTAAATTCGGAACGTTTCAGCCAGTTTACCCACCACAAATGGACGTGGATCAACGAGTTCTGCGGCTCCGAATTTGCGGGCAGCAACCGTACCGGCACCAATTTTCATTTCACCATGGGTGAGGGTTGGGCCATCTTCAACCACCAACACCCGTTTGCCTTTGATGATGCCTGGATCGTCCACCGCGATTGGGGAAGCAGCATCCACAACAATGGCTGTCGGGTTTACTTTATAAATGTTTTCACGTACGGTTTGAATGGCTTCGGGAGCAGCGGTATCCATCTTGTTGATGACTACCACATCGGCTAAACGCAAGGTTACTTCACCGGGATAGTATGACAGCTCATGACCGGGGCGGTGAGGATCGACTACGGTGATGTTTAAATCGGGTTTATAAAAAGGAAAATCATTGTTACCTCCATCCCAAAGCACGACATCGCAACCATCCGGGTCAACTTCGGCAGCACGTAAAATGGCTTCATAGTCTACGCCGGCATAAATCACATTTCCGCGCACTACATGTGGTTCATATTCTTCCATTTCTTCAACGGTACATTTGTGTTTTGCCAGGTCGGCCACCGTGGCAAATCGCTGTACTTTTTGTGCGTTCAAATCGCCATAAGGCATGGGATGACGAACAGCAACCACTTTCAGGCCTTTTGCCATGAGGTATTCAATCACCCTGCGCGAAGTCTGGCTTTTTCCGCATCCGGTGCGAACCGCGCCAACAGCAATCACAGGTTTGGTACTTTTAACCATGGTATCCCTGGGTCCGAGCAGGATAAAGTTAGCCCCTGCTGCATTCACGATGGCACTAACACCCATCACCCTTGGATAAGGAACATCGCTGTAGGAGAAAACACAATCGTCTGCTTTTAAATCTTTTATCAATTGAGGAAGGTTCGACTCATCATAAATAGGAATTCCTTCGGGATATAAATCCCCTGCCAATTCAGTCGGGTATTTTCTGCCGTCGATATCAGGAATCTGAGCGGCAGTAAAAGCGACTACATTATAATTTTTATTTCCACGGTAATAGGTGTTGAAATTGTGGAAATCGCGTCCGGCAGCGCCGATAATAATCACATTTTTTTTCATAAACTATTGCTGTTTTAACGGATTTTTGTTAAAAAATTGAACCCCACAAAGGTAGGTTTTTTCATCCGATTAGGCTGTTATTTTTTTAACAGTCAATCTAATTTAGATTCGTTTCAAATGATTTGTATGACCAGGTCGATGAGCCATTACCTTAATTACGTGAAACATAACCGTGGTTGAAACTCGAATGTAAGCTTTCAATATCAACCTGTTTGGATTGGCTACTTTTTGAAAATGAAATAAACCGCGAGTATTAAAAAAACAAAACCTAACAGGTGGTTCCATTTGAACGTTTCGTTTTTAAACAAAACCAATGTAAACATTGAAAAAACAACCAGTGTGATGACCTCCTGGATTACTTTAAGCTGAACGAGTGAAAATGGCCCGCCGTTTTCCTGATATCCTATCCGGTTAGCCGGCACCTGAAACATGTATTCGAACAACGCGATGCCCCAACTGATTAAAATAATCACCACCAGAGGCCATCCCTCAAACCATTTCCATTCTTTAAACTTAAGATGCCCATACCAGGCAAAAGTCATAAAAGTGTTCGAGAGCACCAGCAGTGCAATGGTGTAAATACTTTTCATCGGAGTGAAATTGGTTTTGGAATTTGCTGCACCCGTTTCAAGATTATAAATGTATGCAAATGTAATTTCAAATTTGGATGACTAAACAAGAGGCTACTTAAAAAATCAATGAACTATTTCATGTTCCTTTGAGGACAATATCATTTTTTCGCATCTTTGCAGTCCCTAATTTGAATAATGAATTCTGTTAATAATCAGCTTGTTATTACAGCTGATGGTTCGTCGACTCTATACAATGCCCAAAGTGGTGAACATTACCACAGTACTTTTGGTGCCATTCAGGAGTCGCGGCATATTTTTATCGAAGCGGGATTATGGCCATGCTTAAATCAATCGAACGTCTGGGTTTTGGAGGTAGGATTTGGTACAGGGTTAAATGCCTTGCTGACCTTGCAGGCAGGGGAGGAGAAACATGTGAAGATTCATTATACTGCCATTGAGTTATATCCTGTTTCTGCTGCCGAAATTGAAGCGTTAAACTATGCTGATTTGCTGGATATCGATACCACATTGTTCCATCGCATGCATGAATCGGCGCAGAGTTCCATTCCAATTACCCCGCTCTTTTATCTTGACAAACAGCTGGTTTCTTTTCAGGATGCCAAACCGGAGCGCAGTAAATACGATGTGGTGTTTTTTGATGCCTTTTCACCGGATTCACAACCTGAAATGTGGACGGAGAAGGGATTTAGGAAGTTGTATGAAGCCCTGAAGCCGGGCGGGATTTTGGTTACTTATTCCAGCAAAGGATTGGTAAAACGAGCATTACAATCGATTGGATTTCGGATTGAAAAACTTCCGGGTCCTCCCGGAAAACGCGAGTTTTTACGAGCCTGGAAGGAATCATTTTGAGCTTGTATATATTTAAGTTGGAAGTCCTTCGTTATGCTGTTGAGTTGACAAAACGGGATGCGTTTGTTGTTACCTCACCACAAATCCATCAAATCCCTGCAAGGGAATTTCCTGTGTTTGTACCAAACGCACCTCAGCCCAGGATGGACCTTCGTTGCACCAATCGATAAAGGTATCAACGGCTTGCTTTTCGCCTTCGACTTCAACATACACGGTGCCATCACGTTGGTTTTTTACCCATCCGGTAAGATTCAATTCCTGTGCTTTGCGCTGGGTATAAAACCGATAACCCACACCCTGCACTTTTCCAAAGATGGTCAAACGGATGGCTTTGAGACTCATGGATTTAACCTTTTGGTGATCATCCTGTTAACCTTGTGGAAAAGCTCATCTGGCGAATAGGCACGCCAGTTGAGTTCATTAAACTTACCTCCCATGGCCATGTAGAAGTCGATGCTGGCATTTGTAAATTCATCTATTAAGTGGTTTCTGAAATTCAAACAAACGATCCATCCATCTTCCAGGTTGTCAGACCATTCCTCGTAATAGTCGGATGTGTCGGCATGGAAATTCAGCACGTTTTCGCCTATCAGGATGTAATATATAATCCCCCGGTCGATCAATGGTTCAATAACTTCCTGATAAAGATACATGATGTCATTGTACAAAGTGTCGTTCCATTCGCCTATGAGTTCGATGATGGCGTATTGCTTTTCATCGTTTACCATGAGCAATTTCAGGTAGAGGGTGGCGGAACCAAAATGATCCCACTGTGGGTGTATCAGGTAGTTGTATATGGCGTGGGTCAGTTCAAATTCGCTGTATTCACGTCCATAAAAAGGCGAGTAACGATCCTCGGAGGCCACATAAAAGTCGCGCCACTCGTAAAAAGGTTCAATCTCGTGCATCAGATTAGTTTTGATAAATAATAGCCACCGGCGGCCAAAGAAATCCCAATGATGTTGGTGCCTATCATATAAATGAGCCCTTGCAGCATACTGCCATTCCTGCTTATGTTGAACACTTCGAACGCGAAGGTTGAGAAAGTGGTGAAGCTGCCCAACAAACCGACAAATATAAACAGTCGAATGCCGGGACTAACGTACATCTTGTCGAAAAGACCCCACAAAAAACCAATGAGAAACGATCCAATCAGGTTGATGACCAGAGTCGCCCATGGGAAATAATGTTCGTGCCCTTTATCGAAATACAGGAAGGTGATATATCGCAGTACTGTGCCGGCGGCTCCTCCAATGGCAACGGCTAAAACTTTTTCCATTACAATGCTGTTTTTAGTCCGGGCACACTTTTAAGTTCGGTATAAAGGTTCTCCATCGTGGTTTTGTCGACAATGGAAACCTGATACGAATAGCTTCGGTAACTGCCTTTACTGCTGGTTTTTATTCCTGAAAAAGCATGACTGATCTGAAGTTGTTTAAAAATAGCTTCCAATCGGTTTTTGATTTCTGTATCATCGGAATGGGCATCAAAAACTACTTTTAATTCATAGGTAACCGGAAACTGAAGTTCCCCCTGCGTAGGGTAGTCAAATTTTTTAGGATGACCATTGGTTGATTTTTGTATTTTCATTTATTTTAAACTGAATTAAAAACTGTAAACCAGGCGTATACCTCCCCACCTGAAGTATTGAGCTCCTTTAAATTCCGGAGTTAAATAATGTGCCGATAACTCCAAGCCGGCTCTTTTGTAATACAAAGCCAAGCCGGCAGTTGCCTGTGGCACGAACCTATTGACTTGATTTGCCGGGATAACATACGAGTTTTGGCTTGAAAATAAACTACCTTGAAGGGTTGCATCGTACAATACGATGGACGCCTGTGATTTTATGAAAAACCAATATTGCCAGTTCAATGTATTTAAACCATTTTCGGTGAGGGAGGCGTCGCCGCGTAATAACGGGATAAATTGTCCTACCCGAAAATAAATCCCGGGTTTTATATTGTTAAAAGCGGTGCCTGCACTTACCGACCCGGTAACATTTAACTCGGCGTTGGGGTGGCTGACTAATCCTTTTTCAATTAAAAACCGATAATTGACTACCACCATGTTTTGTATTTGGTTGTCCCAGCCAATGGGCTCGATCTGGTGGATGGACGATTGCACTTTGCCACCAAAAGAGGCTGGCCCAAGGATACCAAATTCCAGACTGCTTTTCATGATCAGCTTGTTTTTTAAAGAGTAGGTTTCCCTGAACTGTTCCAGTGTAAGATAACCCGAAAATGGCCTGTCGCCGGCGAGTACATAGTCAACATCGGGATTGGTCGGGGTGTATATTTTTTGAGTAATGGAAAATCCCGTGCATTCCACATCGGGGCTTTTCGACACACCTGCCAACAGAAAATACAACCCTGTGCGTGCCAACGGAGTTGTAAAAGCAATATTGACACCGTTGGTGTAATAAAAATCGGTATTTGTGAAAATATCGTTTTCGAAAAGCACACGCAATTGCCAGGCGGGTTCGTCAGGTTTAAGAAAAGTATGCTGACCCTGCATCGGAGTGCTGCGATCCGTTTGTTTAAGGCCGCCATTTATTGCAGCCATTTCCTGAATGGTCATAGGTACCTCTCTGGCAACATTTGTTTGGTAATGTGATGAATAAATGGTGTCAGTTCCTGATACTGTAATTTGAAATGATTCGATAGAAGCTAAGGGTGAAATGAATTGAGCTTTCGGACTGATATCAGATGATTCATCGCTTTTCTTCTGATATCTATCAGCCATTTCCTCCTCTGCATTGTTGCAACCCCCGGCTGCCAGCAGGATTGATATCAATAACATGTATGCAATAAACCGAATCACAGAGAATGAATTTGATACAAAAATAAGTGTTTTTATTTCAAAACGTCCCATTAACGGGATGGGATTCTTTGATCAACAAATAACAAGCCGATAGCATGATCATTCATTTAACCAAATCTAACACGTAGAAATGAATTATAACCATCATAAAAATCCGCGTTCTATCAAAAAATCTTCGGATATTTCCCAGGATTGTATTCGTGCATCAGGTTGTAGATGGTATCAAAAACATCCTCCGCGTTGGGGTTGGAAAAGTAGTCGCCATCAGTGCTATAGGCAGCACGGTGAGCTTTGGAGGTGAGTGTGACCGGTTCAGCATCCAGGTGAAAATATCCTCCTTGTTCTTCCAGTACTTTCGTCATCATAAACGAGGTGGCACCACCTGGCACATCTTCATCGAAGAAAACCACTTTGTTGGTCTTTTTAACCGATTCAACGATGCGGTGATTTATATCAAATGGAAGCAAGGTCTGCACATCAATCAGTTCCACTGAAATATTAAAACCTTTCAGTTGCTCCACAGCATCTTCGGCAATTCTAACGCAACTTCCGTAGGTTACCAGTGTAACATCTGTTCCTTCCGTCAGCACTTCGGGTTGGCCAACCGGCACCCTGAACTCACCCAGGTTATCCGGTTTACGCTCACGTAGGCGGTAGCCATTCAAAGGTTCAATAATCAAAACAGGCTGATCCGATTCGAGATAGGTATTATAAAAACCCGCTGCCTGAGTCATGTTGCGCGGAACGGCCACGTGCACACCCCGAATGGAATTGATGACCATGCTCAGGGGCGAGCCACTGTGCCAGATGCCTTCCAGGCGGTGTCCGCGAGTGCTCACGATCATCGGTGCTTTTTGCCCTCCACGAGTCCTGTAGTGTAAGGTGGCGAGATCATCGCTCATCACCTGGAGGCCGTATAAGAGGTAGTCAAAATACTGTATTTCGGCGATGGGACGAAAACCACGCATGGCCATGCCCAGCCCTTGACCGATAATGGTGGTTTCCCGTATACCTGTATCCCAAATGCGGTGCTCGCCATATTTGGCCTGAAGTCCTTCGTAGGTTTGATTCACACCTCCAATTTTGCCCACATCTTCGCCAAATGCCACCAGCAATGGATTGTGTTCAAACAGGCAATCGAAGTTATCGCGCAGGATTTCCCTGCCTGGCACCATGGATGAGTGATTAGTGAAAACAGGAGCTACAGCGGTAATCTTAGTTGCCGCTTTCTCCGACTGGCTATAAAGATGCGAACTAAAACGCCGGTCATTGTCTGCGGTTTCATTGTTCAACCACTCGCTAACATTGGTTTTGAGTGAGTTTTTAGGATTACTGCAGTTATTACAAATCAGGCGCAGGATCTTTTTAGCCGAAGAAATAATGTCTTTTCTGATGGGTTCTCCAATGTGTTGTAATTCTTTCTTAATCTGTTCTATGGCTGTTGTTTGTGCACAGTTGCAGGTGGTGATGTCTACCAGTTTTAAAAACTCATTTTTCTTGTCGATGAGGGGTTGCTGAAAGTTGTTCCATGCATTCTTCCTCGCTTCCCGGGCACGTTTGGTGGCGTTTTTTTCAATCTCATCAAGTTCTTCAGGGGGAGCAATTTTTTCGGATATGATCCATTCACGCATCTTGACAATGCAATCATTGGCAATTTCTTCTTTGAGCTGCTCAGGTGATTTGTAGCGTTCGTGCGAGCCGGAAGTGGAATGGCCTTGAGGTTGTGTGCATCCCTGAATATGAAACAGTACGGGAACATGTTCTTCCCGGCATAGTTGAATTCCCTTTTTATAGGTGAGGTTCAGGCTGGCATAATCGCCGCAGTGATCCTTGTAAATATATAGACCATTGGTTTTTTTTTGCTTTTCAAAACCTTTTAATATCTCCGAAATGTTGCCCTTGGTGGTTTGATGGACATTGTTAACTGAAATTCCCCAACCATCGTCCCAAACTGAAATGGCCAAAGGAACCTGCATCACGCCCGCAGCGTTGATGGTCTCAAAAAAATGACCTTCAGAAGTGGAAGCATCGCCGATGGTAGCAAAGGTAACTTCATCACCGCTTAGGCTAAATTGACTTACATCAATGTCGCCAGTCAGACTTCTGTATTTTTTTGAAGCCAGGGCCAATCCCAATGAGCGGGGCATCTGGCTGGCGGTGGGTGAAGTATCGGCAGAGGAATTCTTTATTTCCATCAGGTTGAGCCAGTTTCCATCTTCATCCAGCGAACGGGTGGCGAAATGGTTGTTCATCAGTCGTCCACCTGTCCCGGGAGAAGCTACGGGGTCGGTGTCACCATAGAGTTGTGCGAAGATTTCTTCCAGTGTCATCATGCCTGCTGCCAGCATAAATGTCTGGTCACGATAATAGCCCGATCGCCAATCGCCGTTTTTAAAAGCACGTGCCATGGCCAGCTGAGGTACTTCCTTGCCATCTCCAAAAATCCCAAACTTGGCTTTTCCGGTCAGCACTTCACGGCGTCCCAGCAAACTGGCCTGTCGGCTTTCGTTGGCAATCCGGTAGTCGTTCAGAATGTCTTCTTTGCTTAGGTTTATGTCAGTCAGGGTGATTTTTGTCTTCTTCATGAAATGATCAGGTTAGGATGAAACGCCCGAAAAAGGCAGGGCAAAAGTAATTAAAATGGTTCTAAATTAAAAGAGGCCATCAGATTATTGTAGATTTAACATCAGAAACGCCTTTCGGTTTAGTAATAATATTAGCTTTGTACCACATGAAAAATGAAAGATACATTCGATTTCAAATGAAGCAGATTACCATTTACTTATGAATTTAAACCCAAGATGATGTTTTCTCATACAAAATGGCTTTATATAATAGCTGCAACAGCTATGTTTTTATTAATTGACATGGTTGCAAAAGGGCAGTGTACGGCCTCTTTTAGTGTCCAAAGCCCAAACTGCGAAGGTGCCCCCACCCAGATGAATGACTCCTCCACCGCCCAAAGTGGTTATATCACCACCTGGGAGTGGGACTTTGGCGATGGCAACACCCAGACGGTGGAATTCCCCCAGAACCCCGATGTGACATACACCTACGCCACGACCGGCATCTATGAGATTACCCTCACGGTGACCACCAATGTAGGCTATAGTAATAGTAGTACAGAACAGGTGAGCATCACCCTGTCGCCTATGGCCCTGTTTAGTTGGTCTGATGGCTATGTTGGTTCCACGACCACTTTTCAGGATGAGAGCACCCCCAATGGCAGCGGGACAATCATCTCCTGGAACTGGGACTTTGGCGACCCCGCCAGTGGCACTGTCAACTTCAGCACCAACCAGAACCCCACCCATGTGTTTACCGCCCCCGGCAGCTACGATGTCACTCTGATCATAGAAAGTAGTTCTGGTTGCTCTGATACCAACATTCAAAGTATTACCGTTGGTAATCAGGGAGTGGAGTTTACCTGGAGCGCTGCCTGTATGGGTGAAGAGATCCAGTTTACCGTGGATGGCACCATTACCAACATACCAAACGTAACCACCTGGATATGGAGTTTCGGCGATGGTTTTACCAGCACCCAGCAGAACCCCATACATACCTATACCACCGATGGCATCTATACCGTAACACTGACCATTGTAGATATTTATGGCGATACTTACAGCGTAAGCCATGACGTACAGGTAAATCCATTGCCTAACTCACAGTTTCAGTACACTGCACCCACCTGCCAGGGCGACAGCATCCACTTTATGAACCTGAGCAGCTCGCCCAACGGTGCAATAGTAAAATGGGAATGGGACTTTGGCGATGGCACCATTCAGACCATCAACGCCCCGAACAACCCCAACACCAGCCACCTGTATGTGACCGACAACACCTACGACGTCACCTTAACGGTGACCGATAGCGACAGCTGTCAGAACACCAGCATGCGCCAGGTACAGGTAGTGCCCTCGCCGGTGGCAGAATTTACCTGGGAAGACGCCTGTTTTGGCACCCCGGTACTATTCACCGACCTAACCAGTGAGAACTCAGGTCCTGATTTGGCTGGATGGGATTGGGACTTTGGCGATCCGGGCAGTGGTAGCTACAACAGTAGTGCCTTGCAAAATCCCAGCCATATTTTTACCAATCCGGGAGAATACACCATTACCTTAGTGGTGACCAATACGCTTGGCTGCGATGATACCATTACTCATAATCTGACAGTTTCCGATCTGCCGGATGTAAGTTTTTCGATAAGCAACGATTATCCGGAATTAAATGAACTGGTGCAGTTCACAGGAGAGAGTACGAGTGAGATTATCAGCTGGTTCTGGGACTTTGGCGATGGGGGCATTGCCATCACACAAAGCCCGCAGTATATATATACAGCGTATGGGCAATATACGGTTTCCCTTGCGGTTATCGGTTTGGATGGTTGCACAAATGAAGCCAGTCATATGATACATGTATATCCACCGCCTGTTTTCCCCGATAGCAACGCCATCTGGAATACCATTGGTGAAAACAACCTGCTAAACCAAAACTGGCATTTTCGGTATGGTTTGATAGGTGATACGTTGATGAGTGCAACCAAGGATACTTCATTTACCTATTACAAAATCTATCAACTGGCTGATACTACACTTTCAAATCCAAATTCAACCTATTTTGGGGCTATCCGGTCTACTCCCGACAAAAAGGTGTTTGTTAAATTGCCCGGTTTAGCGGAGAGTCTGTTGTACGATTATACTCTTGAATCTGGCGACACAGCCTGGTTTTCAGTAGGAGGAGGTGTTTGTAAGGATCAACCTGAATTTTGGGAAGAATCGCATTACAAAGTGGTAACATCCATCGATTCAGTGATGATGTTGAACAACGAATACCGCAAACGCTGGCACTTTGATGAGAGTGACACCTGGATTGAAGGTCTTGGTAGTGTGGAGTGGTTCGGTCTGTTTAATCCCCTCATCAACACCTACTACCTATGTGGCGATTTCTACAGCTTTGCATGTTTTAAAGAAGATGATGTGGTATTGTATATCAATCAACCCGACTGTGAAACGTGTTTTTGCGACTTGCTTACTTCCATAGGTGATCCATATTTGAACGAAGGGCATCTAAGCATTTATCCCAATCCGGCAAGGGGTTTTGTTACTATTTCGATACCTGATCACGATATGAGTAATGCCCAACTCCTTATCTATAATTGGCATGGACAGATCCTGATCCAAACCGCTTACACCACCCACCAACCCGAAACAATAAATGTAAAGGAGTGGAAAAGTGGATTGTATGTTGTTGTGATCAGGGGAGATAATGGATTGTTGGAAAGAGCCACTTTTGTTGTGGAGTAAAAGTGGCAAGTGATGCCTAAGACATGGCGACCTTGACCTGCCGGGTTTTTCTTGTCTGTCGGGTCAGCCTCAGGATAGTTCATTATCCATTGCCACTCGGCTTTAGCCAGTGGCTCAGTCAATTTAGTCCCACTATACAAAATAACTTAATACGACAATAACACAATAAGTTAGAGATTAGTAACAAACCCACTATGAAAAACCACGCAATCGCCTTTCCCTCATGAGGAAAGGGGACCTTCCTGCTGATATACCTACCAAGGCAGGAGGCATGGGATAGGGGTATTACCGACACTTCAAAATCACACCCCTACATAACCATCAAAATAATCCGTGCCTGTCCCGTTCTTACAGGGTTCCATATTACATTGTCTGTCAATAGGACGGTGCGCTGCACTTTGACAAGTTTTTGGTTGTTTTTTATAGGCGCTTACCTATGATTCATCAAGGTATTTTATCGTTTTAAGTTTTTCGGTATCGTAAAATGAAAAGTGGTTCCTTTTTTTTCGGAACTACTGTCCCGATTGCTTTCAATCCAAATCCTGCCGCCATGCTTTTCGATAAACTCTTTACAGAGGATTAACCCCAGTCCGGTGCCTTTCTCGTTATTGGTACCCTGGGTTGAATAGCTTTCATCAATACTAAACAATGTTTCAATTCTGTTTTTCGGGATGCCGACACCTGTATCAGCCACCGAAACGGTTAACCCGTTTAGCTTTTCCTCCGCTGAAATCATGATCTTTCCCCCTGATTCTGTAAATTTTATGGCGTTCGCGATCAGGTTTCTCAATATGGTTCCAATCATGGCTTTATCGGCATACACCGAAGTTATTGTTGGCAATACTTTGCTGATGATTATGTTTTTTTGAACGGCAATGTCTTCAAATAAAAGCTCCGTTTCATTGATGAGGCTCTTGATTTCGAAATGCTCCGGATTGAATTCCATCCTGCCGGTTTGCGATTGAGCCCATTCCATCAGGTTCATCAGCAAGTTGATAGCCCTGTGGGAGGATTGTGAGATAATTTCAGCGAATTTCCCGATCCCATCGTATTCTTCATCTTTCACACTTTCAACAAGCAGATCGCAATAGCCAACAATAGAGTTGAATGGGCTTTTAAGGTCGTGAGCGATGATCGAGAAGAATTTGTCTTTTACGGCGTTGGTTTTTTCAAGTTCTTCGTTTTTGAGCTCAATTTTCTGCTCAGCAAGCTTTCGCTTGGTGATATCTCTTACGTAACCCAATGCCCAGTGCGAATTATTAATTTCAAGCGCGGATAAGGCAAGTTCTATCGGAAATACCTCCCCTGATTTTCTTTTGCCCGATAGTTCAACTACTTTCCCAATGACAGTTCCTTCTCCTGTTTCTGAAAATATCTTCCATCCTTTTTTATATGCTGTTATATATTGTTCAGGAGTAATCAAATCATGTGCATTTTTATTCAGGACTTCTTCGCTCGCGTAGCCGAAGATTGTCTCTGCTGCAGGGTTCCAGTATTCGATGCACCCTTGATCGTTGATCAAAATTACTGCATCCAACGCGGAGTCGCCCATTTTTCTAAATTTCTCTTCACTGTTTTTCAGTAATTTTTCTGCCTGTATGCGATCTGTAATATCAATGGACATCCCTATAACACCAATTGTTTCCCCGCTAGTGTTAACAAAAGGTATCTTACTTGTACTTACCCATTTCACACCAGTTTCAGTTTCCCATGGTTCTGCTATATTCATCCTGGCAAGGCCGGAATTTATCACAGCTAAATCATCCTGGTAATAGTTGTCGGCATCTTCTTTCGGATATAGATCCGACAGGTTTTTACCTTCCAATTCTTCCTTCGATTTACCATGTAACTGTGCAAGATATTTGTTGACCCGTATAAAGTTATTCTTGGTGTCTTTATAAAATATCAGACCCGGGATGTGGTCTAAAATGGCTTCAAACTGGTTGGACAAAAGCATATACCTGGCTTCGCTTTTCCTTAGCTCTTCATCCGCTAAATTTCTGTCAGTTTCATCCCTGACAATGATACTGGTGCGTTGTACACCTTGGGAATCGACATAAATATTGCTTGTTAGCTCTCCCGGGAAAATGGTGCCATCTTTACGTACAAAAGTCAGTTCACCTTTAAATTTACCAGTTCGTTTTCTTTCCTCGAGTGCCTTTGGTAAGCGGGGGTCATTCAAATTAACAACGCCATTTCTGCCAATAGTCTGAAACTCGTCATTGCTAAACCCGAAAATTCTGCAGGCTTCCTGATTGGCGAATTGAATGGCTCCGTCAGGTTGTGTAAACAGAATTGCCTCGCTTGTATTTTCGAAAACCAAACGGAATTTTTCTTCGCTTAATCTTAGGCTAATCTCTAACTTTTTACTCTCGGAAACATGACGATTGTATGATTCTTGTAAGGAATGATTCGCTTTTTGCAATTCCTGTAACTCATTTAAGAGTTCTTCCTTGGTTTTATCCCGGAGGTGCATAATAAAAAATGATTTGATGGGCGGCTATTGGATTACCGTGTCATGATAGCATGGGCTATAAAGGCTGGTAAACTTAAAATTTAAAATAATGCATCAAATATATTAAAATTTTGAATGAAATTCGGGAAATGAACTTTAAATCACCTCACAGGGAATATGGTAACTCTTCACATATTAATTTAGAATCGATTTAATTTAAAAAACAATTGTTAATTTTGCAGCCGCAATAATTAAAAAGGATCCATGTCTCAAAATCGTAAGTACACCTTAGATAATACCGATAAAGAAACCCTGACGAAGTGGTATCAGCTGATGACGCTGGGTCGTCAGTTGGATGAGAAAGCACCCAATTACCTGAAACAAGCACTTGGCTGGTCGTATCATGCACCCTATGCGGGGCACGATGGAATTCAGTTGGCTATCGGACAGGTATTTAACCGGGAAACCGATTTTCTTTTCCCTTATTACCGGGATATGCTAACGGCTATTTCAGCTGGATTGACCGCCGAGGAGATCATCCTGAACGGTATTTCCAAAGCGGCAGACCCTGCTTCTGGCGGGCGCCATATGTCGAACCATTTTGCCAAGCCGGAATGGAACATTCAAAATGTAAGCTCCGCTACCGGAAATCATACCTTACATGCTGCCGGTGTAGCCCGGTCGATAAAAATTTATAATCAGCCAGGTGTTGCCATCAGTTCTCAAGGCGAGTCATCCACCTCAGAAGGCTATGTTTTTGAGGCCATTAATGGCGCATCAAAAGAAAAACTTCCTGTGGTTTTTGTTTTTCAAGACAACCAATACGGCATATCCGTCCCTCAGCGGGATCAGTCGGCCAACCGCCGGGCAGCCGAAAACTACCGTGGCATTGCCAATCTCCGTATCATGTACTGCGATGGAAAAAATGTTTTCGACTCGATGAATGCCATGGACGCGGCCAAAGCACATGCCATCCAACATTCAGAACCGGTGATTGTCCATGCCAACTGTGTGCGTATCCTTTCTCATTCCAATAGCGATAAACATGAGCTTTATCGCGATGAAAATGAGCGACATTGTGTACGGATGAGCGATCCGCTTACCAGGTTTAGGATACAATTGGTTCATTCAAAAAAATTCACCGAGGAGGAATTGAATAACCTGGATAAAGAAGCCAAAAAAATCATTAGTGCCGCTCACAAAGTAGCACTTATTTCACCCGATCCCGATCCGTCCACCATATTGGATTTTGTGTCGCCCGTGCCTTACATTTCCACGAAATACCCTGAAGGATTGCACGATGGAACAAAGGGCGAGAAATTAAAACTCATCCAGGCCCTGAACCAAACCCTTAAAGACGAGTTCAGGCTCAACCCTGATACCTATATGTTTGGACAAGACATGGCCAACAAGGAAAAGGGTGGGATTTTTAACGTGAGCAAAGGATTGCAGCAGGAATTTGGCGAAGGCCGTATATTCAATGCTCCTATTGCCGAAGACTATATCCTGGGAACGGCCAATGGCATGACCCGTTTTAATGATCAAATCAGGGTGGTGGTAGAAGGAGCCGAGTTTGCCGATTACTTTTGGCCCGCCATGGAGCAGTTGGTAGACAGTTCACACGATTACTGGCGTTCCAACGGAAAATTCTCCCCCAACGTGATTGTGCGTTTGGCTTCCGGAGGGTACATAGGTGGCGGACTTTACCACAGTCAAAACATCGAGGCGACTCTAACCACATTCCCGGGGTTGCGGGTGGTTTATCCCGCTTATGCCGATGATGCGGCCGGGTTGTTGCGTACTGCCATGCGGTCAAAAGGTTTGACCTTGTTTCTTGAGCCTAAGGCCCTCTATAATGACCCACTTTCAGAAGCAATGGTGCCCGATGATTTTGAAGTTCCTTTTGGAAAGGCCCGTATTCGTCGTGAAGGCAAGGACTTAAGTGTGTTTACCTATGGAAATACCTTGCCCATGTGTGTAAATGCTGCCAATAAGATACAAGAGGAAACAGGAAAGGAAATAGAAGTAGTCGACTTGCGCTCGTTGCTGCCCTTGGACGAAGAAGCAATACTGAAGTCTGTTGAAAAAACAAGCAGGGCTCTTGTCGTGCATGAGGATAAGGTGTTTGCCGGATTTGGTGGGGAGGTTGTTTCTCTTATTACCGAGAAAGCTTTTAAATGGTTAGATGCGCCTGTAAAACGCGTCGGATCTACTTTTACCCCGGTTGGGTTTAGCAAGATTTTAGAAAAAGCGATTCTTCCCAACGTCGAAAAGATCACATTGGCAATGAAAGAAATCCTTGAATTCTAGTGATGTCACCAGAATAAAAAATGCTTACCAAAAAGCCTCCTCTTTACGATGGGGCTTTTTTTATTGTGCTTGCTAAAAAGTAAATTGTAAACTAAACCTGATGCCAAACGGTATAACGTTCGGGTGGTCGAGGTAAGATAATCGCCAAATGGCATCCACCCTGATAATTTTAAAAATATTTTCAATTCCTGCTCCGGCTTCAAAATAGGGTTTTGTTAAGGGATACAAGATATCATCCGCATGTATTGAATATGTTTTGTTGGCATCGTCCAATCCGCCTATAAGGCCGGTTACATAGGCCACCTCGCGCCATTTAAGTTTCCTGAATAATGGAATCCGGTTCAACAAATAACCATTAAAATGGTGAGTGTAAAAAACGCTGAGGTATTTATCACTTTCAAACTCATAGTAATTCATCATATTAAATGATGCCTCATCAAAAAAGTAGGTTTCGTTCCCTTCATGCAATTTAAGCAGGGGATAAGGAAGTGTTCCCCATATCCGTCCTCCCTCGATGCGAAATTTTGACCAACCAAAATTGAACACATTAAACCAATGGCTAACACTCAACTGGACTTTGGTGTACTCATAATCGCTGTTGAATACATGGGGAATGCCATAGGCATAACGGATATTGAGTATGGGGTATTTTGCCCCCAGGCTGATGCGTTCAAATTCACCCATCGAAATTCTTTCTTTATAAGCCAGGCGCACATCGAGCCCTATTTCTGCTGAGGTGATGGCGGTTTGCTCGCCAATTTTCTGAATACCATCTTCCAAATAGCAATACTCGAACTTAGCTCCACCAACAGGGTACAGGTTTCTGTTCTTCAGGTTTAACGTAGAGCTAAACCCTGTAAACCATTCATGTTCGTAGCTCACCTTTATCTCTTCAACCAGCGACAACTTATTGGCCGGCTCTCTCCTGAAAAGAAATGCCAGGAAAAAGTCTTCGCGGAAAGCGTTTTGACTGGCACCCAATTGTTCCATATCGTATCTGAACGACCCGCTCAATGCCCTCCGGGGATTCTTGTTTAACATATACAGTACATTGCCTCCATACTTTAGTTTGTTGTCAAGCGTGCCATAAGCAAGGTATCCGCCAAGCATAATCTTGGTGCTGAAGGCGTTACTGGTTCTGCCACCAATCCTGAACCTGGTTCCTTCCACCGCGTTGAAACTAAGCATGGAAGCGTAAGGCCCAATTTCAAAGTTGCCCTTCACATAATATCCGGTCAGCACCATTTCGATAATCTCAATATAGGTTTTAAATTGAGGAATGGTTTTGAGTGTATCGATCATGTAATACACGGTTCGTTCATCTTTGGTGAGGTTTTCATGGCGACCGGAAGTCCAGAATTCTTCTGTTTTGCTTAAGGCGTCATCTTCAACCACTACGTTTACCGGGGCCTGATAAAATTTGTTGTCTTTGGGTTGATTGATGACGAAATTTCGGTATGAAGTGGTTTTTTTACCAAAAAAGCCCAGTATTTGCTTATTGTCTTCAATTAAATTAAAATCGCCGATGGTATAGTCTCTCGTCAGTACCCAATATCGACCTTCCACACGGTCGAAGGTCTTGTTGATAACTAAATCGTTCACATAGTTGAGGTTGGCATCATCGGCGATACGCAATTCCATCTCTTTGATGGCAAAGGTACTATCGTGCACCCAAAAGTTCCCGGTGAATGTTAGTGTTTGTTTGTGCCTGGGTTTAAACATAATTTTGTAGCACCACAGGTTTCCAAAAAAGGCGCTGTCGACCAGGTAATATTTATAAAACGGCAGGCTGCCATTGGCAATAGGACTTACAAAGTTGAGTTGAAAAATTTCGATGTAGTTGTCATAAATGTTGGTGTGAAAAAATTCATCCCCAAGCAATTGTACGGCACTTTTATTATTGATACCACTGATTTTGGTGGCTTTCACTTTTTCGATAAACGATTTGGGTTCTTTTTTAGCATAAACATCAGACAATGTCTCGCTCAAGAATATGGGGAGATAGGTTTTTCCATTAACGGTGGAGGTATCAACATTGTCGAATATAAACTGAAACGGGCGATAAATTCTTCTTTCTTTAAGTTTGTCGGTGATGTTGTTGGCATCGAGTTCAATTTTGGTGTAGGCTTCGTATTGATAAGAGTTGAAGTGATCGGGGTCGTTTTTTGGCTTGTTATCTACAATTTTCTGAAGGATTACTTCCGCCGGGTTTACGCCGGGTCGAATGACGACATCTTCAAGTTGTATATTTTGGGAAATCATGACAAAATTAATCACCTGGAATTTTCCATGAGCAACAGGCCTGGCGTTTTTATGATATCCTATAAATGAGGAAGTCAGGGTGTCGCCCGGGGTTTTGGTTTCGATGGAATAGTTGCCATCAAAATCACTCGTAACGCCAATAGAGGTTCCGTTAAAAACGATATTTACAAATGGAAGTGGCTCTCCTGTGGCACTATCGGTTACTGTGCCCATTATTTTTGTAAGCTGGGCATAGCTATTGTTGCTGAATAAAAAAACAAGCATGCAAAGCGACAGGAAAATTGCGGATTTTATTTTTAGAGGGGCATGTTGCATGATGATAAAAAGTAGGTAGAGTTTAGTAAAGTGAGGCAAAAATATAATTTATCACCAAATGGATTGGTATGGTGCAGGGTTAATATTTGATAAAAAAAAGCCCGACATATATTATGACGGGCTTCCGGAAGAATGTCTATATGATTTTATGTGTCAATTCTGGCATATTTAGCGTTGGCTTCGATAAATTCCCGGCGTGGAGGGACTTCATCGCCCATGAGCATCGAGAACACATGATCGGCTTCAACACTATTTTCGATGGTTACCTGCCGCAGGGTTCTGCGTACAGGATCCATGGTTGTGCTCCAAAGTTGCTCGGCGTTCATTTCACCAAGACCTTTATATCGTTGAATATGAATCCCTTTTTCGGTTCCGTCGTTGGAAAACTCGCGTACGGTTTGTTCTCTCTGTTCTTCTGTCCAGCAGTATTTTTCTGTTTTTCCTTTTTTGATTAGGTAGAAAGGTGGCGTAGCGATATAAATATACCCTTTCTCGATGAGTTCGAGCATATGACGAAAGAAAAAAGTCATGATAAGGGTGGCGATGTGACTTCCGTCCACGTCAGCATCCGTCATGATAATGATTTTATGGTAGCGCAATTTTGCCAGGTTGAGAGCTTTGGAGTCCTCTTCAGTGCCGACACTTACACCAAGCGCTGTATAGATGTTCTTAATTTCCTCGCTATCAAATATTTTATGGGGCATGGCTTTTTCCACATTCAGGATTTTACCCCTGAGTGGCAGTATGGCCTGGAACTTTCTATCACGTCCTTGTTTGGCCGTGCCACCTGCAGAATCACCTTCCACGAGGTAAATTTCTGTTAAGGCAGGGTCTTTTTCTGAGCAATCGCTCAGTTTGCCGGGCAGGCCAGAACCACTGAGCACACTTTTACGCTGTACCAATTCACGGGCTTTGCGGGCGGCGTGACGGGCTGTAGCTGCCAGAATAACCTTTTGGACGATGATGCGGGCTTCTTTTGGATTTTCTTCCAGGTAATGCGACAGGGCCTCGCTTACCATTTGATCCACGGCTCCCATCACATCTGTATTACCCAATTTGGTCTTGGTTTGACCTTCAAATTGAGGTTCAGCCACTTTTACCGAAATCACCGCGGTAAGCCCTTCCCTGAAATCATCTCCACTGATGTCGAACTTCAGCGCCTTTAGCATCCCTGATTTGTCGGCGTAGCTTTTCAACGTTCGGGTGAGTCCCCTGCGAAAACCTGAAAGGTGGGTCCCTCCCTCAATGGTGTTGATATTGTTGACATAGGCATGCAGATTTTCAGAAAAAGAGGTGTTGTATTGCATGGAAACTTCCACCGGAACACCGCTTTTCTCCCCTTCGATGCTAATGGGTTCCGGAATTAAATGTTCCCGGTTTTCGTCCAGATAACTGATGAAGTCGCTAAGTCCGTTTTCCGAATAGAAATGCTCAGTCACAATTTCACCGTTATCGTTTGTATTTCTTTTGTCGGTCAAACTTAACCTGATTCCTTTATTCAGGTAGGCAAGTTCACGAAGACGAGCAGCAATAATGCTAAAATCGTAATCGGTAACAAGAAAAATATCTTTGTCAGGTAAAAAATGAATGGTGGTACCGGTTATTTTTGATTCTCCCTTGATCTCAACTCCTGTGACAGGTTTACCTATTGAGTATTCCTGCTGGTAGATTTTACCATCACGGTATATGGTGGCTACCAATTTTGATGACAGTGCATTCACACAACTCACACCAACTCCGTGCAATCCGCCGGACACTTTGTACGATCCTTTGTCGAATTTTCCACCGGCATGCAAAACCGTCATCACTACCTCAAGGGCGGATTTGTTTTCTTTCTCGTGTATACCAGTCGGAATACCACGCCCGTTATCTGAAACCGTGATGCTATTGTCTTCGTTAATCCAGACATCGATTTTGTTGCAATAGCCTCCCATGGCCTCATCGATGGAATTGTCAACAACTTCGTAAACCAGGTGGTGAAGGCCTTTCATGTTTACGTCGCCAATATACATGGCCGGGCGTTTTCTAACAGCTTCCAATCCTTCCAGCACCTGAATGTTATCAGCAGTATAAAGTGCTGAATTGGTCTTCATTTTTTCTTCTTCCGTCATAATTGCTCTCTGAATTTCTCAGGTTTAATAAGTGTGCAAAGTTAACAAAATATCCTTTTGGTTAGCCATAACATAATCATAAAAATACAATTAATATTTATGAATTAATGTTCTATATATCAGTACAATATATCTTTTTACACTTCAGTGGATATGAAGAAAAATAAGGGTCGCTCACATCAAAACCTGTAGGCAATTCCCCCCATCACTTGCCAACCTTGCACAGGATATTGATAGTACCGCTGATATTGGTTGTTTAACAGATTCGTGCCGCTGAGCCAGACAGAAAATTGTTCGTTAAGTTGATAATTCAGGCTCAAATTGAAATCAATATAGGGATCCAGGGTGACTTCATTGATTGAAAATGATGCCACATCGAGGGCGTATCTTTTTCCGCTGCCAAACAGCTCGGTTTCTACCGTTAGCTTCTGTTTGATGACAAATGAAGCCCCCAGTTGGAAATTGCTCAATGGTTTATGGTAGGGTTGTGCTAGCGAATCCAAAGAATAGGAATTGATTTGTCCGCCAACCCAAACTTTTACAGATTTCTGCACGGTATAGGTAATTTGCGCATCCAGACTTACCCGGCTTCCTTTGTCGAAGAGGGTGATAAATTTATTTTGCGGATAAGAGGAAATAAAACCCGGAATGACCTGAGGCTCATTGATGAAAAAATACATGTTGTTAAACTTTTTCCAGGATCCCTGAATGCTATAATTAACTTTATGAGCAACATTACCACGAAAGCCTCCAAACACACGCATCCCCCGATCCCAATCCAGCGTTGCAACTGGGTTTAACCATGGATTTAAGGTGGTCAGTTTCCTGTAACCCTGATAGTCAACACTGCCATCAATTCCCGCGAAAGCGGTGAGCGATTCATCAATTAAGTTGGCTGAGGCTTGCAGTATGGGATAGAAATAGAAATCAAATGAGTTGGTATTCAAAAAGTTAAACTGAAGTCCGGCATCAAAGCTAAACATTCCATAGTTTCCTTTAAAATAAGGCGTTGCAGTGATCAGCATAGAGGTAGCAGAACCGATGCTGTTGGTAGATCCAAAATAGGTAACATGACCCTTCATTCCTAAATGCTGGTATTCGAGTAAATCGCTTAAAGCATATTCTTTAAAGGCATTAAAGTCGAAATTGATACTTGTTTCAACCGATTTATAGTTATCAAAATAATACCACGCGTTCAGGTTGAAATCATGGTGTAATTTTTTCTTGCTCTTGTAATTACTTGTTAGGCCTACGTTTGCTTCCACCAGGTTGAAATTTTGTTTCAATTGATCGTTGCTAAAATCTGCCGATGGGAAATCATCCGGTTTATAACCATAATACCGGTTTGTATTGAATTGATAATTAAAACCTGTGTTAAGTAAATGGTTATTAAGAAATTTAGTGTAATCCAAATCGAAGCCACTTTTGCTGTAAGGACTTTTTTGGTAATCCCGGATGTTAGTAAAGGAAGAAATGTGGTGTGCATGGGCATTAAACCGGTATTGATTGCGCTGACCATGCGAATGAAAATACTCAAGATAGGGAGTCAGCAGGCTCCCGATCCCGGCAAGCAGCATGTTGTTGTAAGTGTTTTCGCGGGTGGATGGGTTGATGGCCACAGGGGTGATTGGATCGCTCACGATTTCAGTAGGTTGAACAACATCCAACGCTTCAAAGGTGAAGGAAGGTTTTTCATCATTTGGACTGATTTCGGTAGTGGGCTGGAGGTTGATTTTAAAAGCTTCATTAATCGAAGGGTCGAATGAGCCAATGATGGTCACTTCTTCACGGTGGGTAATTTCGTCAGTACCTTGCTGGCTGATGGCCGTTAAGGGAATAAACAAAAAAACCAAGAGCAGGTTCTGGATGGATCTATTTTGTCTCATTTTCATTATCTTCAATATTTTCGTTATCGGTTTTTGCATTTCTATCCTCATTCAGTTTCCGAAGACGCTCAAGCTTTTCAACGGCTATTTTTTTAAGATCCTCCCCTTTATAATTTTCTATCACGCTTTGTAGCGTTTGTTCAGCCTGAAAAATATTGTCGCGGCCAACATAAATATCTGCCAGCAGGATAAAGGCTTTGGCAATCCAGTAATCGGAGGAGGGATATTTTTCAGAAAGTTCATACACCTCGTTTTCAGCCTCTTCAAGTTTGTTTGCACGGTAGTTGATCAGTGCCACATGGTACTTCGATTCGGCTCCTTTTTCTCCGGCGGATAGATTGGTGGTGATAGTAAACTCTTTTAAGGCCTGGGCCTGATTGTTTTCCGACATGGCTATTTTGCCCAATAAAAAATGAGCGTTAATAATCTGATCGTTACCCACCCTTTCGGTCATCAACAACTCTGTTGCGGCTTTTTTGGCTCCCGGATTATCACCATTAAGGTAGGCGCTCTGCATCACGCCGTCGAGTGATTCGAGCCACATCGAAGAATTGTTATCCATTTCTGAAAGCCGCCCGTAATACAACTGCGATTTACCATAATCACCACCGGCAAAAGCTGCTCTGGCTGATTTTACCAGTGCTTCAGCGGTATATTGGTTTTCGGGTAACGAAGCAATCTTTTCATAAAGAACCAGTGCCTCCTGATTTTTCCCTGTTTTTTCCAAGCACTGCGTGAGCTCATGATAAGCTGTGAGCACGAATCCTCCGTTTGGATATTGTTCCACATACTTATTTAACAAAGGAATGGCCTTGTCGCATTCATTGTTTAGATAATAGTTTTCCCCTGAGGTGAACGTCAGCGAGTCTTCCTGACTGGTGGAGATTTGAACGAAGTCGAGGCCCTTGGCATAGGTTAAGTATTGATCAACTTTTCCCATGTCCATGAATATACTTTGTAGCGTATTCAGCGCTTCTTTGGCTTCCAATGAAGCAGGATACCGGTCTACAACCTGTTTAAGAACTTTTATGGCCTCTTCAAACTGGTTGTTCTTGTAATAAAGAAAGCCCATTTTCACCAGGGCTTTTTTTGCCAGGTTGCTGGTTGGCTTTTCCTTTACCAATCGGTTAAAATAGTTGATTGCCAGTCTTTGATCATTCATAATCAGGTAAGTAGAAGCTGTTTCGTACAAGGCATCATCGTAATAATTCGATGCTTTGTACCGTTCGGTGAGTTGGGTTAGGGAATTTGTTTTTTGCTGAAAATTACCCGCCGATCCATAACAGGTAGCTAATTGGTATAAAGCATAATCAGCATCACGGCTGTTCGCATCGATCACCTTTCGATACCATTGCATGGCTGTGGAATACTGCTTTAAGATAAAATAGCTGTCAGCAAGTCTTAACCAGGCATCTGCTATCAGATTTTTCTGTGCCGGCGAACCGGAGAGGAATTTTTCAAAATCACGAATAGCAAGGGAGTAATCCTTCTGGTTAAAAGAGGCATAAGCCATGTTATATTGGGCCGTCGACATCAAATCAGTTTGACCGGCTTCACGCATTTTTAGAAAGGCTGAAAATTTTCGCATGGCCAGGTCAAATTGCTTTAATCTGTAATAGGTGTCGCCTTGCCAAAACATGCTTAAGGCCATGAGTCGTCCATCAATGGGATAAGTCTGCGATTTCTCAAAATAACTCAGTGCATCGTTGTAAGCACCCCGATTAAAACATTCTATTCCCTGATTGTAAGTTATTTGCTGATAAACCTTCTGTAATTGTTTGTCTGGCCGATTGGTTTTTTCAATCGACAGGATAGCGGCATCGTAGTTGCGACTGCTTAAATACAATTGTGAAAGCAGGGTGTATGCCTGGTTCGATTCTGATGTTCCCGGGTTTTCTTTTATAAATTCTTCGATGGTACTCACCGGGTCGTTATATGGATCGCCGCCCAGTGTAATGGTTGTTTTAACATAATTAAATAACGCGTCAGCGGTTAGCAGTGGATCGTTTTTCAGTTTGTATGCCTTTAAAAACGCATTTTGTGCAAACTTCTGCTGATCGGTTGACAAATAGCAAAATCCTAAATGATACCAGGCATTTTGTTCCATGGTACCGCCTTCCTTGGTTGCTTCCTGGAAATTGGGGATGGCAGCGGCTTCCTTGCCATTCACAAATTTAGTATACCCGATACGGTATTGTTCGCCGGGGCTCTGGTCATGCCTGCCCCCGTTTTCATATTCGGTATAATATTCCAACGCATGTTTATAATCTTTGAGGTTGTAATAGGCATTTCCAAGCAACCGGGCCAACTCCTTCCTGGTGGTTTTGTCTGCCGATTCAAAATAGAGTTTCCCTTCGTCAACCACTTTTTCAAATTGTCCCTGGATATAATAAATATGCATGAGGTAGTTGGGCACGTATTTTTTAAATCTCCTGTCGTTTTCGATGGCTTTAAATCCCTTCAATGCCTCATCATAGTTGCCCTTCATATATTGCAGGTGGGCGTAGTAGTAGTTAGCAGCCCTGCCGTATTCTGTTTTTGATCCGGTTATTTTGGTGAAATTAGCAATGGCTGCGTCGTACCTGTTTAACTTCATTTGACTGTAACCAATTTGGTAATAATACTCAGTCCGTTGATCTGCCGTTAATTGCTGTGGTGAAATTTGTTGAAACATTTCCAATGCATCATCGTATTTTTTGTCCTTAAACAGGAGCTGACCCAATTGAAAATGAATGGAAGGTATCCAGGCACTTCCTGGGTAGGTTGCAGCGAAAATCAACGCCTGATTATAAGCATCCTTGTCTTCAAGTTCTACGGCACAAACGATGCTGTAATAGGCCGCATTTTCAAAAAAGGCCCCTTGCTTGTCTTTTTCTTCCTGCATTGCCTGTGCAAACATTTGTCTGGCAGCGCCATAGTTCTGTTGTTCAAACAACGTCAGCGCGTTGCGGTAGGTTTCTGAAGGAGGCATCCGATAGACCGTTTCCTGTGCAGGGATGCTGTTAATAATCAGGAAAATGAAAAAGAAAGTAAAGGGAATCAGTGATTTTAACTTCATTTGAATTCGGATCTAAAATAGAGTAAAACTAAACTTTGCACCATCGTGGTTTGGCCGGGGTAAGTTATTTTATTAACAAAATCCCTGTTGAAAAAACGCAAAAAACCCCGATTTAATATACTTTAGCCTCAATTATTAAAAAATATCTCAGAATTGTTGGTCTTAGGTAGTTTATGTTTTTGAGTATCAAAATAAATGAAGGAACCGGATAAAATTGCACGAATGTTAAGAGCGATGGCAGTCATTTTTCTGGTTGTCGTGGTTACTGTCACCGGACTTTATGGGCAGGAGCTAAACTTATCTACCCGGAGTAAAAAGGCACAGAAACTATACAATCAGGCAGAGCAACATGCCATCCAACGAAACCCTGAACTAGCTATTGACGCCTTGAAGCAGGCATTAAAAATAGATGAAAATTTTATCGAGGGATGGCTTTTTTTGGCAGAAATGTGGCAGGAGGGGCAGCATCCTGATAAAGCACTTGCCGCTTTTCAAAGGGCCTTTTCTATCGATTCTTTAAAATATCCTCAGATGTACTTTTCCATGGGCACATTGGCTTACGATGTTGCGGACTATCGGCTCGCGGCAAAGTACTATAAGAGCTATCAAGCGCTCAATCATCTGGATTCCATCCAAAATAGTGTGGTTTCCAAAGCGTTAAAAATAACCCTCGTAGCTTCGAAACTTGAGTCAGAGCCGTCAGATGTTAATATAAAAAATACAGGCAAAATCATGAATACATCGTCTGATGAGTTTGTCAATTTTTTAACGGCTGACGATCAAATGATGGTGATCACCAGAAAAACCCGCCGTGATACACTAATTGAAGGTAAGGAAATGTACGCCGAAGGATTTTTTGTAGCCCATTATACGGATACCTCCTGGACCCGGCCTCAAGCCATGCAGCTTCCCTGGGCTGACGGATACAATGCCGGTGGAATGAGTATGAGTGCTGACGGGCGCAGCATGTTGTTCACAGGTTGTTATTGGCCTGATGGCAAAGGAAGTTGCGATATTTATTACTCCAACAGGATCGGTCAATCCTGGCAAACCCCGGTGGCCTTTAACGCGCGCATCAATACAACGGGATGGGAATCGCAACCTGTGATTTCAGCGGATGGAACAACAATTTATTTTACTTCCAAACGAGAGGGTGGAAAAGGAGGTGCTGACATCTGGAAATCGAATTATATTCCTGAAAAGGGATGGGGCACACCGGTTAACTTAGGCGATAGCATCAACACGGCAGGTGATGAAATGGCACCTTTTATCCATGGTGATGGACAGACACTTTATTTTTCGTCAAACGGTCATCCCGGTTTGGGAGGCTATGACATGTATTTCGTTAAAAAGGATGAAGCCGGCAGGTGGAGCGGAGCCAGAAATATGGGCGTTCCGATCAACACCAGCTATGATGAAGTGAACCTGTTTGTAAACCTGATGGGTACGCATGGTTGGATTTCTTCAAATCGTGAAGGCGGAATGGGTGGTATGGATATTTGGGACTTCCCGATCCCGAAAACGGTGGCTCCGCAATCCATAGTGTTACTGGCCGGAATTGTGGTGGATAAAATGACAGGCAAGCCATTGGAAGCTGAGGTGGAGATACTGACACTTCCCGCGGTGATTGAACAAATAAACCTAAAAACGGATCCGATTACAGGTGAGTTTTTGGTTGTTTTAAATCCAAAAAACAACTATACCTTTCATATTTCAAAGAAAGGATACCTGTTTTATTCGGAGCAGATAGTAATTGAAAACACTTCCAATAAACCCCATATCGATAAAGTGTACGCTCTTCAGCCTGTTAAGTCAGGTGTTTCTATGAACCTAAACAATATCTTTTTCAATTTTAACAGCGACAAATTATTGCCTCCCTCGAAGCCAGAGCTGGATCGCCTGGCCAATTTTCTTTTGGATAACCCAACTATTGGCGTTCTGGTTACCGGGCATACCGATAGTATCGGGACTGCGTCTTTTAATCTTGAACTATCGAGGAAGCGTGCCAAGTCAGTGCTTGCCTACCTGGTAAACCACGGAATTGAATCCGGGAGGATCACATCGGAGGGAGTGGGAGATACCAAACCACTGGCCACCAACCAAAACGAGCAGGGCAGGGCCATGAACCGGCGCACGGCGATAACAATCAAAGATAATTTCTAAATTTTTTAAAAGCTGGATCAATACAAATTACTTTAAATGGGGTATCCGATCATCTCCCGTAAATAATAATTAACTTTGTTGGAAGAAATATACAACAAATACCTGGAAATTAAGGAATAAATCTGATCGACTTGCAGTCGGATAAATCCGGCTGCAATGGATGTCCAATAAACACATTCTTTGTAGATGAATAAACCACAATAAATTCCATTCCTTGCAGCCTGGCTTTAGCCGGCTGTAATAAAAACCCCCTTATGTTTAAGCAACTGTTATATTGTAAAATCTGAGATAACATCAAAAATCTGCACGAGAGATGATCGGATACCCCATTTTTCTTAGTATCAACTTAAAAAAGAGTTCTACAGAATAAGCTCTAATCCATCATAGGCCAGCCGGATTTCCGGAGGCAATTCTTTTTCTACTTCCTCATGAAAACCCATGAGATGGCTCAGATGTGTGATGTAGCCTATTTCAGGATTGATAAATTTTAGCACGTTCACAGCCTGTTCCAGGTTATAATGTGAAACATGCGGTTCCTTTCTGATCGCGCTTACCACCATGTATTTTACCCCATCCAATTGCGCCAGTGTCGATCCGGGAATATAATTGGTGTCGGTAATATATGCGAAATCGCCAATTCGGAATCCATACACCTCCATGCTTCGGTGAAGTACCCTCAATGGGGTGATGGTTGTTCCATTGATGTTAAATGGTTCATCAGTAATTGTATGCAGGTTATATTTTGGAAGTCCGGGATAATCAGCCTCACCAAAGGCATACGAAAACTCAAGCCTGATTTCACTTTGGTCTTTTTCGGAAACGTAAATATCCATTGGTTTCCGATAGATAAAATTAAATGACCTCACATCATCTAATCCTGCAATGTGGTCACGGTGTGCATGGGTAATCAAAATGGCATCCAGTCTTGAAGCTCCGCTTCTGAGCATTTGATACCTGAAATCGGGGCCTGCATCAATGAGCAAAACCTGATCGTTGGTTTCGATGAGTACCGATGATCGTAGTCGGTTATCCTTTATATTTGTCGACCGGCACACCGCGCATGAACAGGCAACAACCGGAACGCCTTGAGAAGTCCCTGATCCTAAGAATGTTACTTTTATCAAATTTTTTAACATTAGATGTGACAAAGGTACAATGATTGTTTACCCTGCAGTTAAATTCTTGTTATTTTTACACCCTAATAAGAGAAGCTATTTTGGTTATAATAAATCTGTTAAAAAAGCCCCTGCAAGACCTGTTGACGAAATTCGACAGTGGTGATGCCGGTATTCTGCATCATACCCCTGCGACAATGGAAGAATGTTCGGTAGTTTTATTGGTTTGTATCAGGCAATCCACCGACTTGAACGGCATTGAGAAATTGCTGCCCCAGGCAAAGTTGCATTTTAAGAAAGCAGTTGTACTGGCATTGTATACCGGGGTTACAAAACCACCTTTATCATCGGATCAGGTTCCCGTTTTTTCATTAAACGATTTTACTTTTCTGGGGCAACCAAATAAACGGCTGACGGAATTGTTTTCAAATATGAATGCCGATATTCTGATCAGTATGAACAGGTGTAATTCCGGGATGCATAAACAATTGGTGCGCCAGATACCAGCAGCCTTAAAAGCAGGTATTTATCACCCCGTTTTTTCAAACCTGTTTCATTTTATGCTTGAATTGGATGACCAGAAATATCCCTCGTCATCTATATTAGATCATTTTGTGCATTATTTAAAAAATATTAAACTGAATGTCCATGAATAAAAAACTAAAAGGAACCGGTGTTGCCATCGTCACACCTTTTTTCCTTGACGGAAGTATAGACTATGATTCACTTGATAACCTGCTCGGACACCTGTTAAAAGGAAAAGTTGATTTTATCGTCGCGTTGGGTACAACCAGCGAAGCTGTTACGCTGACAACGGAGGAAAAGTCGGCGGTTATGACTTTTGTTAAATCCCGAATTGTTGGAAAAATTCCTTTGGTGATGGGCATGGGTGGAAACAATACCCAGGCAATCCTTGATCAGATCAGGAACACTGATTTTAGTGGGATCGATGCCATTTTATCGGTGGCGCCTTATTACAACAAGCCCAACCAACGTGGATTATATGCTCATTTTTCCGCCATTGCGAAAGCTTCACCCTTGCCAGTAATTTTGTACAATGTTCCCGGACGTACCAGTTCCAATATTTCAGCAGATACGACTATTAAGTTGGCCAACGATTTTAAAAATATCATCGCAATAAAAGAAGCCTCAGGCGATTTGGGACAAATAATGCAAATCATACGCCAAAAACCTGATGGATTTTCAGTATTATCGGGTGATGATGCACTAACCTATTCCATGATGGCATTGGGTGCCGAAGGGGTTATTTCGGTGGTTGCCAACGCTTTGCCGCGTGAATTCAGCCAGATGGTAGCCGATTGCTTAAAAGGTGACTTTAAAAAGGCCAGAACAATCCATTATGAGCTGTTACCGGTGATTGATTTGCTTTTTGCCGATGGAAACCCGGCCGGTATAAAAGCTGCTTTGAATAGTTTGGGTATTTGTAAAAATTACCTGAGACTGCCCTTGGTGCCCGTAAAAGACGAAATCCAACAAGCCTTGGAAGAAATATTGGTGGTCTGATTTGTTATCAGGTATGCAACGAATGTAGGATCATACGTGTCAATTGCACAATTGGTCGTTTGTTAAAAAGTAAGTATGAAAAAGATATTCCTTTTAGTATTATTAACTCAATTTTTTCTTGGTGCGTTAATGGCTCAGCCTGATTTTAAAACGCTTTCCGGAAACAGAAAAGAAGTCGTGTTTACTTTTTCAATTGATAAACAGGATGAAAAAGCCATCAACGAACTTTCACAGATCATCTCAATTGATCAAGTATCGGGAGAGCAAGTGGTGGCCTATGCCAACGAAAGAGAATTCGAAAAATTTCGTAGTCTGAACATCGATTTTAGGTTAGTTACTCCACCTTCCATGCTGCAACAGCCCAAAATGATAACCAAAGTTCCTGATCGTGATCTGAATGATTGGGACGCCTATCCCACCTGGGATGTTTACGTGAGCATGATGCAGCAGTTTGCAACGGATTTCCCCAATTTGTGTGAATTGGTTTCCATTGGAAATTCTACCGAAGGTAAGGCTTTGTATTTTATCCACATCAACAATCAATTGGGGGTAGACCAAAATGAGCCACAGTTTATGTATACTTCCAGCATTCATGGCGATGAACTCACCGGATACGTGTTAATGCTAAGGTATATCGACTACTTATTGAATAACTATGGCGTCGATCAGAGGATTACCAACCTGGTCGACAATACCGACATCTGGATTAATCCGCTGGCCAATCCCGATGGTACTTTTGCAGGGGGAAACAATACCGTTTTTGGTGCAACGCGCTATAATGCCAATGGTATCGACTTAAACCGCAATTATGCTGACCCCGACGATGGCCCTCACCCGGATGGGAATGCGTATCAGGTTGAAACTGTATCCTTTATGGATTTTGCTGAAAACCAGCATTTTGTTATGTCGAGCAATTTTCATGGCGGGGCCGAAGTATGCAATTATCCATGGGATACCTGGTCGCAGCTTTCGGCCGATAATGATTGGTGGGTGTTCGTTAGTCGCGAATATGTCGACACGGTACACGCCAACAGCAATTCAGGTTACTTCACCGATTTAAACAATGGTATCACCAATGGTTATGCCTGGTACACCATCACAGGTGGCCGCCAGGATTATATGAATTATTTTCATTATTGTCGTGAGTTGACAATAGAGATATCATCACAAAAAACACCACAGGCCAACCAGTTACCCTCTTTCTGGGAATACAATTACCGGTCCCTGATCAATTACATGGAACAATGCCAGTTTGGATTGACGGGTGTGATTACCGACAAATTAACCGGTTACCCCATCGAGGCAAAAGTAACCATGGATGGTCATGATAACAATAATTCATGGGTATACAGTGGATTGCCTGTCGGCGATTACCACCGGCCTATAAAAGAAGGAAGTTACAATGTCACTTATTCCGCTGTTGGGTATTTCCCCAAAAGCTATAACTCCATCAGTTTACACGACAGGCAAACAACCGTTTTGGGTGTGCAGTTAGAACCTATTACCATGCTTACCGCCAACTTTGTTGCAACCAGAACCACCATTGGAACCAATTCACCAATCAGTTTTAGTAATGAAAGTTTTGGCGGTGATATCGTTTCCTGGAATTGGACTTTTGAGGGTGGGACACCCGCATCCTCCGTTTTGGAAAACCCCATTGGCATCAAATACAACACACCCGGTATTTATAATGTTAAGCTGGCAGTTACTGACCTGAGTGGTGATTCGGATACTGAGCTAAAAGAAGGATATATTCATGTTTATGATGCCTATAATATGGGGACAGGCCAGGCAACAACCTGTAGCGCTTTGTTTTATGACAGTGGTGGTCCATTTGAAAGCTATTCACATAATCAGGACCATACCTTTACATTTTATCCTGCTGACACGGAAAAAGTGGTTAAGTTGGAGTTTCTTGAATTTAATATAGAGTTTGAAGCCAATTGTAATTATGATTACCTCGAAATTTTCGATGGCCCGGATATGAATTCACCTCATTTGGGAACCTGGTGCGGAACAGAATCTCCCGGAACAATACTATCATCAGGCACGTTGGGGGCGTTAACCATCCACTTTTACTCTGATGCTGCCGGGTCTGAGCCGGGATGGACAGCTCTGGTTTCCTGTGATACGGGCGTTGGTATCACCACCTACATGGAAAAACCAGTGAAGTTATTTCCTAACCCGGCGCACCATATACTTCATGTTGAATTGCTTGCAAAAGGGCCAAACCGGGTAATTTTGAGCGATCTTGCCGGACACAGGTTATTTAATCAATCCACTGAGGCGAATTCGATTGGTATTCCGGTCGAAAACCTTAGCCGGGGTATGTATTTGATCACGATAGAGTCTTCCGGACAAAAATGGACGGGTAAGGTGTTGGTTGAATAGGAAATTGATTGTCAACGAATCCTCACTTATGGGTCGTGTTGAAAATAGATAAGCTTACACTTTAAACCCAACAGGGAGTTAAACAAAATGGAATTCAATGAATTGGCATTTTTCGGGTTCAGATGACCAATAAAAAAATCCAGCCTTCAAAGCATTTTTGCCTTACAAGACCGGATTGAATATGGCTCTGTTAAAGGATTTTTATTTCTTTTCTGCCCGTTTGGCGGCTTTCGCGGCTCTTTTTTCCTTTAAGCTTTTTTGGGGTTCTTTTTTCGTGTTTTTTTCTTTGGTTTCTTTTTCTTTTACCATTGTTGTATCATTTAAAGTGTGATTACTGGCTTTAATTATAGCGGTAAAGTTACTTTAATTTATTTGCTTATCAGATGCAAGACGCTCAAATTTTTATTTACGAACAAAACCAATACCTCGGGACCAGGCAAGCAAGACGGGTTGGTCGGGTGGGATAAGCCAAAAGTTCCTTGTTGAACATTTTTTAACTTTTTAGGTTAGCTCACTTACGGAGTCAACACAACGGGATTATTGCTCCAAATCCTTAAAAATGCATTAAAAAGTCTGTCGTGTGAGGTTTCAAGAAAATATAGTTTTACCTTTACTCCTTTTAGTTTACAGAATTGCCGGTTATGGGCTGCGGTACACGATGGACGTGATGCCGAAATAACTGTCAGAGGTGAGTTTATCAAGATGTTACTAAACATATTAAAAATGACTTTATGGAAAATTTACAAAACCAATTAAATGAATTGTATCTTGACTACATGAACAAAGTTTTTGCGGACAAGGTAATATTTGACCAAATTCAAAATTTTGAAATATCTTCTCCAATTTTTTTAAACTGTAATGCTGAATTTGGAAAATATATTGACTCTGATAATAAAGTGCTATATGTCGGAAAGGAAACAAATTACTGGTTTAATCAAAAGGAAAGAGAAAATAGTGGGTTATTGAAAGACATAAGTGACTATGATAAATACCTGCTTGCCTTGACTGACTTATACAAGTCATTTAATATAGGGCATAATTATAAAAGAGCAATTTTTACATTCATGGACATCCTTGTTGAAAAATTAAGAAGTAATAATGAAAAAACTGGAATTTTATGGACAAATCTACTTAGGCACGACTATTTTGGTAATGGAAAAGTTCCCTCCGATGTTGAGCAGAAAATAACATATGACAAAAATTATATTTTCAGAGTGGAACTTGAAATATTAAAACCAGACGCAATCGTTTTTGTAACAGGGCCAAAATATGATTATATATTAGAGAAAACATTTCCTGGAATTAGAAAAGTTGCAATTAAAAATATGGCGATAGGAGAAATATGTTTATTAGAGCACAAAGAAATTCCTCGAAAAGCAATTAGGGTTTATCATCCAGATGCTCATAAATATCAGGGTGGAGATTATCGGTGGGAATTATCATCAGTTATATTAGACGTTATTGATAAATAAAAAAATACGTTTGGTAACTCGCGCTATAGCCAATAAGGGTTTCTGTGATATGCGAAGGATTATGGCACGTTTTAAATCTTCGTGTATCTTGATTGGAAATCCCCCGCAAACCCTTACTGGCCATGCCGCTACCGTTAGCGGGCATGTAAAACAGACGACAATAGACAAGGAAGAGTTGATTAGAGTCCATAATCTTCAGACGACTGAAATCAATAAATAATACGGGGAAGCCGAAAACCGAAAAGAGTAGGCATAAATAAACACCGATAATTATGGCAGATATGAAATGTAAGTATTGCGGTAAGAAATTCGTTGGTGGATTTTCTTGTTTGCATAGCCCGACAAAGAAGCACGTAGCTCTTTCGGACGGACAAAATTGTGTCTATTGCGGAAGTAAATTTGTCGCAGGATTTTCCTGTTTACATAGTCCGACAAAAAAACACCAACTTGATGCTTAATCGCTTCTAAGTATGAGAAACGGTAAGCCCATCATTTTCAGCATAGCCATGAAGGAGCTGTCACAAGACGGCTTCTTCACTTGGCTATTGCAATGGGCGGACAATTCAAACGAACAGATTGCCCTTAATTTTGCATCATAGCTAAAGAGTGGGTGAAACCCTACTCATTTTCGTTTGAGCGAAGCAATAAATCTCTATTCGTTCTCGTTTGAGTGTAGCGGTAACGAGAATGCATGATACTCATGCATCGATTGTGTCTTGATCGTGCATTTTTTTCTACATAAAACCAACACCTCAGATCCGGGCAAGCAAGACGGGTTGGTCGGGTGGGATAAGCCAAAAGTTCCTTGTTGAACATTTTTAACTTTTTAGGTAAGCTCATTTAAGCAGTAAACACAACGGGATTATAGCTCTGAATCCTTAAAAATGCGCTAAAAAGTTTGTCGTGTGAGGTTTCAAGAAAATATAATTTTACCTTTACTTCTTTAAGTTTACAGAATTGCCGGTTATAGGCTGCGGTACACGATGGACGTGATGCCGAAATAACTGCCAGAGGTGAGTTTAGCCAGACTTTGAGTGGCATAATAAAAAGACAGCGACCATGAATAACACAAAGAAAGAAAATGTAATAACTCTTATTCCGAAAGTGATAATCTTACTTATTTTAAGTTTTGGGATTAAGCTTTTTTTCAGTTGTACGCCATATTCTCAAGACCCTATAGAAATAAACTATAATCATATTAGTGTTATAGGTATTGATAATAGTGACAGGTATTTGGATTATTATAATACAACAGATACAATCTACTCGGATGCAGTGGCCTTGAAACTTACCTTGTCTGATACATCAATGTTTTATGCAGCTACATTTTCCTCAAATTTAATGCAGACATTCTCATTTCAGACTGCACGAGCTTACGATATTGAACCGAGTTACATTCCACTCAATAAAGTTGTAGATATTAAGGTAAAAACACTTATAGATATAAATGAATCTTTAAAAGCAGGTGATGATATATCGGAACATATTTTATGCTCTTCAAGAGATGACTTTGATATGTACCACAATTTAAGCCAGGGAATATCATGGCTAGATGACATACAATCTCGCCACAAAAGTAGCTCCATTATACTTGTGCTAAAAACATCAATAAAAAACACAAATGCTCAGTTTGAAGTTAAAGTAACTTTAGACAATGGAAATGAACTTTTTGGTACGACCGTAATATTTACAATAATTTAATCTTAGACTATGAGACTTCCTGTTTTTATAATCTTTTACTTGATTAGCTTTAGTTTATTTGCTCAAGGCCAGATATTAAAAAATCAGGAGTTCTCATTTTCTATTGGAATTGCAGAGCTCGAAATAGAAAAAACCTCGCCAAATGAAAATCTGGATTTTATTAATTATGTTGATTATGAGCCCGATTATATCGATTTAATCATATTGAAACTGGGATATAAATTCGACTTCTTTTCAAAAATGTCTGCAGATATTAAATTGATAATGATGGATGATATTATACCCGATAATTATGATATTTCAGCACATTATTTTATTACACCTTGGTTGGGTGTTGGCATTGGCTCAATGCTTAACAAAAATTGGATTACTAATTTTGAGGAATACCAAATACAAACCTTACCCGATTATTACCTGGTGGATTATAATGTGCAACAATTTACAATTTACGATCTAGGTTTTTATCTTTCTCCGGCACTAAAGCCAATTGATAATGGTATTTTTATGCTCCTCATAAAATGCGATTTGGGTATTTCTTCTTTTATGAAGGAGGAGGCAACTTTTTATCACAAAAAGAAATTATCCAATGAAAGACAACAATATCATTATGAAACAAAAACTGATTATCAACCCTATTTTCAGCCAAAAATTGATATGAGATTAATGGTGTTTAAAATTAAGGAAACTTCTTTTGGCTTTTTACTAAATTCACATTATTACTATTCCAAAAGAAGTATAAATTATTTCCGTACCATTCAAACATGGATTTCTGAAAACAAGATAACTGAACAGATAGAACCGTCTAAACATAACTATTCCAGATTTGAATTTAATATGGGGATATTTTTAAGATGGTAAAAATTACGCCCTCTACTCGTTCTGGTTTGATCGTACCTGTAACGAGCTTACCTACAGGTAGGTAAGCCTGCCGATTTCATGCCGACATGGGAGGTAGGATACAAGGTAGGCAGGCAGTAATGTTTTTTTACCCATGCATCGATTGTGTCCTGATCGTGCATTTTTTTTCAAACAAAACCAGCTCCTCAGTACTGTACAAGCATGACGAGTTGGTCAGGGGAATATGCCAAAAGTTCCTTATTGAATTTTTTTAACTTTTAAGGTTAACTCACTTACGCAGTAAATACAAGAGGATTGTAACTCCGAATCCATAAAAATGCGCTAAAAAGTTTATCGTGTGTCGATTCAAGAAAATATAGTTTTACCTTTACTACTTTAAGGTTACAGAATTACCGGTTACGGGCTGCGGTACAAGAGAATGTGATGTCGAAAAAACTGCCAGAGGTGAGATTATCCAGAGGTTATGCACTTTGCAAGAAGAACATTTGCTAACTAAAAATAATAGACATGAAAAAGTTAACATTATTCATCGCATTTGCCTTTCTTATTCAGGCACCAGTTTTTTCTCAATCCTGCCTTCCGGCAGGAATTACATTTTCAAATCAGGCAGCAATTGACAGTTTTCAATCCAATAACCCTGGCTGCACAGAAATTGAAGGGGATGTTAAAATTGAAGGAAGCGATATCACCAATTTGAACGGATTAAATGTATTGACTGCCTTCGGTGGAAACCTCTGGATCAAATCCAGCGGAAACCTGTATAATCTAACAGGCCTGGACAGTATAAATTCTATCGGTGAAGGACTTAAAGTTGAAGGGACTGTTTTGAACAATTTATCAGGACTTGACCAGCTAACAACCATTGGCGGAGCACTTGAGATCTATAATCATTATTCCCTGATCACTTTGGCAGGATTGGAAAGCCTGACTTCCATCGGAGGAGATCTGAAAATTGGTTATTATCCTTACGGAGGAAATCATTATTTAATCAGTATAGCAGAGCTATCCAATGTAACTTCCATCGGAGGTAATGTCGAAATTATTGAATGCGATGTCCTCCCTGATTTATCAGGTTTAGAAGGGTTAACTTCAATTCCCGGGGATTTGATAATTGGCCAGGATCAGATAGGAGGCAATGCTGTTCTAAACAGTTTGTCAGGGCTTGATAACGTGACTTCAATAGGAGGCAACATGAGGATAGAGTACAACGATTCTCTCACCACCACAACAGGACTTAATAATTTGACTTCCATCGGAGGTGACGTTTACCTCGCAGCTAATGATGTCCTGGCAAGCATATCTTCTCTGAGCAATTTGAATTCAATCGGAGGTGACTTGGAAATTGACGCCAATGATTCTCTGACAAGTTTATCGGGATTGAACAATTTGACTTCAGTTGGAGGTGGGGTGCATGTTGGAAATAACAATGCCCTTATGAATATAAATGCGCTCTCCGGATTGACAAGCATTGTGGATTATCTTGAAATTGATGATAACGATAACTTGACAAATTTGACAGGATTAGACAATATAACATCCATAGGAGGAAACTTAGCAGTTTTTTATAATGACTTGTTGGCCAGTTTAACAGCCCTGAGCAATCTAAGTTCAGTTGGGGGTAACCTTGAAATTGGGGGTAACACTGTCCTGACAAATTTTACCGGATTGGATAATGTGATTTCCATCGGAGGAGAGCTTGAAATTTCGGGCAACACTGTCATATCGGATATAACAGGATTGGGCAAGCTTACTTCAATAGGGGATGACCTCTATATTTTCTATAATCCTTTGTTGAGCAATTTAAATGGAATGGATAGTTTAACTTCTATTGGAGGATATCTTTGGATCAATAATAATTTGACTCTTGCAAGCTTAACAGGCTTGGAGAATATTGATGCCGGATCAATAGAGAACTTACACATCTGGAATAACGAATCTTTGTCTTTTTGCGCCGTTGAAAGCATTTGTAATTATCTGGCCAATCCGTCAGGTACCATTGAAATTCAGGGTAATGCCACAGGTTGCAACACTCAGGCAGAAGTGGAGGCCGCTTGTCAGGCGATAGGTATAGCAGATATCAATATCAATACTGAGTTTTCAATAGGCCCCAATCCTGCAACTGACAAATTATTTATCACAAGTAATAATGGCTTGAAAATAGAAACGGTAAATATTTACAACCAACTTGGACAAAAGGTGCTGCACATAAATGAAATAAGAGGAAATATCGACATTTCGACACTTGGCCAGGGAATCTATATTATAGACCTGTTCTCAGGCGAATTAAAAATTAGACAAAAGTTAATAATTGAAGAATAAAGCACAGCGTATAGCACGCAATATAAAAAAACTGATCAGAAAGTATTAAATATGAGCTTTTTAACATTAACTAAATAGCGCGGCAAACTGAAAGGGATTAAGTTTTAAAATGTCCAACTTTTTAAATTGCACCGCTTGATACCCATGCATCGATTGTGGCCTAATTACGCGTACTTTTTTTTGAACAAAACCAGCGCCTAAGTACCGGGCAAGCAAGAGGGGTTGGTCGGAGAGATACGCCAAAAGTCCCTTATTGAGCATTTTTTACTTTTCAGGTAAGCTCACTTACACAGTAAACACAACGGGATAATAGCTCCAAATCCTTAAAAATGGGCAAAAAAGTTTGTCGTGTGTCGTTTCAGGAAAATTTAATTTTACCTTTACTTTTTTAAGTTTACAGAATTTCCGGTAATAAGCTGAGGTACAGTATGGATGTGATGCCGAAATAACTGCCAGAGGTGAGTTTATACAGACATTAGCAACTATATTAAAGAAATTTGAAATGGAAAAAAATAATACAAACGTTAAATTTATTTCGATGAAAAATCTAACAATCTTTCTTTTTTGTATTGCAATTATTGGTTGCAATCAAACATCTACAAAATCAACTGATACATTACTGCAAAGTGAATCTGTTAATGTTGATTCGTTAACCAATGTGTTTTTGGCAGGTTGGAACAACCATGATTCTGCAGCAATTGTGAAAACGATTGCTGACAATGCAATTGTAATGAATGATTCGTTAATACATACAGGAGTAAAGGCAATCGTTCAAAATTGGATTAGTGGAGGAGTCAAAGTGCTAAGTAACATCCAAACAACTTCTTTAATAAAAGGAGTGAGTGAATCAATAGCCTATGATGGTGGGTCATACAGCCTTGATCTGACTCCTCCGGGTGGCCCTGTTCTTAAAGAAAAAGGAAATTACAGCCTTGTATGGAGTAAACAGCAAAATGGTGATTGGAAGTTAACGCTTGTTCATATTGAAGATATAACACGAATGCCTGACATTAAGTAAAAACGAGGTTCCACGATAAAAATCACAAGCTGCTAATAAATAGGATTCATCGTTGGGCGCTGCGCGCCGCTCAGAGTCCTATTTATTAGTGTTTCGTTGGTTATTTAATCAAATGGTTTAGTCCTTTAGGCAACGAACATATAAACTATTTGGCAATTCGTTGGCTCCTCTGCTCACATGGTCAGTATCACTATGCATCCCCCGTGACCAAGCATAGGTTGAATTGTATTTGGTCGAACTCCACCAACCACTGCCGCCGTTAATGTAATTGAATTTACCATTCATGGTTCGGTAGCCACCCGGAAGAGCAGTAAAACCGGATTCGTCTGTAGCTCCTTTATTTGGACTTTGCCAATGATCTGTTCCTGTTTCTTTCAGCTTGCCGCCTGCAACATCTTCACCTCCAAGATAAGCTGTTAGTTTTGACCACTCAGCATCATCCGGAACGTGCCAGCCGGTGGGGCAAAGTCGGTCTGTTTTTACTGCATAACCGTTATACAATGCTCCATATGTTTTTTTTATTGTTGAATCATTATTATACCAATAATATGCAGGGGTTGTTAAAGCTATTGAATCACGATTTGTCCATGCCGCATTATCTGTAACTAATGGTATTGCCTTGCCATCATTATACTTTGTGGTTTTCAGGTTTTCTGCCATCCATATCTGATTACCGATTGTTACAGTTTTATACACATTACCATTAATGTCATTAACCGTTTGTGCCTGAAGTAATGTCAGACTCAGTTCAAACAAGAGTACAACGATGATTCTACTTTTCATGTGTCACATTTTACAATTTTAAGGTTACTTCTTCACAATTTCCACCCTGCGATTGAGAGCTTTGCCTTCCTCTGTATCATTTGTTGTAACAGGGCATACAGGACCAACGCCATCACCTGTCAATCGGGTTGCTAAAATATTATACTTTGTTACCAGATAATTCTTAACTGATTCACCACGGCTTTTTGAAAGTTTTTGATTCATATCATAATTCCCCACGTTGTCGGTATGTCCAACGATGTAAACATATGCTCCAGGATTTTCCTTAAGATAGGTTGCAATTGAGCTTATCGCTTTCTCCGATTCAGGCTTGATATCAGATTTTCCGGTGTCAAAAAGGATACCATACAGGGCTATTTTCCCCTGCGAAGCTATACTCTCTTTTATATCCAATGCACTTACTTCCTGTTTCATCACATCAACTTCAATGGAGATGATGCCGTAATTATCCAAATCGGTGCTATTCGTGTTTGCATTCACATAAATCCATAATTCTTTGCCATTGTAAGTGGTTTTAAATACAGATCCGTCTGATTCTTTTACAACTTCCCCGCCTACGGCTTTGAGGGCATTTACATGGTTTTGAAGTATCTGAAGGCCAGAGACTACCCGGCTATTATCGTCTTTTTTGTGGAACCATACTTCCCGGTACACACCTTCTTTTTTTATTGCACTGGCACCTCTGTCAACTATAAATTCATAAGAGCCAAATTCAGCATATTTGCAATAATCGGTAAGATAAAAACCATCAAAAACGGTGAAAAATTTGAAGGTCTTTTCAAGACAATCAGGATTGTCATTCTGGGCTAAAGCATACTGGGAAACACTGATCATAATAAGTAAAAGGATTGCTTTTTTCATAATATTTCGATTTTGTTTCTATTTGTGCATGAATATTGTTTTTAATAAAACCAGGTTACATTATTTATTTTTTCCAATGAATGTCAACGAGAGTATAAACCCAACTCTGGAAGCTCTCTATTTAGCATTATTATTTTTAACCTCATTACAGATAATAACCTACCCATTTTCAATCGTTTATAATTAGTCAAATCGGTTTCTTTCTCCTTCTTGTAACTGGATCATCGGGTGTTTGGTGGGGTAAATCTAGGAATTAATTGTATTGGTTTGATTTTTAGGGTCAATCTTTTGGGGATTTATTTTTGGGCGGTGGGCAGTTATGGAGATTGATCCTACTTCTAAAACCTGTCTGCCGTGAAACGCAGCCGGAGAGGCAATTATAACCTGGGAAAAGAGTTGATTGTGCGACACTGACGCAAGCTTGTTACCGCTACGCTCAAACTGGGATGAGTTAGGTGTGTAGTCTTTTATTTCGTGTTGTGTTCAGTTTTAATATTTTTATCAATATAATCCTCATAGAGCTCCAGTAATTGATATTCAGTATTTAAAACATTCTGTAAATGCAAGATGACCACCGTTTTAATTTCTTTAGAATTGCCAAGGGTATTAGAATAAGTAAATTCAGCAAGTTTTTCTAATTTAGTATCAATGACCCCTGATAAGATATTCATTTGGATAAGTGTTGACATCATTTCAAAATCAATGGAATTAATCTGGTTTCTTTCATAAAACTCCAATCCTGCATTGCTCAATGTGGCAAATTGTAAGCCACTTGATTTTTTGAATAGGTCGACAATTGAGGTTGGAGCGTCTCTATATATAGTCAGTGTGTCTAGTAAATTATTTTGTTTCTTAATTACTCCTTTTAAACCGGAATAGTTTGCTTTAACTTCATTATTTATGGTTTTAACTGATGCAATGTGATACTTTCGTTCTTGATTGCTTTCTGTAAGATTGCTTAAAAATAATGCAATCAAAACACCAGCAGTAACTATTGTAAGCTCCATAAGATAGGACTTAATTTTTTCCATAATTGAATTTGTTTTCATAGTACTAAATAACAGTAAAAATAATCAAAATATTTTTCTAAACGTTAATTCATATATCTCTATAAACTTTTTGATATAATGCACTTGGTTATTGAATTTGCATCTCCTGTTAAATTACACATCGTTTGGAGGTATGATACCTTGGGGCTTGCGGGCGTTGTTACTGTCTGCCGTTACAAAAGCTAGTGCCGGGCAGAAGCTTTCATGTAACCACCTAATCTCCAAAATATTATACATGATGTTGAACTAAATCCGCCTCCGGCGGATAGCCTTTTTTAAAGTGAATACTCCACTCTGCATCAGTTTACTTAAAATGTCCTGGATAAAAGTAAGCTTTAATTCTCAAAAGTGGTTTTTTTATTTTACAAAAAGATCAAAATTATCAGAACGGATTATTTATCTTTATCTACCAATTCTTGTAAAGACACCATTTTAGGGTATGGAGTGGTATTTATGGTCACGCGTTACGCTTTCGCTAAACGCGCGCCAGTGATGGGGGTTATATACTCTGGTAATTTCTTTTTAAGTATGATATATGTATCTATTTTCACCCACTTTTCACCATCTTTTGTCTTAAAACCACATTTCCATTTTGTTCTAAACGAAACAGGTAAAAGCCGGGCTTCAAAAATTCGAGGCCGGGTATATATGAATCCAACGCGTTATTTTCATAGATTAAATCTCCTTGCACGTTGAATATCTTTAACGTGAAGTTGTTCCAGTCATTGTTGTGCCCGATGATTTCTATCCGGTCACGAAATGGATTGGGCACTATCCGGGCAACTACGGATTGTATATCTGTTTGTAAATCGGTGTATTCAAACGAGACAGTATTCGACAGGCTTGAATATTCAGGGTAATCCACCAGAGCCTGGTAATCTCCTGATTCGACAGGAATACAGTATTGAGTGTTGACCAATGGGTTTAGTAATCCACCAAGATACCATTGATAGTTTAATCCGTGAGTCGAACGTAGTGTATCGTTGATCAGGGATAAGGTTGTTCTTGGTTGGCAGAATATTTCATGTAAATTCATTTGTGAATTGGGCTGAACGTACGATGTGTCAATGGAATAGTTTTCCATATCGATCACGCAAAATTTAGGTTGGTTGTCGGCGGCAATATAAGGCACTATATATTTCTTGTTGTTTTGATCATAAACCGATTGTTGCTCATTGAGCTCGGATTTATAATCGGGAATTGTAACCAACTCGGTGACTTTAAATCCGTAAGGGTCGAAATTATAAACTGTTCCGCTAAACTTACCGTATTGTTTTCCTGACGCATAGTCGACGGCCAATGAAAAGAGCACTCTGCTGGCTTGCTTTTTACTTTTCAAGACACCTGTAAATGCGTCAATTACAAAGCAATAGGACTCATTATTCTGTACAGCAAAAAATACAAAAGTGTTATCGGCGGGATTGTAGCTGCGTGGACTTCCCCAATAATGGCCGTCAATGTGTTCGATATCGTTGATCTTGGATTCAATCCCTGTTTCTAAATCCACTTTCCACATAGCACTGTCCACACGGTAGATAATTGAATTATTCAAAAAATTGTATTCCATATCCTGACTCCAAAAATGTTTATCATAAGAAACGATTTCTAAGGTGTTAAGATCGATCTCTTGCAGAAAACCACTTTGCCCAAACAATAACCCACTCAAAAACATCCTCCCGTTAAACGGATCAATACAACAACCAAAATCGGCAATGTATTGTTCGCCCAAATAGGAAACAGTATCGAATTGAGTAGTGGAATAGTTTAGTCTGACTAAATAGGCCGGAGTATAGGCCCCTTCGTCCACAACGCCATAAATCCAGGTGGATTGCGCTGACAAAGCCATGGGGAATATCATCGAAATGAGGGTAAAAAGTTGAACGATTCCGTTAAATAGCTTATTTTTATTCATGGCTTGTATAGTATTAATGACTTCTAATCAGCTGAATACATGATTTCATTCTCATCTTCGTACTGTAACAGATATTCGTTCATTTTTTTAAACAATTCGCGCTGCGCCCAATTGGAGCTTTTTCCTCCCTTTTGCATTTGCAGGTCGAAAAAATCAGCACCAAAGGCGTTGCTTGAAACAAAGCCGGTAACAGCAATGTATAATTTCCCCGATTTGTCCTTGGCAGAATAAAACTTTAAGCGAGCCGAATACTGTCCCATCATCATATCGTAAAGAGAGACCAAAGCAGTGTTGATGGTATCTCCGCTAATGGAATTATTCGACATTAGTTTTGGCTTATCATTTGTCTGATTCAGCTGAAATGATTTTTCGCCTTTTTTTCCTAAAACGGGACTCTCTTTCTGCTTATTTATAGTATAAACATGAAATCCTTTTCCATCCAGGTAGCTGGTAAACCTTTCTTTTGCCTGCTCCATGGTGGAGTCACCTACAAATACTATGATGGTATTCGCCTGCTTAAACTCTTTTTTCTCAAAACTCTGTGCATTTATATTGTTGAATGCGAATATGATGAGAAGCAAATAGAGCGAATTAACAGAGTGTTTCATTTATGTAAAATTAATCTTTTATTGATACCTGCCGAGATAGTTATAATTTCTGTCGGTATTTTAAAGTTAGATCATCCATTTTTTAGCTTATCGGTGCATATGATGTAATTGTTTCCAAATTATTCTCATGTTTTCTTTACAATCCAGGTCTTTGACAAGCTGTCATGTGCACCGATATCTAATCCAAAAAGATAGGAATAAGCGTCAAATGGGTTAAGTCGCAATATTGTTCGGACTAAAATTCTTAAAGTTCCGGGCTTTGATTTATGGGAATCTACCACCATGGCTTTCGTAATCATTTTCCCCACTGTCTGACCTGTTATCGATTCCATAGTAAAATAGTATAACAGAAATACTATCAGCATGATAATTCTTTCATCCAAAGGAATTCTCACAACTTCCAATATTCGCACGATGATCAAAATAATCATCATATCGACAATAAAGTGTACTAATCTGATTCCTTTGTTAACGGGTTTCATTTTTCAGCTTTTTGATTGGTTTTGTTCTTTTACTCAATAAAAATCTATCGCTACTGCATAATAATTTTTCTTACAAAACTAATGTCACCCACTTTAAAAACCAAAACAAAAATGCCCTGTTGCTTGTCATGAAACGAAAAAACATGTTGAATCTGTTGTGCTTTGCCTTGTGAATGATATGAATCAACTTTTTTACCATAAACGGTGTACAGATCGATGGTCACTTCCTCAGGTTGGTTCCATACGGCGTTTACTGTAACATATTCTGTTACCGGGTTGGGGAAGATATTTAATGCAAGGGATTGAGCATGGTTTTGATCAGCAGGTATGCTTACAACCGTATTTTCAAATGCCCCGATATCGGCAATTCCTTCCCGCAATGCACCCGTAAAATCAATGGTTGCGCTTAGTTCAGAGTGGCCGGCATTGATAGCAGGTGAGGTTGCCAAAGGCATCTGGTTATAATAAGAAGTGGCCATTGCGATTAGCGAAATAAACAAGCTCAGAACAGAAAACAATAGGATAAATACAGAATTTCTCATAAGCCGTTTTAAAACAAGTTGCTAATATACTGTTTTTGGGCTGACTTAACGGGCGTGCATATGCTTTGTGGCGGACTTCAAAAGAAAAATCTTTCTGCCCACCATGATTTATATTTCATGCCTCCTGCCTCCGTTCCTCCGGTAGATTCACCTACCGTAGGTAGATTCACCTACCGTAGGCAGGTAAACCGGCAGACAAGTGGAACTAAAATACTCATTCCTGCCTACCGCCTGCCCGGTAGGCAGGGCAGGCAGGTTCATAACGTAACCCGTCATAAAGTATTATGCATCTTTGTTGGCGGTTCGTTGTTTTATGTCCTATATTTTTGTCCATTTTTTAATCATTTTCTTCGTAGTAATATGAGTAGTCAATACCTTTCATAAACATTTCTCGATCATTTATTTTAGTTGTGAGTGCATTTTCCAAAAGTGTTTTCAAAACACCACTTTTTGTTGGACTCAACATCATTGAGTTCATATAATCCTGTTTGCTTATTTTACTCCAATCTACACATTTTTTGAGATTCTTTTTTAGCATTAAATCCAGCCATATTCTCGCACTTCTACCATTACCCTCCATAAAAGGGTGAGCGATATTCATTTCCACATATTTATCGACAATTTCCTCAAATGTGGTTTCTGGCATTGATTCTATTTGCTTTAATGTGTCCCCTAAAAAGTGTGATACGGCAAACTGAAAGCCTCCTTTAGCTATGTTTTTTTGTCTAATTTGTCCTGCAAAATCATACAATCCACCAAATAAATAACCGTGTATTTGTTGCAATCCTTTAGTTGTACCAACTTCAATGCTATTTATAAATGAACTTTCAAATAAAGCATAAGCTTTTGTTTTGCTTTTTACGTCAATGCTTTCATCGCTGTTTGTAAACCATTCTATAAATCGGTTGGCCTTTTTACTCGGAAATTCTTTCCCTAAAGCAATTATACCATCAAAATCCAACATGTCAGTTAAATATCTTTTACCATCATTTGCTAAAAGTTTCAGTTGGGTAGTAGCACTAACCAACTCATTATTTTCCTTCTTCAATTTGGCTTTAAGATATTTCCAGTAGTTTCGGGTTTTAGTGTAGTCATCCTGGTCATTAAGAACAGTAATAATATCCAATACGCTAAACCACCACTTGTCATTTATCTCATCCCAAACCGCACGCACTTCACGGTCATCAAAAAAACGTATGGATATTTTTTCCTTATTCATATTTAAACTTCATATAGGCTGTAATTTCCAGTCCAAAGTTAAATTATTTTTTAATTTGTTATAGTTGTCCGACTGCTTTGTTCAATGACCGCCAACGGGCATGCATATGCTTTATGTCGGACTTTAAAAGAAAAATCTTTCTGTCCACGATGATTTATATTTCATGCCTCCTCCCTCCGTGCCTCCATACCTTCGGCAGGTAAATCGGCAGGTTCACCTACCGGAGGTAGGTAAACCGGCAGACAAGTGGAACTAAAGTATTCATATTCATAACGTAACCTCCATGCACCATACACATCTTTGTTAGGCATAGTGCTTTAATCTACAATAATTAACTTATCTTCTCCAATTTTTTCATTCTTTGAAAATAATTCGATAAAATAAATGCCATGTCTAAGTTTTGAAATGTCAATATTATTAAAACCGTTTGTTATGACAAATACTTGTTGGCCAAATTCATTATAAATGATTGCCTTACTTAGGCCTGTGATACGTTGTGTATTAATTGCGACAGTCTTTTTTGCCGGATTGGGATATAGTGCAAACAAGGGCTCATTAACTATTTTTAATATTCCTAGATTCAGGCAAGCCACCTCTATTTCTTCTTGTGTGTCACATCCTGTTGCATTATCATATATTTCTATTGTTCCAGTTGGAGAAGACAGGTAATCACAAATGCTTTTTACTTCACATGAAGATAATTTGTTGTTGTCGTAAATAAATAAGCTGTCAATTGTTGCCGGTTCAATGTTATCTAATCCAGTTAAGCTGGTAAGTGAGAAATTTGAATGAATATTAAGATATCCTCCAATAGAATTAACATTAGACAATGCAGACAAGTTAGCCAATGAGTCATTTGAATATATTTTAACGAATTCTCCAATACTTGCTATATTATTTAATCCTTCTAAATTGTTTAAAAGAGTATTTGAATTAACCCAAAGATAACCGGGAATATGTGTAACATTGCTTAAAGATGATATATCTGTTAATTTAAAATTTCTATATATATTGAGATCTGTCCCGACTGAAACAAGGTTCTCAAGTCCCGATAAACTTGTTATGGAATGGCCACTGATGTTAAGATCTGCACCAACATGAGTCAGGTGTTCAAGTGCCTGGATGTTTTCAAGACTATCATTTCCATATAAATCGAGGGTGGCGGCGACCGTCGTTAAATTATTTAACCCATCCAAATTATGTAAAGATTGATTAAAACTGATTAAAAGTTCATCACCTATTGAAGTTAAGTTCTCAAGTCCGGTAAAATTTAATAGTGAAATATTATTACTAACCTGAAGCGTCCCTCCAATTGAAGTCAAATTTTCAAGTCCGGTAAAACTGGTAAGGTTTTGGTTTGATTGTACATCAAGTATACCTTCAATTAGAATCAAATCTTCCAGACCTGACATATTTGTCAAGGATGAGTTATAGTAAATGTAAACATCACCTATAATATACAAACTATAAATACCATCAAAACTATTAAATATCGAGTTGCTATAAATACTGAAGGATCCGTTTACCAATGATAGATTTCCAAGTCCAAATAGATTGGTTATTGAATTGTTTGTAAGGATATAGAGGCCTCCTTCAATGGTGGTAAGGTTATCCAAACCGCTAAATGTATTAAGATTACTGTTATCAGAAATCCACAAATTTCCACCAATAGTTATCAGGTTATTCAGTCCAGTTAAATTTATTAGTCCATTACAACCTTTAATATCTAGATTTCCACCAATCTGAGTCAGAATATTTAAACCACTTAAATTCGAAATACTATTTCCACTAATTTCAACATTTCCTTCTATTTCAGTACAGTCTGGATGGTCATTTTGAAAATTATCAATCGCAGATTGATTGTAAAAAGTAATGCCATCAGGCAAACATGATTGTGAAAACAGTGTTGACGTAGCTATCAAAAGAATGGTGACGAGGTAAATTAATTTTCTCATTTAGTTTTAGTAATGTTGTTATTTTTTTGTGCATTATGTCTAACGGGCGAGCTTATGCTTTATGTCGGATTTAAAAAACAAATCTTTCTGTCCACGATGATTTATATTTGAAACTAAAATACTCATTTTCATAACGTAACCCGCCATAAAGTATTATGCATTGTTAGGTGCTTTAATTTATTCTTTCATAATTTACTTCAGTATTCTCATTCTCTGTTCCAACGAACAACTTACCGGATATTATTTTAAGTTCATTTCTAAGTATTCTGTCATCTAATACACCTACTTTAATAAATGAAATTTTTCCGTGTTTTCTATCAATTTTGAAGTCTTTAATTTTAAAATATAAAATATTATTTACATAATATTCATTTTTGTTTTTTATAATGACTTCTTCAGTGCCAAATGATCTTTTCCCATCAGTATTATCCACATAGAAATTATTCCATTTACCAACAAATATTTTCTCAGGAGTAATAGTTTCCTCTTCTTTAATGTATTTCGAATTAATTATTTTCCTAATGCTATTACAAAATACTCCAAGTGCGGCTTTTATATTTCCATCTTGTCTGTCAGTCCTATATTTCCCAGCTGTTGTCCCAATTAAATCTGTAGGCAAATGAAAGTTGCTTATTCCATGTGGCATGACATAAAACACCTTTTCCTTTCCCATTTTTCCAATAAATAATCCCATCTCAAAAATGATATTATCTCGAGCTATTTGAAAATTTTCCCCACGTATTATTATTTCATCATTTGAATTAAAAACAAATATTGCGTAGTCAAATTGGTTTATTGCAGTAATAAGACTAGTCAATGTAGTCTCTGTAAGTTGGAAAATGTCCTGATCCCATACAGTCACATCAGCAACTTTTTCAAGGTTGTCTTGTATTGCGTATGCTACATCAAGGTCTTCTGATGATGAGCCTACAAAAATTCTTGGAAATGTTGTATCCATTGTTTTTATTTTTATTTTTTATTGCACCTAACGAGTGGATAAACTCACCTCTAGCAGTTATTTATCTATTACCCTTTTTTTTAACCTCTTTATAATTAATAACCTGCCCATTTTCAATCGTTTATAATGAATCAAATCGGTTTCTTTCTACTTCATTGTAATTGGATCATCGGGTGTTTGGTGGGGTAAATCTAGGAATTAATTGTATTGGTTTGATTTTTAGGGTCAATCTTTTGGTGATTTATTTTTGGGCGTTGTTGAGTTATGGAGATTGATTCCGCTTCTAAAACCTTTCCGCCGTGAAACGCGGCCGGCAAGGCAAGTATAACCTGGGAAAAGAGTTGTTCGTGCGCGCCTGTCGCATGCTTGTTACCGCAACTCAAACTGCGATGAGTTAGTGGTAGGCATCCCTGCCTAAAGGGCGGCAGATTTACCTACCGATTTATCTGTCGTAGGCATGAAGGTAGGCAAGCTCGTTATCGCTATGCTCAAACGAGGATGAGTTAGGGACTCAAATAACCACCTCTCCCCCAATGTTTTATGCCGGCATATTAGGGTTGAATATTATTAAATAATTATTTTACATACATAATAATCGTTTGAACCAAAGAATTTCCAAGAGCACTTGATACGATATTGACCCGATCTTCGTCACTTGGAGGATTTTGCTCAAGTTGGCTACATAAATGTCGGCTTTCATTACTTAAGGCTTTCTCATCACCACTAAAGGTAGCCCATTGAGAAACAAAAGAATAATCCTTTTTAAAGGAGTCTCCTGTTACCATTTTTGCGGTTTGCACATCAATTATCTTGTAGCTTCCATTTATTGAAGCACTTGCGCCTTTCTTATATTCAGTAACGTTTGCGTAAACCTTATAATTACCTTCTTTTGCATAAATTGTATTTTCATTTTTATATGATTTATTTGTTGTCGGTGTCTGCGAAGAAGAAATTTGTGTTATTTGACCAATTATTAATTCGTTAACGCCCAAAATCTTTCCGACTTCAATTGCTGAGTTTTCACTAATTAATCCACTCAAGCCCAATTTTTGCTCTTCGATTACCTGTTGAAGTTGGTCTCTTGAAATAATTTCTGTAAATTCCATTGCTGATGGATTCTTTAATAAATTAGTAATGATTTGGTCTGTTATCATTTCACCAATAGCTCCATATTGATTTTTACCACTCTTATTTTCAAATGGTATTATTGCGACTCTTTTTGTTCCGAGTTTTCTTGCTTGTTCATATAGGTATGAGGCGTCTTTATAATTAGGAACAAAACTCATAGCTTTTGCAAATTCCTTTGCGGCAGACTTGCTATTTTCGATATCCACTAATTTTGACAAATTCAATCCAGATTGATAATGTTGTTCTGCCGCTAGTTCTTTATTTTTAATTAGTTCATTTTTAGCTTCACTAAATTCAGTATTGTAATTTTTAATTTCAAATGTGACTGGGTCTCCCTTTTTAGGTTTAACTACAGGTAAATTCAATAAATTGTCACTTATTTTTATTAGGGTATTGTAACGATTAATAATTTCCTGACATTGATCAACAGTATAATCTCCAGAGAAACTAGCAGTTGATTCTTTCAGTTGAGCGATTTTACTTTCATTAGTTCTTATAGCTGTTGGTAAGGCCAATTGAAGTGCCTCTATTGCTCTTCCAAATGACGGATCTTGCATAAGTGCATTAATCGCTAAAAAAACAGCATCATCAAATTTTTGTGATTCGTAAGCTTTTTCTGAATCTCTTGTTAGTTGGCGGTGTTGGGCGTAGGTAACACTTACAGAAAATAGAATTGTTACGATAATGATTAGATTGATTTTTTGAGTAAAGCTTTTCATGGTTAATTTATTTTAAGTAAAACAATTTAAATTATATGATAACATTTCTAGTCAGTTAGGAACTGCCAGTGTATGTGTTCATTTGTTCATGATTGTGTTTTCTCAAAGGTTGTTTTTTACAAATTGCCCATAACATCCGCATACAGCCATTTGTCACTATGCTTATTATATAAGCTTTGTTGTTAATATTCCCTTCAGTATTCATTTAATCCCATTATCACTAAATTACACAATTCTAACCGTTTATAATTAGTCAAATCGGTTTCTTTCTTCCTCTTGTAATTGGAGCATCGGGTGTTTGGTGGCGTAAATCTAGGAATTAATTGTATTGGTTTGATTTTTAGGGTCAATCTTTTGGTGATTTATTTTTGGGCGGTGGGGAGTTATGGAGACTGATTCCACTTCTAAAACCTTTCCGCCGTGAAACGCGGCCGGCAAGGCAAGTATAACCTGGGAAAAGAGTTGATCGTGCACCCCTGTCGCATGCTTGTTATCGCTACGCTCAAACTGGGATGAGTCAGGTGGTTTGTTAAATGTTAAAACAATAAATTCTAGCACTACCTGCCCTGTGTTTTTTTATTGCGTGTTACCTGCTATCGGCTGGTTCAATCCATTCAAAGTCCTGTTTATTAGCCTAAGGTAGATTATTTTTAATAGCGTCATAAAATAGGTTTAAGTTGAGATGTATTTCAAATATTTGATAGCAAGTAAAACAATAAAAAAATACCGCCTACTATTATTATAAAGGTTATCAACAGCGACAACATTGAGGAGGAAACAAAGTAATTGTTTTTTAGTTGCCTGTGATTCTTTTTGTATTGCAGAAAAGCCAGGAAAGCCATGATCACACCAATCGCAACCATAATTATCCCAATATTTGCCGAATATCCTTTTGTTGGCAAACCCGATGTTTCTAAAAGTAATGAGAGTTGTTTTAAGAATAAGCTGAACTTCACTATTACGAAGCCGAAGCCCATCAAAGCAATACTTGTTCGTATCCAGGCAAGAAAAGTTCTTTCATTGGCAAGAAATTCCCTGGATCTTTCAATTGAGTTTTTTTCTTTGAAATCTGTCATTAATTTCTGATTTTAATTTTTTTAGTATGTTGTCAGTCTATTTCTGCAACGGGAAGCATATGCTTTGTGGCAGACAAGTTCATAACGTAACCCGCCATAAAGTATATGCATTATAAGCGTCTGTGCTTAATTATCGTTTAGTTAATAATTCAAATAATTCTTCATTAATGTAAAAGTTTCCCGTTCCTAACTTATCTTTTCTTAACATTCCATCATCCGACAATTTATTTAGATAATTTGCAGCAGTTAGTCTTGATACCCCTAAATCATTGACAATAAATTCAATCTTTGTGTATGGGTGTTTAAATAAATTATTCAATAAATCCTGACTATAAAACTTGTAATTGTCTCTTAGCCGGTGTTTGTAATCAAGCATTAAATCCTTTATTTTTTTTATGAGTTCGATGGTTTCTTTAGCCGTTTCTTCAACCCCCTTTATCATAAACAGAATCCAATCCTCCCATAAGTTTTCATCTCTTGCTTGTTGTAGAAACTTATAATATTGAGACTTGTGCTTAATGATATAATTACTCAAATATAAAATCGGTAGATTTTGCAGCTTCTCCATAATCAAGTAAAGAATATTAATGATTCTGCCTGTTCGCCCATTTCCGTCATAAAAAGGATGAATGCTTTCAAATTGAAAATGAATTATCGCCATTTTTATCAATGGGTCACAATCCTGCAAAGTGGAGTCATTTATGTACTTTTCAAGGTTTGCCATTAACCTCATTATTTCTTCATAATTCTGAGGTGAAGTGTATATTGTTTCTCCAGTTGCAGCATTCTTTAAAGCCGTTCCTGGTAATTTTCTAAAGCCGGCATTATTGTCTTCCAGTACTTCCTGGATTTGCAGAATAGTTTTATTTGTCAACAATCCATATTTTGTAATAAGTTCAAAACCTTTTTTCAGGGCCGATATGTAATTTTGAACTTCTTTAGCCTCAAGTGATTTAAAAGCATCCAAATTCAATCCTGACTTATACAATTCATCATGGGTTGTGATAATATTTTCAATAGCAGAACTGTCCTTTGCTTCTTGAAGACCTAGTGTATTTATCAATATGTTTTGACTGGGAATTGTCGAAGCAATCCCTTTTAACTCAGCTAACGCTGCATGTGCCACTGGCAAAGCCTTTAAAATCTTTTTGGTTTCTACGTCAATATTTAACGGAAGCTCTTTTAATCCCCAATTAGTCATGTGGAAAGATTATTAAACAATCTATACAAAGATAGTTTCTTTTGTAAAGAAATCGACATAATCGTAATACTTCGGCCTCCTGCATATAATTGATCAGTCCCCAGGATGCTCCAACATTTTTACCGGATTGTTGGAAAAATCTGGATTGACTTCAGAATGGTTCCGTTATTTTTAGAAGTCTACAGCTTTTTACAAGAAAAGTTGGATTTACCTGGAGTCTTTTTCTGCCTTCCAGTTGTGGGGGAGCAGTTCTGCCAGATCCTTGCTGTAATCATTGTTGTAATAGGGCAGTCTGGTGAGTACATCTTGAAGCCATTGCTGCGGATCAACACCACATGCCGTGCAGGTTCCCAACAAGGAATAAACCACCGCAGCATTCTCTGCCGCATCATGGTTGCCACAGAACATGTAATTCTTCCTGCCGATGGCCAGCGGACGAATGGTGTTTTCAATCAGGTTATTATCGATCCTGTAACGGCCATCCAGGTGGTAGCGGGACAATCGGTGGAACAGGTTATAGGTATATGATACCGCCCTATACATCCTGCCTTTGGGGATCGTCTTCGGATAATATGCGTAAAGCCATTTCTCAAAGGCTGTCAGGATAGGATAAGCCAGGCGTTTGCGCAGATCAGCCCGTTGTTCAGCATCCAAACCCTGGTCATCAGCCATTGACTCTACCTGATAAATCATGCCGATTTGTTCCAAAGCATATTGGGCACCCTTGGTATCTTCTTTCAGCGCTTCGGTAAATTTACGGCGGGCATGTGCCCAGCAGCCAAGCAACAATACTCCTTTCTTGCGTTCGTAAATATTATAAACGTCATACCCATCGGTTTGTATAGCTCCTTTAAAATTTTGCAACAGTGGAATAATCACTTTTTGTGCCCGCGACCCACGGTCGTAATGGAAGAAGACCAGATTCTCCATCACCGCCCGGATTACCCAAAGGTATGCTTTGACTGTTCCCTGCTTTTTGTCACTTATTACCGGGACTGTACTTTCATCGACCTGGATATAGTCTGTTGAGAGCACAATATCCCTTAGTCGGTAGTACAAGGCCCTAAGCAGGTCAACGCTGGCGGCAAACCACCCATTGACTGTTGAAGCGGGCAACAAGAGGCCGGATTGCTCCAACATTTTGATCATCCTGTGAAAAGGAATGTGGTAATGGTATTTACCAACGATCATCCAGGTGAGCAAACTTGCACCTGCATTGCTTCTTGACAAAGTCATCAGGGGAAGTGATGCAATAACAACCGCTTTTTGTCCTTGTTGGGATTCACCTTCTTCATTGGCTAACTGAAGGCTGTTTTTTAAAACATACTTCGGGCGGATGATCTGGCGGACATAAAGCTCACCAGGTTTAATTTCCAATACTTCGGTAACTTCTTCTCCAATGCGAATATAATTCTCGTCGATGCCTTCGGGTTCGATAATCTCTTGTTCCCTGCGCAGATGTTCGGGCAAAGGCAACCGGACAGGTTTATTCTTTTTTACAACCTTTTTCTTTTGGTAGGTGATGATCTCTTGCTGGGCTTCTTCAATAAGGGTCTGTTCTTCTTCAATCACATCCAGTCCATCAAAGTCGATCTTGCGCTGGTTGGGATCCTGGGGGATAAATCGTTCGCTGTTTGGCTTCCAGAGTTTACGCCGTAACCAAGCCAACTGATCTGTCAGATGCTTGATCTTTTCATCCTGCTGACGGATCTTCTCCTCGTATTGCTGATTCTTATTTAATGCCTGTTCAAGTGCACCCTGATCCGCCCGACGGTATTTTTCCAGTTCCAGATATAACTCGTCACGCTCTTGTAAAAGTGATGATATGAAGGTGTCGTTTTCAGGCATAAAACAGTACAATATCCCTTTGATTTATGGGATAAAAGTACAAAAAATATTCCATTCACACGACGAAAAACCTCAATAAAATCAAGGGTTTTAACACTTTTTTTGCAACTTTTTTCGTTTCTGTGCAACCTGTTGGATCATCATGATCAGCTCTTTCCAATCAAGGGTTAACGAGTGGGTATTTTCGTCTGTAAATGGCAGTTTAAACCTTCCGCTGTCCAGTTTTTTGTGATAGATCACCATGCCCCCGTATTCCATATGAAGTATTTTCATAATGGTCAGCTTGCGGTTTACAAAAATGAATACTTCACCGCTTAATACATTGCGGTGCATCGAAGAAGTCACGATTCCGCTCAGGGTGTAAAAACTCTTGCGCATATCAACGGGAGCAGGATACAAGTAGTAGCGCAGGGATTGATGCAGATGAAACATGACTCCTTAACCAAACAGTTGCACAAGCACCCTGAGCTCAGCCAAGGCAATATCTTTTCGTACACGAAGAACAACTCCGTTGGGATAAACCACCTCGAACCAATGGTCGCTTCCGGGTGCAAATCCCACGGAACCGGATGTATGACTTGGTTTGTGATGCGTCTGTGCTAACCGGGGTTGTTGATTGTTGATGATTAAGGGAATGAAATCATTTTTACCAGACTGATCCCTCAACTTTTTGATCCAATAATAGAAAGTCGATACAGCAATACCTTCGTTGGAACAAAATTCTTTTACACTAAAACCAGATGCCTCTTGCTGCCTGATAAGTTCAAAATATTTGTCGCTCTTGTGCATGATTTTTTTGGGCGCAAGATAGATTGATCTTGAAATCTGGTCAAGATGTAGGAGGCCGAAGGTTTACACATAATCTATACATTTAATATCGATATGTCTAGAAATCGCGATTTTTCATGCAGACTGTTCTCTCTTGGTGCATTGGCGGTAACGTTTGAGTGTAGAAGCAGTAAGGGATTGCGGGCTACTTTCCTGTCTGCCGCCACTGAATTTTGAGCGGGGCAGAATGCTTGAAATACCACTGAAACCCTTATTTCTGCTACACTTTGTTACCAACAGGGCGTTTTTGACTGTCAATGGTTTGAGATGTGTTTTCAATTTAGTCATTGTTACTCAGTCCTTAAAAGATTTAGTTTTTTTAGTGTCGGCAGAGGTAGCGTCGGAAAACAGACAAGCTCTTTTGCAATTTTTGGTTTTTGCGTTGGCTTGTGCGAATTGCAAATGTGCTTGGCTGTGTGTTGTTGGCTTAAAATTCAATTCCAAGTCCTCCATATAAAAACTTTGGTTTAGTATAACCTTTAATAATATCATTACTACTAATTTGATATTTCAAAAAAGTGTTAATTGAACAATGAGATAGATTAACTTTTAATTTTACCCCTGGTGTAATATGTCCAAAACCTTCCCACCCATAAAAACCGAAATGATATGCACTCGAAAGAGTTGGATAAAACAGAGTCTTTATTTTTGCCAATATTAGTTTAAATGGTTTTCTTATTTCAAAATATAACCTGCTCCCTGAATCAATTTTCTTGCTCTTAAAGCAATAAGTATATAATAAGTCTGATTCAATAACACCTTTATACAAAAGTGACCCTTCCAGAATAAAGTTGCTCAAATCTGGAACAGGAAAAATATAGTTATGAGCACCTGCTTTAATATTCCAACTTCCTTTTAAAAAGTCAACAGCTAATTTATATTCGTATTCAATGCCATAATCAACTTCAGTAATTCTTTTGTCGGGAAAACCATAATTTAGCCAAAAATAGGTTGATAAGTTAGAGTAAGATATAAATGCTAAGGTTTGATTTGCTATGCCCTGGCCAACTTGGGTGCCTGATCTTGGGATATATTTTGAAACAGAATAATTTGAGCCACCAAACTCAAATTTGACGATGCTATCTTTTTCAAACTTATTTATTGAATCATTAGTTGTTACAACATTTTGCTGTGCATTAGTTTTATTGATAACGAACATCATGGTTAGTATGAATAACAACGTAAGTTTATCGCGCATTTCGAAGACCTAATAATTAAAAATATGAATCATAACATTTAACTTTTTAGATGAAAAGTTAAAAAATTGGGGAGAGTATTTGCAAATTTGACTACATGTGAGTTAAAATTCCAATTACTATTTATGAACAATTCTTCCCATTTCAGCTGAGTTGTATGGTAATTAATCCGATTTCTATAATCATTGATTAAAATATTGTAAGCTTCGTAAATAAGGTAGTTATTTATGAATTCTGTTTTTTCATTATCGCTAAGATTATTTGACATAAATGTATCATGAATTAGACCAGAATAAAAATAATAAGCAGAATTAGCCAAACTAACAAAATCTTTATCAGAAATATCATGGTTTGCTTCCAATTCGGAAATGAATACATTACTTGATATTGTTTTAAACTTATCTAGGACTTTAAACTTATGGAAATGCGGCAATTCATGTAGCACAGATGCTGCATGAACAATTGTGGTAGCTTTGTCTAAATTGAATGAATGAAAATCAACATCTTCAATTTTACTATTAATTAAACTTATTGAATTTAGGGTTGGGTATTTACAATGAATCATTTTATAAGTTTCTTCCAATAATACATTATCTTGCTCAATTAGAACAATATCTATTTTCTGGTTTAATTTAATGAAAACAGTTATCAGTTTTTCCAATAAAAAGCCATCTCCTGTACCAATATCAATTAACGTAGTAGGTACAATATCAGAATTGAATATAGCACCAAAAATTGTTTGGCAAATGAAATTATATTCCATTTGTGCTAAGTTGGTTTTAGGCCAAATATTAATGCATTCAGTAGTACTAGACATTAATGTTTGCTCTTTTTTTCCCAGATACGGAAGAAGGTATTTGTTAAGTATGTTCTTTTTTGATCCTTTAAGTATTTGAATAGCTTTTAACAATTGATTGTCTTTCAATAAAAGGAAGCAGTGAAGGAAAACACTAAAATCATCATCATTGAAATTCCAGTCATGATAATTTGACTTATGAGTTTGCAATAAAACAGGTCTTTTAATTTGAAACGTTGCTGCTGTTTCTTTATATGTATTTATTTTTGCTTCCATTTGCTAACTATAATATTTTAAGAACTCTTTACTTTTTGCCTCTTTGCATTCCTTTTCAAAAACCTTTGCGGGTAATTGTTCAATAATCCTACCATCTGAAATCATGCCAATTTGGTCAGCAAAATCTGTCGCGAATTTTAATAAATGAGTGACAAGTATAACAGACTGATTACTATTAATATGCTTGATTTCTTTAATCGCATCAATAACATTTCGGGTTGTCTTAGGGTCAAGCGCTGACGTTATTTCATCCAATAATAAGATCTTAGGTTTTAAAACCAAGGCTCTAGCGATACAAAGCCGTTGGGCTTGACCACCCGATAAACTCTCAGGGTAACGAAGAAGGACATCTTCAATATTAAGTTTTTTAGCAATATCATATGCAATATCCTTTGCCTCAGTTTTGCTTTTATTTAGTATTTTAATTAAACCGAGAGTAATATTTGTTAGGCAATTTAGATTGGGAAATAAGTTAAAATCTTGAAAAACGAATCCTATTTTTCTTCTTAGTTCATACGGTTCAAAAATGGGTTTTGAATCAGTAAAATAGATCTGGTCATAGTAGAATAATGAACCTTTATCGGGATATTCGAGTAAATTCAGGCATTTAAGAATAGTTGTTTTGCCAATACCACTTTCACCAATTAAAGCTATAATTTCCCCTTCGTGTAATGTCAAATTTAAATCTGACAGAACATTTTTATCTCCAAAACTTTTATGAAGATTTTCACATCTTAAGATTGTTGTTTTTTCTACCACTTTCTTTTAATCCATTTAGAATTTTCAAATTTCCTTGCAAAGTATGTAATCGGCAGAACCATTATAATATAAATTAATGCAACAATTATCCATGCCTCAAGAGATCTGAAATTTTGAGTAATTGAGGTTCTGGCTACAAATACGATTTCGGATGCACCAATAACTGATGCTAAACTAGACAACCTAATAATGCCGATAAAAAATGCAATTTCAGCAGGTAATATTTGTCTAATTATATCTGGTAATTTTATGTAATAAAGTATGGTTCTTTCAGTTAGACCAAGCGCCTTAGCGCCCATTATTGTTCTTCTTGAAACATTTAAAAAAGCAGAATGGACAATATCAGCGGTATATGCAGCTTGAGTAATACTCATTGCAATTATTGAAGAATATAAAGCATTGGGAGGAGATATACCAAAGATTTGCTTGAATGGGAAATAATACACAAAAAAAATCATTACCAACATTGGAATGGCTCTTATTGTATCGTTGAAAAGTAGAAATACTTTTTTTAAATATAGATTGTTTATTGAAATGCCAACTATAATACCTAATAAAGTGCCCACAATGAAAGAAGCAAATGATATATAGGGTCTGCTGATTTTCTAGCTCACCAAACCTACATATTTTCGCGATAAATGATCGGTCCTTGGCAGAAAATATTTTTTCAGGTAATATTTTAGCCAAT
>Ga0209417_1000353_pt1 | contig 115824 bp, 100 predicted proteins | sample RifGroF2_FD_184002 | JGI IMG/M metagenome (GOLD analysis project Ga0209417, IMG submission 184002) | Groundwater microbial communities from Rifle, Colorado, USA - Groundwater F2 (SPAdes) (version 2) | ecosystem: Environmental > Aquatic > Deep subsurface > Groundwater | place: Rifle, Colorado... | reverse complement strand
CGCGTTCAGCATGGCCGAGGAAGTGCTGAGCGTATTCCACGGCGATCCGAACGTCATCACCTGGACGCCATACACCATAGGACGCAGCTTCATAACCGAGCACCGGCGTTTCGCGCAGGCATTCCTGGCGCTTCCGGCGACAAAAGGAACAGTCGTGAAAAATGAGAACGCCGATGTGAAGGTCAGGACCTATCCATCAAAGAACGGCACGTACGTCGGTGTCGTATACAGGGGATTCAAGCCTGCGAAGATCGCAGTTTCCGTGCCCGGCGCATGGAAGGGCTCCGAGACTGTTACGGATCTTGTCACAGGCAAGCCAGTAAACGCGCAGGTGAAGGATGGCAGCCTGGTGTTTGACGTCGATGCCGGCCCGATGGAGCTGGACAGCTACATCATCAGATAGAATGAATGGAGGGGCAAACGAAACCATTTAAATTTACCTTGATAGAACTCCTTGTCGTGATTGCGATTATCGCAATTTTGATGGCGATGCTTCTGCCTGCTTTAAAAGGTGCGAGAGATATGGCCAAATCCATTTCCTGTGTGAATAATCTGAAGCAGATAGGTACGGCATCGTTGTTATATGTCGATGATTGGAATGGCACATTTCCCCCGTACAACAGGAAATTTGGAAGCAGTCCATATGTCCGATGGCCTATGTTTTTCATACCCTATTTTAGCGAAGAACTCTCAAGGCTTCAAGGAAGTTATACAGACAATGACATCTGGTACCGTTGCAGGATATACTATTGCCCCTCAGCCCCAGACGAATATAATTCAAATACGACATGTGCATATGGAGTGAATGGATGGACGGCAAGTTCCCTGGATCCAGTTAACATCTCTGAAATAGATAGGCCTTCTTCGATATTCTATGCATCCGAGAGGAGCACTTTTCCTGGCATAAGGTTCTGCGTGAAGGAGTTTGACGAGGTTGATTTCAGGCATAGATTGAATGTCAATGCGCTTTTCATTGACGGGCACGTAACCAATATCCAGCCATCGGATCAGAATATCAGAATCAACAATCCAGCAACAAATCAAAATAATTATTGGAAGGAAATGAACGCCGTCAATTATTTCTGATCTCTCCTCTATAGCGCACGTGGCCTTGCATGATGAATAATTCTTAATTTGTAACAGCGGGTGTTTTATGAGAAATTTAATTTGTTTACTGGTAGTGTTGCTTTTCATCACCGCCTTCAAGGCTGCTGACGGGAACATCAGTCTAGGCGATTTTGAGAAGGACATTGATGGATGGGAATACAACGGCGGCTGGGAGTTCAAGGGCGCGAACGGATCGCTTAATGCTACGGATTCGAACGCGAAGACCGGGAAGAAATGCGCGGTGCTGAAGGGTGATTTCACGGATGGCGGCTCGTATGTGGCGATGGTCAAGAAGCTGATATTCGATCCTGAGAAAGTAAGCATCTGGGTGAAGGCGCCAAATCAGAAGGCGCTGACCGTCAGGATAACTGATTCCAGCGGGCAGACGTTCCAGACCAAGCTTGACCTGAAGGCGACTGACGAGTGGCAGGAGGTCGTGCTCGAGGATTTCGAGAAGATCCCGAAGCCCTGGGGCGGCGCGAAGGACGGCAAATGGCATCCGCCGGCCAACCAGCTCTGGATCATGCTCAGCGCCGCGCACAACATGAGGAACAGGAAGACGGACGACACTATATATGTGGATAAAGTGAGCTATGTGAAGAGAATCGAAAAGAAATAAGGAAAGATAATGGATAAGCTGAAGATGGCAAAGGGACTCGGGGTCTGTACCCATTTTGAAACTCGGGATAAGGGGTGGAAAGTCGAAAAACTTCTTCCCATGATTATAAAGCTAGGAGCAGTTGCAGTCCGTTCGGAGATCCACTGGGAGAAGACAGAGACGAAGAAAGGATATTATAAGATTCCAAAGGTCTATCAGGACTGGGTTGACAGGGTGTCTGATTCCGGACTTGGCATCATCCTCATACTCGACTATGGGAACCCTCTCTACAATAATCCGCTCGATCCGGCGGGATTTGCGAAATTCGCAGGATACATGGCCAGGATCCTGAAGAGTAAGAACATTGTTGCCTATGAGATCTGGAACGAGCCGACCAATTTCTTTTTCTACAGGCAGTACGGCGGCAACTGGAGCGGACGGGAGCCCTCGCTCTGGCGCGAGAAGTTCTGCGAGCTCCTCGGAATGTCGGCCGACGCCATACGCAATGCCGATCCCGATGCGGAGATAATCACCAATCCCGGAGAACCGCAGTTCTTCCACATGGCGAACCATCATCCTGAATCATTCAGGAATGTCGATGGAGTGAGCCACCATCCTTATACGGTCAGGTTTCCGCCGGAGACAGTCCCCTTCGGTGGTGGCTATATAAGTGCTCAGGACGGGATTGCATGTGCGGACGACGAGCATGGATATGTTTCGCTCTTCGAGATGACCAGGAGGCATTCACTCCTGGCGCTGAAGAAGGAGCTTGGGCTGTATGCCACGGAATTTGGATTCAGCACCTATAACCACAACTTCAAGCCAGGCTGGTTCTGCGGATACACGGAGGCCGCCCAGGCCTCATACCTTTGCAGGGCGATCATACTTTCATTCGCGGCTGGAGTGAAGACCCCATGCGTATATGATTTCATGAATGATGGCATCGACCCTGAGGATGCGGAGAGCAATTTTGGAATCATCAGGAATGATCAGGAAGGCTACAGGCCAAAGCCCGCCTACCATGCGCTGAAGAACCTGATCCATGCGCTTGGGACAGACTGGACATATCTTGCCGACGCTCCGGCGGAGCTTTCAGTGCAGGTAAACGGCCTTCCGGCCACGCTCTACTGGCAGAAGCAGGCGGAGGAGCATTTCCTGAAGATTACAAAGCCCCAGTCATTCTGGTTCGGAAAAAGGGATGAGTTCCTGTGCTTCGTCTGGAAAGGCGGTAGGATGAATGCTGAATACAATGCACCTGTCGGAAAGATAATATGGGAGCATGCCCCGGCAAATCTCAAGGCGCTTTCAGTCGAAGATGTGGTGACAGGAGAAAAACTGGCGCTCAATTTGGAAGCGCCCAGACGTAACGGCCAGTATGGAATGAGGAAGATTGTGAAAGACATACCAGTAGGAAATAATCCTATATTGGTCAGGTGGCGGATAATGCCTTCGGCCTGACAGTCCCCCATAAGAGGAACCTGCATTATTTAGGCTCGTTTTCATTTTGAGTGGGTAAGCAAAATAATTGAATGTCCAATATTCAACACGGAATGTCCAATGTCCAAGGGAATTATCGCATTTTTACCTTTTAGCCGTGTCTATGCTTTTGAATAATATTGAGCTCAGAACTTCAACCTTTACAAGACAGAATCAATTTTCTCCGCCCGTTGAATGAGTTCCTCTTTTCTTACCTTCATCGGTTGGATATTCATGTCTTTCTAATCGAGTTGCCACTCGATCTGAGAAATAGCCTTTATTTATCAAGCCCTAGCTGTTTGACGATGGTCGGAATGACGATCTTCTCGTATCCGGGACCGCCGGGATGGAGCCCGTCCGGAACCAATTTCAGGAAATCCTTCTCATCCTTTTTGAGCACCTTCTCCCATTCCGGCATGTGGTCGATCAGGATATAGCCCTTATCCTTGGCGAAATCCCTGTGCATCTGCTGGTAGCTCTTCATGTCCTTGCGGTCAGCTGCGGATTTTCCGATCACGGGATTCATGATCTGGATGATGATCTCGCAGTCGGGATTAGCTTCCTTTATCTTCTTGGTGATTTCAGTGATGTTTGATTTTGCCTTGTCCACCGAGATCTTAAAACGACCGACACAGTCGTTGACGCTGAATTCGATGAAGACTACGTCCGGTTTGAGCTTTATGACTTTCTCCTGCACGTTCTGCAGGCCCCAGCCGGAGTGCTGTCCGCTTCCGCCGCTGTTCGTGACAGTCGCAAGTCCCGGATAGTTCTTGTTCAAGTAATCCTGCAGTTGCTTCACCCAGGCGCCCCCCTGCGTGAGGCTTGTCCCATAGACGACTATGTTCTGCTTCTTGCCGGCCTTGAGATTTTCAGCGAATACGCTTTTTGTCTTTTCAGCCTTCTTGTCGGCGTTGGCGCTGTTCACAGACATAGTTGATGACATGTAAACTGCCGCCATCGCAAAAAGCGTATAAATGAATTGAGTCGATTTCATTATATTATCCTTTCATAATATATTTTTTTCTTCAAAAAAATATGCACAGCTCTTGCGAGCTTGACTACGAACGAATTTCAAATTGCTTTTGTTTGTAATTAATGCCGTAAGGCATGTTCTTATTTATCTTTAAATAATGCCTTTTTGAGCTTCTTCCCGTCGACTTCCGCGACTCCGATCTTTCCTTTCACGGCTTCAGCCGCGGCGAGTCCTGCGGCTTCCCCTACAGAGGCTACTACCGGCATCACGCGCAGCGAGGAATGCGCCTCGTGCGTCGCGCTGATCGCCCTGCATGCCATCAGAAGGTTCCAGCTGCCTGTCGGAACTATGCACCGGTACGGGATTTCATAAAACGCACCTTCAACGTCCTTGAGCACTGTACCTGTGCCTGAAGGATTGTGTATGTCGATGGGATAGGAACTCCTTGCTATGCCGTCGTCAAAGGTCTTCGCCTTGACCACGTCCTCGGCTGTAAGGACGTAGTCCCCGATGACGCGCCTTGTTTCGCGCACGCCGATTTGAGAGGCAGTCTTCATCAGGAACGCATCCCTGCAGAGCGGGGATTTCTCCTTGAAGATGTTGAAGAGCTCCCACACCTGCTTGCGGGCGGTTATCTCGGCTTCACCAAGCCCTGTTGAAGTTGTTCCGTCCTTTGCGATGACACGTGTCGTGTTGAAATGCACGACGTCCGGACGGAGCGTCCTGAAGATCAGTACGTCCTCGCGCGGATCGCTTATCGTGCCGTTCGCCTTGCCTTCCTTGAATATGGCGTTGAGTTCCTGCCAGAGCGCCTTCCAGTCGTCAGCCTTGACTCCACCGAGTCGGAAACAGAGCGTCATCGGCTGGCATGCACCATCTTCCTTCCTGCCCTTTTCCGTCTTGAAACCTGCGAATTCCGCAAGGTCGCCATCGCCGGTGCCATCAATGAACATCTTTGCTTCAAATTCCCTTTCCCCATCCTTGCAGGCGACATATATCCTTGAAACTGTCCCTTTGCTGCATTCGGCTCCGGTGACGAGCGAGTGATAGAGTATATCTACCTTTGATTCAAGGAGGAGCTTGTCCAAGAGCAGCTTCAGGATCTCGTCATCGAAGATAAGTCCGCCTTTCTCCAGCGCATTGTTCTCCGAAAGGGATTTGAGGATCCCCATAAATACGGGAGTTGGAAGACAATGGTTCTGATCCTTCTTTGAACGGTATGGCATGAAGGGATTTACAAGTCCGGCAGTCGCCATTCCCCCTGCGAAACCATAACGCTCAATCATCAGTACCGACATCCCGTTCCTGGCGGCTGACACTGCAGCTGAAATTCCGCCGGGCCCTCCGCCTGCGACAATCACATCATAGACTTTATTCATTAGAGTTTCCTTTTATTAATGGAGCGCCGGCATCTTGCCGGCAATAATTAGTGCCAGCGAGACGCTGGCGCTCCTTTTTTATTTCTTGAAGTTAGGTAAAAACGCTCCAATCTTCACTAATTTGCCCTGCAGTTCCCTTATATCAACCTGCCTTGTCTGCAATCCCTTGTCGGCTGCAATCGCCGCGGCCATCCCTGCGGCCTGTCCTGTGATGAAGCATCCGGGCATAACCCTTATCGAACCCTGGATGTAACGGTCACAGCTTATGGAGCGCCCGACAACGAAGACGTTCTTGAGTTTTTTAGGTATCAGGGATCTGTATGGGATTCCATAGTTCTCGCCGCGCGCGTAGCGAAGCTTCTTGAATATCTCTTCAAATTTCTTGAATGACCTGGCGTTTGGTCTTGGGGGATGCAGGTCGACAGGATAGGAGAATCGGCCTATTTCATCGGCGAATGATGCGCGCCTCTTGAAATCCTCGAGGTTCAACACGTAGTCACCCATGATTCTTCTTGTCTCTCGTACTCCAAGCAATGCACCTGTACCAAGCAGCTGCATCTTTTCATAACCTTTGAGATATTTCTTATAGAACTTTTCATATTCCTTCACAAGCTGCCTCCCCCAGAGCAGGGCTTTTGTGAGGGACTTCTCGTCAGTTCCGTCGACCCCGAAGGTGTGTCCGACGTTGCCCCAGGCTGAATGGAGTCCGACAGGAAGCATTCCCGGCAGATGCGGGTCAGGTACCGTGAACACCTTGTCCTTGATCGCTGCTGGCACATAGTCACTCTGCTGCCATACGCCACAGTTCGATTTCATCGCCTTCTTCCAGTCGATGTCGCACCAAAGGCTGCACAAGGTGCCCGGCTGCATGAATCCATTCTCATCGCCTTTCTTGAATGGAGCGCCTGAACGTGCGCAGAGATCTGCATCGCCGGTGGCGTCAATGTAGATTTTTGCCTTGACCGCGAATATCCCGCTCTTGGCGGAGCATATGGCGCTTTCAACTTTTCCGTCCTTCACGTTGGTTTCCATGAAGTTCGTCTGGAATGAAAAATCCATTTTTGATTTTTCCGCAAGATTGTCATATACCCGCTTCAGTATTTCTCCATTGAAAGTCAATGTGTTGTACGGATCCTTCCTGCTCATGAACGGAGAGGTTCCGCCCTCATCCCATAATCCTTCATATACGTCGGTCGCGAATCCCGATGACGTTACATTGACACCGTCCGTCGGCGAGCAGAACAGGGGAAGTCCTGCAGATGTTCCCATTCCGCCGAAGCATGCAGTGCCTTCTGCAAGGAAAACTTTTGCGCCTTGTCTTGCCGCGACGACCGCAGCGGCGATTCCCGAAGGACCTCCGCCTGCGACAAACACATCAACATTATATTTTACCGGAATATTCCTCGAAAAACTTATCTTGTTCATTATTCAAGTCTCCTGTTTGTTCCTGTATCAAGTGTAATTATAAATCTCATTGATTCATACTCATCCATCCAATCATCCAACAATCCATTCATCCTCCAGGCTGAGAGTACTGCATGTTCCTGATCCCCTTGCCTGCAAAATAATCCTTCAGTGTTTCTATCGCCTCTCGTCCGCATCTCAGCAACATCGTGCTGTTGAAGCCTGCGATATGAGGAGTGATGACGACGTTCTCCATCGATCTGAACGGATGATCGAGCGGAAGCGGTTCCTTCTCAAAGACATCAAGGAACGCAGTGAAGCGATTCTTCTTGAGTTCGGCGATAAGAGCTTTCTCGTCATACAAGGCGGCCCTGGCTGAGTTTATGAAAACCGCACCATCCTTTATAAGCGCGAACTCCTTGGCGCCAAGCATGCCCTTTGTTTCCGGTGTAACAGGCAGGTGCAGCGAAATGACGTCCGCAGTCTTCATCTGATCATCCAATGTCACAAGCTCTACGCCCAGCTTGTCGGCACGTTCCTTTGTATAGTATTTGTCATAGGCGATCACTTTTGCGCCCATGGTCTTGAAATATTTTGCGCAATACCAGCCGATGCGGCCGAGCCCAGCAATTCCAACCGTGCTTCCACTGAGCATTCCGACTTCGAGTCTCGGTTCACCCCAGGGGGATTTGTTTTTCAGGGCCTTGTCAAACATCTGGATACGGCGTATGCCCATCAGGGCTGCGGTAAGCGTCCATTCGGCTACGGCCACAGTATTTGCATTTGATCCTTCAGTTACAGTGACACCTGCTTCTTTTGCCGCTACGGTGAGTTGTTCGCACCAGTGGGCGATGCTGATGAGCTTTACTGTCCCGACCGACTTCAAGACATCACCGGTGATCTCATGCGAGCCTCCGCCTCCAAGGGAGAGTATTGCGGAACAGCCGCGCATCCTTTCGACAAGTTCGGCTGGGGACATAGGAGTTTCCCTGGTTCCGTCTGACACCACTTCAACAAATGAACCCAGCAGGGCTTCACTTGCTTTATCCATATAGAGATTGTACCAGCTTCCCATCCGGTGGACATATACTTTTGGCTTTGACATATGGTGCTGCTCCTTCTTGTTTGGGAAAATAATTTATATTCCAAAACTGAATATGCTATGGAAAATTATGCTGTTATGGTGTAAATATGCATTAATTAACGGAGCGCCGGCATCTTGCCGGCAACTTTTATCTGTAATTGCCGACGGGACGCCGGCGCTCCACAGGAAAATATGAACGACATCATAAAAGAATTTACCGGGCTTGCTCAGACGTACGGACGGCTTTTCCGCTGTTCCGTATGCTTCCACGACTACAGCGGCGATATCTTCAAGGCCGCCGACATTTCACTCTACACCCACATGAATCCATTCTGCCAGAATGTAAAGGAAAACAAATATTGTGACAGGAGATGCCAGGAGTTCGACTCGAATATTATCAGGCACTTTTTTTCCTGCGGAAAAAAGGAAATCATCAAAGTATGCCATGCTGGCGCATTGGAATTCGTCGTGCCGGTATTTTCGGACAACAAACTATGTGGTGCCGTATTTCTCGGACCTTTCAGGCCTGCGAAATCCGGCAGAATGAATGGAATAATTGTCCAAGGGGAGGGGGAGGAAATTTCAGATGAAGCTAAAAGGATTTTCATGACGTTGCCGGAAATCAAAAGCTCCGATCTGGATGACATGCTGATGATGACACGCCTTCTTGCTGAAAAGCTTGGTAGGACGATAACTTCGTTCAACCGCGATTACATCCTGGGACAGGGCTATGCCGACAAGATCCCGTATTTCATAAACCGCGAGTTCAAGAACGGAATATCGATTGCGAATCTCGCAGAGTTCCTGTCACTGAGCGTGTCCCGGACAAGCCGCCTTGTGAAGTTGCATACCGGAAAGAGTTTTCCTGAACTTCTTGCCGAAAGGCGTGTTGAACATGCCAGGTTCCTTCTGGAGAATTCCTTCCTGAACATGGAACTGGTCTCAAATCAGTGCGGCTTCTCCGATCCCGCCTACTTCTTCCGGACATTCAAGAAATTCCAGAAATGCACCCCGGCGGAATACAGGAAGAAGGGGAAGGGGAAATCTAAAGCGAGCGTGTGAGGGGCAATGCATAATTCTCGATTTGTCATTCACGTCGAATGATCTCGTCAAAGGATAGAATGGTCGGATGGATTAAGAACGCGCAAACATGCGCTACTACGAGCGAAGTGCGTTATCTCGACATTAAAGGGCCAATGTTTATATTATGGTTTATTTGCAGCCTTGGATTGATTTATTGAACTTAAGAATGTGCGAACACGGGATACTACGAGGGAGATGTTTTTTCTTTTGTTTTACGCATTCTTTTCGCAACAACCTTTTTTCCAAGTGACGCTGTTCAGGGGGAAGGCATTCTGAATATTCACAATATGGCAGTTCGTTTGTAGTAGCGCATGTTTGCGCGTTCTTTGTCTTGTTGTATTTCCTTTCTTGCATTATCTTAGTCTCCAAAAACTCATCATGTACAATTACAGGAAAATGACCGAAGAACAGCAGAAGGATGTACTTCGGTCTAGGCGCATTAATAAACTGCCGCTTCATGAGCCCTTCCATAAACTGGATGAACCTGCCAAACTTTATCTGATAACTGCAGCAAATTACGAGCATAAGGCTGTAATGAACTCGGAAGGCCGGCGAATTTATCTTGTAGGCATGCTGACGGACTTGTTAAACAAAGATGGATCATGCCTGCATTCATGGTGTGTCCTCCCCAACCACTATCACGTCTTGGTAAAGGCCGAACTCCTTAATGTCAAGAAGGCTATTTCAAAGGTCCACTGGAAGACCTCCCATCAATGGAACATTGAGGATTCAACTCCGGGGCGAAATGTATGGTTCAGGTTTTCCGACAGGGCGATCCGGAACGAACCTCATTTCTGGGCGACTGTCAATTATATACATTCAAATCCAGTGAAGCACGGTTATGTAAAGAAAGCTGACAGTTGGGCGACGTCTTCATTTAAGGATTATCTTGAGAGATATGGCAGGAACAGGCTGGTGGCCATTTGGAGAGATTATCCGGTCAGGAATATCGGAAAAGATTGGGATGAAGAGTAAGAACGCGCAAACATGCGCTACTACGAGCGAAAATCCTATTTCTCTATGTCATCGGTTGCGTTTTGTTTTTATACGATATCGGAAGTTTACATATCCTAAGAATTAAATTATGCTTGCGTGAAAAGCCATGAAATAAACAATAAATATTTTATAATCATGAAAGAATAACTCGCTCGTAGTAGCGCATGTTTGCGCGTTCTTCTCCGAGTTTAATATAAAAATCCCTGGAAGGTGAAAACCATCCAGGGATTTTGAACGGGCTGGAAAGCCCGTCCTACTTGATCTTCACCGGGCAACCCTCTGCGGCGCTCTTGTAGAGGGCGTCGAGGATTTCCATGACGATCAGGCCTTCTTCTCCGGTCGCTATATTCGGTGTTCCATTGACTATGCTGTCGATGAAATGATACATCGCGTTCTTCGCCTGCGGCACGGGAGGATGCAGTTTCATGTCATACTGGCAGCCGTCCTTCTCCATGTAGAACTCGCATTCGAAGTTATAGCCTTCGTTCAGGTTGTACTGGTGGAGTCCGGCCTTTGTCCCAAGGAGCTGGGTGTGCATGAACTCCCTGTCCTTGATGTTGCCGGCCCATGACGCTTCCAGAGACAGTGCCGCGCCGTTCTTGAACTTGATGAAGCCTGCGGCCATGTCTTCGACGTCGAAGGTCTTCTTCTCAGCCTTTGCACGTTCCGTCGCGATATGGTTGAAGGTGTTGCCCATTACCCAGACAGGCTTCGGATAGTCCATCAGCCAGAGCGCGAGGTCTAGTCTATGCACTCCGAGGTCGATGAGAGGTCCGCCGCCCGCGAGGGCCTTCTGGCCGAACCATCCGCCGAACCCCGGCATCCCGCGTCTCCTGAGCCATTGCGTCCTGGCGTAATAGATGTCACCGAGTATGCCTTTCTCGACCTGCTGCTTCATCGCGTATGACTGCTCTGTGAACCTGAAGCTGAAATTTATCATCAGCCTCTTCCTGGCCTTCTTCGAGGCAGCAAGCATGTCACGGGCTTCCTGTGCATTCATCGCCATCGGCTTTTCGCAGAGCACATGGCATCCAGCCTTGAATGCTGCAAGCGTGAGGGGCCTGTGGAACTTGTTCGGTGTCGCGATGCTCACGACATCTAGCTTCTCCTTCGCCAGCATTTCCTCGGCGGAAGTGTAGAGGCTGGGAATGTTAAATTCCTTTTTGCCCCTTTCTTCAAGCCGTTTCGGATCCGTGTCTGCGACTGCGACAACTTCCGCCTGGTCATGGGTACGGTACCCCTTGATATGTCCGGAACCCATCCCGAGCCCGATAACTCCAATACGTAATTTTTTCATATATAAAATTTTTCCTTGTAAAAATTTCATCAGCTCTGCACAATTCCGGCCTTGCCGAAATCAACGTTCTTCGGAGGAATTGTCTCGAGCGGTATCTTTGCGTTCGGACAGCTGTCCTTGATGAAGGATCTCGGGGCGCCCCACTTCGCGGCGTTGCAGAGGACCTTTATGATCTGGGGATTGTGGTAGATCGGATAGGTCTCGTGTCCGGGACGGAAGTAGAAGACCTTGCCGTGTCCGCGGTTGAATGTGACACCGCTCCTGAATACTTCGCCGCCCTCGAACCAGGATATGAAGATGATGTCGTCCGGTGTCGGGATGTCGAAACGTTCGCCGTACATTTCAGTGTTTGGCAGCTCGATAAAGTCGCCGATGCCTTCAGTGATGGGATGGTTGGGAGCGATGTTCCAGAGTCTTTCCTTCTCGGCTGCTTCGCGCCATTTGAGCGAGCAGTTCGTGCCCATGAGGGTCTTGAAGATCTTTGAGAAGTGTCCGGAGTGGAGGATGACGATGCCCATGCCTTCGAGGACGCGTTTCTGGACTTTTTTCACGATATCGTCCCTGACATCGCCGTGGGCGACGTGGCCCCACCAGAACATGACGTCGGTGTTGTTCAATACTTCGTCGGTGAGACCGTGCTCGGGTTCGTCGAGGGTGGCTGTCTTCACATCGAATCCGCCGGCCTTCTTGAGGGCGTCGGCTATTACAACATGCATTCCATTGGGATAAATCTTTTTGACAGCTTCATTCTTCTTTTCATGCCTGAACTCATTCCATACCGTCACTCTGATCTTTGCGCTCATTTTGGTGTCCTTCTGTTAAAATTGTGTTCAAAATGCCTGTTTTATCAAGCCATAATTGTTTTATGGCGTGTCATTGATTTACATTGCATGGGATGTAAATTCAAATAATTATAATGGGACTAAACCTTAAAAACATGGATAAAACATAGATATGCCGTCTTTTGAATTCAAAGACAGTTCCGTTAAGATGCCGGATACCGCCGAGGAATTCATTGGGAAGCTGCTTTACAGGCTCAGGAGCGGCGAGGAAGTCCTGAAGATTCCGAAAAGGGAGGGCGGCGACAGGATCTCCAAGGGGATGTTCTACCATCTCGAGCCTGAAATGTTCATACAGATTTCAGGATACACGGAGTTTACATGTCCGAAGGATTCGTTCACCTTGATGCCGGGCGAGGTCTGCATTATCCCGGCGAAGGTCGGGCATCATGAGGAGGCAAGGCCATTCAGTGGATTTTCTTTCTACAACCTGGTCGTCATGATACGCGGAGTCCACACCATGATGCATATTGCGAATTCCGCAAAGGGGCGTCCTCATACCTTCAAATATATTTCCTATGAGACTGCCATCAATACTGGAAGGCTCAAGACATACATCGAGGACCTCTGTGAATTAGCCGACGATACCGAGGAAGGCGTCAAATCCGATCTTGCCGTGTCTCTCATGCAGGCGATACTGAACCTTCTGCTGGTCATAATAAGGAAAAAGGAGAAGGTGGGTGATGCCGGTAAGGTTGTTGAGTGCAAGACCCTGATCGCCGGATCGCTGGGCAACCCGACACTGAACGTCAAGAAACTGGCCGCGAGAATGAAGTGTTCTCCGGACTATCTCTCGCACAGGTTTCACCATGAGACCGGCACGAAGATTACTGAATACATAAACAGCCAGCGGACAGAAATGGCGAAAGGGCTTCTCGAATCGAGCGATCTCAGCTTGAAGGAGATCGCCTGGGCGTGCGGATATTCCGATCCGGGATATTTCACGAGGGTGTTCACCCGCAGGATGCAGGTCTCGCCGAGGGCATACAGGAAACGGCTCTCCTGATGGGATCAGTACTGGATCATTTTTACGTTTGAAGCAGTGTCGAATAGCCCGTCGGAGTTGAGCGGTTCGACATGTCCGTCGAAGAAGGATACATTTGCTATCCGCCTGTGCGTCATGTGTATGCCTCCACCGCCGCCGCCGAGATTCTCTATCAATGTCGTCGGAGAGAAACGCGCATAGCAATGTTCGAGATAGACGTCGCGGTACGATATGCTGTCCGCAAGCAGTATTATCCCTGCAGGCTTGTCCACAAGCTTGAGATTGTGGAATGACCACCAGGCGGCACCGTTTATGATTTCGTGCTTGAACCGGAATCCCTTGGTCGCATAGTCGGTGTCGGATCGAGCCTGGTATATCGCATAGCTCTTCCATCCGCTGTAGCTTTCCGCGTCATTGGCGTAATATTTGTTTGCAGGACATCCATATACGGCTTTCTTAGTGAGATAATCCCCTCCGGTTGACATGGTGCCGTTGAGGAATCTGTTCCAGTAGTAGTCCGGCGGACTGTCCCACCTGTGCACTGATACCAGATCGTTGAAGTCGGTGGAGTACAGGAAAAGCGATGTGGTCACCTGCTTCTGGTTGCTCATGCACAATGCGGACTTTGCCATGTCCTTTGCCCCCTTGAGCGCCGGAAGAAGCATTGCCGCAAGGATGGCGATGATGGCTATCACCACGAGCAGTTCAATCAGCGTAAAGCTGCTTGAACTTGCTCTCGTCTTCGCCTGAATCCGGAACGGATTCCTGGCTACGCCGGGCACGGCCACCAACAGCTCTATCAGCGTAAACGCTCTTTTGCACATGCGGTGATGTAGTAGTATGAACATACGTATGTGACTTTAAATATCCCCTTTCCTGTGGTATTATATCCTATGTCGTGATTCAAAGCAATAAACCTTATGTGATATCAATATGCGGAATGTGAGAATATGAGAAGATGGCAGGTCAGGTTCCAGATATACAAGCCGATGGCGTCCATGCCGGCCCCGAGCGAGATCGTGGAGGAAGTTCAGTCGGGCCTGTCTTACCGTCTTGACGGTGCTCGCAGGAAGGATGCGAACTGCCAGCTTTGCTACACGCTTTCAGGCGAAGGCGCATTCCGTCATTGCTCAGAAACGTATCGTCTGCTTCCGGGTACGATGTTCATCACCCGCAACAACGACCCGAAAAATTCATATTATTTTCCGCAGGCCTGCCGGCAGCCTTGGATATTCATTTGGTTTAGCTTCTGGGGAGAAGCTTCTGGCAGGATGATCGACGACATTGTTGAAGGCTACGGTCATGTCTTCAGCGTCCCCCGCGAACTTGCTGCAATAAGGAAGATCGTATCGTACCAGAAGTATTCCAACAGCGTCCGGGTACTGAGCCCGCTTGCCGGAGCAAAGCTTGTCGTCGACTCCTTGAACGATATCGTGGAATATCTCGACAACCGGCATGCGGCATCCCCGCAGGGCGAGATGATCAAGAATATCCAGGAGTATGTCATGAAAAATATTGAACGTGACATTTCAGTGTGCAAGATGTCCTCGGAACTCGGGATATCACGTGAACATCTCTCGAGGACTTTCAAGGCCCATCTTGGAATCCCCCTGCATGACTATGTGACAATGGAGAAGATGAAGCTGGCCTGCCAGCTGCTTCTCGAGACCAGGATGCCATGCAAGGAGATATCGGGAAAGGTCGGTTACGGCAATACGATCGGTTTCAACAGGGCCTTCAAATCCCTCCTGAATATGACCCCGTCCGAACTCAGGCTTTCCGGCTTCATGCCCGACTTCAACATCGACAGCCGCTGATTTATGTCTATAATTCTTGATTATTAGCCTCAGGGAACTATTTTCTGTCTTCTCGGGAAATAACAATAGTTTCAGAAAGGCTATATCATGGACAAGTACGGCAGGTTCGATGACAAAAGGCGCGAGTATGTGATCAGCGAGCACTTCACTCCGCTCCCTTGGATTAACTTCCTCACGAACGACAATTTCACCGCGATCATAAGCCAGGCGGGCGGCGGCTGCGCCTTCTACCGCGAGGCATCCACCGGACGTCTTACCAAGTACAATCAGACGCGTGCGATTCCGGTCGACCGTCCGGGATATTACCTTTATCTCCGTGAATCCGACGGGAGAATATGGTCTCCGACATTCGAGCCTGTCCGCACAAAGCTGTCAGGATGGAAGTGCAGACACGGCCTCGGTTATACTACTTATCATGCACAGCACCGCAAGCTTGCTGCCGAACTTACATATTTTGTCCCGCGCGGAGATGATGCCCTGCTGTGGAATGTAAAACTCACCAACAAGCGCGATACTGCCGTCGACCTGACGAGTTTCGCATTCATCGAATTCAGTTTCCTGCTCGCGATACGCGAACCCCAGTACTGGCAGTGGTGCAGATTCTATACGGGCACCACCTTTGACAAATCACTGGACGCTGTCAAATATGACTACCACGTCTATGAAGATCAGCCCAAGCTGAAGATCTATTTCTCAAGCAGTCTGCCTGTTTCGGGCTTTGACTGCGACCGCAACAGCTTCATTGGAAGAGGCGGGACTCTTGACATGCCGGCCGCGGTGCGTGAAGGCAAACTCGCATGCAAGGAACTGCCCGGCGGCGGATTCCCGATCGCTGCGCTTGAAAACAAGATCCATCTTGAGCCAGGTCAGACGATTGAATACACCTTGAACCTCTGCTGCAGCCTGTCATGGGAGAAGAGCGCCAGTATCGTGAAAAAGTTCAAGGACAATGCGGTTGTCCAGGCTGAGCTTGAGAAGGTGAAGAGCTACTGGGCGAAATATCTGGACGTCTATCAGTCCGATCTTCCCGACGAGGATTTCCAGCGCATGGTAAACATCTGGAATCCCTACAACTGCAGCATCGCGTTCAACCGCAAGAAGAGCATGACGGGAATGACAACCGGCATGGAGAAGGGCGGGGTGCAGAGCAGGGATTCATCTCAGGATTCAATGAGCCTGATCTCGCTGAGGACCGATCTTGCGAAGGAACGCATGGAGCTTATCTATAAATACCAGATGCCAAGCGGCGAATACTACAGCAGTTTTGATCCCGATCACGGGAAACCCTCTGATTTCTATGCGGTGCGCAGCGACAACGGCCTCTGGCCTGTCTATACGACTTATCTGTATGTTTCCGAAACCGGAGACTTCTCATTCCTTGAAAAGAAAATTCCGTACTGGCAGGGACAGGAGGTCAGCGTCCTCGAACACATGGTGCAGGGATTGAAGCACATTGCAAGCAGGCGCGGCAAGAACAATCTCCCGCTGATCATCGAGATCGATTGGAACGACAATCTCTACATCTTCCATGAGGACGGCAAGGAGGAATCCGTAATGCTTGCCCAGCAGCTTGTGTATGCCTGCCGTCAGCTGAAGGAAATGGCTGAGAAACTCGGAGCTGTCGAGATCGTCAGATGGTGCGACGGGCTCATTGAAGAAATGACACGCAACCTCAACAGTGCTGGAGTCTGGGACGGCGAATGGTACAAACGCTACATCTATTCCACGAACAAGCCGGCGCTTGGTTCGAAGGACAGGCGGCAGGGCAAGATTTTCATAAACACCCAGAGCTGGGCTGTCATCAGTGAAACTGCGGTTCCGCCTTCACGTGCGGTGGCATGCATGGATCAGGCGCACAAGCTTTGCGGCACGAAGTTCGGACTCAAGCTTTGTTCGCCGGCATTCACCGGAATTCCCGAACCTGAGGATCCGCTCTACAACAACGGTCCGGGCATCCGCGAGAACGGTGGCGTTTTCAATCATGCGCATACCTGGGCGGTGATGGCGGAAACCATGCTCCGTCGCGGAGACAAGGCATATGAGCTATACCGCCAGGTGCTGCCGAATGTCTCGAGCCGTGAACGCGGCGAAGACATCTATGTGAACGAGCCCTACGCTTTTTCATCGACGTCGATTGTTGATCCGGATCCGCGCGAGGGAGAGGGCGACATGGCATGGTTCAGCGGCACAGTGACATGGATGTATCTTGTGGGCACGCAGTACATACTCGGAGTCCGTCCGGTCCTCAAAGGGCTGATGATAGATCCTTGCATTCCTTCCGCATGGGGCAAGTTCACTGTGAAGAGGAAATACCGTGGAGTCGTCTATACTATAAAGGTAAGGAATCCGGATCATGTCTCGACAGGCGTGAAATCGATCAAGCTCGATGGCGTCAGGATTCAGGGCAATGTTCTACCTGAGCTCGGAGACAAGAAAGAAGCCACTGTGGAAGTTGTGATGGGGTAGGGAGAGCTTACCGGTTTATATTTCAATGTGTTTTCGAATGAAGACAAGCTAAAGTCGAAGATCCCGGCCCAGGATGGCGTCGGTACCTGGACTCCAACATTTGATTGACATATGACGGTGAAATTGGAAGTGTTCGTTGGAGTACAAACTTTAGTTTGCGTATTTGGATTTTATCCTCTACAGAAACTTTGAACATCGAATGAAACAAATGACAGCAATGAAACTAATGCAACCAGGAGAGAATACAATGATCGACAGGATGAATGAAAATGTGATCAAGGCGATCATCGAGACAATGCCGGTGGAGATAACGGTCATTGACGAGAACGACGAGGTAATCGGCTGGAACAAGCATGAGGAGCGTCTTTTCAAGCGCCCTATGACGTCCATGGGGCTCAACTTCAGGCAATGCCATCCGCAGGAGACTCTTGACAGGGTTGAAAGGATCGTGAATGAGATGAAGTCGGGGAAGCGCGAGAAGGCTACCTTCTGGATAGATCTTCCTCTCGGTCCGAACAAGGAACTGCACAAGATCCTCATCGAATTCTTCGCGTTGCGCGACGACAGCGGAAAGTATATCGGCTGCATGGAGTTCACGCGCGATGTCCAGGAGATACGTGATCTCCAGGGCCAGAAACGCCTTTTGGATTGAGCCTTGTAAAAAACAGGCTCCGTTATTTGGATTTCAAATATATCCTGGCAATTCGTCCATATCCACAGGCTGTTATTTCCGCAATGAATATGCCACGCGGACTACGCCCTGGACTTCTGTGGCTGTGACGGCGACTGTGCCTTCGTTCTTTTTTACAAGCCACTTCACTTCGCTCTGATCGGAAGCGACATTCACAATCTTTTCGCTTGCTGGAGCGCCGAAGGTCTTCTTGAAATTCCCGATCAGATCCGCAAAAGCAGGAGCCTGCGTAAATGTAACAACGATCTGGCTCATGCGGTCCTGAGTGAAGATAACCTCGATGTCTGACGGCATGTTGAGAAGAAGCGTCGCTTCATTTATCGTTATTGTCTTGTCGGGTTTGTCCGCCATGTCTTCCGGACTTATTGAAGTCTTTATGGTCGTTCCGTCGCGGAGCGTGCGATGGGCGCGGTGGTAGTTGTCACCCCAGCTCAGTGCGGGCAGGGGATTGAATATTCCGGAAAGCTTCTGATCCGTAGTCTCTGTTTCCTTGATAGTTCCTGTGCTTACGGTGGCGTTTACGCCCGGGCTTGGATCAACAGCCACTTCCATGTTCTTCCCGCGCTCTGAAAACTCCAGCAATCCCATCCAGAGAGTCTGTTCGGAGCGGCGCAATGTATTCCCTTTCAGGGAACTTTCCTCGGTCTGCCGCATGGCAAAATCATAGCCTGTGAATTTGCCGTTGATTTCAACGGGGAAGGAAAGCGTATAACTTACCTTGTCGACTATGACAGGTGCATTTCCAGCTTTCTTTACCGCTTTTGCCTGTTCAAGCGGGCCGCCGGGCGTGGAATAGTCATACTCGAAACCTGTGTTCTTGCAGTCCAATACCGCACTCACATATGCCTTTTTGCAGGCGTCCGCTCCGAGAAGCGGTTTGCCGTCGGCGCTTATCAGGGCAAATGAAATGAACGGAGTGTTGAAGCCACTTATGGTGATGCCGTCCTTGAATGTGAATGAAGGAACTGTTTTCCCAGTATAGACCTTTACAGCCGGTGAATCGATTATAAGCCTTCCGTTCTGCCAGTCCCACAGTGCATTCTTGCCGGTGGCGACAGCTTCCTTGACAGGTTCGCCGGGCTGCGGTTCCTTTCCATCGACGAGTACCCCGCAGTCCTTTTCCGGTTCAAGCTTGATGCGGGTTCCTCTAGAGAAGGTGTTGTAGCTCATGTCCTTTCCGCCGATCCCGTTGAATGTGTCGAATGAGAATATTCCTTGTTTGCCTACGGTGTATGTAACGGGATTTGGTGCTGTTTCGACTGCTCCGCTGAGGAAGATGCGGCCTGCCATTGCGATCGCCGAGGTCATTACCTGGTCGTTTTCCAGATGGACGCCGGTCCAGAAATGCGAACTGGTAGGAGGAGCTACGGTTCCTGCCAGCAGCTGTTCATCCGAATTGTCGCCGAACCATGAGCCATGGAAGACGACAATGTCGAAATCCTGCCAGCTTGTAAATACTGAAAGCATATAGGGGTATTCAGCACGGTACGGGCTGGGGCGTGAACGCTGATTCTCATATATTACCGAGAGCTTGTCTGCGAGCCTGTGGCTGTCGAGGACGTACATCCCCGGCGGATTTGTCAGCATCGAAGGCGTCGACCAGAAATACATGCTGACGGTGCTGGTGTCACCGAGCCAGTTCGTGTAGAGCCACGGAATGCTTGGCCGGTACTGCGAGTCGAAGGAGAAGGGGACCACGTTCACGCCAACGCCCTTGGGGGCCAGCGAACGGCAGAATTTCATATAGTCCTGGTTGTGCGAGTCTATCTGTTCATATATGAATTTTGTGAAATCGCTCTGGCGCTCCTTCGGATATTTTGAGTGCGATGCGAGGACAGGCTCGAGCTTTATTGATTTGCCCGAGAGGCTTTCACCCTGATCGAGCTTTTTCCAGGCAGCCTTGACTCCATCATCGTCCTTGTATCGTTTCTCAAGCCATGCGTTCCATTGATTCTGCACTGAATTCCTGAAGAATTCCGGCCATTTGTCGAAGCCTTTCTCAATCCAGTTCTTTGCAAGTCCGGCCTCATTGTTGATCTCGATTAGGGCGATGATCTCATCCTCGGCGTAACGTTTGCCCGTATAAGGATTGAGATGAGTGAGGACATTTTCTGCATGGCGGAGACGCGCCCTCCAGAAACGTTCGTCCACATATCCATAATGGTCATAGCTGCCCTTTATCTCCTTTGCCGCCTTCTTCCACTCCGGCCAGTCTGCGCCTCCGGCAAGCCAGGAATCATCGGACAGCATGTCGGCGATCGGAATCTGTCCGGTGCCGGATCCGACAGTGGTGGCGAGCATCACGAATATGCCGTTTTCGCGGTAGTCGGCCATCATCCTGTCATAGCGGTCCAGTGCGGATCCGTCGCCTTTCACATACTCCATGGCCTTTCCTGCTTTCGCCGATTCCGGAGTGTAGAAGCTTCCCTGGAACCATACGCGCATGCAGTTGAATCCGAGACGCCGGACGCGTTCGCCAGTGCCGTCCTTCACCATTCCCCATAGTTTCAGTCTCTTGTCACCGTAGTATAATTTTCCGTCCTTCATCGTGGCATAGACACCGTCCCGGGGCTTGATCTCGTGATCGAAAAGGAGGGTCTTCGGATAGGATTTCACATTGGCAGTGCCCTTGACGCCTTTGGCAATGGCAGGAAGGATTTTCTTTCCTTCTGCAGGTGTGATGACAAAGAGCAGGGCGCATTCTCCATTATCCTTTGACAAGGAATCTCCCATGGCCGTTTCCATCCCAGTGGCAGCAACCTTGACGTTTTTGCCTTTGCCAGTATCCAGTTTTGTGCTAAAAACAGGCTTCGCCTCGACATCGGCACCAATCTCCAGGTTTCCACCCGGTTTGAGAATCTTATATATGGAAAGCTGTGAATCCTTCAGGCTTTCCGAGGCTTCGCTTATTGTTCCGATGAGCCATGTGATCTTATGATCCTTGTTGCCGGAAAGCAGCTTCGCCGTACCTTCCATGGAATATGTCCCGGCTTTTTTCGCAGTGAATACAAGACATGGAGCCCATCCGCTCTTGTCCTTGTCGTTCCTGCCGTTGTGATGCAGGGTGAGATTGCTGCCGTCGCTTTTGGCGCTGACAGAGCTCTCCTTGAAGCCGAATCCGCCTTTGTCGCTTTTCAGCATTGGTGTTGAATTAGGAAGATCGGGGAAATCCTTGTAGTCGCCCATTCCGGCAAGCGACATATCTCCGATTGGACCGGATATTTTCGCATCGGTCGAGAAATCGGGTGCCATTTTTCCGGAACCGTCGTCTGCAGAGACCGCTAGTCCGGTGAAGACGGCGCCTCCGTTCCAGTGCCAATCCTTTTTGTAGGCTGTGATGAGAAGGCTTTCTCCGGCTGAGAGACTGATTCCCTTGAGCGCCGGGATTTTTGCGAAATCCGCAGTTTCGTTGTTGAGGTTTTCGCCGGAGGCGATCACATTAAATCCCCTGGGAAGTCCGACAACATTCAATTCGAAGTCCAGTGATTTAACATCGTCAGGCTTCACTACGATCCTTTTCAGGAGCGCTACGTTTAGGTCCTTCCTGGCCTTGAAGATCCCTTTCGAATCCCTTGTGAAGCGGATCTCGCTGGAATCCTTCAGGACCGGATTGAGCTCGATTTTTACTGGATCCTCAGAAAATGATTGGAGGCCCATTACGCCGACCATGCAGACAACAAATGACTTTATAATCCCATTTTTTTTCATTTATGAATCCTTTGTTCAATTATATATTGCCTATTCATCGCTCTTGCCGAAAATGATCCCTTCCCCTGTCTTGTACAGTGTCTTGTTGAAAAGCTGCTTGTAGAATGTGACATGTCCATCCGCGAAGCTTACGTTCTGTCCTTTCAGATGGCGGAAGTCGCTTCCGACGATCCCTCCCGGTACCGTGCCTGCTCCATTGTAGTCGAAGTCGCGTGTTGAAACGCAATATGGATAACCCCAGTAGTTGCTGTCGTGCTGCAGCAGGGTGCGTTCGGGATGGCGGATGTTGTTGGAAAAAGTAAATCCCACGTCCCATCCTGCAACCAGAGCCTGCTTGAATCCGCTGAACCCGTGCATGTGATATGACGTGTAATGTCCATGTGTTGTTTCCGGAGCGCTCTTCGTATGCTTAGGACAGCGCATAATAGTATTAAGCCCGTTCGGCACCTCAGGATGCTGCAGGCCGACCATCGGCGCCACGAAGTCAGCCCAGAACGGATAACCCTGCCCGGCTCCGTTGTCATGTCCCGTAGGAAGCAGGCCGTTATAGTCCACGGAATACGACTGGATTCCTATACCAAGCTGCTTCAGGTTGCTCTGGCACACCGATGTCCATGCGACCTCCCTCGCATTTTTAAGGGCCGGGAGGAGCATGGCGGCGAGAATTGCGATGATCGCAATGACGATCAGAAGCTCAATCAGCGTGAAAAATTCCGGAGATATTTTCCGCACGATGATCTTTTTCCCTGATTTTTGGATTATCACAATGATTCTCCTGTCATTGATTTATGCTCATTCATCGCTCTTGCTGAATATAAAGCCTTCTGATGTCTTATACAGGTTCCTGTTGAAAAGCTGTTTGCAGAACTTCACATGTCCGTCTGCAAAACTTACATTCTGTCCTTTGAGATGGCGGAAATCGCTGCCGACGATTCCACCTGGAACAGTTCCTCCGCCATTGTAGTCGAAGTCACGTGTGGATACGCAGTAAGGATAGCCGAAATAACTCGAGTCGTGCTGGAGAACTGTCCGTTCAGGATATCTCATATTGCTTGAATACACAAAACCTACGTCCCAGCCTGCGACCAGCTCCTGCTTGAATCCGCTGAAGCCATGCATGTGGTATGACATATAATGCCCATGAGTCGTGGGATTGGGTTCCTTGGTATGCTTCGGGCAGCGGAATACCGTATTGAGTCCTGCCGGAGATTCAGGATGATTAAGCCCGACCATGGGGGCCACGAAATCAGCCCACCATGGATAACCCTGGCCTGCGCCGTTGTCATGCCCGGTCGGCAGCAGTCCATTGTAATCCAAGGCATAGGACTGCACTCCTATCCCGAGCTGCTTGAGGTTGCTCTGGCAGACAGCTGTCCATGCCATCTCCTTGGCCTGTCGCAGTGCGGGAAGGAGCAGGGCTGCGAGGATTGCGATGATCGCAATTACAACTAACAGCTCGATAAGGGTAAATGATGCATGAAACTTGAAACTTGATACTGGATGATTGGATCCTGTATCCTGCATCTGATATCTGGCATCATTTGTTTTCATTTTAATCCTCCAGGCAGTTCAATATTAACTTGAATGGAAGCGGGATTGCCGGAAAAGTTCTTCCTGGCTTTTCAATCTTGGCGACCAGCATGTCAACTGCCTTTCTTCCCATCTCCCTTTCCGGAATTACCGCGCAGGGCATTGGATGCAGTGACGCGGCATTGAGCTCGGATGCGAATGTCGCAGTCACCAGTTCGCCGGGGACTTTTATTCCGAGCTGCTGGCAGATGCGTTCAACCTGTATCCATGAATCCCCGTATGTGATAATTGCTGTCGGCCTGTCTTTCCCTTTGAGCATGTCTCTTATCCTGTCGGCAGCCTGTAATGTGGTCGAGATGCCCTCGTCGGAAAGAAAGCGTGGAGACAGGCCGGATTCACCCATGGCCTTTTCGTATCCCGCCCTGCGATGACGCTTGCTGTAGTGCTGCTGATTTAAGTTCAATGAGTGGAACCATTTGAAATCAATATATGCTATCTTCCTATGCTTCCTTGAGAGCAACGCCCTTGTCAGATTTGCAGAGCCGTTGAAGTCGTCGGGCCGGACAGTGTCACGGGCCCTTTCGATATTGATCCATACTTTTGGAAGCTTGCTCCTTTCGAGAATGGACTTCAGGGAATCCGGCATCATTGAGTGATAGTTGATTATAAGCCCGTCACATGACAAAGTCCTGAAGAAATTAGGGACATGTTCCGGATCCCCCAGCTTTAACTCATCTATCCTGGAGCTGAGCAGATTCATATCATGTTCTTCTATGCCGTCCTGGATGCCGTCGAAGAGATCCTGGTTGATATTGCTTGAGAATTTGGTCTTGCCCAGTATCAAACCTATGTTGCTGAAACGGCCCGTACGGATTGCCGTCGCGGCGGTATTGGGCCTGTAGTTCAGTTTCTCTGCAAGTTTCCGGATCCTGGCGCCCCTGTTGATGAATGTCGGTCGGGTATCCTTGATGCCGTTTGAAAGTATCCTGTGGACTGTCTGCGGGGACACTCCGACATCTTCGGCTATCTTCTCTATGACGGACCAGGACATGCAGGCCTCCTAGGGCGCAATTACATATGACAACGTTATTAAATGTAACGCGACGATCTAGCATGTCAATACCCATCCAGAAAAATATTCAATATTTCAGTCTCCTTCACCTCCGATGGGGATTGACTACTTTGCGGAATATTCTGAAAAATAGTTTAAGCCAGCTTGACACGCGCCTTGTTTCCGTGTATAATGGAAGGCATTGGAAGAACAATGGCAGGTAATATGGTATGATACAAGAAATTTCCAACTACGAGCTTCCGGTGTATCAGAAGGTGAAGCATTTCATTGTCCAGGAGATCTCCTCCGGACGTCTCCCCGCCGGTTCATTCCTCCCTTCGGAACGCAATATCTGCGAAATGCTCTCAGTCAGCAGGGACTCTGCAAAAAGGGCTTTTCAGGAGCTTGAGAGCGAGGGATACATAGTCTGCAGCAGGAACAGAAGGCCGGTCGTCGGCAAAATAGCCTCGACAGCATTCAGTCCGAACAGCAGCACGGTCGCCATAATATCGAGAATTCCCTTCTCCACCATCCTTGACCAGGAATACAACCAGCTTGCAAACGTCTTCCTCCACGTCATGAAGACACTTGACGAGAACAGTCTGAACTCCGCATTCTTCAGTCCCGGTCATTTCCATATGAACACGGAGCGGAAGATACAGGATATAATATCGGCCAACTATGGTGCGATCATTTATTATACAGGTGGCGGATATACTGATGACAGGTACATTTCCGCGCTTGAGAAGAGCGATTCCCCGTGCGTTGTCATTGAAGGCTACCTTGAACATAATGATTCAAATATAAACACGGTCGACATCGATGATTTCCACGGTGCATATACCGCCACAAAATATCTGATCGACAATGGACACCGCAACCTGGCGCACATCACGTTCAGGAGCGACAGGAAATGGGTCGCTGACAGGAAGGCCGGATTCAGGAGGGCCGTTGAGGATGCTGGAATAAAATTTAATCCGGAATGCATCCACACTGTGGTGGAATTCGAATCCGGATATCATGCGAAATTCACGTCCCTGCCTGATTCCTTCATGAAGCAGGCGCCCACTGCAGTATTTGCCGCGACCGACGTGCTTGCCGAATCATTCAACAAGATAATAAGGAGACAAGACAAGTCCATCCCCGGCGATTTCTCGGTTGTCGGATTCGACAACATTCCGGTTGATACCGATGTCCCGCTCACGACCGTGTCGCACATGACGCGCGAGATCGGTGAGAAGGTTTCCGAACTCCTCCTGAAGAAGATGAACCGTTCAAACGGTGATCATGTACATAAGGAAGTGATAAAGCCCAAGCTGATAGTGAGAAACTCCGTAAGAGATATACGGAAAGATGGAGGACGGGGAAAATGAACGTCCAACATCCAACTTCGAACATCCAACTTCCAATGAAGATGAACTCGTGGAAATTTAAAATTGGAAATCTAAAACTGGGCAAAGGCGATACAGGATGCAGGAATCTGTCGTCTGTCGCCTGTCGTCTGTCATCGGCATTTACTCTCATCGAGCTCCTGGTTGTCATCGCCATCATCGCGATCCTCGCGGCGCTTCTGCTGCCGGCGCTCCAGCAGGCGAAGGAGATGGCGATCAAGATCCAGTGTGCGAACAACATGAAGCAGATCGGGCTTGCAATGCACAATTACCTGACTGACTGGAATGGCTATCTGCCACCGCCGACCGCAAACACAAATGCAGGTGCACCGTCATGGCGGAGACAGCTCGATCCGGATGACCTCAAGACTCCGCTCCTTTACAGGTGCCCGGGGCAGAAGGGATTTGTCGGAGATGCATGGAATACCGTGCCGGCCACGATCTATGGAATGAACATGATGATCCTTCACGTGGAAACGCATGCGGATGTCAGCACCGGCGGAAATCCGCTGGATTTTTGTACGCCGAAGCCGTTCTACAAGATAAGGGATCCGAGCAAGTGCGGTCTGGTCTTCGAGACCAGGGCCTCAGAGCAAAGAGGCAGCAGTTCGATCATCTGCTGCAAGAGCTCGACCTTCCAGATCAGCCGTCTCGGAGATTTCACCCGCCATCTGAAAAAGTCAAACCTTGTCTATGCCGACGCCCATGCCGACACGAAAACAGGAAGCAGCAAAAACAACTACGATGACTATATCCATCCCGAAGAGGGATTCTACCACCTGTGGGAAGGCAGCGAGACCTGCGTGAATCCGTAATTTTCCCGGACGGGGAAATTATAACAAGATTGAAGGGGGAAGTTTTGAAAAAAATCGGGAATCGGAAATCGCCGACAGGAAATAACTTCACAATTATCGAGTTGCTCGCTGTGCCAGCCGTAGCCCGAAGGGCGAAGGCAAGCTCAATGTCGTTTACGATCATCGAGCTGTTGGTCGTTATTGCGATCATCGCAATCCTCATCGCCTTGCTGCTGCCGGCGCTGAGCATGGCGAAGGAGACGGCCTATCTTGTGAACTGCCAGAGCAATCTCAAGCAGATTGGGGCGATGATAGGAACTTATACCGGTGACTGGGATATGGTACTGCCTCCGCCAGCCGCCCATCCGGATCATGCCAACGGCATGAGCACCAGATGGCCTTACGCCTTGTGCGGCTACAAGTCCGGGGAAGGGGCCACAGCGTTCGCCGCAAAACCTTTTGACGGGAACCATATTATCTTCAAGTGTCCCGGCAAGAGGGGCAGGACCGACAACTGGCTTAATGCAAACAAGGGAAAACCGGCACAGTGGTACGGGATGAACCTTTCAATCGCACCGCGCCTTCTTCCGGTCACCTGCACCTGCCCGACGTGTAATGGCGATGGTCCGACAACAGCCGCTACAATGGAGACCAATCCCCACACTTATACATGCAAAAATGTGACTTACCTGACCTTCCCTTCAGCCATGGCTCTTCTTCTTGAGACAAAGGAATCCATGCAGTATGCCGGTGCACTGCTGATTGCCGCAGGATTCGCATGCCAGCAGAACCAGGATTTTCAAAGACATGTCAACGGAAGCTGTATATTGTTCCTTGACGGACACATCGAGAAGCGGAACATAGGCAATATTCCGTTTTCAGTGAGTGATATCGAGTCGAAGAAATTCTGGCGCGGCCGTGATGATGACAATTGATAAATTTTCCGGATGGAAAATTTATAATAAAAAGGAGAACGTGATGAGAAAGGTCTTTTTGCTGTTTACTGTATTGCTTGCCTGCACTGTGATTTCCTTGGCGGAGGATGAAAAGGTCTCGATAGGCGATTTTGAAAAGGACCAGCAGGGCTGGGAATATAACGGCGGCTGGGAGTTCAAGGGGGCTGAAGGGGCGGTCTCCATTGACAAGGAAAATAAGAAGTCAGGGACTGCCTCCCTGAAAATCCATGGTGACTTTACTAAGGGCGGATCATATGTTGCGGCCGTGAAAAAGTTCAAGGCCGATATGAAATCCCTTTCATTCAATATAAAGACCTCGAAGCTGAATGGATTTGACATGCGGCTGAAGGACAAGTCCGGACAGATCTTCCAGTACCCGATGAAGCTTGAGGCGAACGAGGACTGGCAGGTGGTGAAGATGGAGGACTTCGAGAAGGCCGGAGGTTCCTGGGGTGGCAAGAATGACAAGAAGTTCCATATGCCCGCAACTGAATTGTGGGTGATGAACGGCAAGCAGCATATAACCGACGGACAGAAGACTGCCGACATCTGGCTCGACGATGTCGAGGTTGTCAGGGAGAAGGAAATCATTGTCCCGCCGAGGCCGATACCTTCCGGCGTGCGAATTCCGCAGGATAGCATTTTTGGGTTCAGCGGACACATGATACATACCGATCTTGTCTACGGCCCGGACAGGTTTTCCCCGTATTGGAGGCTTGATTATACTCTTCCATTCCTGCTTGAAGGTGGTTTTGGCTGCATGAGGGAGACGCTGTACCAGGGGTTCTTCACTGATGAAGGTGAGAAGAAGAACGAGAACAAGGAAAAGAACAGGAAACTGGTTGAACAGTATCTCGAGATGTATTCCAAGGCCGGGATAAGCGTCCTGCTCTGCCCGATGTTCACCAAGTCAGGTCGTCCCTCTTTCGATGATTATTTCAGCTGGCTTGCGGAACTGCCCGCGAAATATTCTGCGGTGAAGGGATTTGAGATGCACAACGAGCCGAACCTCAAGCATTTCTGGGGATGGTCGGTTGAAGATTATGCCGAATCCTGCAAGGCCGGAACGAAAATCCTGAAGGGGAAGAATCCAAATGTTCCAGTTGTCATCGGTTCGATCTCCCATTTGTGGTGGGGGCCTGGCATCAAGTTCCTCCAGAAGGCGATCAAGGCAGGAGCGCTTGAAGGGGCGGACGGTATCAGCACTCATCCGTACCGCAAGGATTTTGCTCCCGAGGGAGGCGACATGCACTGCGACAGGTTCGATCCGAACGGGCTTGAGACTGAGATGATGGACTTCTGGGCCATGATCCAGAAATACAACAAGGACAACAGGGATCTCAGCCTTTACTTCACGGAATTCGGTTATTCGTCCGGAAATGGAAGCGGCGCTTTTGCTCCGGAACAGGCGCAGGGGATCAGCAGCATTGATCTCCAGGCGGATTACCTGTCACGTATCATACTCGTCTTTTTCGATGCGCGCCTCAAGGGGATTCCGCTCAATGGGCTCTACTGGTACGACCTGAAGTGCGATGGGAAGGATCCCGGGGATCTCGAACCTAATTTCGGGCTGATTGATTATAACACCTCGTCTGCCAGGCCCGGATTCAAGGCGTATTCGGAAATCGCGAAGACCTTCGGTCAAGTCTCCAGTTTCGCCAAGGTTCCAGCTAATGCCGCCTTTGACAGGAACGACAATGCGGTAAAGCGGTTCTGCTGGAAAAAGCTTTCAGACGGTTCGCTGTATTTTGCGTTCTGGCGTCTCGACCAGCTCCAGAAGGAGAAAAAGGATTTTACGGCAAACCTGGAATTGGCGTTGCCTGAAGGATTTGATGTTTCATCCGTAGAACTGCAGGACCTTGGAGATTTCTCGCTGAAGCCTGTGAAATATGAGCTTGCCGGCGGCAGGCTCAAGCTGCCCCTCAATGTCAAGATACGTGCATCATGGCTTGTTATAAAACCTAAGCAGCCGGAAACGGTGAAGGTTTCAGGCCCTTGGCTGCACGTCCTGCCTGCCGTATTCAAGACTGAAGGTGGTTCATTGATAAAGCTCGAGGGGAAACGGGAGATAAAGTCAGGCAACCAGCCGGAAATAACTGTTTCAATCGACAATTCAAAATCCGACAAGGCGCTCGATATCATGTTTGTCGGTGGTGGAATCTCAAAGGTGATGAAGGCGGACGCCGGAAGGAGTTCGACTGAAACAGTCAAGCTTCCTAAAATTAGCGCCGTCCAGGAACTTGCACTTTGCGACTACTATCTTAAGCTGGGAAACGAGATCATCGGACGTGGCGATATTGCATTCCTCGTGCAGGGCGGAGTCAAGGAGGTTGTGGAAGATGTGAAGGCCGCTGCAGTATGTGTCAGGATCAGTCCGAAGATAGATGGAAGCCTGGATGACTGGGCTGGCAAAAAGCCGATCTTCTTCCCCAAGGATGGTGTAAAGATAAAGGACTACAAGGGCGAGAAGGACATGAGCGGGAAATTCTATATAGGCTATGACAAGGAGAATTTTTATTTTGCCGCGGAAATGGTGGACGACGAGTTCAGCCAGAAGGAGTCGGGCTCGAAGATATGGAGCGGTGATTCAATACAGATGTCTCTTGCGCCAAGGCTCAAGAATGAGATGCCGGACTGGTACGAGTTCGGACTTGCGCTTACGGCAAAAGGTCCTGAAGCCTGGTGCTGGGTCTCTCCTGACAACAGCAAGGAGGAAAAACCTTTGAACTGCAAGATCGCCATTAGGAATGAAAATGGCAGGCTGACTTATGAATGCGCGATCCCATGGAGCGAGCTCAAGGAGGTTTCACCGGCTTCGAAATATTTCCTATTCTCGGTCATGCACAATGAAAACGACGGCAACGTGAGAAGAGGATGGATAGAGTGGGCATCAGGGATCGGTGCCGACAAGAATCCGGCGCTGTTCAATACAATAAATTTTCAGGACTGAAAATTTATTCTTAAATCAACAATTGAGGAGTATTTCCATGAGAAAGGCTTTGTCATTATTGTCGGTGGTGCTTGTCCTGTCCGGATTTGCAGCCGTTGAGGAAAAGAAGGATGCCGATCTTCCGTCGCTGGATGTCCCAAAGGCTGAAGCTGCACCGGAGATCGACGGGAAGCTCGATGATCCGGCCTGGGCCACGGCGGTCGTAATAAACGGCCTTCTTCCGAGCAGGGGCGGGAAGTATCAGGAGAAGATTGACAAGGTGCCGACGACGATCAGGCTTCTGTGGGACGAAAATTATCTCTATGTCGCCTATGAATGCACCGATGCCGATATCGTGGCGACCATGGCGGAGCGCGACAGCAAGCTCTACATGGAGGATGTCTGCGAGGTCTTCATCGATCCAATGGGCGATGGACGGCAGTATTTCGAAGTCCAGGTCAGTCCGAACAATGTGATTTTCGATATCAACCATTTTTGTACAGGTGAACCGCAGTATACAGAGACAAAACGCTTCACCCCCGAGTTCGGAAAGAAGGAACATTGGGCTTTCCCTGAATGGAACATGGAAGGCCTGAAGACGGCAACGGTCAGGACTGAAAAGGGATGGAACTGCGAGATCGCCTTTCCTGCAAAGCTCCTCATGAAGAGGAGAGGCCTTGACAAGATTGTGCCTTGCGAACTTCGCGCCAACTTCATGAGGTATGACTGGCAGCCCGGAAAGAATGACAAGCGTGATATGATTCATATGAACTGGGCGCCTGTCCAGCATGGCTGTCCGCACATATCGCCGGCGGCGATGGGGATTTTGAATTTGAAGTAGGACAGGCTTTCCAGCCTGTTCAATCTTATGTTGGCTTGAGCTGTTTCCAGAAGAACGGGCTGGAAAGCCCGCCCTACAGAACAGACGGGCTGGAAAGCCCGCCCTACAGAACAGACGGGCTGGAAAGCCCGCCCTACAGAACAGACGGGCTGGAAAGCCCGTCTTACTTCTTCTTGAATTTATCGCAGTCGTCCATCGGTCCGATATCCTTCTTGTGGAGTTCGCAGCGGTTCAGGAACGGGTGTGACACGAAGTGCATGCAGTCGCGGCAGAAATGCCTTTCGTCCTCGCTGGATTCTATCTTCGGCCCTTCCTGTCTTTTTTCAGATAATAAATTTTCCAGTTTGGAAAATTTATTGCTGATGTCGGCGGATTTGGACTTCTCCTCCACCTCAAGATCTGCGATCTTCGCGGAACAGCACGAGCAGGCGAGTATGTCGCCAACCTTGGTCCAGCCGTCCATCAGCGTCTTCTTGACCAGGAAGCAGTCCTTCCCGCAGTGCGGACATTTCATCTGTTGTCCGGGCTTCATGATAAAATTTTCTTCAAATGGATTCTCCATTTTTCAGTAAATTTTATAACTTATTGATTTCATTGAGAAAATCCAATGTCAATGGAAAATAAATCCTAGGATATTTCCAGATTTTCTTCTTGATGTAGAGAGCTGAAAAGTATCGGAATGCCTTTCATCTCCCCTAGCCGGGAAACAGGCGGAATGTCTTGATTATTCATTGCAGGAGGCTTACCTTATAAAATTTGTTATTGGTACTCTATCATGATTCATTGAACCAGCGACTATTGCAAGGGGGTAGCATGCCACATACTGTCAATGGGATAGGCACCGGGTACTTTGGTAGCAGGAACAGGATTGACTTTCAAGGCGTCTGCGAATTCTGTGAAAATGAAGTGAAGCTTTCCTCGTATGACACGACATTATACTTCGTTGTCTTCTTTATTATTCCGCTGATACCCCTCAAAAAGCTTCGGATTCTGCTTAAATGTCCACACTGCGGAAGACACAGGGCTCTTTCCCTGAGAGATTGGGAGGATGGCAGAAGGGAGGCTCTGGAGAAGATCAGGAAGGAGATTGAGTCAGACAGATTCAGCGAAGATGATGCCTTCTCCTGCATATCAACACTAATAGAATACCAGGCGGTTGACAGCCTGACAAGCATGTCGCCTGGACTGCATGAGCTGTTCAAGGAAAATCCTGATGTGCTTGCTTTACTTGCCCGCGGCCATGCATATTTCGGACAGAACCAGGAGGCTGAAAAGCTTTTCCGGGAATCCCTAGAGCTGAAGGAAGTTGATGGCGTCAAGGAAAGCCTTGCTGTAGTCCTGATGAGGCTTGGGCGCCCAGAAGAGGCCGAGAAATATCTGCAGCATGTTTTCGATCAGGAGATATCTGACCGCATAGGCTGCCTGTACCAGCTTGCAAGAGCCTATCAGGCGCAGGGGAAACATGGTGAAACTCTGGATGTCTTGGACAAATGCGTGTCGATAATGCCATCTCTTGCTGAAGACACATATATAAAAAGGCTCAGGACTATTTCAGAAAAGAACAGGAACACTGCCAAACCGGTCAAGGCCTACACCACCCAGGCAGGTTGCGCCAGCAGTGTAAAAAGCAGGGACATTGGCGGGCTCATCGCCAAACTGGCCGGGCTGATCATACTCCTTTTAATACTTGCCATATATCTTCTTGCCTGCTTCGCTGATGGTACAAACAAGGATGTGGTACTGGTAAATGGGATCAACAAGGACTATTCATTCCTGTTGAACAAGAAGGAATACAAGCTGAGCGCACTTGGACACAGGCGGATACAGCTTCCAGAGGGAAGGGTTGACCTGGAGCCTGTTGGCTCATCCCCCTGTGCAACAGCTACCTTTGAGATCTCAGTTCCATTCTTCATACGTCCATTTGTGAAGAGGACATTTGTCATAAATCCGGACGGTGTCTGCGTCATACTCAAGGAGAAGGGGTATTATGCGAAGAACGCTGACAAAGTCCCCCAGACCGAATATTCCTTTTATGCGGGAAATCAGTTTCAGGTCTTCAAGGGGATAGATTATCCTTTCAAAGACTTTCCGGAAAAATTGACAGTCTCATCGAAGGAAACTGCTGTATCACGTACTGGGATCTCCAGCTTGTCAAAATACCTCTTTGGCCCTGGCTCAGGATACTACTGGGAAACCATGGAGAAGGATCTGGGGGCGGCGAAGATGCAGGAACTTGCCTCGAAAATGATCCGCATTGTACCGGAATCGGAAGGATGCCTTGATTATCTATATGCGGAATCCTCACCTGAACAGTTCACCAATGCGGTTTCGCAGCTGACTGTACAGCTTCCGGCAATCATACCGCTGCACAGGCTATACCAGGAGTCGATGAAGAAACTTGGTAAAAAGGCGGAGCTCCTGGATAAGTATGGGAAACTGCATCAGGAAAATCCATCCGACAACTCCATAACATATCTGTATGCCAGGATACTTGATGAGACCAGGGCGTCAGACGAACTCTTCCTGAAGTCGGTGCAGGGCGAAAATCCATGTCCATATTCCTATTTCGCCTTGGCCTATCGCGGGATGGCGCGTGCCGATTTCCATAATGCCGCTGAAATGATGGCGAATGCGATCCGTCTTGATCCCGGCAACGAAGGATTCAGGGTGCAGCGCTTGAATGCGCTGCTGGCCGCACAGGAATACGACACCCTGTTCAAGGAAATATCGGGCGAATCGAAGGATCTGGCGAATCTCTTCTCCTTCGAGACATTGTGCGAGATGAGTGTTTACGTTTCCAAGTCGGAACCGGACAAGGCGAAGGCCGCATATGAAAAGCGTCTCGAGAAAATGCCCAAGGACGATACTTCCGGAAAATATTTCTCAGCCCAGCTCGCTTATATGAAAGGCGACAAGGCTGCTTTCAGCGAATATTTCAGGGCGGAAAAAAGTCCGGTTTATAAGTTCATGGCTGAGTTTACGGCCGGAAACCTAGATGAGGCCGTCAAGTCCATGGGAGACGACAGTTCAGAAGGGCTTCTGTTCAACAACCTCCTGATGTATCTGGAATATCTGCGCCGTGGAGACAAGACCAGGTCGGAAACATTCAAGAAGGAGGCTGTCCGGATATTGTCTTACGGTGATGCCGATGAACGCCTGATGGCTGAATACATTGAAGGCAGGAAGAAGGTCGAGATGGAAAAGGTTCATAATGCCGTGCTGGATGTAACAGCCAAGGTTCCGCTCATGCTCGCGCTTGCTGAATCAGCACCTGAGAAGTCTGCGGAACTCCGCAAGTTCGCCGGCCGCCTGAACTACGGTCGCCTCTTTCCGTCCCTCTACATAAGGGAATTGATCGGAAAATGACTGATGCACATTTTATGAGGCTGGTACTGGAAGTTGAAAAGTATGCTGCCGGACATCCCCGCAGGTACAAGCTCAAGACCATACTGCTAGTAATCTTCGGATTCGCCATGCCGATGGCGATTGTCCTGCTGATCGCATGCGGCATGGTGGCATTGCCTTTCATCATGCTGAAACTGGACTGCGGGGCGAACAGCGACGGTATGATACTTCTACTGCTCCTTTCCGAATTTGCGTTGGGATGCATCACTTTCATCGTGTTCAAGTCGGCATGGGGAGGCCTTGGGAATCCCGGCGGATATGAGCTTTCTCCTGCCGAGGCACCAAGACTCTTTGAACTTGTTGAGGAAATTAGCAGGAAGATGGTCACGGCGAAGATAAGCAGCATTCGGCTCAATGCGGATATGAACGCAGCTGTCCTCCAAAGGCCCCGATTTGCCATTCCGTTCTTCTTCCGGAACCACCTGCTTCTCGGGCTTCCTCTCCTCAACGCTCTCCCCAAAGCCGAAATGGAGGCTTTGCTGGCCCATGAATTCGCTCATATATCAGGAAGCCACGGGATATTCAGCGCATGGATCTACAGGACAAGGAAAACCTGGCAGGAACTGTATTCTGTAGGAGCAATGGACAAAAGGCGATTAGACCTCTTCTGGCACATCCTCATGCGGTGGTATGTCCCGTTCTGTGCCGCTTACACATATGTGCTGGGACGCTCATGGGAACTGGAGGCGGACTCGAGAGCCGCAAGAATGGCAGGCAATGAAAAGATGGCCTCGTGCCTGATCGACATCGAACTAAAGACAAAGGTCTCTGCGCATGACTTCTGGCCTGCCATCTATGACAGGGTGGTGGATGAGGAGATTCCGCCAAAGGATGTATTCATGATGCTGAATTCATTCCATAAATCAGAAAGCAAATTTCAGGGCACTGAGGTTCTGCTGGGGCATCTGCTGAAGGCAAGGACAGGGATCAATGATTCTCACCCCTGCCTGGGCGACCGGCTTGCCGCCATAGGACAGGACATGAAGAACCCGGAAGTCCGTAGAAATCTTGTCGCAGGTTTCATGAGATCCCTTCCTTTGGAGTCTGCTGCCGAATTCTATCTTGAGAAGCGCAATTCACACTATACCTCGATATTCAGCAAAAACTGGAAAGCTTCAATAATCGGATACTGGAGGCAGCGCCATGGGGCTGCCGAAGCCGCAAAGAAGAGGATTGCCGAACTGCTGAGGAAAATGGAAAAGGAGACTCTTTCAAAATTTGAAGACACCGAACTGTTCAAATGCCGTCTCACTGTTTCAGGATCTCCAGACTCCAGGCTCGCTCTCGCAAGGAAACAGCTCGAACTGCATCCGGAAAGCGCGGAAGCTCATTATTTCCTCGGAGTCGAACTCCTGTCCAGGGATGATGACTCAGGCATCGATGAACTCGGTAAGGCCATGCAGATGCATTCAGACTATGCCCTGTGCTCATTCGAGGAAATACAGGGATATCTGTTGAAAAACGGCAGGGACGATGATCTTGCTCCCTATAGGGAAAAGGTGAAGGCCTTCTGCGATGAGGCGAAAAAGGCCGATGCTGAAAGACAGAAACTGTCGAGACGCGATTCGTTTATCCCGCATGACCTGCCTCCGGAGAAGGTCACTAAAATATGCGACGTGATAAGTCATCTAAGACGTATCACCAGGGCATATCTTGTGAGGAAACAGGTAAGTCATCTCGCGGACAGACCATGCTATGTCCTTGCTCTTGAGCTGAGGAAGAATATTTTCGAGGACGAGCTGAACAATGATTTTCTTCAGAAGGAGTTGACGCGCTGCCTTTCATATCTCGCCCCTGTGACCGTGGTGCTGCTGCCACGTTGGTCATGGTCAATGGGGAAAAGATTTTCGAAGATCAGGGAGTCACTGGTATATTCCAGGAATTCACCAGTTTCACAAGATGCCAGGGAATTAAGCGCATAAGTTGAGGGTTTAAAAAAAGAGATCTCGTTCGTTGGAATCCTTGATCTTGCCGAGGCGTTCCAGGAGTTTTTTCTTCTGCGGGCTGTCCTTTATCTTCTGCAGTTCCTTGGTGATCAGCTTTTCGCCGACCTTCTTGGTTTCAGGACCCGCATAGTCCACAAGATATTCTTCGAGTGTAAGAAGTGCGTTCGGTGTGCAGAATTTCTCAATGAATCCCGGGATCGCGTATTCCATGAAGATCTGTCCGGTCCTTCCCGAGCGGTAGCACGACGTGCAGAAGCTGGGCACATATCCGTTGTCCATGAGATCCCGGAGGATCTCCTCCATCGGCCTTACGTCGCCTATCTGGAACTGCTCCTTGTTGAGCTCCTGCTTCTCGTCCTTCTTTGTGTATCCTGCAAGTTCTATCCTTGTCCCTGCATCAATCTGCGAAACGCCGAATGCCATGACTTCACGTCTGATTTCCATAGTTTCCCGTGCTGTAAGAATCATTCCGGTGTAAGGGACGGAAAGCCGGAGGATTGCGACAAGGCGTTTGAAATCATGGTCGCTGACAAAATATTTTTCGTCAAGCGCGACTCCGTGTGCAGGACGTACACGCGGGAAACTTATAGTATGAGGACCGACTCCATAGGTCTTCTGGAGATGATGTGAATGTGTGACGAGACCAAGCACCTCGAATTTCCAGTCGTAAAGACCGAAGAGCGCGCCGATTCCCATGTCGTCGCATCCGGATTCGAATGCGCGGCTGAGTCCGTCAAGACGCCAGAGATAATCGCCCTTATGTGTCTGAGGCGGATGCATCTTCGCATAAGTCTCGTGATGGTATGTCTCCTGAAAAATCTGGTAGGTTCCTATACCTGAATCCTTGACCTTCCTGTAGCCTTCATGGTCCATTGGTGCAGCATTTATGTTTACCCGGCGGATCTCTCCATGGTCCTTCTTGATCGAATAGACGGTCCTGACAGTGTCCGCGATGAAGTCCGGAGTGTAGTTCGGATGTTCCCCGAAGACAAGAATCAGTCGTTTATGGCCTTTGCCCTCAAGCGCCTCGATCTGGGCGACGAGTTCATCCTTGTTGAGGGTTTTCCTGACAGTGGTCCTGAGGCTGTTGCGGAATGCGCAGTATACGCAGTCGTTCACGCAGTAGTTGCCGATGTAGAGAGGCGCGAAGATGACGATGCGGTTGCCGTAGACGTCCTTCTTCAGCTGGCGTGCGGCATTGAAGATCTCCTCGACGAGATCAGGAGATTCGGCAGAAAGCAGGACAGCAGTCTCTTCAACCTCGAGAGGCTTCTTCTCCATGCTCTTGGCGATGATCTCGCGGACTCGGACCTTGTCTTCCTTTATGCTCCTGGCAAGCTTGTCAAGCTTTGCGTCGTCTATGAAGTCAACGCCGTGTTTTGATAATTTATTTTCCATAGTAAGGCGGGCTTTCCAGCCCGTTTCTCCTCTTTAGTAAGACGGGCTTTCTAGCCCGTTTATTCTTGTAGTTTAATTTAAAGAAATACAATAACAGGCTGGAAAGCCCGCCTTACTTTATAATCATCCATGGCCAATCTGAAGATTTTCCCGCGAGTCTGGCTTTTACAGGATTATCAATTATATACTTCTTAATCCTCTCTTCTTCAAATGGAGTTCTGCACCAATGGTCGAATGTTTCAGGGGCCCAGAATGCACCTTTTCTCGACAGAATTATGTTAGCCTCCCTCGCGGTGTAACCTTTGAAAATGCTGAAGACCTTATTGAAGGATTTGGTGGCTTGTTCTCCAGCGGTCAGTATATGCAAGTGGTTTGGCATAACAACAGCAGACAAGATTTTCCAGGTGTAATTCGTTTCTATCCAGAGAAGAGAGTCAATGATTAGTTTCGCGACTTTGGGATCCTGTAAGAACAAATTATCCTTTGAGTTGTCAAGTATCGAGTCAAGATGGCAAATATAAGTTTCCAAAAAATTATTGCTTGCTCCAGGCTTATTTGATTCCTCCTTTAATTTCAGGGTTTTGTTCTTCAGCTCTTCAAGCTCTTGCCTGGGAATTGAATTCTTTAGCCGAATTGTAAGGAAAAAGGAACGTCCCCTGACTGTCCAATGTGGAAGCTTGCGCCTATAGAAGGAAATAGTCTCTGGATATTCCATTTGAGTAGGACGGTCTTTCCAGACCGTTCACTTTTTTTTATAGTTATAAAAATAGACGGGCTGGAAAGCCCGCCTTACTACTGACGGGCTGGAAAGCCCGCCTTACTACTGACGGGCTGGAAAGCCCGCCTTACTACTGACGGGCTGGAAAGCCCGCCTTACTTCGCCTTCGAGTGATAATGAGTATGCAGGAGCTCATGGGACTTGTGACCGAGCGGCTTTTCCAAAAACTCCTTGTAGATCTGCGTGATCGCAGGATTGTCGTGCGACTTGCGCATCGGACGGCCTTCGTCTTCCTTGTAGATGGCCTTCATCCTGGCCTTGCGGACTTCATTGGTCGTAAGCCGGGGCTGTCCGCCACCGCCGATACATCCGCCGGGGCAGCACATGACTTCGATGAAATGCCAGCCGTGCTTGTTGCCGGCCGCGACAAGATCACATGCTTCTTTTGCATTTGAAAGACCGTGTGCAACTGCGACTTTCGCAGTTACGCCTTCAAGGAACTTCCAGTCGGGCTTGCAGTCAGTCAATGTCACAGAAGCCTCCTTCAGTCCTTTCAGTCCCTGGACAGGCTTCACATGAAGCTTGTTCATCGGTATTTCCCGTCCAGTGACAACTTCATAGACTGTCCTGAGCGCAGCTTCCATGACGCCTCCGGTGTTGGCGAATATGTCCGCAGCCCCGGTCGAGAGGCCCATGGGAGCATCCTGCTCGCCATTCTCGAGATTTACGAAGTCGATTCCCGCCTCGGTGATCATACGTCCGAGTTCGCGTGTCGTGAGGACATAGTCGACATCCTTGAAGCCGGATGAATTCATCTCCTCGCGGTCGCACTCGAACTTCTTCGCCGTGCAAGGCATGATTGAAACAACAACTATCTTGGAAGGATCAATCTTTTCCTTCTGGGCGAAATAGGTCTTGGCAAGGGCTCCGAACATCTGCTGCGGTGATTTGCAGGTCGAAAGGTTCGGCAGAAGGTTCGGATGGAAATATTCCATGTAGTTAATCCATCCCGGAGAACAGCTCGTGAACATCGGCAGGGAGACGTTGCCCTTTTCTACAAGAGCAGTCTTGAGACGCGTAAGAAGCTCGGAGCCCTCTTCCATGATCGTAAGGTCGGCGGTGAAGTTGGTGTCGAAGACCTTCTTGAAGCCAAGACGTCTAAGCGCGGTGACCATTTTTCCGGTCACAAGAGTTCCCGGCTTCAGGCCGAAACATTCGCCGAGGGCGGCGCGGATGGCCGGAGCCGTCTGGACAACCACGTACTTGTCGGGATTGTCAAGTTCCTTCCAAACATCCTTGATTGCATCCTTCTCGAAGATTGCGCCGACCGGACATACGGCGGAACACTGTCCGCACTGAACGCAGATCGCGTCACAGAGGTTTTCTCCGGAACCTGCGCCGATGACGGTGTCGAATCCGCGGAGCCTCGGGGCGAGGGAGCCTACACCCTGTATATCCTGGCAGACGCCAATGCATCGACGGCAGAGAACGCATTTGTTCATGTCGCGTACAAGGGCAGGTGTGGAATTGTCGATAGGCAGTTCCTCTTTTTCATAGGGGAAACGGACTTCGGATATGCCCATGCTCTTGGAGAGGGTCTGAAGTTCGCAGTCATTGTTCCTCTTGCATGCATTGCAGTCCCATGGATGGTTTGCAAGCATGAGTTCGACGGAAAGCCTCCTTGCGTCGCGTGCAAGCTTGGTGTTCGTACTTACGACCATTCCTTCGGCGACTTTTGTCACGCATGAAGGCTGGAGAGTCCTTGCGCCTTTGATTTCCACAAGGCATACGCGGCAGGAACCGGGGCTTGAAACTCCGTCGAGATGGCAAAGTGTTGGAATCTTGATTCCGGCTTTTGCTGCTGCATCAAGGACCGTAGTCCCTTCATCCACCGACACCGGAACGGTGTTCACTGTCAGATTTATCATTTAAAACTCCTTGTTTTTTGTATTGGATGAATGGATGGTTGGATGTCTGGATGAATGGGTAAAGAACTAATCCGAATAGGATGAATTGCTTTCCCTTATCATCAAGCGGTCATTCCAATCTCCTTCATAACTTTTCTTTTCTAGTGATTCAATCAAGTTTAACAAACCATTCTCAAGTTTATATGCCAGTCCATCTATTTCATTGAATTCCTCAGTTGTCAGCTGACCGGCCGCATGATATGCATGTAGTCCGGAAACTGATTCTCCCATTGAGCCTTTGGCTATATTCAGAAAATTCAAATATTCTTTAATTGAGCGTCTGCAATATCCCTCGGCAATATTTCTGTGAATCGAGTCGCTGGAAGCAATTGCCTGGGAAGAGACCCGTTTCAGTTCAAAAGGGAATTTTCCGAAAATTTTACATGTCTGGACATAATATTCTATTGCATCAATCCAGACTCTCAGCTTCCTATATCCTCTATTTATATTTTTTCTTTGCTCAAATTCCATTTGTTTTACCCATCGATAGCGATCAGGAATCACGCGGAGCGGAATTACCTGAAGCTGGCTTGTTGGGATTTGTTTCTGGCAAATCCTTAATTTTATTTGCTAAGGCAATAATTAATTTATCTCTTGGTGATTTGAATATAAGTGTATAGCAGAGAGAGAAGAGGAACAGGATAGCTATAAGTGAAATAAAATCTTCGGTAAGAAGTCCTTTGCCATTCGGCAATTCATAAATATAGCCATGCTTACTTAAATAATATAGTTGCAGTAATATTGCTAATATGCCTAAGACAAGCAAGGTTATCCTTTTTGCCGATGACATAGGCTTAATCTCTGCCAACCACTTTTCTTCATCTTTTGATAGATTCATAAATATTTTCTCCTTATCCCAACCCTCCACCCATCCATTCATCCATCCATCCATTCTTCACTCACACCGGCGCCAGCGTAATCAGGTCGCGCTGGGTGTGCCTTATCGTCGGCTTCACTGCCTTGCTGTCAATTCCCTGTTTGATCTCTTCCTTGAAATACCGCAGTGCCGACATTATCGGTTCGGCAGGGGACTGGCCGAGCGGACAGAACGCCGATGACTTGAGGATCATTGAAATCTCCTCCATGCCGTCGATGTCGTCCTCGTAGCCCTTCTTTTCCTTGAGCCGCTGCGTGATGTCCTTGATTATCTTCAGTCCGTTCCTGCAGGGATTGCAGTTTCCGCAGGATTCATGCACGAAGAACTTCATGCACGAATACAGGAAATCCTTTATGTCCACGGAATCATTCACGATGAGGATCGCGCCCGAACCGAGTACGTGTCCGTTCTTCTGCATCGCGTCGTAGTCGAGAGGCACGTCGAGCATCTCTTCGCCGAGGATGTCGCCGGCAGTCCCGCCGAGCTGGGCGAAATGGAATTTTCCGCTCTTCATTCCGCCGCCGTAACCGTAGATGACTTCACGGAGCGTGACACCAGTCGGAACCTCGATGAGTCCAGGACGGTTGATGTGTCCGAGGACGGTATAGACCTTTGTTCCTGGAGTTCCAGCGGTTCCGAATTTCTTGAACCAGTCGGCCCCGTTCCTGATGATCGGAGGAACGTTGGCGAGTGTCTCTACATTATTCACGTTCGTCGGTTTGCCGCGGAATCCGCACTGCGCCGGGAACGGAGGCTTGAGGCGGGGGAGCCCGCGCTTGCCTTCCATTGATTCAATGAGGGCCGTCTCTTCGCCGCATACATAGGCTCCGGCGCCGATCTTTATCTCAATGTCGAAGCTGAACGTGCTCCCAAATATCTTCTTGCCGAGGAATCCGTATTCCCTGGCGTCGCTTATCGCCTTCTGCAGGCGCTGGATGGAAAGCTTGTATTCGCCGCGGATGTAGATGAATCCCTTGTTTCCGCCGATCGCATAACCGCAGATGGTCATGCCTTCAATCACCTTGTGGGGATCACCTTCCATGATGAGACGGTCCTTGAATGTCCCGGGCTCGCCTTCATCGGCGTTGCATATCACATATTTCTCCTTGGACTTCACAGGCGCGCAGAAACTCCATTTGAGTCCGGTAGGGAATCCTGCTCCACCACGGCCTCTGAGTCCGGAATCCTTCATGACCTTGATTACTTCCTCAGGCTTCAATTCTGTGACAGTCTTGCCAAGTGCGAAATATCCGTCCCTGGCGATATACTCCTTGATATTCTCCGGATCGATGACGCCGCAGTTGTCGAGAACTATCCTTCCGAGTTCCTGAAGTTTTCTCGAGTCGGTTTCGCCAGCCTTTGGGAGTACCGGCTTTTCACCGGCAAGGATGAATTTCTTGCACTGGCGGCCTTTTACAAAATGTTCTTCGACGATTTCTGCGACATTCGCAACTGTTATGTTGGCATATACGACGTTGTCAGGCTGGACGGCCACGAGGACTCCGGCGTCTGTCGGGCCGAATGCGGCGGTCTCGACGACGGTGATTTCATCGCTGAGTCCGCGCTTGCCTATTTCCGCGGAAATAGCGTTCTTGACTTCGCGTGCTCCGGCGGTGACGGTATTGGTGTCAATCGGAACGAGCACATATGTTCTTGGTTTCGCCATTTTAATTGCCCCCCGATTTGCTGATGGAATCGATTATTTCAGAGACTTTCTTAGCGTTGAGGTTCCCGTAGACTTCATCGTCGATCATCATGGCTGGCGCGACACCGCAGGTGCCGAGGCAGCTTGAAGGTTCAAGGGTGAATTTCTTGTCCGGAGTTGTTTCGCCGAGTTTGACCCCGAGTTTTTTCTGGAGGGCGTCGAGGATGTTCTCCGAACCCATTATGTAGCATGGCGGGCTTTCGCAGAGACGGATGATATGCCTGCCGCGCGGCTTTGTGCTGAACATTGTATAGAAGGAAAGAGTCCCGGTGATGTCGGCCACGGTGATGTCCATTATCTTTGCAAGTTCCTCGATTGCATCCCTGTGGATCGAATTGTCTCCGGACGAATCCTGGATGTCGTGCAGGATCTGCAGCAGGTTCTCCCTGTTGTTTCCGCGCCTGTCAACTATTTCAGAGACCGTCATTGTCATGTTCTCCAGTATGTGATTTTTAGAGACTCGCAATTTATAAGGTATTGTTAAATTTTTCAATTCTTAATTGAATAAAAGAACCTAAATCCGTCGCCACCCTAAAGGGCGTCGCAGATTTAGGTGTAAATAAGGAATAATATCTAAGGAGTGACTGAAAAGAGCCGTCTGGGGGATGGTTCTATTTATCTTTGGGCTGGGTTCCTTCAATTTTTCGCTTCAGTTCGGTCAGGACAGTTCCTGTGTCTGCGGATGTTTTGAACTCAGTTGGTTTCTCGTCGCCAGCTGCCGCCGTGCAAATCACCAGCTTGTCTCCTTCAAGTCTGTAAATCCCACGGATCACAGGCGAGCCCTGTCCTGAGCCTGTCGAAGGACGCCTGTTCCACATTCTTCGGGCAAATTAATACGCAAGCTTGTACTCCAACAATATATTTCGAGTTTCCAGTATCAAGTATCCAGTTTCGAGTTACAAGCCTTACGAGTATGTTGGGCTTTAGCCCGACATTTTTAATAATATTAATAATGCTGGGACAGGCTTCCGACTTCGCCCAGGGGCTATGCCGGACACGGAAAGCCCGTCCCTACTTCTTGAAATCAGCTTTCACTTCGTCCCTGAACTTGAAGTCTGTCAGGAAACGGTAGCCGACCTGGGCGATTGCCTTTGCGGCGTTCAGCATTGAATTCAGTGCTATCTGGCTTTTTGCGGCCTCTGCGAACTTCGCAGAATGGAGAGGGATGCTCTCCTTCGGTGAGATGCCGAAATATACGTGGGTGCCGGGAATGATTTGGGAGACGTCGCCGAAGTCGCTTGACGCCCTTCCGCTCTTTTCAGAAGTTCCAGGTTCCATTCCGAGTTCCTTTGCGATCTTGAAATATTCCTCGTTGAGCGGTTTGTTGACTTTTCCGGCCTTGTAGCCTTCCTCGCCATACTTGACTTCGCATGGAGTGCCGGCCATGAGGGCGGCGCCCTGGGCAATGTCCCTGAACCGTTTTTCCATTTCCTCAAGTATCGTGTCATTTTCCGCCCTGAGATAGAAACTGCAGGCGGCGTGGTCCGGAACTATGTTCGGAGCGGCTCCTCCGGATGTGACAATGCCGTGGATCCTGCTGGTCTCCGGCAGGTGCTGACGCCAGGCGTTTATTCCCTGGAAGAAAAGCATCACTGCATCGAGGGCGTTCCTGCCTTTTTCAGGGGCGGTGGAGGCGTGCGAGGATCTGCCCTTGTATGAAACATCCAATCTTATGACCGAAAGAAATCCGCGCCAGATGAGCGTGCGCGAGGAGGGATGCGCCATTATTGCAGCGTCGATTCCGGTGAACGCCTTTCTTCTTACAAGATGGACCTTGCCGCCTTTGCCTTCTTCTGCGGGAGTTCCCATGATGATGACTGAGCCGGGAATCTTTTCTTTCTGGATCGTGTCGGCAAGAGCTTTTGCGGCGCCGATGGAGGCTGCGCAGATGAGATTGTGTCCGCAGGCATGTCCGAGCTGGGGGAGGGCGTCGTATTCCGCGAGGAAGCAGAAGGCGGGCTTGCCTTTACCGGCTTTTGCGAGATACGCAGTTGGAAGCTGTGCGAAAGGCGACTGGACGTCAAAGCCCATCTTTGTGAGCATATCGACCTGCCACTTGCAGGCTTTGACTTCCTCCATGCCCTGTTCAGGATTCGCATGGATGTCGAGTGAAAGCTTTTTCAGCAAAGCGGCGTTCTTGTCGATACTATTTGAAATGATTGATTTAATGGTAAATCCCTCCTGATACGAAGTTTTGAATGAGTTGCGGCAGATACTGTAGTTCAAGAGGGCTGAAAAATCAATATCAGTGCGGAGTCATAGTAAATTCCAAGCTCCAATATTTAAACTACAGGCAAACTAATTAAGAACACGTCTTGCGACGTTGACTACCAACGGATTCAATTCAAGGCATTTGGAATAGGTTCGTAGTTAAGCTCGCAAGAGCTGTTCTTTTCTAATTCGTTTCCTGCCTCACCCCCTTGTCACGACGCAGGTTTTGTGAAGACGGAAGGCATGATTGCGGTGGCAAGACATTTCAAGTGGATCAAAGGTAAAATTTTTAAAAAGCAGTCCAGTCTTCCTAATGAACTTGAAATAGTATGTCCATTTCATTATATTCCAATTCTGAATCATTAATATTACTTAAGGAGAGAAATGATATGGGTGCAGTAAAACATCTCAATTCCGATAATTTCGACGCCGAAACCGCCAAAGGCGTGGTCCTTGTAGATTTCTGGGCGGAATGGTGCGGCCCCTGCAGGATGCTTGGTCCGGTTCTCGATGACGTGGCAAAGGAGATCGGCGAAGATGCGGTGATCGCAAAAGTCGATGTCGATGAGGCCCAGGCGGTGGCCATGAGGTTCGCTGTCAGGAGCATACCAGCCATATTCATACTCAAGGACGGCAAGACTGTCCAGCAGTTTGTCGGAGTCCAGGGCAAACAGGTACTTGTCAACGCCGTCAGGGACGCCCTGAAATAATGAAGCTTACGCACTACGGAATACGTGAGTGGCTTGGCGGAGGAATGATTTTCGTTGTTCTTCTCGCCGGCTCAATCCTTATTGCAGCCAGGATGGACTTTGCAGTAGGCGTTACCTGTTCGATAATTTGTGTCCTCGGATGGTTCTCGCTGGCGGCCTTTTTCCGGGATCCGGCCAGGAAAATTCCCGAAGCAGGGAACATCCTCATCTCTCCCGCTGACGGGTACGTCAAGGACATTGAGATAATCTCCAACAGCGATGAGAACAAGTATTTCGAAGGTAAGAATGCCATAAGGGTGGGCATCTTCCTCTCGGTTTTAGACGTGCATCTCAACAGGGCGCCATGCAGGATGACGGTCAAGGAGAAGATCTACAGGAAGGGAAAGTTCCATGATGCCCGCGACACCCTTGCTTCCACTGAGAACGAGGCTATGACGATCATATGCGATGCCGAAGCCGCAGGCAGGAGGTTTACGGTGCTCCTCTTTGCGATCTCCGGGGCGATCGCAAAGAGGATTGTCTGTCCGGTCGAACCCGGCGAGACCATCGATAAAGGCGGGCAGTACGGGATGATAAAGTTCGGTTCGAGGACTGAGCTCTTTTTTCCTGCCGGCCCGGACTTTGAACTGAAGGTGAATGTCGGGGACCGTGTTCTGGCAGGTGAAACTGTTATAACAGAAATCAAGGACAGGACAGAATAACGATGAGAAGGAACTTCAAGGATCTCATAGCCCATAACAGATGGCTCAAGTTTGTCCCGACATTCCTGACGATCTGCAATTCACTCTGCGGATTTGCGGCGATACTGTACACTCTCCACGTATATGAAGGGATATTGTATCCGGAACCAGTGCTGCGGACTTGCGCATATATAATTCTTGCTGCGATGGTCTTTGACGCCCTCGACGGTTTCGCGGCCAGGATCTTCAATGCCGCCAGCATGCACGGTATGCAGATGGATTCGCTGGCGGACATGGTGACCTTCGGAGTTGCTCCGGCGGTGATCGTCGCGGTCATGGCGCATCACCTCAGGGACAATCTCAAGCCTATAGACTATTATGTGGTCTGGGGGCTCTGCGGGGTCTATATCGGATGTGCCGCATTGAGGCTCGCGACCTACAACATATATGCGATGTTCCCCGAAAAGAAGAAATACAAGCATGAAGGATTCAGCGGGCTTCCATCGCCTGGCGCCGCCGCCGGAATCTGCAGCCTCGTCATATACTACTGCATGAAGGAAGGCGAACTCAAGCAGATCCTTTCGATCCTACCCTTCTACGCCGGATTCCTCGGCCTCATGATGGTCAGCACCGTGCGCTATACGCATATCGGCAAATGGATCCAATCGGTCCGAAGGAACAGGATAAGGCTGGTTATGCTGATTATATTCATTGCCGCCCTGATAATATGGAGGGAGTTTGCGGCCGTCGTCCTTATCAATTACTACATCCTGACCGGACCGATCATCGAAGTATTCATGCGGATAAAGGAGAAGCGGCAGAGGGATGCGCTTATGAAGGCGGAAATCGGAGGAGCGTAGGGGAAGTTCGGGAGTTCTAAAGTTCGAGAGTGCGGAAATTGAAAGAACCAAGCTTAAGACCTAACACCTAAAACCTAAAACAAGTTTCAAGCGTCAAGTATCAAGTATCGAATCTCTAAACGGAGCTACCTATGAAATACCTCATTACGGGCGGTGCAGGATTTATCGGAAGCCATCTTGCCGAATCACTTCTTAAGGACGGACATTCGGTGACGGTCATCGACGATTATTCCACAGGTTCGCCGGAAAATCTTGCGGCAGTCAGGACGAATCCCCGGCTTGATGTCGTCGAGGGAGATATCCTTAATCTTCCCGAGCTCGAATACCTGATCACGAAATCCGACATGGTCTTCCATCTGGCGGCCGCCGTCGGTGTCGAACTTGTCGTCCATGATCCGGTGAGGACCATAGTTACCAACGTCCATGGCACGGAAAGAGTTCTTCGTGGCGCTGAGAGGAGCCACACGAAGGTGCTCATCGCCTCCACCAGCGAAGTTTACGGGAAGTCTGAAAAGGAAAAATTCAACGAGGACGACGATCTTCTTATCGGACCTTCGACCAATTGCCGATGGTCGTACGCCTGCAGCAAGCTGCTTGACGAATTCTTCGGGATGGCTTATTTCAGGGCCAAGAAAATGCCGATAATCATTGTAAGGCTTTTCAATACAGTCGGTCCCCGCCAGACCGGCCGATATGGGATGGTGCTTCCGCGCTTCGTCTCAAAGGCGCTGAAGAACGAATCGCTCCAGGTCTATGGTGACGGCGAACAGTCAAGATGCTTCTGCCATGTCAATGATACGGTCAGAGGCATCTGCGGGCTTGCTGGAAGCAGCAAGGCGGTAGGGAAAGTCTTCAATATCGGGAACACCGAGGAGATTTCAATTAACGCCCTGGCTGAAAGAGTCGTGAAAAGACTGAAAAGCAAATCCAGGATCGTGCATATCCCCTATGAGAAGGCGTATGAGTCCGGTTTTGAAGATATGATGAGGCGCCTCCCGGACATTTCAAAGATAGACAGAACGACAGGATGGAAGCCCGCCTACAACCTCAACCAGATAATCGATTCCGTCGCCGAGTACTTCAGGAAGAAGAAGTGACGCGAATCACATGGAGTGCGGTACCTTGGTGCCGCTTTTCTTCTGACAAGCTTGCTTGTCAGGAACACGCGGAGCAAGCTCCTCTAATAAAGGCTGAAGCGAGCTTCAGCACTCCAAGGATTGCTCCGCAATCGGAGAGAAGGATTAATTTCATGAAAACTAGATGTCCATGGTGCGAGGGGGAGAAGATATACGTCGAATACCACGACAAGGAATGGGGTGTGCCGGTACATGACGATAAAGCTTTGTTTGAGAAATTGATACTCGATGGAGCGCAGGCAGGACTAAGCTGGTTGACCATCCTGAAGAAACGCGACGGCTACCGCAGGGCGTTCGAAGGGTTTGACGCTGAAAAGATCGCCAAGTATTCCAAATCCGATATCAATCGTCTGCTTGCTGATCCCGGAATTGTTCGCAACCGGCTCAAGATCGAAGCTGCCATCAAAAATGCGCGAGGATATCTGGAGATAAGGGAGGAGTTCGGTTCCTTTGACAAGTTCATGTGGCGCTATGTCGATTATAAGCCAATACAGAATTCATTAAGAAGCCTTTCCGATATCAAGGCGACAAGCAGGGAGTCCGACATGATGAGCAAGGACCTGAAGAGGCGTGGCTTCAACTTTGTCGGCTCCACCATCTGCTACGCTTACATGCAGGCGGTCGGAATGGTCAACGACCATCTCCTAAGCTGTTTCCGATACAAGGAAATAAGAAGGATGTCCCGCGTGGAATAACTTATACTCTCCACCACCCCCGTGAACTCATGCAGTAAAATCCCCGGCAGGAAATCTTGTTTCATACGCTTGACTTATACAAGTGTATGAAATATCTTGTGCGCGTGCCTGACGATTGGATTTATTAAGAAAAGGGGAATGGTCATGGGCGGAAGGAAAGGCAGGGATGTCGCCACGCGAGACAAGCTGATTTCTGCAGGGATGGAAGTCTTCGGCGAGTACGGATTTGATGGTGCGACGACCAGGATGATTGCGTCCAGGGCTGGAGTCAATCTTGCCGCCATACCATATTACTTCGGAAGCAAGAAGGAGCTCTACAACGCCGTCGCAGGGAGGATCGTCCAGTATGCCCAGGAGGCGGTAAAACCACTTCTCGACCATGTGAACCGGGAGCTGGCCGACAAGAATCTTTCCCGCAGGAAGCTCTGTGATCTTCTCGTCGAGATACTTTCCCTATATGTGGATCTGGGGTTGTCCGGCGACGTCCGGATTGTCGATCTTTTCATACTGCGCGAACAGATCAGGCCGAGCGGAGCGTTTTCCATATTCTATGACAGGATGTCCAAGTACGAGCATTCGACATGCACCGAACTTGTTGCGAGGCTCGCAGGGATTCCCGCGGAATCCGACGAGGCGATCATCAGGGCCCATTCGGTGCTTGGACAGGTCGCTGTGTTCTTCGCTATCAGGGAGACTGTTCTTAGGAGGCTCGGGAGGAAGGAATTCACGGAAAAGGATTTGACGGAGCTAAAGCGTATAATAAGGGAAAGCATCCAGACGCAGTTTGGGAAATGACGAAGACCGTGGACTGGATGTATGCCTAATATCAAGGAATAATTATAATGAATGAACAAGATGTGACAACACCTGTCAGGACGTCGAAGCTGTTCAAGGCATTGGCGATACTTTTCCTGCTGCTGCAGATCATGATAATAGCACTGATAATACATATGGGGTTTGGGAGCAGGAAAGGCAAGCCTGTAGGCGGTGAGGGCAGGAATCTTTCGGTTGAAGTCTTTGAGGTCAGGCCTGCAAGGGTGCAGGACGTTGTAGAGATACCCGCGAGGATCGAAGCCTGGAACTCCGTTGAGATATCCGCAGAGGTCGCGGGGATGGTTGTCGAACACGGCGCGAAGGAGGGCGACAAGGTTGAAAAAGGGAGGCTGCTGCTGAAGATAGATGACAGGACGTATGCCGCCAAGAAGATGAAGGCCGAGGCCGACATCCTGAAGGCCGAGGCGGATATGAAGAGGACTCAGAAGCTTTTCGAGGCGAAGAGCCTTTCAGAAAAGGATCTCGATGTCGCGAAGAGCGCAAGGGCGCTGGCTGAATCGGAGCTGATAATCGCCAAGTCCGAACTTGAGGACTGCGAGATCCGCAGTCCCATCGGAGGATACTTGGACGATCTTTCGGCTGATGTGGGTGAATGCGTTGTACCGGGAAAACAGATTGCCGCGATATATGACGTAGACAAGGTGAAACTTGTGATCGGCGTGCCGGAAAAGGCGGTCAGGGCGGTAAAACCCGGACTAGAGATGGATTTCATTGCGGACGACGGCAAGGTGCGTAAGGCCAAGGTCGTCTTTCTCGCAACCGCAGCGGAAAACGCGTCGCTGACATTCAAAGCCGAGTTGGAGGTGGACAACACCGACATGTATTTCCGTCCGGGCATGATAGTGAAGGTCAAGATAATCAGGAGGGTGATCGAGGATGCGCTGATGGTGCCGCTCAAGGCTATCATTCCGAAGTATGGCTCCTACTACGTATATGTGGCCGGCAAGGACGACAAGGCTTCCCTCAAGGAGATCAAGATAGACTTCGTCACGGGGTTCAGCGCAGTTGTTTCCGCCGGGCTTTCTGCGGGAGACAGGATAGTCTGCGAGGGCCAGCATCTGATAAGGGAGAACGAACAGCTTCGGATATTGAACAGTCCGGCGGGGGCAGGCGATGCTGTTAAGTGATTATTCCATACAAAAGAGGGTCTGCGTGTTCACGGCCCTGTTTTTTTCAGTGGTGACTGGAATCTACTGCTATACGACTCTGCCGCGGGAGGCCTTTCCGGACATTACGGTGCCGTATGTCTTCATCAGCACCAGCTATGAGGGCGTCTCTCCTGAGGAGATCGAAAATCTCATAACGATCAAGCTCGAAAAGAAACTCAAGGGCCTGGACAACGTCAAGGAGATAAAGTCGACCTCCGTCGAGGGCTTCAGCAGCATCACAATAGAGTTCTATCCGAACGAGGAGATCGACAGCGCGGTGCAGAAGGTCAAGGACAAGGTGGATCTTGCCAAGGGAGATCTGCCGGAGGATCTTGAGTCCGATCCAGTTGTCAGCGAGGTGAATCTCAGCACCGACATACCGATAATGGGCATCGCGTTCTCAGGAAATGAAAGTCTGCCGCTGCTCAAGAAGACCGTCGAGGACATTCAGGATCAAGTCGAGTCTGTTCCAGGAGTCCTTGAGGCCAAAATATTTGGAGACAGGGAGCGTGAGATACGTATCGAGGTCGATATTGAGAGGCTGAACGCATACAGGATACCGGCCAGGGAGCTCATCGAACTGATCCGGAGGGAGAATTCGAATGTCACAGGCGGTAATATAGAGATGGACGGGGGCAAGTTCCAGGTACGTGTGCCGGGGGAGTTCATCAAGCCGGAGGACATAAACGGGCTGATAGTCACCGTGCGCGACGGAAAGCCTATATATCTGACCGATCTCGCCAGGATAAGCGACATATACAAGGATCTGTCCAGCATATCCAGGATCAACGGCGGAAATTGCGTGAGCCTGATGATCCAGAAGCGCTCCGGAGCCAACATAATCAAGGTCACCAGCGAAGTGAAAAAAATACTTGAGGAGTGGAGCACGAAGTTTCCGGGAGGGATAAAATATACGATCACCTCGGATCTCTCCAAGGACACGCACAGCATGATCTACGAGCTGGAGAACAATATCCTGAGTGGGCTCCTTCTCATCATACTGATACTGCCACTGACGATGGGATTGCGGAACAGCATCTTCGTGGCGGCCGCCATTCCGCTCTCCATGCTGATAGGCTTCATCGTGTTTTATGCGATGGGCAGGACCCTCAACATGGTGCTCCTCTTCAGTCTTATCCTGGCCTCCGGAATGCTTGTCGACAATGCGATAGTGATCGTAGAGAACATCTACAGGAACAGATGCAACGGCATGGACGCAATGCAGGCCAGCCGGATAGGTTCCGACGAGGTTGCGTGGCCTGTCATCACTTCGACGCTCACGACACTGGCCGCATTTCTCCCTCTGATGTTCTGGCCGGACACCACCGGTGAGTTCATGTTTTACATTCCATTGGGTGTAAGTGTCACGCTGTCCGCCTCGCTTCTTGTCGCGATAGTCTTCAATCCCGCCGTATGTTCCGTGTTCATAAAACCCCGCGAGCAGTGCATGGGCAAAAGCATCTTCTCTGGATGGAAAAGGTCCCTCGACAGACTGGGTGACTGGCTGATAGGCAAATATGAGGATGTACTTCGCGACTGCCTGCGTTATCCATTGCTGATCGTCGGACTGGGCGGCCTTCTTCTTGTGTTCACACTCCTTCTTTATGCGGAGTTCCAGAAAGGTGTGGAGTTCTTCCCGGACGTGGATCCGCGCCGTGCCGACATAGTCGTCAGGTATCCTGAGGCGACCGAGATAAGGAAGACGAATGCTCTCGTCAAGAAGATAGAAGGCAGGCTGGCGAAATTCGAGGACATCCAGTATTACATCAGCACTGTCGGCAGTGCAGGGGGGCTTTTCATGGGCGGTGAATCAGGTACGCATCTCGCCACGGTATCAGTGGAATTCAAGGAGATGGAAAAGAGGAAATATCCCTCGCCGAGGGTGATCGATGCAATAAGGTCCGATCTCAACGGTTTCATGGACTTCAGGATCACCAGGGATTCCGGAGACGGAGCAATACGGATAAAGGTGCCGATGGAAATGAAGGACGCAGGTGAATCCATCAGGATCCTGACAAGCTCCATGCTGAAGAAAGAGTCCATAGGTGCGGATGTCATACTCGAGGTTGCAGGACAGGGACAGAAAATTGAGCCTGTCATATCGGTGCCCGGCGGCATTAAGGATTCCGCGAAGATCGCGGCAATGCTGGAAACTGAGCGGACGGGATTCGCCGGAGCTGAAATAATAGTGAAGAAGGAGAAGGAGGGGCCGCAGGCCGACTCGCCGATCAGCATCGAGGTTTCGGGTGACAACTACCAGACCATCGCATTGCTCTCGGACCAGATCGTGAAAATGATGGAGGAAGTGCCGGGCATCGCGGATCTGCGCGACAACTACGACAACGCAAAGCCGGAATTGAAGTTCATTGTTGACAGGAACCGGGCGACGCTTCTCGGATTTGACACTGTCACCATATCCAATTTCATCAGGACGGCCATAAATGGGATGGAGGTGAGCAAGTTCCGGGAGGACGAGGATGAGTTTGACATCACCATCAGGCTCCCCGAGACACAAAGGACGGATACGTCCACGCTCCTGAATATGCTGATTCCGATCCCTGGTAAAAGCCCGGTTGCGCTCGCAAGCCTGGGGCAGTTCCAATACACCAGCGGATATGGCACCATACACAGGAGCAACATGAACAGGACGATCACGATCGACGCAGACGTAAGGCCGGGCGCCGGAGTCGATAAAGTGCTTTCCGCTGTCAAGGCCCGGATGTCCGGAATGCCCATGCCGCAGGATTGCACGATACTCTTCCGCGGAGAGAACGAGAAACGCGACGAGGCGGCGGATTTCCTCTTCAAGGCCTTCTGGATAGCCATATTCCTCATCGCGATCATCCTGGTCGCACAGTTCAACTCCCTATTCGTCCCGGGCATAATCCTGACATCCGTGCTACTTTCGTTCATCGGAGTCTTTTCCAGCCTTCTGATCCATGAGATGAAGTTCAGCGTGATCATGACGGGCATCGGGATAATCAGCCTCGCTGGCGTCGTCGTGAACAATGCCATAGTCCTGATCGACTGCATAATTCTCCAGAGGGGGAGGGGAATGTCCTTGTATGAGGCCACGGTGACCGCAGGAAAGTTCCGCATGCGTCCAGTGCTGCTGACCGCGATCACGACCGTGTTTGGCCTTATCCCAATGGCGGTTGGGTGGAGCATCGACTTTCACAGGTTCCCTCCTGCATTCACGTCCGGCGAGGAATCCAGCCAGTGGTGGAGGCTTATGGCGCTGGTGGTCATCTATGGCCTTTCAGTGGCTACTGTCCTGACTCTCGTATTTGTGCCCTGCCTCTATTTCCAGCTCGAGAAATACTGGGAGAAGTTCCTGGCACGTTTTAAATTTTCCGGTAATAAGTAACTTGTTTGCCGTTATTTACGTATATAGGTTATCGCACAAAGGCGCTAAGCCACAGAGACAATTCTAATTAAGTACAGCCCCTGTGAGGTTTGAAGGCGAATTGTTCGTAGTTAATCCGCCTCAGGTGGATGTCTCTTGCTTTCTGTGATACAGCCAATAATGGCTTGACTACGAACGGGTGGAAACATGTGCCGGAGAATTCATGTTATTAACGCTGTATATTTGTAATCGGATATTTTTATGAAAGTTGGCAATAAATTCACGCTTATCGAACTGTTGGCCGTGCCAGGCGTAGCTCGGAGAGCGAAGCGCTCAAGCAGGTTTACCCTGATTGAGCTTCTGGTCGTAATTGCGATCATCGCGATTCTCGCCGGGCTTATGTTCCCTATGCTCGGAAAGGCGAGGGACAAGGCGAAGAAGACCTCCTGCATAAACAGTCTCCGCCAGCTCGGAATCGCCGTCAACGCATATGCCGGAAACAATGCCGACTTTCTCCCGATGGCGGTGCGCATCGGAACTGTTCCCGAAGATCCGATGGCTGTGAACAACATGGTCGAAGTACAGTCGAAGAGGGCCTTCGAGTGCCCTGCGGACATTGAAAAAAAATATGACGGCATGACTTTCTTTGAGAAATATGGCAGCAGCTACGAGTGGAACGCGTGGCTGAGCGGAAGGAAGATAGACAAGTCCGAGATCGGCATCCAGAACCTCCAGATATCCGTCCCCATGATGGGCGACGCCAACAACTATCATGGTAAGTTCGGCAGGAACTACATGTATTCCGATGGCAGCGTCAAGGAATCACTGGAGGTGCTCATTGAGTGAGCTTGCGATAAAAGCCAGGGGCGTCAAAAAATACTACGGGCGTTTTGCCGCTCTCAAGGGCATCGACCTCGATGTCAAGGCCGGAGTGGTCTATGGATTCCTCGGTCCCAATGGCGCGGGCAAGACAACCCTGATAAAGATCCTCCTCGGCCTTTCCATTCCGAATGATGGCGAGGTCGAAATTTTCGGGAAGGATCTTTTTCTTGAGAGGAACGAGATACTCAAAACCGTCGGGGCTGTTGTCGAATCACCTGCCTTTTTCGAATACATGACCGCCTACGAGAACCTCTACAACCTAACCAGGCTCTCCGGCTGGATCAGCAAGGAAAAGATAGAGGAAACACTCAAGCTTGTAGGCCTGGACGATGTAGGGAAAAAGAAAGTCGGCGCATTTTCCTATGGAATGAAGCAAAGGCTTGGGATCGCGAACGCGCTCCTGCCCGAGAACAGGCTGATCTTCCTGGACGAGCCGACGAACGGACTCGATCCCCACGGAATCATGGGGGTCAGGCAACTCATCAAAAGACTCTGCAGGGATTCCGGCATAACTGTCTTCATCTCAAGCCACCTCCTCGCCGAGATCGAGCAGGTCTGCGACTATGTCACGATAATCGACAAGGGGGAGAAGGTCTGCGAAGACAAGGTTTCCGAACTTGTCGAGAAGCAGTCCAGGATCGAGTTCAAGACTCCTGACTCCGCAAAGGCCGCTGAATTTCTCAAGACTGCAGATGTCGAGGTCATCGAGGAGAGGAAGCACCATGACTCCTCAGTTTTCATCTTGAAGGGGCATGAGACCGAGATCCCGGAACTTGCCAGGAAGCTTGTTGCTTCCGGAATAAGCATTTTAAAGATCGCAAGACATAAGGATACATTGGAGGACGTCTTTGTCGAAATTACTGGAAAAACTAAGACAGATTCTGTTTCTGACAGATTTTGAGCTTAAGAAGTTGTTCAGGCAGAAGCAGGGATACGCAGGACTGATTGTGATCGTCCTGCTTGTCACGCTCTGTGCTGTCGGCGTCTATCTGAGGGTATATCATCCTCCGCATCACCCTCATGTCCCTAATAAGTTCTTAGGACAGATGCTGAAGGATCTCGTGAACGGTGTTTCTTTTTCTCTTACGGTTCTTCTTCCAGGGATCTACATCCTGCTGCCGATGATAATCGGTATTTTTGCGGCCGGTTCGTTTGCCTCTGAATTCCAGAACGGACAGGTGCGCACCGTTTCGCTTCGTTCTGTCCCGAGATTAAGCATTGTACTGGCAAAGTTCATTTCACTGTCGTTCTATTCATATGTCCTGCTTGCGGTGATGCTGGTGATAAGCTATGCAAGCGGCGCCTTCATATTCGGTCCTACAGGAGACATACTGGTCTTCGGCCCGGCATTCCTTGGCAAGGAATCAGGCATCTACATAATGGACGGCAGCATCGCGTACCAGCGGCTCATGTTGGCGTACTTCTTTGCGGGCTACGCGCTGATATCCGTTGTCGCGATGTTCCTGATGTTCTCGGCAATATTCAAGAAGATGACCATGGCGGTGGTTATCCCGATGGGGATTTATTTCACCAGCTATATAATCGGCGCCCTGCCGTTCATGGAGAACATCCAGCGCTTCCTTCCGACCCGCTACATCATGATCTGGAAATATACCCTGGCCCAGGACATCATGTGGGAAGCGATGCTGACCGACGGAATATTCCTAGGGCTCTACACGGTATCGTACCTGATAATAGCCGCAGTGATAATGAATACTTCCGATCTGTAGCCATCCGTCTCCGTTCTCAACTGGAGAACTACGCCGCGACATGCAGACTTGCACAGACAAGATTGATGGACATATATTTCTAGAAAGCATGGAATTATATTTTATATGTCTGGGAGAGTCTCTGAAAGTCCGTGGCTATGAATGAAATCGAATGGGGATTTGAACTCGCTGATTTCCATATTAGATTACTCCCCTTCAAAATGGGCACTTAGTTCAGTTGGTTAGAACGCTACATTCACATTGTAGAGGTCGCTGGTTCGAGTCCAGTAGTGCCCACCATGCTTCGCCTAGGAGGCTGCGCATGGCGTGGCCCACAGATGGATGGTCTCAAAGAAGATGCCTGGACACAAGGTAGGCCGTCATCGGAGGTTCAAACGCAGCGAGATTGACAAATGGATTCGCTCTGGCGGAGCTGGAGAAAATAAAGAAGGAAATTCGGAGTGACTGAATCCAATCGCATAGAATACAAGCGTGAGCTGACTGACTCTCTGGAAAAGGAAGCCGTCGCATTCCTGAACTACCGTGACGGTGGAGTCATATATCTTGGAATTGACGGCAAAGCTGGAGATGTATACGGCATACAGGATGTTGATTCAGTCCAGCTCCAGATAAAAGACCGCCTGAAAAACAACATATCCCCTTCCTGCCTTGGCCTGTTTGATGTCATACACGAGGTCAAGGACGGGAAAGACACGATAAAAATCATTCTGGCAAGCGGTTCTGAAAAACCTTACTATCTCAAAAAGCATGGCATGTCGGAAAAAGGCTGCTTCATCCGTGTCGGAAGCGCTTCCGAGCCTATGAGCATCAAGATGATTGAGGACATGTTTGCCAGACGAATACGCAACTCCATTGGCAGGATGAAGTCTCCACGTCAAGAGCTGGCCTTTGAACAATTGAAAATCTACTATCAGGAAGCAAAATTATCCCTGAACGACAAATTTGCTGCCAATTTGGAACTGATGACCGAGGAAGGTGCCTACAACTATGTGGCCTATCTTCTCGCCGACCAGAACGGCAATTCCGTCCAAGTGGCCAAATATGCCGGAAACGACCGCATTGATTTGCTCGACAGCAAGGAATATGGTTTCTGCTGTCTGGTCAAGACCTGCAAGTCTGTTCTCGACCGTCTGGAAGGTGTGGAAAACCGAGTCGTCAACAAAATCACTCCTGGAAAACGTATCAGCCGTCCATACTGGAATCCCGTTGCCCTCCGTGAGGCTGTCATCAATGCCATTATCCACAATGACTACAGCTCAGAGCTGGTTCCGAAATTCGAGGTTTTCTCGGACCGGTTTGAGATTACATCGGCGGGAGCCATCCATACCGGGCAGGAACAGGAAGATTTCTTTGCGGGATACTCGAATCCACGTAACAAAGCCCTGATGCGGGTTTTCAAGGATTTGGAGCTGGTTGAATATCTCGGTTCTGGAATGCCACGCATACTCAAGGCCTATCCACGCACGGCCTACACCTTTTCCTCCCATTTCATCCGGACTGCATTCCCGATTTCAAAAGAGGCACGAGCATTGGAAAAGGAGGTGGCTGGAGAACAAGCTACGGGAAAGACTACGGGAAAGGGGTCGAGGGAAACTGTGGAGAAAACTGTGGAGAAAACTGTGGAGAAAATCCTTGCACTGCTTCATGCCAATCCGCGTATCACACAAAAGGAGCTTGCCTCTGAAACAGGACTTAGCCGAAGGGGAATTGAGTGGAACTTAAGAGTGCTTAAAGGGGCCGGACGAATCCGCCGCATAGGGCCCGACAAGGGTGGCCACTGGGAGGTTTTGGAAAAATGAATATTGAAAAAAACAGATGTGAAAGAATTGCAAGCTCATGAGCCTGAAAGATTCCGACATAGCTGAAATCATAAGGAAGGTAAACGGAATTGACCTTGAACTGCCGGATCCTTTGCCGGATGAACCACCCTTGACACACGAGCAGTTCGAAGAAATCCAGAAGCTTTCCGACAACATCCTTCCCGATGAGAAAGTCCTTGAACTCGGTAAATGGCAGGCCGCCCATGTGATCTTCAAGCTCAAGGAGGTCGAACTGAAAATCAAGCTTGCCGAAGACGATCAGGAGGAGGAAGACAGATTATATACAATCAAGCTGATCATCCTGTTCTCGGGATTCCTCTTCCTCGCGCTTTATGGTTTCATATTCTTCATCAGGAACAGATAGCCGCTGCGCGAAACACACACAACTTACTAATAGTTGCATAATCGTATCGACACTTCAAAGGAGGGCGGGTTTTCCAACCCGCCAAGGCGGACCTGCCTTCGCATGGAAGCTACGACAAGGCACGCTGGAAAGTTTACCACGCTTAGGCGTGGTCCGCCCTCCGTTAATTTATGTCCATTCTATTACAGGACTATTAGTAAGTTCTGAACTCCTGCAAGATTTCCATGCTCCGATCTGTCTCCTGGTAAAAGGCCTATGTTGGAGTACAAGCTTTAGCTTGCCTAATTCTTAAAATGCCAAGACAAACTAAAGTTTGTACTCCAACGAAGGCAATCAAGTCAATGAAGAAACAGCTTGAATTTTCCATTCGCAGGATGAAAAAGCGCCTGCCTATTTGAAAGACTCATAGGATGCGTCGGACGGCATGCGCCAGTCGCCACGGGGGGAAAGGCTGATAGAGCCGACTTTCGGGCCGTCGGGTATGCAGCTTCTCTTGAACTGCTGTGAGAAGAAACGCCTGATGAAAGTCTTCAGGCATTCCGAAATCTTCGCAGCGGTATATTTCCCCTTGAATGCGAGATTCGCAAGATGCAGGATCTTTTCTGGGGAGGCGCCATACTTCACTGTGTGGAAGAGGAAGAAGTCATGGAGCTCGTAAGGACCGATTATCTCCTCGGTCTTCTGCGTGATCTTACCGTCGCCCTTGTGCGGGAGGAGTTCGGGTGTGACAGGAGTGTCTATGATGTCGTGCAGGACTTTTTTCAGTTCTGCTCCGGAATTCTCAGCGACCCAGGAGATCAGATAGCGTATCAGTGTCTTGGGAACACCGCAGTTGACGGCGTACATCGACATATGGTCGCCGCTGTATGTTGACCAGCCGAGTGCAATTTCTGAAAGGTCTCCGGTTCCTACGACTATCCCCTTTTCCTTGTTCGCGATATCCATCAGGATCTGTGTCCGTTCGCGGGCCTGTACATTTTCATAGGTTACATCATGGACCTTTGGATTGTGTCCGATCTCCTTGAAATGATCCTTGCATGCGGCCTTGATGTCGATCTCCCGGAGTTCGGTTCCTGAGAGCTGGCATAATTTGACGGCGTTCTTGTATGTTCTTCCGGTAGTGCCAAAGCCTGGCATCGTTATGGCAATGATGTCATTGCTCTTTTTCCCGATGAGCTTCATCGCCTGCATTGACACGAGCAGGGCGAGTGTCGAATCGAGGCCACCGGAAATCCCAATCACGGCCTTGCTTGATTTCGTATGTCCGAGCCGTTTTGCCAGTCCCGCAGACTGTATGCTGAATATCTCGCGGCATCTCTCATCGCGGAGGGCGGGATTGGACGGAACGAACGGGTGCGGATCGATCTTTCTCCGTATCGAAGCAATCTTCGGGGGCCTGTCCATCTTTACGAACACGTATTTCTCCGGAATCTCGTTGTCGGAGAATGAGCTTGCTGAAAACCTGGAGTATGCAATGCGCTCGCAGTCGATGTCCGCAAGAAGAAGTCCGCCTTTCCTGCGGAATCTTTCGTTTTCAGCGATCATAATGCCGTTTTCAGCGATCATGGAATGTCCGCTGAAGACGAGGTCGGTGGTGGATTCCCAGACGCCTGCGGAACTGTAGACATATGCTGAAAGGCATCGTGCGCTCTGCTGTTTGACAAGGTCGCGCCTGTAGTCGGCCTTTGCAACGAGCTCGTTGCTGGCGGAGAGGTTTGCTATCACTGTCGCTCCGGCGATCGCGTGGTAGGAGCTTGGAGGTATCACATTCCAGAGGTCCTCGCATATCTCCACGGCCAGCTTGAAATTTTCGTCGCATTCGAAGACGAGGTTCCTGCCGAACGGGACATCGCTGTTTCCGAGCCTGACAATTTCGCTCTTGAACTTCTTGCCGGAAGTGAACCAGCGTTTCTCGTAGAATTCCCTGTAGTTTGGATTATAGGTCTTCGGAACGATACCCTTTATTTTACCTTTCTGGATCACGAACGCGCAGTTGTATAGCCGGCTCTTGTGCAGGAACGGTGCGCCGACGACTATCACGATGTCCATCTTTTTTGCGAAGTTCGCAAGTTCAAGGACGGCGGACAATGCGTTCCTGATAAGGCGTGACTGCTGGAACAGGTCGGCGCAGGTGTATGATGTCATGCAGAGTTCAGGGAATACGGCGAGGGCGGCGGAGTTCCTTCCAGCCTCGCGGACAAGTTCCTTTATCCTGGCCAGATTGAATGCAATATCCGCAACCCTTGTTTCGGGCACTGCGGCAGCGACTCTGTAGAATCCGTACATTTTGAAAATCCTCGCTATTATCCCTTTTAATAACAGGAATATACATTAAATTTCCGAAGAGTACAAGATATTCCAACGCAGAGTAGCAATATGTGCTTGCATGAGGATTGCAGGGGGTATGCAGATGAAGCATAAGGGCGGAAAAAAAATAATCATTGCTGTGCCGCACGGATTCTGTGCCGGAGTGAGAAGGGCGCTTGAGACGGTTGAGAAGGCACTTGAGCTATATGGCAAACCTGTTTATGTGAGACATGAGATCGTCCACAATAAATATGTTGTTGACAGCCTGCGCGAGAAAGGCGTTGTCTTTCTTGAATCCTCATCCAAGCTTCCGAAAAAGGCCCATCTTGTCTTCAGCGCCCACGGAGTTCCCCCGGAAGTTGAGGATGATGTTGCTAGAAAAGGTTATGACATCATAGACGCAACATGCCCTCTAGTCAAGAAAATCCATCTGCAGGCCGTCAGCTACAGCTCCAAGGGATATACAATTATAATTGTCGGGCATAAGAAGCATCCGGAAGTTGTCGGTACTGCGGGACAGGTTGACGAGTGCCATATCGTGGAGTCGCTCAAGGATGTAGAAAAGCTGCCCGAAATTAAGAACAAACGGATTGCGTGTCTGACGCAGACAACTCTCAGCGCCGATGACACCCGCGAGATAATCTGCGCGATAAAGAAAAGGTTCAGAGGGCGCAAGATAGCCGTCCTCAACGATATCTGCTATGCCACCCAGAACCGGCAGAACGCAGTCAAGGCTCTTGCGAAAAAATGCGATGCGGTTTTCATAATTGGTTCGGAGAACAGTTCGAACGCCAACCGTCTGCGCGAAGTCGCCGAGAAGACCGGAGCGAAGGCATATCTTATCAGCGGAGAGAAGGGGGCTCCACCTAACACCCTGAGAGGCCTTAAGAAGATCGGGATTTCCGCCGGGGCGTCGACTCCCGAGATCCTGATTTCCAAATTCATCTCATTTCTCAATAAAAAGGGCTGGCATGACATCGAGACGATAGGCAGCGAGGAGAAGAAGATCGTCTTCAGGCTGCCGGAGAGATTTGAGAATTAGAAGACAGAGTTCGGAAGTGCGAAAGTTCGAAAGTGCGAGAGTTTTAGGATTAGGCTTAAAACAAATTTCAAGTTTCTACTTTCCAGTTTCCTTTTTCAACTTTCGAACTTCCGCATTCCCGAACTTTCGAACTATCTTCTTCTCACCACGTGAACTTCGAGCGGTATTCTTCGGCTAGTGTCTTTTTTATTTCCTTTAGCTTGTCCTTCTTCGAGAAGTCGAAGGTGGCGTAGTCGTAGGGATTCATGTTCTCGTCGGTGATGTATCTGATGCCTGTCTTGAATTCTGCCGACGTGATATCGAAGTCGGGACGGTAAATTGATGGATCGCGGATGCCGGCGATTCCCATGAACGTATGGGCGATGTTGTCGTGCGATATGGGCTGGTCTTTTCTTCCGACTAGCCTTTCAGCCGCTTGCTGGTGTGCGGCAATGAATGCATCATTGAGATAGAAGATGAACGGGATGTCGAGTTCGAATTTTGTCAGGGCCTTGGTACCGTGCCCATAGTTGCCGTCCTTCCAGTCGTATGCCTTCTCCCCGTGGTCGGAGACGTAGAGAAGGCATCCGGGTTTTTTGCTGTATAGGATCAGGCTGGTGACACGTTTGATCACATAGTCCGAATAGCGGATGCTGTTGTCATAGTTGTCCACCAGCTTGTCCTTGCCGTCTTCGAAGTGCCTGAATGATTTCGGGTACTGGTCGGAATACTGTATGTGGCTTCCCATAAGATGGAGTATGATGAACTTCCTGCCATGAGTGTTACGGATGTAATCGGCGAGTACTGGGACAAGCTCTTCGTCGAACGCCCTTTTGGTGATCGTGGTCAGATAAATGACTTTTTCAGCCTCGTCCAGGAAAGTCGAGAGCATGTTATGGATTGTGTATTTCGGGCGCGTCGTCAGGTAGAGCGTATGGAATCCGCTTCCGTTGAATATCTTCGAGAGGCCCGGTTTCGTGTGGATGGAGTTGAGCTCCTCTGGAACTGATAGTGGCGAATAAATTGACATTGCCGAAGCCTTGGTGAAGGCGGCGGTGCTGATGGCGTCGCTGTACTGTATGACATTCTTCGGCCATGCCTTGAGCGTTTCTTCAAGTTCCGGAGCTGTCTTGCGCTGGTATCCATAGGAGGACAATGAAATCCTTCTTGCAGCCTCGCCTATGACCAGGATATAGGTTTCATCCGGAGGGGTTTTCGGAAGGAATTCCTCCGGGCATTTATACGGAGTCCTGGTATAATCCGCGATCGTGATGTTCTCGTCGATGTACATGAAATTATTGTAGAAGAGGCAGATTGGATAGGTCTGGCGGATTCGCCAGTTGGTTGATGCAAAGAGGAGTGCCGACAGTATGAGGAAGGGCACAAGGTATTTTCTCCGGACGAAAGTATGGCCGTGGAGGAATGGCAGGGGCTTGTCGCTGGTGATGAGCCATAGGACGAAGAGAAGGGCGGCGATGCCTCCGGCGATCAGCGGGATGCTGTACGGCGAAGAGAGGAATCCGAGCATCTCGCGGTGGTTCGTCTCGTACATGGCGGTGAGCGTCTGGTAGCCAAGCGGCTTGCCGATCGCCAGCTGGTATGCAATGCCGGAAATCCCCAATGCAATGAAGGGGATCAGGTATTTCCGGTTGACATGGTAGAACACCAGGAGTCCGAAACAGAGGCAGTAGAATGCCATGAAGGTGAAGAGGCAGGAATACGTGAAATAATGGATGAACCGGCCGATTCCGGGAAGGAATATGCAGAGGGTCGCCAGTGCATACTTGACAAGTTCCCACTTCTTGAATTCGTGCTTCTTGTCGAGGTATATGCGGATTTTCCAGAGGGGGCTTATGTTGCCATGAGTATTTTCTGAATGCATCTTCAATTCCTGTTGGGCCGCCTGTTGGCGTCAATTATCTTCAGGAGCTCCTTTGCTCCGCGGTGGTTTGCGTTTATCGCGAGGGCCTTCCTGAGGAGTTTTTCCGCCCTGGTTTCTTCTCCGTCTGCGAGATTCGCAACCGCGAGGTTGACTATCAGGTCGGGATTTCCGGGCTCGAGGCTGTGGGCCCTGGAGAAATATTTCACGGCTTCGGAATATTTCCCCTTCTGCATCTGGAAGAGCCCCATGTTGTTCAAGGCCTTCCTGTGGGCGGGATTCAGCTTGAGGCAGTCCCAGTAATGACGTTCGGCGAGGATTGCATTGCCTTTGAATTTTGAGAGGAAGAATGCGTAGTTGTAATGGATGTCGGCATTTTCGTTGTCGACGGCAAGCGCTTTCACGAAGTATGCGTTCGCCTTTCCGAAATCGTTCTTTTCGGAATAAATGACGGCGAGGTTCATGAGGCCGTAGGGATCTGAATCTTCACAGTTGACCGCCTTCAGGTAATATTTTTCAGCGGCGGCTATATTGTTCTTTTTTTCGGAAAGCAGACCGAGGAGGTTGTATGACCTCGACCATTTGTACATGGGATCCGAGGCCTTGAGGAGGCAGGATTCAGCTTCAGGGAGGTTCCCTGATTTGATATATGATTCTCCGAGGAGGGTATAGGCCTCGGCTTTTTCCATGTCCGGTGAAACTCTAGGGGCGGGGAGGATTACGATTGCGACGGCTATGCCCGCGTAGGGCAGTATTGCGGTGAAAAAAGTCCTGCGGTTGATTATGATATAGTCCAGTGTGAAGGCTGCAATGACAAAAATTCCAGGGAGCATCGCCAGCCTGTATCTTGCGCTGGTAACGAAGAATATCTGCGCGAGCCAGAAAGCGAGTATGAGCAGGAGGAAATGCCTGTAGTCATACAGGAAGGATCTGTTCCTGATGTTCATGAAGATTCCTGTTAGCGCAAGGATCGCCACCACGGCGAAGGACCAGCGGAACCAGCTTTGTATCGGAGTGTAATACTTCAAGGGGCCGGGATCGGCTCCCGAGGTGAGTTCATCGGAACTCCAGGTGTAGAGGGCCTTCTGGAGGAGCAGATTTGTCCAGAGCAGGGGATGGTTCTTGATGAAGTTCCAGCTCTCGCTCAGGAAATAACTGTCCTTTGATACGAATACTGCGGATGCGGTCTTCTGCGCCCGTTCATGCACCTTGCTCCACTCCGGGCCGGGCCTGAGATAACAGGTGCCGTCCGCGTCAGGATTGTTTCCCAGATAGAAGTTGAATCCGCTGTTCGCCTGGACGGGCGCGAGCTTGCCCAGGATGAAATAATTGTAGTAGGAGACCGGGGCTACCGCGAGTGTTGCTACAGCTGCAAAGACGAAGGCGTTTCTCACTTTGACAGTGAAACGGTTTTTTAGGAGGAAGAGGAGATAGAATATTTCCAGCAGCACAAAGAATCCGGACATGGGATGCGTGATGACGGCAAGTCCGGCTGCGATTCCTGCGGATGCGTAGAGGCTGTTTACATGCTTTTCACTTTTTTCCGCAAGGTAGAGGAGGCATATTGAAACGCAGAGCAGGGGTATGAGCATTGTTTCGCTTATATATTCAGCCTGATAATAGATGAGAGGCGGATATAGCGCCCATATCGCACCTAGGATAAGATTATGCAATGTCCATTTTTCATGGATGATCCGGAGCGCGATCAATACGGGGATTGCCGATGCCAGGCCTATCATGAGCTGGAAGAATCTCACATGGAAATGGTTGAAGGCGAAGAGCCAGTATTCGAATGCGAGGACGAATGGATATAATGGGCCATGGATATGGACATAAGACCACAGGAAATTTCCGGCCACGATCTGTCTTGCCCAGAGATCATATTCCTCGACGTCAGGTCCTACGGGATTTGTGAAAATGGGGGATTCCGAGAACTGCAGCAGATAGGCGGTGCGTATGGCCAGGGCCACGAGGAAAAGAAATATTGCCATTGATGCTATTAATGTACTTTGTTTCATCTTCGCCTTTTATCTATAGATTCGTTAAATTAGTACACAAAGACGAGTTTTTCATATTTAAAACTATTTTTTGAGCGTAAAACGTAAGCGTTATGATGTGTGTTCTTGCCTCATAAGTAGGGCGGTTTTTCCTGACCGTATCCGAAACGGAACGGTTCGGACAGGTAAACCGCCAACAAAGTGTCGGGTTCCTTCGACAAGCTCAGGACAGGTAAAAGCCGACATGCTTTCAAGGACAAACAGCCTCAAAAACACCCAGCTTAACGGTTACCGTAAAACGGCAGCGGTTTCCTGGGTTTCAGCCTGGGGCGGACATGCAAATAGAGGCTCCCTGTATTATTCGGTCTTGAAAAACATCCAACCTGTTATATGATAACGCCTTTGTTTTCAGAATTGAGAGGGGGTAGATGACGCAATGATCGAGCGGAAAGTCATAATCAGGAACCAGGCGGGCATACATTGCCGTCCTTCCAGCATGATACTTGTCGCTGCGCAGGAATTTACGGGCTGCAAGTTCAAGGTGACAAGCAAGAATGGAGAATCCGATCTGACAAGCATCCTCTCCCTTATCTCCCTCGGTCTTGAAAGAGGCAATGAGGTGACGATCCAGGTTGAAGGAGGCGATGAGAAGGCCGCACTTGAGAAGATTTCCGGACTTTTTAGTTTTGAGTTTGATTTTCCGCGCGAGTAAGGGGAATCCAAGGGGTTGAATATTGCGTCCAGACAGGCTAAATTTGCCTTTTAACAATATTAACTGTTGCATATACAGCGGATTTCAAATGACCAAAACGCTAAAGTTTTCTTCAGGCTTCATATGGTTTCTTGTGTTCTCGGCCTCGTTGCTGTTCCAGTATCCGGCCTCCGCCCTCCCAACCGTGACCAAGTCCAGCATAAAGGTGGGGATGTCCCCGAGGATACAGAAGAACAGCTGGGCTTATGTGAATTGCACCATAAGCAATCCGGATTCGAAAACCTACGAGGCATACATAAGGCTTGTCGATGAGAAGAGCTTCATGGGGAAACGGACTGTTTTTTCAGACTACGTTACCGTCCCTGCCGGGGCCGTCCTCAATTACTCCACGGAAATCATGATCGAGGATTCCGAGGAATACCATGTCGAGATATATATCGAGGACAAGAAGGTTCCCGGCGTGGATACGATATTGATAAAGACGCTTTCCGAAAGGGAGGAGCAGTTCTACATCCTGAACGATTCGATGACCGAGTCCATGGGAAGCGTGAACCAGCTTGAGTATTTCAAGAAGAAATGCTTCCAACTGACACTTTCCTCCAGGGATGTGCCGTTCCACTGGTCTGCTTTCAAGACAGGTCTGGCGATTGTCATCCTGAAGCCGGATTTCGACAAGTACTCAGCGCGGCAGTTCAGGGCGATCATTGATTACGCGAAGCAGGGGGGCATAGTGATTTTCGCCGATCCGGAAAGCACTCTTGAGGCGGCAAAAACTCCTCTTGCGGAAATTCTTCCTGTCAATCCCCTGCGCATAAGGAAGATAACGAAGCTGGATTCCATTTCATCATTCTTCCCGGGATTCAAGAACTGGGGTGATCTCTTCCCGGTTAATTTCCTCGAATCCTATCCCAGGGACAACAGCATCGTATGGTTCAAGGAGGGGCAGTTCCCCGTCTTCTGCTGGAGAAAGACAGGCTTCGGCGAGGTCAGGTGTTCCGCCGTGTCACTGTCAGGAGACATCCTTGGCAGGACTGATGCCTGGGAGAAGATAATGATATTCTTCCTCAACCACCAGTTGAAGTACAATGATACGAAGAAGATAATGACCTGCCTTGATGATATGACAGGATACACGGTTCCAGGAGTAGGCGTGGTCAAGACAGTGTTCTTCTGGTATTTCCTTTTCCTCGCGGTCCTGACAGGTGCAGGACTTTATTTCAGGAAGAGCAACATCTCCTTTGCCGCCTCCATAATACTTTCCGTAGTTGTCACGGCCTGGGTTTTCAATCTTATCTCCGCTGGTTCCGCAAACACTTCATCAATGCTGGTTGCCGCCGTGGAAGCGCGATATCCCCTTGGGGAATTCAGGGTCACCGACGGCTATTATGGAATTTTCTCGAGGAAGGACACGATAGAGTCATTCAACGCTGAGAATGAAAACACCAAGTTTTCCGCGATCCCTGTAAGCATGAACAGATTCGCAAATATTGGCATAGGCGATGATCCGTCCAAGGGAATAATTGGCAAGAATCAGGCCGAGCCTGTGGAAGTTCTTACGTCCTATGGAGTGCCCAGGATGTACAATATGAATATAAAGGCGAACACCACCAGGCAGGTCAATGCGATGATTTCAACCAGGAGGAAAGAGTCCGAGAACTATGCGCTGCCGGAGATTGCCTATTCCGACAAGGGGTTCAGCATGAAGGAATGGCAGGCCCCGTCAGAATTCAAGTTCGATTATGCATTCCTGGCATTGCCCGGCAAGGTTGTTCCCCTTTCCGTATCCGGTTCCAGGATTTCATATGCACCTGCCTCCGGGGAATCATATTTCCGGGGTGACAACATAATGATGTCCGTCGAAGGCGTGATCCGGTCCGGCTTCAGGAATGTCAAGCCCGGGATCGCGCTTGTAGGCAGCGGCGAGCTTGAGATGAAGTTTGGAAATGCCGGCTGCCAGTCGAGACTTGTCAATTTCATCCCGGTCAACGAAAAATGCGAGACCGACAGGATCTATATCGGGCCTGAATCGATCGTCATTACAGCAGGCGATACGGCCACCAAGGCGCTCATCCCATGCAATGAATTCATCTCGCCGTTCAGTTCGCAGAACGCAACGGACTACAAGATAAGCTTCAGGCTCCCGCCGGCTTTTGCGATGCTGGATCCGGAGGAGATTGAGATCAATCTGGTATATTTGAACGATGGCGGTTCGATAATCATCCAGCCTGCGCTCCTGGCGAACGGCAAGCCTTTGGCCGGAGACAGGAAATCAGAGACGAAGTATGTTTTTACAAAGGATCTTGACAAGGTCATCAATCCATATTCGGGGGAAGGATTCATCCAGATGAACGTGAACCTGTCCAACACGGTTTCCACCATCAGCGAGAAGCTTCGTGCGAACAAGTGGGTGATGAAGGAGTTTTCCATCGGAGTCAAAGGACGGCTTCGTCCTGGCGTGGCGCCTTTTTCATACTGAATATAAAACAACTGGAGCTTTATCATGATAAGAACTGAAAATCTTACAAAGGGGTTCTCTAAGGAACGCGGAGTGTTTTCGCTCAACCTTGAGGTGCCCAAGGGGATGATATACGGATTTGTCGGTCCCAACGGCGCCGGCAAGACCACTACGATCAAGATCCTCTGCGGACTCCTGAAGCCTGACACGGGAAAGGCCTTCATCGGAAATCTCGAGGTGATTCCAAGGAACGTGCCTGAGATAAAGAAGCGGATAGGTTATATGCCAGACATGTTTGGCGTCTACGAGCAGATGAGCGTCTGGGAATACCTTGATTTCTACGGCGCCGCATACAAGATCCCGTCCAAGAAGAGGAAGCAGAGGATCGAGGAAGTGCTCAAGCTCACTGAAGCTACGCATATGATAGACTACCAGATGACATCACTTTCAAGAGGTATGCGCCAAAGGATCGGCCTTGCCAAGACCCTTATCCACGATCCGGAAGTCCTGATCCTTGACGAGCCTGCAGGCGGACTTGATCCTACTGCGCGAATAGACATGAGGAATACGATATCGAGGCTCAGCGACCTCGGAAAGACCATTCTGCTGTCAAGCCATATCCTCCCTGAACTTTCATCGGTCTGCGACATCATCGGAATAATATTCAAGGGCAAGCTCCTCGTGCAGGGCACGGTGAAGGACATTACGCGCGATCTGCAGGAGAAAATGGTGATCAATGTCACGGTCGATTCCGATCTGAATACCGCCAAGGACATACTTGAGAGGATAGAGCACGTTGAGAATGTCCGGATTGCGGACGCCAACCAGCTCCAGTGCACGTTCAGCGGAACCAGGGAACAGGTGAAGAGCGTATTGAAGCTGATGATGAACAACGGGGTGGTAGTGAGATGGTTCGCTGAGAACGAGGCGGATCTTGAAGACGTCTTCATGAGCGTAACACAAAAGAAGGTTTAAAAGGACATGTTTCTGACAAATCCGATATTCCAGAGGGAGTTCAGCGCATCTTCGAGATCGCTGAGGACCAATTTCCTTGTCTGGGCCTATCTGCTGCTCCTCTCGATGGTCATAATCATACTCTGGCCTGCCGGCGGAATCCATTCGGTGGCGTCTTCCGGATCCAAGCAGATTTTCGCCCTGTTCTTCAGCGTCAACCTGACACTGATCCTGCTGATGGTGCCGGCCTTTACGGCCACATCGATCTCCTGGGAAAAGGAGAACAGCACATATGACAGCCTGTTCATCACCATGCTCAAACCGCACGAGATCATGCAGGGCAAGCTTTTCTCATCCATATTCATGCTGATGATCCTGGTCTTCCTGTCGGTGCCGATTGCATCGGTGTGCGCGCTTACTGGAGGAATAAGCGTGGCGCTTGTAACGAAGATCGTGCTGCTGATCTTCGTCACGGCCTTCAGCTACGGCATAGCCGGTCTCGCATGCAGCGCCTGGTCGGCGAGAAGCTCGACATCGATTGTCATGAACTATGTCGTCATCATAATATTCGCTGGCGCCAGCTGGCTGCCGTCGGCCCTCCTCAGCAACCTGTTCTTCCTGCAGGGTATGAAACAGCTGTGGCAGTTCATAAGATGCATCAGCCCCTACGACGCCATGTTCTACCTGCTTTATCCGGAGACGTACCAGCTGTCGATGGAGACCATTTCAAGAAGCAACCTGATCACGCCATATACCTTGTTCATGGCCTTCTCAGTGGTATTCTCAATGGCCGCGTTCAGCCTTTTTGCAAAAGGAATAACAAGGCCTACGACGAAATCAAAGGCCGTCCAGGGCGAATTCTTTACAGGCGGAAAAGAGGCCATGAAGAGAAAACTCACCTGGCCCTTCTATCTCATTGATCCTCTCAAGAGGAAGAAGAATATCGGCAACTGGTCGAATCCCGTCTTCATCGCGGAAATGCGCAGCAAGCTCTTCGCCAACCCCAAGTTCGTAGTCCGATCCGTCGCCGCCATCTTCATAATAAGCCTTGTCATCCTCACGCTTGTCTCATGGCAGTATTCGACCATGCTCAGGGCGGACACCGTCAGGATCGTCGCCATCATATTCCAGATCTGCGTCGTCGCGCTTCTCGCACCCGGAGTGAGCAGCGGACTGATAACCGACGAAATGACAAGCGGGACTTTCATGATGCTGAGGATGACTCCGATGAAACCCTTTACCGTGATCACCGGAAAGCTCCAGGCGACCTTCTTCTACGCCCTCATCTTCATCATCAGCAGCTTCTTCGTGCTTTTCGCAATGGCGTATCTCGAACAGCAGACGGTCTTCCCCGACTCCTCGATACTGTCACCGCAGTTCTGGACCGAGGTTGTCCAGAGATCACATCAGGAGGGCTGGTATGAAAAAGTCTGGCTCACATACAGGAGGATAGTGATCTGGATCTTCATACTCCTTCTCAGTACGATTACATTCCTGACCGGCGGACTGTTCGCCTCGTCGATTTCCAAGAATACCGGTATCGCCACAGCAATAAGCTATGTCATTACAGCCCTCATCTGCGTTGTAAGCATGGCTCCCCTTGTGATCGGCAGCAAGCTCTCCGACTCCCTCTCATATTTCATAATATCATTCAATCCAATTGCCGCAGCCGCGCAGATCACGAACAATTCGCTGTCGGAATATCCCGGTCTGTGGAGGGCGAATATCATGTGCCTCTCATCGCTTATAGTATTGTTCCTGGTTGCAGCGACGATCAGGACATGGTTCCTGTTCCGTTCAAGGGAATAACTGATAGGAATTTTTAATTTCTCCCATTTGTATACCCTAAGCTTTCCGCGTATTTGCAGATGCCTGCAAATATATATATTCCCAGTTTCAAGTATCAAGTTTCCAGTATCACCCATTCATCAAATCACCAAATCTCCAGATCACAAAATCACTATATCTACGATGGTAGGGTTTTTCCCCATATGGAAAATCTTATTCGCATATGGAATAGGCATTTTTTAAGGGTAAAATATCAGGGGATGGCAAGTGTCCTTAAAACAAAAGCCGGCAAGACCTGTCCTGAGCTGCACTGAGCAAAGTCGAAGTAGCTTGTCGAAGGATGCCGGCGCTCCATAAAAGAGAATACATGACCTTGGAAAACAGAAGGAAAATGGTCAAGCTGATCTCCCTGGCTGTAAGCCTGGGAGGAGTTCTGGTGATGATAGGATGGATATCCGACATTGAATTCCTGAAGAGCCTGTCCCCTTCATGGATATCCATGAAATTCGACACTGCAGTGGCTTTCCTGATGAGTGGCATTACACTGTATTACATTGTCAGGGCGCAGGAGGGGGGAGGGGGAGTTCGACAAGGCACAGGTGGTCATTTCCATCACTTCGCTGGTAATAGTCCTGCTCATGGGGATATTGTTCTTCTCATCCGTGTTCGGAGTACGGACCGGTGCTGAACATTTATTCATAAGTGAAGCTCCCGGCAGTATAAAAACAGTGATGCCCGGGCGTCCATCAATTCCCACAATGTTCAATTTCCTGCTTATAGCCGCTGCAGGAATTCTGACCATATTGCAATTGAAGAAATTAAAGCTGTCTTTGCTGGTAATCGGGCTGGTTGTCGGGGTTATCGGGGCATCCGCAGTTTTGGGTTATTTTATCAATGCGCCTAGTTTATATTACTACATTGAAGGTGTAAATTCGGCCATGGCATTACATACCGCCGCCTTATTTGTATTACTGGGCATGGGAATGATATGCCAGAGTCATCCACAGGATGACGGATGATATGGATGAATGCATTGATGGGGCGTGAATTTCAAAGAAAAGGATTATTCTATAATGTCTTTAAGATTAAAACTTGCTATAATGTTCCTGGGTGTCGCCATAATCCCCCTTCTTTTCGTCAACGCCATGATATTCCACAACTACAAGGACTCCATCGAGGCTTCCCGCATCAGTGCACTACAGGATATAACTGTATACAAGTCGGACAAGATTGAAGAGTTTTTCGCGGACATGCGGAATTTTATGGCGATAGCCCAGGGGGCTTATGCAATCAAGCAGAATCTTCCTGTCCTGAGTCGGGCTCCATACAACCTGGAAGATCCGCAATTCATCGCAGTCAGGAAGACCATTGATCCCCAGCTGCAGAACATGCAGTCGATCATGGGGCTGGTCGACATAATGCTGGTCAGTCCTGATGGGAAAATAGTCTATTCCAGCAATCTGGAGCATAAGTTCAAGGAATTCGGGAAAAGCCTTTCCGATGCCAGCAGTGAGACGTTTGAGATGGGAAGCGGGAAAATCCATTTTTCCGGGATCTTCCTGAACAGGATGAACCATTACAGGCCTGGAATGCTGATAACCGGCCCGGTCCAGGATTCAAACGGGAAATTCATTGGTGTGATCGCCTTCGAGGCGGATCTTGAACTCATCTACAAGATGATCCTGGACAAGATCGGACTTGGCGAGACCGGGGAGTCCCTGCTGGTGAAAAAGGAGGGAGGGAATGTCGTCTATCTGAATCCCCTTAGGTTTGATTCCGATGCAACTTTTAAGAAGAAGATTCCAATAGGGGCCAAGCTTGCAATACCGGCACAGGAAGCGGCACAGGGCAGGAATGGCGCAGGAATAACCCTTGACTACAGGGGCGAGAAAGTAATTGCCGCCTGGAGGAATATCCCTTCAATGGGCTGGGGGCTAGTTGCCAAGATCGACTCCAGGGAGGCATTTGCCGATGTGTCGAACCTGGAAAGGCTGGCGGTTATTATACTTCTCATTGTTTCTTCCCTGGCTGGAATCATGGCCTATTCCGTTGCAAAGTCGATTTCAAATCCGATACAGAAGCTCTCCGAAGGCGTGAAGATGATCGGTGCTGGAAACCTCGATTTCAGGGTGGGAACTAAGCTGAAGGATGAGATTGGACAGCTTTCACGGGCATTCGACAAGATGACAGGGGATCTCAAGGCGGCCACCGCATCACGCGACTTCGAGAGAAAGCGTTTCCATGAGATCCTGGATGCCCTCCCAGCATACGTAATACTTCTTGACAAGGATTATAAGGTGCCTTTTGCCAACCATTATTTTGAATCCCGTTTCGGAAAATCCAACGACAGGTGCTGTTTCGACTACCTGTTCAAGAGAAGCGAACCTTGTGAAAACTGTGAGACTTTCAAGGCTCTGAAAACAAACAAGCCCCACAGATGGGAGTGGCTCGGGCCGGACGGACGCAATTATGACATCTACGATTTCCCCTTCACGGACACGGACGGCTCCACAATGATCCTCGAAATGGGCATTGATATCACCGAGATGAAGACTGCAAAGGCTGAACTCCAGAAGCACCGCGACAACCTCGAGGAGCTTGTGAAGCAGCGCACCTCCCAGCTGGAGACCGCAAATGAGGATATCCGGAAGAAGGTGGATGATCTCAGGGTTGTCAACGAGGAGCTGTCACGGTTCAACAAGGCGATGGTTGACCGCGAACTCCGCATGGTCGAATTGAAGAGGCAGATCAACGAGCTGTGCATGAAGTCGGGCATGCCTGCAAGGTATCGCTTTGAAGAAGATAAACGGGGAGTTTGATGTCATGAATGGAGAAAAGATGAAAATACCATCATCGGTCCCGCTTCATGAAATGGAGGAGAGATACCGTGCCCTGGTTGAAATGTCCCCTGAGGCCATTTTTATAAACCGTGAAAATAAAGTCGTATTCGTAAATCCTGCCGCCGTCAGCTTGTTCGGAGCGGAATCAAAGGAGCAGCTGATCGGAAAATCCCCCTTCGAACTTTTCGTGCCGGAATACCATTCCCTGATGAAGCAAAGGATTGAAACACTGTTTGATGGAGGAGTTGTCCCCAGGATTGAAGCGCAAGCCCTGCGCCTGGACGGGAGGAGAGTCCATGTTGACGTCGCCGCCTCCCTGATAATTGAGAACGGGGTGAAAGCCATTCAAGTCCTGGCCCGTGACATAACCGAAAGAAAACTGACCGGGGAGATGTTGCGTGCGAATATGGAGAAGTACAGGACCCTCTTTGAAAGCGTACATGAGGGATTCTATCTGGCTGAGGCCATCTTTGATGAGAATGGTGTTCTTTGCGATGCTACGTACCGCGAGGTGAATTCGGCGTTCCTGAAGTTGATAGGGCGTGAACGTGACCAGGTTGTCGGAAGACGGATGAAGGAGATTGTGCCGGCCATCAAGCCCGGATGGCTGGAGGTTTTCGGCAGGGTGACCCTGAGCGGACAGTCCGACACCCATTCGGAATATTCAGAAACCTTCAAGCGCTATTTCGAAGCAGTCGTCTTCCGCCCGACAGCAGGGCATTTCGGGGTCCTGGTTTCAGACGTCACCGAACGAAAGAGGATTGAACTCCTGCTGCAGAAGAACCTGAAGGAAAACCAGGTGATTCTTGATTCCGTCCCCGCGATGATATTCTTCAAGGACAAGGACAACCGTTTTATCCGGACCAACAAGGCATTTGAGGATATCATGCATCTTCCGAAGGAAAAACTGGAAGGCATCTCTATTTTTGATATTTACCCGAAGGAGCAGGCCGAGGCATTTTGGAATGACGACAAGGAGGTCATGTCATCCGGCAGGGAGAAAGTTGGAATTGAAGAACAGATGAATACGCCTGCCGGGACAAGGATCGTCCAGACGGACAAGTTCCCCTATTTCGACGAGGAAGGCAAGGTGGCCGGCGTAATTGGTTTTTCACAGGACATCACCACACGGAAGCTTGCGGAGGAAATACTACGGAACTCCCGCACTGCGGCGATCAACCTCATGGAGGACGCGGATGAGGCGCGCCGGAAGTCCGAGCAGGCCAGCATTGCCGTGCGGTATTCGGAGATGAGATATCGCCGCCTCTTTGAGTCTGCAAAGGACGGGATACTGATCCTGGATGCCGAAACAGGGATGATCGTCGATGTAAATCCCTTCCTGATAGAGATGCTGAATTTCACAAAGGATCAGTTCCTTGGGAAGAAAGTGTGGGAGCTCGGGTTCTTCAGGGACATAATTGCCAACCAGGACAATTTTCTCGAACTGCAAAAAAAGGAATATATCCGTTATGAAGACCTGCCCTTGGAAACAGCCGATGGCAGGAGGATTGACGTGGAGTTCGTCAGCAATGTCTATTCCGTAGAGAACAGGAAGGTGATCCAGTGCAATATCCGGAACATAACCGAACGCAAGCGAGTTGAAAGTGCCCTGCGGGAAAGCCAGGCAGACCTGAGCCGAGCACAGAATGTCGCCCAGATCGGAAGCTGGAGGATGGATGTCCAGAAGAACGAGCTCATCTGGTCCGCGGAGAACCACCATATATTTAACATCCCCGAAGGGGTGAAAATGACCTACGAGACATTCCTGGGCACTATCCATCCCGATGACGTTCTGAACGTAGATCAGAAATGGAAGGCTGCGCTCAATGGTGAACCTTATGATGTCGAGCACAGGATAATCGTCGCTGGGAAGATCAAATGGGTCCGTGAGATGGCTGAACTGGAATTTGACGCCAAAGGCGTGCTGCTGGGCGGTTTCGGGACCACGCAGGATATTACAGAACGCAGGAAGGTGGAGGATGAATTGCGTTTTTCGGAGAGAAGACAGTCCATCCTGTCGGAATCCGCTACAATCATGCTCCAGGCCGTGGAACCGCAGAAGATCATCGATGATGTCTGCAAGAAGACCATGGAATTCCTGGGCTGCCAGGTCTTCTTCAATTTCCTGTATGACGAGGAGAAGAACAAACTGAGGCTCAATGCGTATCAGGGGATACCTGAGGACGAGGCTCGAAAGATTGAATGGCTGGACTTCGGAGTTGTCGTGTGCGGATGTGTCGCGCGCGACGGAAAAAGCATCATCGCCGAGGACATCTTCACCACGAATGATCCTCGCACGGATCTTGTGCGTGGATACGGAGTCCGGGCATACTGCAGCCATCCTCTGAAGGCGGGTGAGAATATCCTGGGAACAATCTCATTTGGCACGACAAAGCGCGACAAGTTCACGGAAGACGAGATTTCCATGATGAAATCGACCGCGGAGCTGGTCACGGTTGCGATGCAGCGCAAGGAGTGGGAGAAGAAGCTGGTTGAAAGCGAGGAGCGCCTGCGGCTGGCCCAGATCAGCGCCAACGTCGGTGTCTGGGAATGGAATCCTCACAACGGCAATTTTGTTTCCACGCCTGAGCTCTCCAGGCTGTACGGGGAATCCCATTATGCCATAAGGAAACATCAGGACCTGCAGAGGAAGGTGCATCCGGATGATCTTGAAAAAGTTGAAAGGGAGCGCAATGACGCCATTCTCTCGAGAAGATCCTTTGATCTGGAATTCCGTATCAACTATACCGACGACGAGATCCGTTGGCTGTCATCCAAGGGCGGCGCGTTCTACGATGAAAACGGGGAAGTCGTCCGCGTATTCGGAGTAAATGCCGACATAACTGTCCGCAAGATGGCCGAGGAGATATTGGAGCGCGACAAGGAGACACTGGAGAACATCATCAGGGAAAGGTCTGAGAAGCTGCTGGAGATACAGATGGAGCTTGACAGGGCGAAGCGCCTCTCCGACATTGGGACACTGGCGTCCACCGTTGCCCACGAGCTGCGCAATCCCCTTGCGGCGATTTCGATTTCAGCTGCAATCATCAGGAGGAAGACAAGGAATGATTTCATCATAGGGCAGCTCAAGAGCATAGACAAGATGGGGCGCAGGCGCGACCAGATCATAAACAACCTGCTGTTCTATTCGCGCCTGCGCCCCCCCCACCATGAAAGCATCGCAATATACGACATCATCGACGAATGTGTTGGCAACCTCAGCAGGCAGATCAAGAAGCCGGTCGAATTCTCAAGGAGCTATGAGCCTCTGAAGGGTGTCATGCTCAGCGCCGATCCCCTCCAGATGAAGGAGGTGTTCCATAATCTGCTGCACAATGCCGTGGATGCGATTCCGGACGAAGGTGGGAGAATCGAGATACTGGCAAAGGACTATCCTGAGATTGTCAGGATACATGTGAAGGACAATGGACACGGGATCGACGCCCGGCATCTGGAGAAGATATTTGATCCATTCTTCACGACCAAGGCGCAGGGGACAGGTCTCGGACTCACGGTCTGCAACCAGATCGTGAACATGCATGGGGGCATGATAGAAATAGATAGCCAGCCGGACATGGGGACGACGATGACGATCACATTGCCGAAGAAGGAGAAGGGGAAGTAGGAAGCTCAATACTTGTAACTTGATACTGGAAGCTTGTTAGTAGTTAACGCATTATTGCGTGTTTGTTTAGCTTTTTAATTTACAGCCAATAATGGCTTGACTACGAACGAATGCAATTATTGAATATGTTTGTAGCCTGTCCGCCGTAGCATCTCAGCGAAGGCGGATCAACGAAACCTTTCATTGAAAAAACACTGCTCGATGCGGTCAGATGCGCGAGTAGCAGGACAGGCTGAGAGGGCAGCATGTCTCGCCGTAGGTCTGGCGTAGGAGCAAGGACCTGGCGGTAATTGTCAAACCAAGGAAATACACCATGAAAAAGAAACGTATAGTTCTGATCGATGATGACGAGACGCTGTGCGAAGGGATCGCGTTCATACTGAAGGACGAAGGATATGCAGTTAAGAACACCTCGGATCCTGCAAAGGGCATGGAGCTGGTCGAGAATTTCGTCTTTGACCTGGCACTTTTAGACTACAAGATGCCGCGGCTTACCGGGGTGGACATCCTCTGGAAGATAAAGGAGAAGAATCCGAACTCCAAAGTATTCATAGTTTCAGGAAGGCCTTTTATCGAAAAGGTGCTCATGGAAGAAAACGTGTCCAGCCTTATTGAGGGGATCATTAAAAAGCCTTTCAGGGAGGAGACGCTCCTGGAAGCAGTGAAGGGGGCGCTGGAAGGGATTGGCGAATGAACAATCGAATGACGAACATTCGAACGCGGTATTTGCAATTTGTTTGTAGTTAACGCATTCTTGCGAACTTCTGACCTCAGAAGACGAGACTGAACTGCCAGTTTTCAGGGGAATTCATGCATCTTCCCTCTCAATTTCCAGGGGCTTGCCTCTTCCACGTGCCGGAGGCCGCATCCGGAACGGGAAGAGGTCCGAATCCATTCCCCCATCCTTGATTCTCCTCCTTTTCTGAACTATCTTACCGGCAACATGAAATCAAAATTCCTATAAGCTTTTTGAGAAGACCGACCAGTGAGGTGAAAGATGAATCTAATAGACAACATCCTTGAAATCCTGTGGAAGCTCCTGCAGGTGCTGGGGACCGTTGTCGTTTCATTCCTCCAGGTGCTGTGGACAATACTGAAATCCTTCTGGGAGTTCCTCTGCGACATCGACCAGCTTTCCTGGTTCACCGAAAGGATGAATTCCTTCTTTGAGGAACTGGTGGAAATCTGGGATTCGTCGCTGGTGGTATCGTTTCGCGAGGAATCAGTTGAGTTCCTCTCCCAGCTCAAGAGCCTTGTCGACAGGTCGAAACGTGGCAGATATTGGTTCTTCGCCGTGCTTTTCATCCTCATCTTCTTCTGGAGCTATCCGCCGTACAAGTGGGGGCCCTGGTACTATTATGAAAGCGGAAAAGCCTCCTATTACGGAACAGGGTTCTATTTCAACAGGACAGCAGGCGGAGAGAGATTTGTCCCCTTCACTTATACCGCCGCCCACAGGACTCTGCCAGTGGGAATAACTGTGAAGGTCATAAACAAGGAAAACGGAAACCTGGTCTATGTCCAGATCAACGACAGGGGCCCGTGCGCTGAGAACAGGGTCATTGACCTTTCTAAATCCGCAGCAAAAAAACTCGGGATCACTGACAAGGGTACTGCCAGAGTTGAAATCTACACCAGGAAGAGATACGGGAAATAAATTTCCGATCGGAAATTTATAACTTTAAACTGAGCTTCGGTGAAATTTAGCCATTACTTTCTTTACCGCACCGGCGACGCGTTTTTTGGGAGCCGTCTCGTCAATCGTCCAGGCTTCGCGCACTAGAGGAGAACGCCAGATGTCCTCAGGAGTTGTGTTCTTTATGTCAAGTCCAGGAGCAATGTCTACTCCCGCCTTCAGGAACAGGCAGCGCACCAATGCAGAGCAGTAGAATGACTCCGGCTGGTCAAGCGGATTTTTCACCGCGCGCATTTTTGGATGGCGCAGTGCTATGAGGGTTCCAATGAGTTCACGCAGCGAATATCTTGTCCGTCCTGCGATCAGTTCAAGTCCTCCGGCAATTACTTTGGTGACTGTCTGCTGATCCAGTCCGAAGTCCAGGAGCGCCATGCTTGAATAGAAGCTTCCATCATCGAATTTCGAGACGGGGTTCTCCTGTGCGCCGAAACGGATGAGCTTGCGGTGGACGTCAAGATCCGATTCGATCACCCAGAGGTTCCCGTCGCAGCGTTTTTCCCCGATGATGAATGCGTGGGACCATTGCCCCCATTTTTTATCCGCGTCGATATGGCGCTGGGCACGGGCTATGACGTGGTCGAGGAGCGTCTCGCCGCCCGCGAGTCCGACCATGCCGGGATGTGCGAACTTCGCAAAAAACTCGCGGTTGCTGACAGTGCGTGGAATCTTGTTAAGTTGCATGACGGCACTCATATTCCCGCGAGTTTGAGAAAATTCTTTAGAAGCTTATGGCCGTGTTCGGTCAGGATCGATTCGGGATGGAACTGGACACCGTAGACCGGCAACGATTTGTGCTGGACGGCCATTATGACGCCGTCAGATGTCCTGGCAGTGACTTCCAATTCTTCAGGAACTTTTTTGGGATCTATTACAAGCGAGTGATATCTGGTGGCGGTGAACTTGTCGGGTATTCCTTTGAATATGCCCTTGCCGCTGTGGACTATCTTGGAGACTTTTCCATGCATCAGATTTGGAGCATGGATTATTCTGCCGCCGAAAACCTGTCCGACGCACTGATGTCCGAGACATACTCCGAGGACAGGAATCTTCCTTGATGAGAAATATCTTATGGCTTCGCATGATATTCCCGCTTCGCTGGGGGAGCAGGGGCCCGGGGAGACGATGAGTGCCTTGATTGGAAGCTTTGAAAGCGCCTTGACAGTTGTCTTGTCATTCCTGACGACCTCAGGGGGAGAACCGAGTTCCCCGAAATACTGTACGAGGTTGTAGGTGAATGAATCATAGTTGTCAATCATCAGAAACATGGCAATCCCGCCTTTGATTTAGCCCTTGTATAAGTTCTGTCGAGGGGCATAATATACATCGGTATTTTCCAATAAAAATTTGGATTTAATATTTTCATAAAATATGCGGTCAGGAACAGTTGTTTTTTGGGCGGGGTAATGTATCTTATCTATAATTGTGCAGAATCTTATGCATAATCTCTGGGAAAAATACACAGTTTGAATTCAAAGGAGCGCTTACTATGGTTGACAAAAAAGTGATTATAGGTTCTACTTCGGATTCCGTCGTCAAGCCCGGTGATGTCACCAGGATTACTCCTGCCGCAGGAATGGATGAGGATTCTGTTGAAACCTCCAATATCGCCAGGATAAAGACTCCCGAAGAACAGGCCCAGCAACCCAAGAAGACTATCAAGCTTAAGCCTGTCACTGTTGGCGATGCCACTGCTGCCGGAGACGCGTCTGGAAACCCGGCTCAGGAAGATGAAACCGTCAAGATCCAGAAGCCACGTCCTGTCGCTACTCCTACCGTTCCCGGAGTCAAACAGACAATAAAGCTTCGTCCCTCGTCAAATACTCCCGCTCCTGATGCCACCGAAGGGGCAGGTGCGCCTCCCCAGATGATGGCTCCGCCCCCTCAGGCCGCTGTTCCTGCGGATAGCGCTCCATCAGCAAAAAGGACTATCAGGCTTGTCCCCAAGAAGGCCGATGCCACATCCAATGGCGAAGCAGCTGCAGCAAGACCTTCAGCACCTACAGTGAAACTCGAGGAGCCACAGCAGGCTGCCGCACCTTCAGCGAGATCAGCCGCGACTGTCAAGCTTGATGGTGGAGATGCTTCTGCGCAGAGCGCTCCTCCGAAAAGGACTTTGAAGCTCAGACCCGTTAAATCAGGCGAACCTGCCGCCGCTCCTGCAATGCCTTCTCCATCGCCCGCAGGCGCTACTGATTCTGAAATGGCCGCAATGGCTGCCGGTGATCAGTCAATGCCTCCGGTTGCACAGGCGCAGCAGGAATCAATGGGAGCCCCTGAAAAAGGCCATGATGAGCCAAGCATGATTTTCACTCTTGCCGCGGGGCTCGCATTGTTCACAATGATTTATTTCACTTGGATGATTGTCGGCCAGTATTGCAACAACTATCTTGAAACAAAGATTACTGTTCCGGGACTGACAAAATAAATCGATGACAGGTTGAATTTGAAGAGGGCGGAAAAAATCCGCCCTCTTTTATTTATGGGCGGCCTTATACGTAGTAAAGCCTGGGGATGTTCAACACTACCGGCAGAATGGCGTCGAGCCAGAAAAGATCCGGCCTCTCCAGCAGCAATGATGGCTTCTGCGGCCCGAACACGACAGATGCGGCCATAAGCGGATTCATTTTGATCTCGGAGAATCCATCACGCCTGTGGTCTATTATAATCCTCGCATTCTCGATTCCCACGAAAACCCGCTGTTCAGGATTCTTGTTGTCTGCAAGTATGAGATTTATCCCGCAGTTCCCAAGCCCCTTCAATTCATGCACCGCCGGATTTTCCTCGGCGAGGGAAAGACAGTCCCTGAAATTGCATACTGCAAGATTGCTGCAGTGTGATATCTCCCAGGTTTCCGCGAATGCCCGGAATATCTTGAAACATGAATCGTTTGTCATCGGCACCTGGACATGGATGTTGCTGATTACCTTCATCAGGAAGACTATTATGTCTGATATGCCCTTCGGGGAACCGAAGTATTCAGCTATGTGATTGTTATTGGAGAGGACAAGGAATGCCTTCTCCTTTTCGGAATTTTCGGAGACGAAGAATCTGAGGGCCGGACGCTGATACCTGTATTTAAGGCTTTCAAGAGCGGCATTGCCCCTGAATGAAATTGCTTTGCGGAACGCCATGACATCCTGCCATGGTATATCAGAATACGGCAATTCCCTGGTCTTGAATTCATTTTGCGGCATTGCCGAGGAGTTCTTCGACCATAGATGGAAGTTGACACATGTGCCTGCCCGTTCCCATCCCCATCTGGAATAACGGTAGCGGTTCCCCCCTAGCCATGAAAAAGGAGGGTTTTCCTTCTCAATCATGAGTTTTATCTCATCCATGATTTTTGTCATCAGCGATTTGCCGCGGAAGTCCGGATGAGTGGCGACACCGCCGACTCCCGGTATCACCACGCCTCTGTTGCCTATCTGCAGCGGTATCGGAAACACTCCCGCGCTTGAAGCTATCCTTCCGTTCTCCCTGAGGATCAGGATGCCGGTAAGCAGTTCGGAGTCTTTCCTGTAGATGTCAGGATATAATTCCTCAAAACGCGGATGCTCCTGATCGTTTGTCTTGAAACACTCGTGCAGGAAATCCATCAGCTCATCGAAGTTTGAGCTGTTGCAGTATTCAAATTTCATCGGTTACTTCTTTCTCCTGAAAAAATCAACAGGGCCTGCAATCGTCTGCTTTTTCGCCTGGCCCTCCGGCGGAACTGGCCTTATTGGATCCTTGTCAACCAGATCATGGACATGTCTGATGTCGTTCCAGCATAGAAGGGTGTCAGCCTTTCTTTCCAGACCGATATACAATACCGATATTCCTGTATTATGCATCATGCAGAATTTAAATTTTGCGAAAAGTCCGGCATCCCCGTGGGAAAGGAAGGCGCCAAGTAGATTGCTGAAAAATCCGCAGTGGGAAACTACCAGGATATGTCTTTGATCATGCATGTAGAGATCATTCATGAAAGAGAGCGCCCTTGCCCTGACATCGGTCATCCATGCGTTGTGGCGGTCGGCATCGGCGTATCCGGGCAATCCCACATAGGGGAGGAGGGATGAATATCCGCCTCCGGGAAGGTCCTCTATGAGCCGTGAATCAAATTCGATGCTTTTGCCCTTGATCTTTGAAATCTCGAAGGTCTCACGCGCCCTCTTGAGCGGACTCAGGCAGATTTTGTCGAAGAATATATCCTTGAAGGGGCTGCGGAGTCTTTCCGACTGCTTCTCGCCCTTTTTGCTGAGGCCGGCATCAAACCCATATTCCTCCTCGGTCTGCGCCTTGCTCTGGGCATGCCTGAGGAGCCATATCTTTTTCGTATGAGAATCGGACATCGTATAGATCCTTTCTTTCAAGATAATTATGACCTGCGCATGAATTATCTGCAAATTCGCCATGGACGTATGCGGGAAAGGGTCTAAATTATAGCCCGTTATGCAATTACTTCAATTTTATTAATTGAGATCAATATGGATTCCCAGAAAAGATATGACAGGCTTCTCGCTCTTCTCGGCAGGGAAATCCCTTCGGAATTTGAAGCTGAAGGAAGGAAGTGGCGGAAGCTCAAGGCGTTCAAGCACGATTTCTTCGCTGCGACAGGCCTTTATGAGTCGGAGAAATGCGAGAAGGCGGTGCTCAAGATCTTCAGGCCTTATTCTTATTATGGAATTCCCTACGGACTGCTCTCGCGCTGGCAGGCGGCGCATGAGGAGAAGATCTACAAAAGGCTCCAGGACACCGGCAATGTTCCGAAATGGATCGGCAGATACGGCAGGACAGGCATAATCCATCAGTATGTACCGGGTACAGATCTGTCATATGATGCAAAGCTCAAGGATGATTTTTTCGAGGAGCTTGAAAAGCTCCTGAAAATGATGCACGGCCGGGGAATGGCATATCTGGACACAAACAAGCCGGACAATATACTCATAGGCGAGGACGGCAGACCCTATCTGATCGATTTCCAGATAACATGGATACAGCCGTTCTTCCCTCTCAACCTCCTTGCATGGCCGCTGTTCAGCATATTCAAGAATTCAGACATCTATCATCTGAAGAAACATTACAGGAAATGTTTCCCGGGGAGGATCAGCGACGAAGAGTTCGAAAAGATGCGCCCGTGGTATATCAGGCTGCACCGCATGATAGCGACACCTGTTCGGAGAAGAAGAAGGGATTATCTGAGGAAGGTCGAGAAGGAGGCCGGACATCATCCCGAAGGCGCCGACAAGCACTGATGGTAAATATTCACTGAATCCGCCGCGGCGGATTCAGTGAATATTTACATTTCAACCTTGTCAACGAACTTCTCAATCAGCTTGAGGATTTCTGCGGCCGCATTGGGTTTTGCAAGAGTTCTGGCGCACAGCCCCTTTTCTGCGAATTCCGCAGGATTTTCGAGGAAAGAAGCAATAGTGCTGGCAAGTTTGTTCACGCTGAGTTCGCTTTCGGGGAATTTTATTCCGGCGCCGCAGGAACAGTAATGATTGGCATTGTCGTCCTGATGGTTGTCCGTTGCGTGGGGATAGGGCACGAGAATTGCGAACTTCGCAAAGATCGCAAGTTCGGCGATAGTGCTCCCTCCGGAACGGCAGATTACGAGGTCTGACGCCGAATAAAGTATTTCCATTTCGCCGGTGTTCTCTATTATCTTGTAGGCGAATCCGGCCCCGGAATAGGCCTTTTCAAGATTTTCCCGGTTCCCGGTTCCGGATATGTGGATCAGCTGGAACTTTTCATCACCCTGCATTTTCATGGCTTCAGGCATCCTCTGGTTTATCCCTTCGGCGCCCTGGCTTCCACCAAAGACAAGGATGATCGGAAGGCCTGCGGAAAAATTTGATCCTGTTTTCGAGTTGAGCAGTTTCACCGCTTCCGCCTTGTCCAGACTGCATCCGGCGATCTGATGCCGCATGGGCATTCCCGCAACGGTCCATTTGCATCTGATGCCGGAATCGTTGACCGGTGGGAATGAAAGCGCCATGTGGTGTGCAAAACGTGAAAGGAACAAGTTCGCCTTGCCGATACGTGCATTCCCATCGTGGATGAAAAGCGGGATTCCCAGCGTCCATGCCGCGATGGATGGTGCGGCCGAATGGAAACTCCCCATTGAAAGTACGGCGTCAGGTTTGACCGCCTTCAGCTTTTTCCTGGATTCAAGAATGCACTTGAGGGAATGGAGGATGAATGATATTTTGCCTCTGAGGCCTTTTGGAGCTGGAGAAGATGGGAGAATTTTGGATTCTATTCCCTGTCCGTTTGCGATTTGAGCCTGCTGTCCGGCATTGCGTCCTGTAAGAAAAATCTTCGGATGCCCGCCATTCCTCATATGTTCCACGGCGATTGAAAGCCCAGGATAGAAATGTCCTCCCGTACCGCCGCAGACTATCACAATCCTGTCCGTCATTGAACCCCCGTCTTTGCGCCGGATATTTTTGAAAGCTGGCCTTCTGGAGGCGCAGTCTCCTGTCCGGTTCCAGAATCCATCGCTATGCTCAGGAGGAGGCCGGTGCATAGGATGCACATGATGAGGTTGCTGCCTCCATAGCTGATGAACGGTGCCGGAATCCCCTTTGTGGGAAAAGATCCGGTGATGACCCCTATGTTGATGATGGCCTGCATCGTAAGCATCGAACTTATTCCAAATCCGAGAAGCATGCCCTGCCGGTCCTTGGACATTATGCTGATGTATACAGCCGACAACATGATGATGATATATCCGAACATGACAAGCAGCAAGGCTATGAATCCCAGCTCTTCTCCGACGATCGAGAGGATGAAGTCAGTATGTGCTTCAGGCAGATAGTTCCATTTCAATCTGCTCTGGGTGAATCCAAGACCGCTCCAGAATCCGGAACCGAGGGCCATCAGCGAATTCCAGAGCTGGTAGCCGCTGTCCTTGGCAACGCTTTCCGGATCCATGAATGAAGTAATCCTCGACCACCGTTCCGGATCCATGTATTTGAGATATATTACCACGAAAGGTATGAGGGCTGGCGCAAGGAGGAGATATGCGAGGCGGATGCCTGCTATGAAAAGCATGAACCATACCGTGGTGGCGAGCAGGAATGTCGTACCGAGATCCTTGCCGAGGAGTATCAGCCCGCATACAAGGCCGCTGACAAGGCATATCGGGATTATGCCATGGGGAATGGTGTTTAAGAAACGCTGTCTTGCAGAACAGAAGCTGGCAAGGAAGAGCACGAGTGCGATTTTCGCGAATTCCGACGGCTGGATGCTGTATCCATAAATCTGGATCCATCTGTATGCGCCATTTATAGGCTTCCCGAACCTGGCTATCAGCAGGAGGACTGCGCAGGCGGCAATAATTAAAATTGAATACTTGATTATGTTCCTGTAGCCGACCATGTAAATGCCCATTGCACCGAAAACACCTGCACTCGCCCAGATCATCTGCTTGCGGAAAAGTGTCGCTCCTGAGAGCCCCGAAGACGTCGAGTAAAGCATGGCGAGTCCGAAAAGGATCATTGAAAGTACGGTTATCGATAGAATCAGGGCAGCAGTTCCCGGATGGGGCCAGTGGCTGGTCTCATCCTCATTTAAAATGACCTGACTTGCAAAGCGTATATGCGCCATGTTAATTTATTTTCGGTTTTCAATTGATGATTTCCGATTTTCAACCAGAGAAAAAATACAGATAAGGAAATTCTGAATTTCCAATACCGAGTTTCAAGTTTCGAGTATCAAGTATCAAGCTTCTTCTCAACCAATTCCAGAAGCCGCCCTGGAGGCCTTACGGGACGTCTGGAGTTGATATCGACGCATGCATGGACGGTATGCCCCTCAGCGAGGAGTTCCCCGTCTTTGCGGACTTCGCAGCAGATCCTCACCTTCACCCCTTTGATTTCATCCACCCACCCGATGATTGTCAGAAGATCGTCGTATCGTGCGGGGGTCTTGTACCTGCATACGGCTTCAATGACAGGAAGAATGACCCCTTGTTTTTCTATTTCAGAGTAGGGGAGTCCGGCATCGCGGAGCAGTTCGTTCCTGAGCCTTTCAAAATAAACAAGATAGTGCGCGTAATAGACGACCCCCATCTGGTCGGTGTCGGCATACGGCACCCTGTACTTGATTTCTGATTTAGCCATTTTTCCGCACCTGGATTATTTAATGGACGAAACGATCTGGTTGACAACCTCGTCAATCGTCATTTCACTGCTGTCTATAAATATAGCATCATCCGCCTTTTTCAACGGAGCTACCTTGCGTTTGCTGTCCATTTCATCCCTTGCCGCGATCTCCCTGGCCACTGAAGCCACCGTTGAACCTTCAATGGTCTCGCCTGTCTGTGCGAGTCTTCGCCTTGCGCGGACCTCAGGCGAGGCTGTCAGGAAGAATTTATACTTTGCGTCCGGGAAGATGATAGTTCCTATGTCACGGCCTTCCATCACGACAAGCCCGAGAGATGCGAGTTCCCGTTGCTTTTCTATAAGCCAGGCCCTGACGTTTGCCATGGCGGCAATCTTGCTGACATGTCTTGCGACATCAGGAGAACGGATTTCTGAATCCACGGCCTTCCCGTTCGTCATCAGGTTCAGTTTTCCGTTGCTGTCCTTCGTGTATGAAAGGGACAGCTTTTTCAGGATTGAGTTTACCTGGTCAGGATCTATGTCCGAATCGAGATTCAATTTGTTTTTCATTAGGAAAAGGGTGATCGCCCGGTACATGTTGCCGGTGCTTATGTAGATACCACCGAGCCTGTCGGCGACCTTCTGTGCGATTGTGCTCTTGCCTGAAGCCGCCGGCCCGTCTATAGCTATGACATTCCTCAAAGACATCTTTTGCCTATGCAGATGATTTGTTTTTGCAAGACAAATTATATATCATGGATTCGAGTATGCAAGAATAGGAATTGGAATAAGGTTCAGGAGAAGCTGTTTTTTCTGGGACAGAAAAGCCCACTGTGAAAATCCCGCGATAAATTAGCACGCTGATCTCATGGACTCCAACATTAGGAATAATCTTGGTGCCTTTGTGACTTGGTGGTGAAGAAAAGGATTTATCCAGTCCGTCAGCGGCCTCTGCGGCTGCGGAGCCTGCCACGTTTGAGGAAGCCGTCGTAGTTACGCATCACGAGGTGGGACTCCATCTGGCTGAGAGTATCGAGCATGACACCGACGATGATCAGCAGGCTTGTGCCGCCGAAGAATGAAGCAATCATGTAGGGGATTGCCATTTTCGTGTAGAGTACTGTCGGGAACAATGCCAAAGCAGTAAGGAATATTGCACCGGCAAGGGTGAGCCGTGTCATTGTATGGTCGAGGAATTCGGCTGTCGGCTTGCCGGGACGGATGCCGGGGATGTACGCGCCCTCCTTCTTGAGATTCTCGGAGATCTGGATTGGATTGAACTGGTTGGCCACCCAGAAATAGGAGAATATAAGTATCATGAAACCGTAGATGAACAGGTATGAGACCGTATCCTGGTTGAACATTGTGGACATCCAGCGTGTGGTTTCCGAAGGGATCCATGCCAGTATCATCGGAGGGAACATAAGTATGGCGCTCGCGAAGATGATGGGCATGACGCCGGAGAAGTTCACCTTGAGGGGCATGTATGTTGTTCCACCCTTCATCTTGTTGAAACCGACAATGCGCTTGGCCATCTGGATTGGAATCCTGCGCTGTCCCTGGGTGAGAAGGATGGTAGCTGCGGTGACAAGAGCGAAGACGATTAATAGGATCATGACATGCACGCCGGTGAATTTCCCGCCGGTTTCCGAGACTCCGCTTTTCGCCATGTCAAACAGATGGAAGAAGGAGGCGGGCATTCTTGAGACAATGCTGACCGTGATTATCATCGAGGCTCCGTTTCCTATGCCATAGTGCGTGATCTGCTCGCCGAGCCACATGAGGAACATCGTGCCGCATGTGAGTATGATGACTGTCATTATGACGAAAGACGGACCTGCATGGAGCACAAGATCCTGAGTGGGCTGGGGAAGTCCGAGTCTTCCAGGGTTCATCATTGCCATTGCAGCCATGGCTCCTTGGACGATACATATGATTACCGTCAGATAACGTGTATACTGTGAGATCTTCTGGCGTCCGGAATCTCCTTCACGCGCCATCTTTTCAAGCGATGGGATGACGGGTATCAGGAGCTGCATTATGATGGATGCCGAGATATAAGGCATGATTCCAAGGGTGGCTATTGCGAAATGGCCTAGGGCACCGCCGCTGAACAGATCGAAAAGCCCCATGAAAGATGCGGAATCGAGCTGCTTGTTTGTCTCAAAATAGTCCTTGAGTGCTACAGGATCCACTCCGGGGCAGGGGATGTTGGCGGCAAGGCGGCTGAGGGCGACGATTCCCAGGACAATGAGAATCTTGTTCCTCAGTTCCTTTATCTTGAAGCTGTTTGTAAACGCTGAAAACATGGAAAACCCCGAGATTAATTTTCAAAAAAGTCTGAAGGCGGCAGGCTCAGATCAGTTCGCATTTCCCGCCTGCGGCTTCTATCTTTGACTTTGCGGAAGCGGAGAACTTGTTGGCCTTGACGGTGATCGACTTTTTAATTTCGCCATTGCCGAGGATCTTGAGTCCCTGCGTGGTCTTGGCTATAAGCCCCTTCTTGTGGAGGAGGGCGTCGTCAACTACATCGCCGGCTGCGAAAGCTTTTTCAAGCTGGTCGACATTGATGAGATTAAACGCCTTGCGTGTCGGATTGTTGAATCCGCGCTTGGGCAGGCGCCTGAAGAATGGGATCTGGCCGCCTTCGAAGAATGGACGGATCGTGCAACCGGATCTTGCCTTTTGACCTTTGTGGCCTTTGCCCGATGTTCCTCCGAGTCCGGAACCATCCCCGCGTCCACGCACTTTGCGGCGTTTTTTCGACGGGCTAGTATGTAAATCATGCAGTTTCATTATTCAATCCAGTCCTATGTTTAATTGTTCCTGACAATGTTTCTTCTTGCATATATCTCATCCTTCGTGCGGAGCATCATGATCGCCTCCATGGTGGCCTTGACGACCGTTACCGGATTTGCGGAGCCGAGTGATTTTGCGAGGACGTCCTTTACGCCGCCAAGCTCAAGTACGGCGCGCATTCCGCCGCCGGCAATGAGGCCTGTCCCCTTGGAAGCAGGCTTGATCATGACTTTTCCGGCCCTGAATTTCGCTTCGACCGAATGAGTGATAGTTGAGCCGTGCATGGGAAGTGTGATAAGATTCTTCTTCGCTATGTCCCCGCCCTTCCTGATTGCGTCGGAAACTTCGTTGGCCTTGCCAAGTCCCATTCCTACATGTCCGTTCCTGTCGCCCACCACCACGAGCGCACTGAAACTGAAGTTCCTGCCGCCCTTGACAACTTTCGAGCAGCGGTTGACGCTTATTACCCGCTCATCCAAGCCTGAAGAGTTATCTGACGAAGATTCCTGATTGTTTTTTCTAGCCATAGTTTTATGTTTCCCTTAAAATTGTAGTCCGCCGCTTCTCGCGGCGTCGGCGAAGGCCTTGACCCTGCCATGATATTTGTAGCCTCCACGGTCGAATACGATCGATTTGATTCCAGCAGCAACTGCCTTGTCAGCTGCAAGCTTGCCAAGCTGTTTTGCGCCTTCGAGATTCGTCTTGGCGTTCGTCTTCCGGAATTCCTCGCAGAGCGACGATGCTGAGACGATTGTCTTTCCGGAATCATCATCAATCAGCTGCGCATAGATATGCTTTGATGAGAAATTGACCGCGAGACGCGGCTTCTGAGCGGTTCCTGAAAGAATTTTGCGGAGGCGGTTATGCCTCCGCATCCGTTGTTCTTTCTTTGTCTTGTAAGTGGACATCCTTTTAATCTCCAGAAAGTTTAGGCAACTGTCTTGCCTTCCTTGATTGTTATATGTTCATTGGCGTAGCGGACACCTTTGCCCTTGTAGGGCTCGGGCTTCTTGAAACGCCTGATTGTCGCGGCGACTTCGCCGACAACCTGCTTGTCGGAACCGGAAATATTTATCTTCGTGTTATCAACGACTGTCATCTTTATCCCCTGCGGGACTTCATATACTATCGGATGCGAATATCCAAGGTTGAGGGTCAGTTTCTGGCCGCTCAGCTGGGCCTTGTAGCCGACACCGACGATTTCCAGGTCTTTCCTGTATCCCTCGGTGACACCTACGATCATTCCTGAGATCAGGCTCCGGGTGAGGCCGTGCATGGTCCTGGCCATGCGGGAATCATCGTTTCTGCTCACGACAACGGCTCCGTTCTCGAGCTTGACGCTTGTCATAGGAGGCAGAATCCTTGACAGCTTTCCCTTTGGACCTTCAATAGTGATGTCCTTGGCGCTGGGAGTGGCCTTGACTCCCTGTGGCAAAGGCAGCGGTTTTTTACCTATACGAGACATTGAAATATCCTCACTTTTCTATATGGTTACCAGACATAGCAGAGGATTTCGCCACCGACCTTCTGTGCGGCGGCCTTCCTTCCACTTATAATTCCATTCGGGGTTGAGAGTATCACTGTGCCAAGTCCGTTGCGGATCTTCGGGATCTCAGTGCTGCTGCAGTAGATCCTGCACGACGGCCTGCTGACACGTTCTATCCCGTCGATTACGGGCTTCTTGTTGTAGTATTTAAGCTTTATCAGGAGATTCTTCGCCGGACCTTTCTTGGTTTCAACGCTGAACTCGCCGATGTATCCCTCTTCCTTGAGAACCTCCGCAATGGAGGCCTTCATCTTTGAATTGGGAACGATTATCTCCTTCAAGCCGGCCATGCCGGCGTTCTTGATCTGGACGATCATGTTGGAAATACTGTCTTGCATGCTCATGATTAGTTTATATCCTTCCGTTACCAGCTGGCCTTGGTTACGCCGGGGATCTGTCCGGTGGAGGCGAGCTCCCTGAAACAGATTCGGCAAAGTCTGAATTTACCAATGAAAGAACGTCTCCTGCCACAGCGTCCGCAGCGATGGTAGGCTCTAGTGCTGAACTTTGGTTTCCTCTGGGATTTTGCTATTTGACTTTTCTTGGCCATTATTCCTTTTACTCCCGTTATTTAGATTCTGTGGCGAAAGGCATATCAAGCAGATGAAGAAGGTCGAATGCCTCCTCGTTTGATTTTGCCGACGTGACAAATGTTATATTGAGACCAATCTGTCTTTTTACCTTGTCAAGATCAACTTCGGGGAACACGGTTATGTCCGAAAGACCGAAATTGTAGTTCCCGGATCCGTCGAAGCCCGTCTTCGGAATTCCCCTGAAGTCCCTTACACGCGGAAGTACGTAGTGGGTGAGCCTGTCAAGGAAATCATACATCCTCTGGCCCCTCAGGGTCACCATTACGCCCACAGGCGTCCCCTTGCGGAGCTTGAAGTTCGCAACGTCCTTCTTGGACTTGGTGACAAGGCACTGCTGCCCGGATATTACTGCGAAATGCTCCTTTGCCTCGTTGAAGACGTCCTTCTCCATCTTGGTCCCGATTCCGGAAGTCAGAACTATCTTGCGGAGCCTTGGCACCTGTAGATCGTTCTTGTATCCCCGTTTTTGCTTCAGGGCCGGAACGACTACTTTCTTATATATTTCATACATATTTGGCATTATATTTTTCCCTTATGCCTTCTTTTCTTCTTTTTTGGTTTTAGTTTCCTTTTCGCCCTTCACCTTCAGCTTCACATTGGAAATATGAACTGAAACAGCTCTTTCAATAAGCCCGCCCTTCGGATTGTCAGGCGTCTTCTTCACGGTCTTGCGGCCTATCTCCTGCTGCTTTTCAGGTGACAGCCCGATCATCTCGAGGACGACCCTTTCATTTTTCCTGATCACAGCTATGATCTTTCCCTGTTCACCTTTCCATTTTCCGGAAATGACTGAAACCGTATCGCCTTTTTTCACTGAATATTTTATCATAATACCTCCGGAGCAAGGGAGATTATCTTCATATACTTGTCACGCAGCTCCCTGGCGACGGGACCGAAGATTCGTGTTCCGCGCGGATTATTGTCTACGTCTATTATTACCGCCGCATTCCTGTCGAACCTGAGGTATGAACCATCCTCCCTGCGTATCTTGGCGCAAGTCCTCACTATTACGGCCCTTACGACCTCGGCTTTCTTGACGGTTCCGTCCGTTATAGCCTCCTTGACGGTGGCTGTGACTATGTCGCCGAGGTGCGCATAGCGCTTCCTCTGGCCTAGGACGGTTATAACCATCAGGCTCTTGGCGCCGGAATTATCAGCCACGTCCAATTTTGTCTGCATTTGAATCATTTGGCGGTACTCTCCAAAAATTATTATTCAGCTTTCTCGATTATTTCCAACAGGCGCCATCTCTTGGTCTTGCTGAGGGGCCTTGTCTCTTCAATCCTTACGGTGTCGCCCGGCTTCGCCTCGTTCTTCTCGTCGTGGGCCACATAGCGATTCCTGGATTTGACAACCTTCTTGTAGAGAGGATGCGGGGCGCGCCTTTCAACTACGACAATTATGGTCTTGGTCATGGAGTTGCTTACGACTTTCCCAACCCTCTGTTTCCTCTGTCCGCGTTTTTCAGTTTCCTGAGTCATTTTTTCTTCTCAATTTAAATGGATGTTTATTTCTTGCCGGCCTTGTCCAGCTCCCGGCTTCTCAATTCGGTCTTTATCCGCGCGATATCGCGTCTTATCTGCGATACCCTGGCGCTGTTCTGCAGCTGGCCGGTCTTGGCCTGCACACGGAGATTAAGTCTTTCGCGGAAGATTTCCTCCAGCGAGTGCTCAAGCTCCTCTTTCGACATCTGCTTTACTTCTTTAGCTTTCATATTTTCTGTCATCCGCCTTCCAGGATTTCAATTAGTGAATTGTGCGCGTAAGGAACTTGCAGCGCACTGTAAGCTTTGTGGAGGCGAGGAAGAGCGCTTCTTTCGCAAGCGATTCTCCGCATCCGCTTATTTCAAAAAGAACTCTTCCAGGCTTGACTCTTGCGACCCAGCCTTCGGGATTTCCTTTTCCTTTTCCCATTCGTGTCTCAAGCGGTTTCTTTGTAATAGGCTTGTCGGGAAACATCCTTATCCATACTTTACCGCGACGGTTCAGATGGCGGTTGATCGCAACACGTGCCGCCTCAATCTGGTTGCTCGACAGATGTGCGCGGTCAAGCGCCTGGAGCCCGTATTCTCCGAAATCAAGCTTGTTGCACTTCCTCGCAAGCCCGGCGTTACTCCCGCACTGGACTTTTCTGTGCTTTACTCTTTTTGGCATCAACGACATTGTTTGTCTCCTCTACTGCCTCTTTATGGCAAATCCAGACTTTCACTCCTATTTTGCCGGACGTTGTATGCGCCTCGGCAAATCCGTAATCGATATTGGCACGAAGCGTATGCAGAGGGACCTTGCCCTCCTTGTACTGTTCGGTACGCGCGAGCTCAGCTCCGCCAAGACGTCCCGCGCATTGCACCTTCACACCAAGGGCTCCAAGATCAAGGCCGGTCTGTATCGCCTTTTTCATCGCCCTCTTGAACCCTATCCTGCGCTCAAGCTGTGCGCCTATGCTTTCGGCGACCAGCTGCGCATTGAGTTCGGCCTGCTGGATCTCCTTGACATCGATGATTATATCCTTTGAAACTACGAACTTGGATACTGCGGATTTGAGATTTTCCAAGTCGGCTCCCTTGGGGCCGATGAGAAGTCCGGGACGCGCGGTATAGATGATTATGCGTATCCGGTTGGCAGACCTCTCTATCATTATCTTTGCTATGGCCGCGCTGTAGTACTTCTGCTTGATGAAATCCCTGATCTTGAGATCCTCATGCAGCCAGTTCCAGAAATTGGCCTTCTTGGTAAACCAGCGGGAATCCCAGTTTTTGTTTACTGTGACCCTGAATCCTATAGGATTTACTTTTTGACCCACCTTGTACTCCTTTTCCTTAACCTTGCTTCTTTTCGTCGGTAAGAACTATTGTGAAATGACTTGTGCGTTTGCGTATCCTCCCTGCCATGCCCCTTGCCTTTGCGCGGAATCTCCTGAACATGGGGCCAGGGCCGATGATTGCAGTCTTGACGTAGAGGTTCTCCCTCTTTACATCAAGGTTGTTTTCTGCGTTTGCGATGGCGGAACGGAGGGTCTTTGCAAGTATTGCTGCAGATTTCTTAGGTATGAGTTCGAGCATTGTCAGGGCCTGTACGGCTGGTTTACCCCTGAGGAGATGTATGACATCGCTCCCCTTGGAGGGTGACACTCTCGCATATTTTGTTACTGCATGTATTTCCATTTTACGATCTTATCTTTCCTGTTTTATTTGACATATATACGAAAATAATATTACTTCTCACCTGTCATCGCCGGCATCCCTGTCGCGAGAGAATTGAAATCTCCTTCAATTGCCACGGCTGCGCTTATGAACGGCTTCACTGAAATCACCTTCAGCTTCACGGACTTTCCGTCCTTCATCGCAACTTTCCATACAAGGCCGATGTTCACTCCGTTCGCCGAGCCCGCATCAAGAAGTACGACCTGGAGCTTGTCGTTCACCGAAAGTATCCTGCATTTGTCCGCCTTCTCCTTCTGTTCCGGAGGGGAGACCATCGCATTCAGCCTGTCAGCGTCATTCCTGAGATCATCGAGCTTGCGCTTCATCCTGGCCTTGTCGGCTTCTGTCAGCTCCTTCTTGTCCATTGCCGTCTCTATGAACTGTGAAAGTTCAAGGATCCCTGCAATCAGCCCTTTCGCCTCCTGCCGCACTGGCAGGAACGACTCAAGGCACTTGAGCTCCTCATCGCTTGCAACCTTCCTTTCAGAATTTGCCACGCTCGATGCGACACTCAGCTGGAGCCGCCGATATGAATTGAATATCTCTTCGCATTTAGAAAGAACATCGGCTAGTTCCTTGCGCAGCATCTCGTTCTCTTTGCGCGCCGCTTCAAGTTCCGCCGCAGGACCGGCCTCATCGGCCGCAACCTCTTTTTTAACTTCCATTTTTACCGCGCCGCCAGTTTTTCCAGACTCGTTTTTTTGGTCTCCTGCATGGAGCGGATAAAACAGGGCATAAAAGATAACCAGTGAAATGCAAATTGTCCAACTCGATTCAGTAAAAAATACAAAATATTTTATTTTGCTCTCTGTTTTCATGAAGCCGCCGGTATTGTTAAAGGCAATGTAACAATCTGATGACAAGACAGAAACGCAGAATATACAATGACAATTTCAAAAAACAAATGCCTGCAGTTTAATTTTGACTTTTTATGTATCTCCCCGCAAGTTTCTTGAGCGCGGCCACCTGTTTTACGGATAAATTTCCCTTCGCGGCGAACTGTTTATCAAGCGATTCGTAGAATGATTTATCGTTGAACGTCCTGAACCCTTTCTTTACGGGCTGTTCCCAAGCTGTTACCGTCGAGAGCGATGTCAGCAGGTCCCGGATTTCGTCCGCGTTGGCGGCCGGCGCGGCATCAGTTCCTCCGCCTGCCGGAGCCGATGGCGCATCAAGCGAGAGCTTCAGCGAGAGGTCTGCAAAGGAGGGGAGCTGCTCCTTGTATTTCGTCGTCAGCTTCTTCACGGCGTTGATCTGTTTCGGGGAGAGGTTCCTTCCGCCGTCGAGCTGTGATTTTATCGATAAGATGAATTTTTTGTCGTCAAATTTCCGTCCGCCTCTTCCAGCGCCGGGCTCTGCGGTCTTGACTGCGGAGAGAAGATCAATCGCCTCCTTGTATTTCCCCATGTCCTCTGGAGGAATAGGTTGTCCGTCAGCGCCAAGAGGAGCCTCGGGCTTCTCCTGGATGGTCACGCCAAGTCCGGCTATTATGTCCTCGAATCCGGGGATCTGCTCCTTGTATTTGTCCGAAAGTCTTATAAGCGCCGACCACTGCTTCTCGGAAATACCGCCGTTCTTCTCGAACTGCGCCTTAACGGAGTCGACGAACTTCTTGTCGTCATATGTCCTGCGCCCTCTCTTCTCCGGTTCCTTCCACGCCTGTACACTGTCGAATATGTGCAATATCTTGTCGGCCTTCTCCTTCTCCGGAGCTCCGATCGTCTTCGCCTCTCCGACCCATGCCGAAAAACTCTTGTAGAACTCCTCGAGCATCTTCTGCCACTGGACTTCGCCTTCCTCGATCTTGTCTAGCTTCAGCTCCATTTCGGCGGTGAATCCTATCTGGAAAAGATCGCCCAGGTTCGCAACAAGGAAGTCATTGACCTTGAACCCGAGTTCGGTCGGGATCAGCTTGCCCTTAAGCTTGTCCACATATTTCCTCTGCTGGATGGTGTTGACGATAGTCGCATACGTGGAAGGCCTTCCGATTCCGTTGGCTTCAAGGGTCTTGATAAGCATCGATTCAGAGAATCTCGGAGGCGGTTCAGTGAATTTCTGTTCCGACTTCGCGTCAAGCAGGTGGATCTTCTGGTCCTTCGCCAGTTCTGAAAGAGATGCGGTGGTCATGAATTCCTCTTCCTCGGTGGAGTCCGTCTTGTCATCCTTGTCCTTGTCGAGGAAATCATATATCTTCAGGAATCCGGAGAAGACTGTTTCCGTGGCAGTGGTCCTGAATGTGAAATTCCTGTTGTCTGAGCCTGTGACACCGGTATCTACAGTTGTGAGCTTCTGTTCCGCAGGCCTCATCTGGCTGGCGACAAATCGCTTCCATATTAAGGTATAGAGCTTCAGCTGGTCGGGATTCAGGAAAGGTTCCATGTCATTTGGAGTGCGGTTGACGTCGGTCGGCCTGATCGCCTCATGAGCCTCCTGGGCCCTTCCTGCATTCTTGTAGAAGTTAGGTGCGTCCGGAAGGTATTCGGCTCCGATATTTGATGCGATGTATGAACGGCATGCCTCCTGCGCTTCTTTCGCGATCGTGAATGAATCCGTTCTCATATAGGTTATAAGACCTGCAGGTCCGGATGTCCCGAGATCGACACCTTCGTAGAGCCCCTGTGCGATACGCATCGTATGGCTGGCCGAGAATCTCAATGCCGGTCCGGCGGCCTGCTGCAGCGTGCTTGTTATGAACGGGGGCGGGGCGTATCTTTTCTTCGGCTTGATTTCGTTGTTGAGTATCTTGAAGTCTCTTCCTGACCTGATCGAGTCAAGGGCCTTGCTGGACTCGTCACCGGTGGCGACCACCGCCTTCTTGCCGTCAATCTGGTAAAGCCTCGCCTGATATTTCTTTCCGCTGCCGGAAGGATCGACTTCGAGATTGACCATCAAGTTCCAGTATTCCTGTGGTATGAATGCCAGTACCTCGCGTTCCTTCTCGCAGACTATCCTGAGCGCCACGGACTGCACCCTTCCTGCACTTATCCCGCGTTCAATCTTCGACCATAGGATTTCGCTGACCTTGTATCCGACAAGCCTGTCAAGGATCCTTCTCGCCTGCTGTGAATCGACAAGGTTCATGTTGATTTCGGCGGGATGCTGGAACGCGTTGTTGACCGCGCTCTTTGTTATTTCATGGAAGACGACCCGTTTGAAAGGGGCCTTCGTGGATTTCTTGAGGGATTCAAGGATGTGCCAGGCGATGGCTTCTCCTTCTCGGTCCGGATCGGACGCAAGATAGATGCTGGTTGCATCACGGGACGCCTCCTTCAGCTGCTGGACGACCTTCTTCTTGGTCTCCTGGTATATCGGGATGAATCCGTTCTTAATATCTACTCCGAGTGTCCTTTCAGGAAGATCCCTGATATGGCCCATGGAGGCTGTGACAAAATATTCAGCGCCGAGGATACGGCTGATCGTGCGAGCCTTCGCCGGCGATTCGACTATTACAACTTTCTTTTCAATAGGCATGGTATCTTCTTCTTCCTGATAGAGTTTATGCTGCCACAGTCATAAAAATTTTTCTTTCAGGAAAAATTTTTATTCAATGAAAATCTTTTTCCTGGCAGCTGCGAAATAAGCTTTTTCATTTCCATTTTCATCAAAAGGGAGAGAAGTTTTCCGGTGCTGATTCCAGTATCCCCCGCAAGAGAATCAGCGCTTGCATCTCCGTTTTTCAGAAGGGCGATTATCTTGCCTTCATCTTCGTCAAGTTTCAAGGCGACATTGTCTTTTTCATCTGTAACATCCTTGTCATCAATGATTTTAAGATTTGAGGAAGGCGCGAACTCCGGAAGGAACTCAAATTCCTCGATGATGTCCTCGAAGTTTTCAGTGAGCAACCCTCAGGCCCGTATCAGTGCATTGCAGCCACGGGCCTGAGGGTTGTCGGCCTGGCCGGGGACCGCAAAGACAAGGCGGTTCTGTTCAAGTGCGAACTTCGCAGTTATCAAAGCTCCGCTAGTGGTTCCGGCTTCTATTACAAGGACTCCTTTTGAGAGCCCTGAGATGATCCTGTTGCGCATCGGGAACGAACGCCTGTTCGGAGAGAACTCCATGGGGAACTCGCTGATCACGGCACCGTCCTTCTCGATGATGCTCTTTGCAAGCGGAATGTGTTCCTGAGGAAATATCCTGGCAAGTCCGCCGCCTAGGACCGCTATCGTCCTGCCTCCGGAATCGACGGCGGTCTTGTGAGCCACTGCGTCAGTTCCATATGCTAGCCCGGACACGACCGTCCATCCGGCATAGACGGCAGAACGCGAAAGATGCTCCGCCATCGACTTGCCGTAATTTGTGATTCTTCTTGAACCGACGATCCCGAGCATGGGTTCGTTCCAGGACGGAAGTCTCCCGCGGACATATAAGCATAACGGAGCGTCGTGCACTTCTTTGAGAGGGGCAGGATAATCCTCATCGGCAAGTGTGATGATCTCGACGCCTGCTTTTTCCGTGAGCTTCATTTCTGCTTCATAGTTGCTGTCACTCTTCCACGACGAGATCGCCTCTGCAAGAGTTTCGCCAATGCCATCTACGGTTTTCAGTTCCTTCTTTGAGGCATCAAGGATCTGTGCAACTGACCCGAAATGTTCGGAGAGCGACCTGACCCTTGCCGGTCCAATGCCGCTTATTATATTGAGGATTATATATGCTTCCCTGTCTGTCATCTTGCCCCCATTTCATATTTTCTTTTTGCGGAAAAATATGCCGCGAAAAGAAAATTACTTTAGTGTGGTATGCTGAAGTTTCAAAAACAGATAGGAAATATCTTGGAAATTATTTCAAGTTCCATTGGAGCGCTGGCGTCTCGCCGGCAATCCCATAAGTTTTATGGAACTGTCTATCAACGAAGCTTCGACGGAAGCAGGATACCGTTTTCTTTAAGCATGATGTTTGAAATCCACGCTTATCGTATTATTTTTCAATATGTTATGCCGATTTCTTGTTTCAATATTTAGATGGTGAGGGCGAGAAGCAATTTATGGATAAATGGAAAATTTATACTTTGCTTGCGGTTTTAATTATTTTAATCGCATCATTCTTTGGTTATAAAAATATCACTGCTGACAAATCATTGCTTGGTTCACTTAATCCCGATAAATATGCTGACAATCCTGAACTTAAATCTTTGGCTGTTAAGGTGAAAAATGGTGATGGATATAGCAGGGAACTGGAAATTGCTGTTGAACGGCTAGGGGAGATGGATGATGTCAGGGCATTCGAGGTTCTTAAGGCGGCCTGTGGATATCATACCAACATCTATTGGAAGATAGTTGAAGGTTTTGTGAACTTCGGTAAGAGGGATATTCAATTGCCAATATCAGCACTCAGGCATCAGAATGAGAGAATCCGTAAAGTTGCAGTTGTTGCACTTTGGCGCTTGGAAGATCTCAGATCAGCAGATGTTTTGATTGAAGCTTTGAAAAATAGCGAGGGCGACGGTGTAGATTGCGATGCTGCAGATGCACTTGGGACCTTGAAGTTAAAATCAACTGTAGAACCTTTGATTGCCGCATTGGATAGCAATGAGCCTGCCGTTGCAGGAAGTGCTGCGAAAGCTTTGGGAAAGATTGGTGATAAAAGAGCTGTTGCGCCAATATTGAAAACACTAAAATATAAGAAGGGGGATTATCCCGAGTCTGCCAGAAGTGGGGCTGCCCAGGCGTTGGGGGAATTAGGGGATAAGTCTGCTGTTGGACCTCTTGTTGAAGCTCTTAAAGATTCAGATGGGTGGGTGCGTTGTCAGGCAGCTAAGGCTCTGGGGAAACTCGGTGACAAACAAGCCGTGCCATCCCTGGTTGAGGCTTTGAATGGCAGTAACTTATTACGCGAAGAGGCACTTGAAGCACTTGGTGAACTTAAAGATGCGAGTGCCATATCCCCCTTGAGGAAGCTCCTGAAAAGTCAAATGGAGACAACGGATTTATCTTGTTGCTCCATTGGCAAGACAATAGCAGCTCTGGGGAAAATTGGTGATAAGAAATTTACGGATGATGTGATTCTTGCTGCAGGCAAAGAGGGGTGCGTGGCTGAAGATGCTGCCAAAGCCATCGTCAATTGGATGACATTCGAGGAATTGCTGGGGAAACTTAAAAGCAATGATCCGAAAATTAGATTAGGAACTGTTAATATCTTGCAGGTGTTGAAGAAGCAACAGGCTTTCAAACCGTTAGAAGAATTACTGAATGACAATGACATTGATGTCCGCAGGGAATCAATTGTTGCGCTTGGAGTTTTACATGACAAGGAAGCCGTTGCCCTATTGCTTAAATTTCTTAATGATCCGGATGAGCGGATAAGAAACAATGCCATATGTGCCTTAGGGGAAATTGGAGATACCCGGGCTGAAGACCCGCTGCTCGAGCTGATAAATGATAAAGCTGTTAGAGGAAACGTTGTCTGGGTATTAGGGCAGCTGAAAAGCAGGAAATCGGTTCCTGTTTTGCTGGAGTTAATTAAAAATGACAAGGAAATCCAGTATTCTGCAGCAGCGGCTTTGGGAAATATCGGTGATCAGCGGGCTGTTGAGCCACTGATATCGATTTTTAATCAAAACTCCAAAACTCAAGATAATTCCTTTGGTAATGAGACTATTGCTGAGGCGATCGGAAAAATCAACAGCAGGGAATCAGTTGAATTCCTAATTGGATTGCTTAAGAACGAGAGAGAGAACTGCTATGCTATCGCCGCATTGGCTTTAGGCCGATGGGGAGATAAACGGGCTGTTGAGCCTCTGATTAGAATTCTAAAAAATGATTGTGTGGTATTAAATGCAGAAGAAGTGGAAATTGTCAGGCTGCTAGTTGAGCTTGGTGATAAAAGGGCAATTGCTCCTATTAAGACAATTATTAATAATGGTGGCAATTATCCTTTGCCATGCCTTGATGGTAAAGACCATGAATATATTAATGTAGAACTGAAAAAGCTTGAAAATAAAGTCAAAGCGAACGCAAACTAAGGTCTTTGGCGCCGCCTGCACATGATGTTTAATAATTGCAGATAATGATGCGAGAAATTAGTCTGTCTTTTTCTCGAGTTCCTTCTTGATCTTGTCGATGTCGACCTTCTTGACGTAGTTGATGATGTTGATCCACATGGAATGGAAGCCGTAGCCGCCGTCGGTCATTTCCTTGATGGCGTCTTCCTTCGTCCAGCCCTGTTCGATTATCCGGAAAATTGCGCACATTACGCCCGTTCTGTCGGCGCCGTGCTGGCAGTGCACGAGAAACGGGCCGTTCTCCTTCTTGCGGACTATCTTGATGAACTTGACGACGTCCTCGTCCTCGATGTGCCAGGTGTTGACATCCAGTTCCTCGTTGAGAAGACCGGTACCGCTGAGCTTGTCCTTGTCGGAATGGAAGTTCCTGAGGTTGATGACGGTCTTGATTCCCATCTTCTCGACGTTCTTCATCCCCTCCGCGGTAGGCTGCTCGCTGCGGTAGAGGTTGTCAGTCACCTTGTGGAAATTCGGTACTCCGTCAAGTTTCATAGGCACCGCCCATTTCTCCGGCCTGTCGGCACTGAATAAGATAAAAGATATTAAAAAAATAAAGGATAATATGATAGCTTTTCTCATAGCATGCATTTCTTTAGTTTGTATACAACGGCGTAAAAGTTGCTTTTTTTAATTTATGACGCGGAGCGTCTTTGGGCTGCGGCACCCCCGTGCCGCTTTGAATTCAAAGCGAAGCAGGGGCTTCGCACTCCGAAAGATGCTGCGCATCAAATATAACTCAGATGCGAATTTGCTAAAAGGGCAAATCTCGCAGCGGCAAATTTATATTCCCGACTTCTTCATCGCGGCTATGACCACTTCGCGGTTCTTTGCGCTTATCGGGCACATGGGGAGCCTGAACTCCTCCTTGATCATGCCCTTGATAGCCATGGCAGTCTTTATCGGAATCGGGTTCGCCTCGACGAACATGTCCCTGAAAAGCGGGAAATATCTCATGTGGAGCTTCATAGCCCTGATAGTATCGCCTGAGGCGAAAGCATCCACCATTTCCTTCAGCTCTCCCGGAATGAGATTGGAAACAACGCTGATGATCCCCTTGGCGCCTACAGCCATCATGGGAATGGTCAGAGAATCATCTCCGCTCAACACGGTTATATTGCATGCGTCAAGAATGGCGCTGACTCTTTCAACGCTTCCGCCGGCCTCCTTGACAGCGACGATGTTCTTGTTCTTTGAGAGGCGAACGATAGTTTCAACCGGAATAGCGACTCCGCATCTTCCGGGAACATTGTAGAGCACCACTGGAAGACCGCACTTATCCGCGATCGTGCTGAAATGCCTGTAAAGGCCTTCGGGGGTCGGCTTGTTATAATATGGTGTCACCTGCAATGTGGCGTCGGCTCCGGCCTTCTTTGCCTCCCTGGTAAGGTAGAGCGCCTCATCAGTGGAATTGGCTCCGGTGCCGGCAATGATCCTGCATCTGCCGTCTGCGGCATCGATGACCTTTTCTATCACCTTTATGTGCTCCTCGTAGGAGAGGGTGGGGGATTCGCCGGTTGTTCCGACTGGAACTATTCCGTCAACTCCAGCCTTTATCTGTATCTCGACAAGCCGTGAGAGCTTCTTGAAATCAACCTTCCCACCCGAAAACGGGGTGACTATAGCTGTATATACGCCTTTGAGTTCCATATGTATCAACCTTTCATTATATAAGCATCGAAAATATTTCAGACTGGATAACGGGATTTACAGGATTAAATCAGTAAATTTATAATATCCAGTCAATCCTGTTATCCTGTCTATAAAATAATTGTCCCTGAGAAAACCTCGACGGCGGGTCCTGTCAGGAATGCGCGCCGAGGGGTACATAACATATTGTCAGACTTGCAGAAATCAACCTTCAGAAGGTCGCCATCCACAGTAAGGAATTCGAAGGGAGGTTTCATGTCCAGGCATGAAAACAAGGTTACTGCCGATGCCGTGATGCCGGTACCGCATGCCGAAGTCTCCCCTTCGACACCGCGCTCATATGTCCGTATTCGGACCGGGCCTTTCCCGGGGATGGATATGAAATTGACATTCGTTCCGGCGGGAGCGAACTTCCTATGGAACCGGAATTTCCTGCCATCCTTCAGGACATCCGCCTTTTCAATGTCCTTGACAGGAATGACAAGGTGTGGCACGCCGGTATTTCCGAAATACATTTTTCTGCCTTCGAGAATGATTTCCTTGAAAAGTGTTTTTACCGGGATTGAAACACGGGCTGTCTCCTTGCCTGTGATCACTGCTTCCAGAATTCCGGAGTCAGTTTTGATCCTGACATTTTTACCGGCCTTCAGCCTATTGTGGCAGAAGAGTCCGGCGCATCTGAGTCCGTTCCCGCACATGCCGGCAATGGAGCCGTCGCTGTTGAAGAACTCCATCCTGAAGGCCCCCCCCCTTTTTTTTTGATTTGAAAGAAGAATCAACCCATCTGCGCCAACGCCACGATTTCGCGAGCAGAGCCGCATGATGGTTTCAGGCTTGCGCGGAAATTTCCGTGAAGGATCGAACACGACGATGAAGTCGTTCCCCGCACCATGCATCTTTGTAAATTCAATTTTCATAATAACTGCCCACAGATGACACAGATATGAATTCAGATATCCATATTATATTTCAGCATTTAACCAATCGCCAAATCTCCCAATCACCAAATCGTAAAATCATCTCAATATCCCCTGCTGACCCCAGTAGAATATACCTGCAGTACAGCCGTTTAATAGGGTGACGAATGTTGCGGCGAGCAATGCCCGCGGGCCGAATTTTGTCATTACCGGAAGCTGGTTTGGCGCAAGAGCTCCGGTACCGCCGATGAATATCGCCATTGATGCGACGTGCGTGAATCCGCAGAGCGCATAACTTGCAATGAGGATTGTACGGGGATCTCCGCCGCCTGCTGCGAACTTCGCAAGATCCTGGTAGGCGGGAATCTCCGTCAGGATGAGCCTGGTACCGAGCATGTGTGAAACTGTCTGTACGTCTTCTGCGCGGATCCCCATTAGAAAGGTGAACGGATAAAATATGCCGGAGAGGACATCTATGAGAGTGATAGGTGTTGCTACACCTGCCTTGGTCTGGAGGAAGACAAGAAGGCCTTCAAATATTCCGAGTAGCCCGACGAACGCGATAAGGGTGACACCGACTCCGACTGCGAGTTTCGCACCGTTCATTGCGCCGTTGATGATGGCCTCGATCCAGTTGGTGTCCGGCTCAGCATGCATCTTGCAGGCGCGTATGTCCATTGTTTCAGGGGTGTCCGTTTCAGGCACCATGAGTTTCGTTATGATGAATGTTGCGGGCACTGAAAGGAGCGAGGCGCTCATGAGATGTCCGGCTATCAAGGGGAAATCCTTGTTGAGGTATGAGACATAGACTGCGAGAACCGTTGAGGCCACTGACGCCATGCCTGCGACGATGATGGTGAAGAGTTCTGAGCGTGTCATCTTTGCAAGATAGGGCCTTACTGCGAGGGAGGCCTCGATTCCCACGAATATGTTTGCCGATGTTGAAAGGGATTCGGCGCCGCTCGTATGCATCGTCCTTGAGAAAAGGATTGCAAAGAACCTGATGATCTTCTGCATGACGCCCATGTAATAGAGGAGGGCGAACAGGCTGGAGAAGATGATGATAAGGGGGAGCGCCTGGAAGGCAAGGATGAAACCCGTGGTTTCATTGTAGGATCCGAGTTTTCCGAAGACGAAAGTTATTCCCTGGCGTGAATGCTCGATGAACCTGTTGAACATGTCGCTGAAAAGGACGAAGAGCTCGCGTGTGCCGGGGATGGATGAGCTTATTAATTTCTCCGGCGAACAGAAGACGAGGAACGCAAAAAGGAACTGGAGGATGATTCCGCCTGCAATAGGGCGCCAGGTAATTTTCCTGCGGGAATCGCTCAAGGCCCAGGCAAACCCTGCGATACAGAGGAAACCCGCAAGGCTTATAAAATTATAATACACGCCCACGCCTCAAATTCCGTAAGCTGCGGATTCCGCAGCAGAAGTCCTATCCCTATTTAGCCGCTTCGAACATGTTCTGATATTGTTCCGCGATCTGGTCGACGTTTTCCGGAGTGATCAGGATATATCTCTTGTCAAAGGCGGCCTTGATGTCGGCGGGGGCCTTTTCATCCGTGAATTTCGCGGTGGGGTTCACTGCGACCACGACAGATACGATTCCGGACTTGATTGCATCCTTAAGGTTATGATAGGCGCCGTTGATCAATGCCATTTTCGGGCGCTTGTCCTCGGGTACGACACCATCCTGCCATATGCTCCAGATGGTCATTTCCGCAATGTCGTTTGGCAGTCCGATGAAGGAAACGACGAGATTGCAGTCGGCATATTTGGTCATAAGGGTGTTGAAACTGGCGGCTGTCATCATTTCCTGGAGCGGGATCATGTCCATCTCCTCGGGCTTTGGCTGAGGACGATCGGCCGGCCACTGGATTTCCGGAGTTTCCGTTACAGTTATTGTCGCCTTGCCTGCGAGCCCCTGCTTGAAGGCTTCGAGCAGGAGAGGGGTGCGTGTGTCGTTGGTCCTGGGCCTGTCCACGATGAGGAGGATTTTGGTGCCTGGAAGCTTATTGGCGATATGGTTGCCAAGCATGTAGTAGCTTGCCTTCGTATAGGTGAACTCATTCTGGATTATCTGCTGTGTCCCCTGATCTCCGAGAACACCCGTCCTCATGAGGATGACTACGGCGCAGACCATGACGAGGATCATCAGGCCTACTGCAGCCGGTTTTGCAATGGCGATGACATCCTGTTTTTTTGCACATATTATCATCCCAACCAGCGAACATCCCATCACGATTACGGCTATTATGCCGGTAACGCCCAAATTTGCTATCATCTGACCCATATTAAACCTCCGGATATCTTTATAACTATTTTGAATTGAATATTCTTATATTATATCTTGCCGAATAGAGTATGACAAACTCGTAAAAAAAGAAAAATCAAGAAAATAATTGGTGTAAACGAGGCTATTCGATGGAAAATACCAGGAATAAGAGCATAGTTCCCGAAATCTGCAGGCTTTCCGGGGAGATTTTGTCGATGGTGTCGCCGGCAGTATGCCAGTACCTGTTGTTTTCGCCATATTCGAAGTCTATCAGGTCGACTGCAGGTATTCCGATCTCGAGGAATGGGACGTGATCATCGGTTATCGCGGAATTGCCTTTCGAAAAGTGCTTTTCCCAGCCGAATGCTTTCGCGAGTTCAATGACCTTGGACGATAATTCCGGATCCGAGTTTGACGGGATGGATATGTTCAGGTTCCTGTCGCCTATCATGTCAACTATGATCACCCCCTTGCATTTTAATGCAGGAGGCGAGTTCTTTAACAGCAACGCGGCCCTCCGGCTGCCATAAAGACCATCCTTTTCGGTATAGTTAATGAAGGCCTCCTCACCGTCGAAAAAAAACAGCTTCAGGGTCAATGGAGGTTTTGCTCCAGCTTTTTTCAGTGAATCCAGGAAGGCAAGAAGCAGACCGACGCCAGATGCGCCATCGTTTGCTCCGGCAAAACCGGGCACAGTCTCTATCTTCTTGGTGTCATAATGGGCTCCGATTATCAGGAATTCCTTCTTTTCTCCTGGGATGGTGACTGAAATGTTCCTGAAGATGGTTTCATTGCCGACCGGGGTCGCCTGCTTCCATTCATCCGTCTCAGGTGTGAATCCACATCGGGAAATTTCATTCTTAATATGTTCAACGGCTTTTGCAGCCCCTTCAGTTCCGCTGACTTTCGGACCGAGAGCATAGAAAGCTGAGGTTCTCGAGAAAGCATCATCTCCCTTTATTTCCAGGACAGACATTGCCGAAGCAGGAACGGGATGTTTCTTTTCAGAACATGAACATATGAAAACGAAGGAAGATGACAAGAACATGAAAAGGTACGGGAGCAGGTTGGATTCAGGAATTCTCATTTGCCCTTGTCCAGATGTATTCCCTGCCGCAGGAATGTCGGGATATCCAGATCCTGCGACGCAACAATATTCCTGGAGGTGTTGGCGAATATTCCCTTGGAAACAGGGAGCAGCGGAAGTTCCGGCTGGGCTGAAGGATCCTGTTCCGGGAAATCGGTATTCTCTCCTTTTTCTTCCGGAAGCTCCGGCATGAACTCGTATTTCACTGAAACGAGGGTTATCTGGACAAATCCGGTATAGAGAGGATCCGTGTTTGCGCCGACGATCAGTTTCGTATCGGTTCCGGCATATCTCTGCACGGCTTCAAGGGTGTGCCTCATTTCCCCGATATTCAACTCGGGGCCGCCGGTGAGCGTGATAATTGCGGCGTCGGCTTCACGTAGCTTGTCAGGTCCGCCCAGGAGAGGCGACGCCATCAGCCTTTCGAGCGCGGCATGGCAGAAGTTCTCGCCTTCGCTTCTTTGTGCGGTCCCAAGTCCGATGCAGCATATCGACTTGCGTTTCTGGAGAACGTTCTTAAAGTCGGAAAGATCGGCGGAGAGCAGGTTCCTGCACCTGATTATTTCAGTGATTCCCATGATGGCCCGTGCGATTTCCATGTCTGATCTCCGGAATGCCTCATCTGCAGAAGTGTGCGCCGGCATCGACGAGTAGAGTATGTCGTTTGGAATCGCGATCACTATGTCGGCGTCCGGAAGCAGCATTTTAATTCCGCCTTCCGCCATCTCCCGTTTGCTGTGTCCTTCAAATGAGAAGGGCATAGTGACGATGAATATCGAGGGTATCCCCATTTTCCTGCTGGTTCTGGCGATGCTCGAACAGCCGGCGGTGGCCGTCCCCCCGCCAAGTCCGCCAGATACTATGAGAAGAGAGGAATCCTTTATGAAATCATTGATGATGTTTTTGGACGGATGTGCAAAGGCGCGTTCACCCTTCAATACATTCCCGCCGCAGCCCGCCCCCTGTGTCCATTCGAATCCGATCGGGAAGGTGTTTGGCAGGGCGCAGAAACCAAGCGATGACTTGTCAGTGTCGGCTGCTCCGATCGAAAGCCAGGACGAGGCGCTTATCAGGGAAAGCTCCTTGACAATCTTGGTACCTGCATTGCCAAGCCCGAGCACTGTGGCCTTTGCAGTTATGTCTGATGTTCCTTCTGCCATGATTCTCCGGAATTTACTTCGTTATTCGATATTCAAATTGGTCTTCAAAATTTAATCGCGTTCTTGATCCATCTCATGGTTTCCCGTGAAGCTGAAATGAGCTTCCTGTCAATATGCTTTATCATCTGTCCTGAAGGCCCGGCCGATCCCGAATACCTTATCTGCCTGTCCCTCTCCCCATGCTTGAGGAGGCCGAACACCATTCCGTACCGTGGCGACTTGAGATTTGTCACCGCGCCGCTGAGTTCGATCGGATTTCCCACGCGGACAGGCGTCTCGAAGACCGCCGAGGCGATATCCCTGACCTAGTCGACCAGGATGCCGCCGCCTGTCAGGACGATCCCCCTGTCGATGAACGGCAGCATCCTGGTCGACTGCAGCTGCGACAGGATCAGGTTGAAAATCTCCCTTACGCGCAGGTCGATTATCTTTTCAATGGTGACAGCCGGTATTTTCCTCGTGCCGATATTGCCTTCGATCTCGATGAAGGCCGTGCCATGTTCCTTCTTTGAATGGAAAGTATTGTTGACGAGCATTTTCCTGAAGAGGGAGATGTTGTTGATGTCGAGGCCGACTGAAAGATCGTTTGCGATGTGGTCGCAGCCTACCGCAAGGATGCCGCTCGCATGTGCTCCTGAATCGTGGAAGAGCATGTACTCGGTGGTGCCTGCGCCAATATCGATCAGAAGGACGCCGTTCTTGAGTTCATCGTCGGTCAGGACACCGGAAGCAGTCGCGATCAGGCTGAAGACCGGGATCGAAGTGTCATAGCCGAGTTCGCGGAGCGGAGCCTGGAAGTTCTCGATGCAGTTGCGGTTTCCGTATATGATATGTGCGAAGGCTTCGAGCTTGTCTGCTATCTGGCCTTCAGGATCAGCTATGCGTCTGAGACCGTCGATCACGAAATTGCCGTCGATCGAATTGAGGATCACGCATTCCGGCGGGATGCCGACCATTGTCGCGTTCCTCAACGCCTCCACCATGTGCTCAGGAGCGACCCTGCGCCCTTCACCAGTCACTATGACATGTCCCGAACCGCGCATGGATCTGATGTGGCTGCCGGTGACGGCTATGTAAAGGTTGCTGCTGTCAATTTCGGTGTCCGCGGAATATTCGGCCTTTTCGATCGCCTCGTCAAGGCTCTTCGTCACTCTGTCCATGTCTATGATCTCGCCCTTGCATACCGCTCCGGATTCGACCGCTGCCTCACCATGCGAGAGGACCGACAGATGGCCCTGCTGGTTTCCTTCGCCGATCAGAACACATATCTTCGATGTGGCAATTTCGACGGCAGTTATTATATGGCGGTTCTTGAACATCTGGTTCAGCCCCTATGGGTATGGATGACTGGATGTTTGGGTGAACAAAAACAAAATCCAGCATCAAGTTTCCAGTATCAAATTCTATTTTTCCAGTTACAAGTATCGAGTTTCAAGTATCCAGTATCAGAATTTATCTCACTCTCACATTCTTTCAACGACGGCTTTAGCGAATTCAGAACATGATACTTCCTTCGCTCCGGTCATGAGACGTGCGAAGTCATAGGTGACAATCTTGTCTGAAATCGCAGTCTCCATCCCGCGGATTATCATGTCGGCGGCCTCGTTCCAGCCCATGTGCCTCAGCATCATCTCGCCTGAAAGCGCGAGCGATGAAGGATTGACCTTGTCGAGTCCGGCATATTTCGGGGCGGTGCCGTGGGTAGCTTCAAAGATCGCGTGTCCGGTTTCGTAATTTATGTTCGCCCCCGGAGCGATTCCGATCCCGCCGACGCATGCCGCGAGCGCATCGGAAATATAGTCACCATTGAGGTTCATAGTCGCTATCACATCATATTCGTCCGGCCTGGTAAGAAGCTGCTGTAGGAAGGCATCGCAAATGCAGTCCTTCACCAATATTTTGCCGGCTGGCGCCTTCCAGTTGCATTCGCTGGCGACCGCTGCGACATCTGAAAATTCTTTTTTGACGAGTTCATAGCCCCAGTCCTTGAATGCGCCCTCGGTGAATTTCATTATGTTTCCCTTGTGGACGAGTGTGAGGCTTTTGCGTTTCTGTTCTACGGCATATTTCATCGCAGCACGGACAAGCCTGTCGGTTCCCTGTTTGGAGATCGGCTTGATTCCGATGCCGCAGTTTTCCGGGAACCTTATCTGCTTTACGCCCATTTCCTTTTTCAGGAAACTGATGACTTTGTCGGCTTCCGCGGAGCCCGCCTTCCATTCGATGCCGGCGTAGATGTCCTCGGCGTTTTCACGGAAGACAACCATGTTTGTCTTCCCGGGCTCCTTGACGGGTGAGGGGACGCCCTTGAAATATCTGACAGGCCTCAGGCATACATAAAGGTCAAGCTTCTGCCTGAGTGCAACGTTGAGGGAGCGTATTCCACCGCCGACAGGAGTCGTGAGCGGGCCCTTGATTCCTACGATGTAGTCGCGGATGGCGTCGAGTGTTTCTTCCGGGAGCCAGGTGTTCTCGCCATAAAGGGCATTGGCCTTTTCGCCGGCATAAATTTCCATCCAGGCAATCTTCCTTTTTCCGCCGTAGGCCTTCTTCACGGCATTCTCCCATATGTGCATGCTCGCCTTGGTTATGTCCGCTCCAATGCCGTCACCTTCGATGAATCCGATTATGGGGTTTTCAGGTATCTGCAGTTCACCATTCTTGCCTACCTTGATTTTATCGCCTTTTGGAACAGTTATCTTCTTGAATTTTGACATTTCAGTCTCCATATTTCATTCATTTACGAGGTTTGATTCAAATTCGCTGTAAGTTAAATTAAAAAAAATGGCTTTCAACAAAGCTACTGAAAATATTCGGGATAATATCAATGGATGACAGGGAAAACAAGCATCTTGCGCAGATCATCTGGGACTACATGCTTCTCGGGCACACGCTGGAGAAGGCCGACTGCATAATCGTCATGGGCAGCCATGACGTGCGTGTCGCCCAGCGCGGAGCAGAACTTTTCCTGCAGGGATATGCCCCGATACTTGTCATGTCCGGCGGACTCGGCAATCTCACCCGCGGCGTATGGCCGAAACCTGAAGCGCAGATCTTCAAGGACGTCGCGGTGAAGACAGGAGTTCCCGAAAACAATATAATTGTCGAGGACACGTCTTCGAACACCGGAGAGAACACACTGTTCACCATGAAACTGCTTGGAGAAAAAAACATATTCACCGACAAGGTTATCCTCGTGCAGAAACCTTATATGGAAAGAAGGACTTTCGCGACATTCAAGAAGCATTATCCGAAGGTCTGGGCTTACGTGACCTCCCCGCAGACTACAATGGAGAATTATCCGAACGACGAGATAAGCTTCGATGATCTCGTGAATATAATGCTCGGTGATCTCCAGAGGATAATCATATATTCAACAAAAGGCTTCCAGATCCACCAGGATGTTCCACCGGAAGTCCTAGACGCATACGAGAAGCTCAAGGCCGCAGGATTCACCCGGCATCTGCTCGCATGAATGACAACCAGTCATCCATACCGAGTATGCGAAGTCGGTTGAATGGTAGCTTGTTTCGAAGTATCTCTTTCTTTTATTTCTAAGCATGGAGCAAATCAATACGACTTATTGATTGATTATGATTTTTTTCAACTTGTAAGATTCTCCTCCGATAAAATTGAAGACAAAGCACACCAAGCATGTGGCAATTGCAAAAGGATTAATTCCCCATCCTAAATATAAGGTGATGGAACTGGCAATTATTTTACATAATATTGTGCTCTCTTGTGAGAGCAGGTAAAATCTTGTAGAGATAACTTGATCAAACCAAGGGATTGGCGAACAAACAATGACATTATAACCAGCTATTCTATCTTCTATTGATATGTTGGTTCCACGGTAAAGGAGTTTTGAATTATTTATTAGCTCCTTGTTCTCTGATATCCATTTTTTTATTTCTCCCCTGTCATAGCCAGTATCCTTAATCCACAACATGCAGATTATGCTTGAAGCTACACCCCACCCCATTACCAATGATACTGCCGATATGAATAATAACTCTGGAAATGTCAAATGTTTGGCAGTAAATAAAAACATGAGAGAGAAATAAAGTAAAATTCCGTAAATAATAATTCCGATTGAACACACAAAACAAAGCTCAGCATATCGGATTGGTGTTCTGAACTGCTCCTGAATGCTTTCAAAATTCATATCGCTGTTCATAATATTCTCTATCGTGTTTATTTGGAATTCCTGTTTTGCATAAAATAGCATGTTTTTCGTTACAATACAGTATACGGCTTGCCGGGGAAAATTGGTAGGATATGGCAAGGTTTTGAATAATTACAGGCGAGACGCCTGTACCACATTCTTTATGCCAGCGCTCCGTTACTACTGTGCGCGCGATATTGTTTACAGGTAGGGCGCTCTCTCCGAGAGCGCCGCGGACG
>Ga0209417_1000352_pt1 | contig 115995 bp, 74 predicted proteins | sample RifGroF2_FD_184002 | JGI IMG/M metagenome (GOLD analysis project Ga0209417, IMG submission 184002) | Groundwater microbial communities from Rifle, Colorado, USA - Groundwater F2 (SPAdes) (version 2) | ecosystem: Environmental > Aquatic > Deep subsurface > Groundwater | place: Rifle, Colorado... | reverse complement strand
ACGCCTGTTCACCCGAGAAAAGCAATATAAAAAACAAAGAAAATTCCAGAATTCGCTCGCAACGAAGCTATTCACCTCCGAAATGGGCTAAACTGTTACGCAAAAGGGTCAGCAGCAAAAGGGTCAGTCCCGGCATATGTGCAACAGCAGCAAAAGGGTCAGTCCCGGTATATGTGCAATATTGCCTGCTATGCGTCGTTTGCACGTATGCCGGGACCGACCCCTTTTCCCTTGCGGTTGGCGACGGCAAAGATCGCTTCCTGTTCGAGATGGCCACCGGCACCGGCAAAACCCTGACCGCCGCCGCCGTCATCAAACTTTTCCTCCGTTCCGGCAATGTCCAGCGCGTCCTCTTTCTGGTGGATCGCCTCGAACTGGAGGATCAGGCCAAGAAAGCTTTCGCTGCGGTTCTCTCCGCCGACTACCAGACCGTGATCTACAAGGAGAACCGGGATGACTTGCGTCGAGCGGATATTGTCGTCACCACCGTGCAATCCCTGCTTTTCAACAACAAGTACCAGAAGCTCTTCTCGCCGACCGATTTCGATCTCGTCATCTCCGATGAAGCGCATCGCTCCATCGGCGGCAACGCCCGCGCCGTGTTCGATTATTTTATCGGCTACAAGCTGGGCCTCACCGCCACGCCGCGCGACTACCTCCGTCGGTTCGACAGCTCAAAACCCGGCGCCCGCGACCCGCGCGAGGCCGAACGCCGCCTGCTCCTCGACACCTACCGCACCTTCGGCTGCGAGAACAGCCAACCGACCTTCCGCTATTCCTTGCTCGATGGCGTAAAGGAGGGCTACCTGATCAACCCAACGGTCGTGGACGCCCGCACCGGGATCACCACCCAACTCCTGTCAGATGAAGGCTTCGTCGTCACATTCACCGATGATTCCGGCGAGGATCAGCAACAGGCCTTCAAACAACGCGAATTCGAAAAGCGGTTCTTCGCCGACGCCACCAATCAGCTCCTCTGCAAGACTTTTTTGGAGAATGCCCTGCGCGACCCTGTCAGCGGCGAAATCGGCAAGTCCATCATCTTTGCCGTCAGCCAGAATCACGCCGCCAAACTGGCGCAGATTCTTAACCAGATGGCCGACCGCATGTTCCCCGGCAAGTACCAGTCCGACTTCGCCGTCCAGGTAACCTCCCAGATCCCCGACGCCCAGCAGTTTACCATCAACTTCAGCAACAACAATCTACTCGGCTCGGGCAACTTCAACCCCGCCTACAAGACCAGCAAGGCTCGCATCTGCGTCACCGTCGGCATGATGACAACCGGCTACGACTGCACCGACATCCTCAACCTCGGCCTCTTCCGTCCCATCTTCTCGCCGACCGACTTCATCCAGATCAAGGGTCGCGGCACCCGCAAGCACGACTTCCGCGACGTGCTTTTCGACGACAGCCTCAAGGAAGGCGTCCAGAAGCCCATAAAGGCCTCCTTCAAGCTCTTCGACTTCTTCGCCAACTGCGAATACTTCGAGGAGGACTTCAACTACGACGAAGTGCTGAAGCTCCCGCCGCCCAAAGGCAAGAGCGGCGACGAAGGGGGAGGGGGCCACGGCCCGGTGGTCGCGGGCGGCACGTATGAGCATCTCGGCGCCGACATTCTCGCGATGGTCAAGGAAGAGACCATCGGTTACGAGGGCATGAAAATCGATCGCATGTTCTTCGAGAAGTTCGAAGACGTGATCCGCGCCAACGACACCGTGGCCTCCGCCGTCGACGCCGGCCAGTGGGACCGCGTCATTGACTACATCAACCGCGAAGTCTTCGACAAACCCGAGGAGTATTACACGCTCGATAAACTGCGCAAAGCCGCCGCCGTGGATCGCCGCATCACCCTGCGCGAGATTCTCGAAAAGGTCTTCGGCCTCATCCCGCGCTTCAAGTCCAAGGATGAGTTGCTGGAAGAAGAGTTCGCCAAGTTCGTTGCCGACCGTGTGCCTGAGCCGCCCGCCGCCATCCCGGCCATCAAGACCTACTTCAAGGCCTATATCACCAGCGACCAGATACGCCACATCATCGATAGCAGGCAATTCACCGATTTGGCGACCAACCCCATGTTCTCCACCCGCGATTTCCGCGCCGTGCCGGAGAAGTACCGGACGCTGGTGCCCGAATACATCAAGGATTACGTTTCACTGAACCAGTTTGTGGCATAGGAGATTTCATGACCAGACCACAGAAAGCCATTGTCAACGTCAAGGGAACGAATATCACAGTCGTGGGCCATCGGGAACAGGACTACATCTCCATCACCGATATCGCCAAGCACAGAGAGCCGAATCGCTCCGACCATGTCATCCAGAACTGGATGCGCAATCGCAACACCATTGAATTCCTCGGAATATGGGAAACCCTTAACAATGTGAATTTTAAACCCCTCGAATTCGAGGGGTTTAGAAATCGGGCCGGGCTGAACAGTTTTGTGCTTACACCAACCCAGTGGATCCAAACCACCCATGCAATCGGCATCGTTTCCCGATCGGGACGGTATGGCGGAACCTTCGCCCACAAAGACATCGCGTTCGAGTTTGCCTCCTGGATATCCGTTGAATTCAAGCTGTACCTAATCAAGGAGTTCCAACGGCTCAAAGACGATGAGAACGACCGTCTTAAACTCGAATGGAACCTCCAGCGCACCCTGGCCAAGGTCAACTACCGGATTCACACCGATGCCATCAAGGAATCCCTGCTTCCCGCCGCGATCACCAAAGCCCAGGCGGCCATCGTCTATGCCAATGAGGCGGACATGCTCAATGTCGCCCTGTTCGGAAAAACCGCCAAGCAGTGGCGGGATGCAAATCCCGACGCGGAAGGCAATATTCGCGATCAGGCGACCCTGGAGCAACTGGTAGTCCTCAGCAACCTGGAAAGTCTCAACTCCGTGCTGATCCGTCAGGAGTTACCCCAGCCGGAGCGTTTGCTCCGACTGAACCAGATCGCCATCACGCAAATGCGTTCCCTGCTCACAAGCACATCCATGAAGAGGCTTAGGTGATTTTAGATTGTGGATTTTAGATTGTGGATTAAGGAGATGATGGAGATGAATGAAGATGCGCTGAAGCTGAGAACCAAGCAATTCGGGTTGCGGATTTTCAAGCTGGTGGATGCGTTGCCGAAAACGACGGCGGGACGGGCCATCGGGAATCAATTGGTTCGCAGCGGCACTTCTGTGGGCGCCAATTACCGGGCGGCATGTCGTGGACGATCAAAGGCCGAATTCGTCGCCAAAATCGGCACCGTCGCCGAGGAAGCTGACGAATCCGCCTTCTGGTTGGAGCTAATCATGGAGGGCGGTCTCCTTAACCCTGATCTTGTTTCTCCCCTCCATCGAGAGGCCGACGAACTCACCGCCATCTTCACCGCCTCCGGGCGAACAGCGAAGGCAAACGATCCCAAATCGTAAATCTATTTCAATCGTCAATCCACAATCAAAAATCCACAATCAAAAATATGTTAGACACCGATACCAAGCGCCGCATCGACACCGCCCGCGACATCCTCGTCGGCAAAGTCCCCGATCCCAAATCCCAGGTCGAGCAGATCACCATCGCCCTGATTTACAAGTTCATGGACGACATGGACGCCGAGTCCGAGGAGTTCGGCGGCAAGAGGAAGTTCTTCACCGGCAAATTTGCCCGCTACGGCTGGGCCAAACTCATGGATCGAAGTCTCGGCGGACACGAAATGCTTGGCCTCTACGGCGAGGGCATTTCCAAGATGCCCGAAAACCCCGGCATCCCGCCGCTCTTCCGCGACATTTTCAAGAACGCCTACCTCCCTTACCGAGACCCCGAGACGCTCAGGGCCTTCCTCAAGATTATCGACGAGTTCAGCTACGACCATTCCGAGCGCCTCGGCGACGCCTTCGAGTATCTGCTCTCCGTTCTCGGCTCGCAGGGCGATGCCGGCCAGTTCCGCACCCCGCGCCATATCATCGATTTCATGGTCGAGGTCATCGCCCCGCAGAAACACGAAACCATCCTCGACCCCGCCTGCGGCACCGCCGGTTTTTTGATTTCAGCCTACAAGCACATCCTGAAGATGAATTGTGGATTTTCGATTGATGATTGTGGATTGGAGAAGTCGGAGAGCGGCAATTCCCCAATCCAAAATCCACAATCAAAAATCGGAAATCCCCTCACTCCCGATGAAAAAGGCCGCCTCGCCAAGAACTTCAAGGGCTACGACATCTCGCCCGACATGGTGCGCCTCTCGCTGGTGAACCTCTACCTCCACGGCTTCACCGATCCCCACATCTACGAATACGACACCCTCACCTCCGAAGAACGCTGGAACGAATTCGCCGACGTCATCCTCGCCAACCCGCCCTTCATGTCCCCGAAAGGCGGCATCAAGCCCCACAAGCGTTTCTCTATCCAGGCCAAGCGCAGCGAAGTCCTCTTTGTGGACTACATGGTCGAGCACCTCACGCCCAACGGGCGTGCCGCCATCATCGTCCCTGAAGGCATCATCTTCCAGAGCCAGACCGCCTACAAAGACCTGCGGAAAATGCTCGTCGAAGACTCCCTCGTCGCCGTCGTCTCTCTCCCGGCGGGTTGCTTCAATCCCTACTCCGGGGTGAAGACCAGCATCCTCATTCTGGACAAATCCCTGGCCAAGCAGAGCGACACTCTCGCCTTCTTCAAGGTCGAGAACGACGGCTTCGGCCTCGGCGCCCAGCGCCGCGCCATCGAGAAAAACGATTTGCCTCAGGTGAAAGCCGAACTCGCCGCCTACCTCCTGGCTCTCCGCTCCGGCTCCTCTCCCTTTGGGAGAGGCGGGGGTGAGGGCAATCAACCCGCCCACGGGTTGATTGTGCCGAAAGAAAAAATCGCCGCGAATGGCGACTACAACCTCAGCGGCGAGCGGTATCGGGAAGGGACTGTTTCCGTGTCATCATGGCCTTTCGTTCCGCTGGGAGAGGTCTTCCGAAGGGGAGACCAGTCCGTGCTTCCCGAGTCGCTCAAAGGACCGGTCGCCTATATTGGCCTAGAAAACATCACGCAGAACACTGGCGAAATTGAGGGCAACGTGGTCACGGAGAACCCCGCCGACATCAAAAGCCTGAAGAACATCTTCAAGCCTCGCGACATCCTCTACGGAAAACTCCGGCCCAATTTGAACAAGGTCTGGCTCGCAGACCGCAAAGGCATATGCTCGACCGACATCTTTGTCATCGAGGCCATCGAAGGAACGACTGCCCCCGCGCTCTATGCATACATCTTCCGCAGCGCCCGATTCAACGACGCCGTCATGGGGCAACTCAAGGGCGCGCAGCTTCCGCGCATCGGCTGGTCATCGTTCGCCGAACTCCAAATCCCCCTGCCACCACTGGAGGTGCAGAAGGAGATCGTGGCGGAGATCGAGGGCTACCAGGAAGTCATCAACGGCGCCCGCGCCGTCCTCGACCACTACCGCCCCCACATCCCCATCCACCCCGACTGGCCATTGGTGAAGCTCGGCGACATCTGTTCGATCGGAGGAGCGATCACGACAGACGTGGACTTCTCGCTTCCATATTTCGGTGCCGACAGCATCGAGTCGAACACAGGAAAGCTTCTGAAGACTGAGACGGCGGAGCGCCAGCGTGTAAACGGCCCGGTGTATGGATTCACTGGTCAGCGTCTGCTCTATAGTAAGATTCGGCCTTACCTCAACAAGCTCACAGTCGTTGACTTGCAGGGATATTGCAGTTCCGATATGTATCCGCTGCTTCCAGAAACGGCCAAGGTGCTAATCACCTATCTCGCTACGTTCATGCTTTCGGACAAGTTCAACGACAGTATTCGCGGTTTTTACGAGCGAGCCAGCATTCCGAAGATCAACCGCTCGCAGTTGTTCGAGACCGAAATCCCCCTCCCGCCCCTCGCCACACAGCGCGAGCTCGTGGAGGAGATCGAATCCGAGCAAGCGCTGGTGGCCGCCAACCGCGAACTGATCACTCGCTTCGAGCAAAAGATTCAAGCCACCCTCGTCCGCATCTGGGGAGAGGATGATGACATAAAGGGGCGGCGGTGATGCGAAAAGAAAACAATGTATTAACGACCTTCAGCCTTGTGCTCCCATCTGATGTCATGGATCTCGCAGATCTGCTAGGTACCGGATGGGCGTTTCGTGGTCAAGCTGATGTTGAGTGGCCCATTGCTTCGTCGCTCGAAAGGGAAGTCAGCCGACGTTATCGTCCTGGTCCTACAGGATGGCTTGAAAACAGCATTCAGTGCGGCTTCGAGGGATTCGCTCTTGCGCGGATTAGGTCGGCACGCTCCACAATTGAAGAAGCTGTTACGAACGAAATGGACGCGTTCTCATGGCTGGCCTTGCTTCAGCATCACGGATGTAAGACGCGCATGGTGGATTTCACCGAATCGTTCTACGTAGCGCTCTATTTCGCGATTCGAGACTTACCGGATTCTGATGCCGCGATCTGGGCAATCGCCACCGCGCCCTTACGTGAGCGTACCCGATCTCTTTTCAAAAACTCGACGGAGCAACTATCAGAGGAGGATGTTTCCAGGCGTTTGGTGAACAACTCCATCGATTGGCCTGATCGTTACGAGGAGGACGACCGGTTTGCTGTTGTGTGCGGCAAGCCGCAGTACCTTAACCAGCGGCTGATCGCACAACAAGGCATCTTTCTGTGCCCATTGAATCTTAAGCTCTCGTTCATGGACAACCTATGCGCAGGACTGGACATGACCTCGAAGGCCATAAGCACTATTGATAACATGGAAGAGCTTAAGGCTGCTGTACCAAAGGTGGAGGTCATCAGGATTACGATCCCGCGATCTGAACACATTTCGCTCATTTCTCATCTCCGGAAGATGAACATCACTGACGCGTCCCTCTTTCCAGGACTCGATGGTTTTGCGCGAAGCCTAAACCTTCGCATCGGAGATGTGGGATAGGCGTTCGGCTTCCGGAAGTCGCGAGGTCAGCCATTAAAATAAAAGATAGCCACTTCGGCTGTTCATGATGGATGCCCTTCAGGGCTCGAAAACTGAGAATCGAATATCTGGGGGCGATCCATCATGTAACAGGGCGGCTGCGGGGGAATTGGAAATAAACGCCGCCGGAGATTTATAACGTTGGAAACCAGAAGGAGTGACGAGATGAAGGCAAAGCGCGTGTCAGACAAAAAAGCACTCGGACGGTGTTCGTGGTGCGGAAAAAGAATCAAGGACGACATGCCGGTCTTCGGATTCGGCGGCAGGAAGCGACCGGGCGTCGATCTGACCGAGTACGAGGGGTCAGCCATTCTGATTTCCTTGGCCACGGTTCCCAAGGAAGTGATTTGCATGGTCACCGCTACAGGCTCCCCGGCCAAAGCCTATGGAAAGGATTTCATGTTCATGATCTGCTCGGAGGCCTGCGCGGACGAGATGAAGTCCGTCATGGAGGCGGAAGCGGCCTTGGGCAACGCCCTGTTTGGCAACCTGGAAGAACTGAGAAACTGAAGTTTCCGACAACACCTCGGACCATATTTTCAACCCGCGCGGACGCCGCTTGAAAAACGGTCAAGGCGCGCGAGGAATTAGGGAATAGACATATGCGGGGCCATTGGGGTCGAGTCTCGACGTTAAATTTCGCTACCATGCGTCGTGACCAGCTTAACGTTGCTTCCTCCGCTAAAAAGTTTTCCAATGATTGGAAAAAGCGGTTGGAATTTTTCCAATGGTTGGAAAACTTATTCCCGGATGTTTAGGCAGACGTAACTCTTATGAGGAAAACTGCAACGAAGAATGGAAAAAAGGAGCGATAAAAAATGAATCACGATCCATGGTTTGATTCGGCTGAGAACAAAATGTTGATGGTAATTTGCGCCCGGAAGCTGATCCGGAACATTGGCATTGGGGGGATCGTTTGGGGCGTGTTCAATATCGTTTTTGGGGTTGTCGCCATTCAGGCGACGATTATCAATGTGGGCATCTTGATCCTGGGCGTGCTCATGCTGGGGACCGGGGTTCAGGCTCTCCGAAATCCGTCGCTGGGCGTGCTCCTGACGGAAACGATTGTCTCCGTTCTTCTGTTTGTCTGGAATGTGGGCATCGCTGTTTTGAATCAGATCGAGGTCGGAACCTTTGAGCCTCGGGGACTGATTTTCCCTCTGATCATCGCCGGCGTCATTGGAAACTATTACCGGAAACTGGGACATCTGCGCGAAGAGATTGCCTCCATCGACCCGGGGAAGATCGAAGCCGCCAAACAAGTCTGCAAAACTCTTTTGAAAAAGAAGCTGAAGGACGAACCGCTGCTCGTTCAAACCGCAGACCGCAAATGCAGAGTCCAACTCATGGACGGCCAAGCCTTCTTCATTCAAAACGATCTCCTGCGCGCCTTTGTAGGATCGACGGAGGCTATCCGCAGCGCTATCGCGAAACCGGAAGCGAAGGCCTGGAAGCTGGTGTTCAATCATCCCGTGGGGAAACTCGGCTATAACTTCGATAGGAAGAATTCCGAGAAGATCAAAAGCTGGCTCGCAAGCCGGCCGGTTCCAGCAGCAGTCTGAAGATCCGGTTTGTTTCTGCGGATGCGAATCGCCGCAAAGGGTTGCGGCTGCAAGAAGACTTGTGTTTTGGAGGGGCGCGCTCCGTCGCGACCGAAAGAAGCCGGTTCCTGTCAGCGGAACGGGAGCATCCTGACTCGACCGCAGGTTGTATGGGGAAAAGAAGGCGCTCAGCGTCCGCTGTTGCGGCTGTGTCGGGATGCACCCGAGCGGAACCCTCCAGAATATTTTAGATCTTTTCGGATTGGGCAACGAATAAAGAGCCGTTCCATCGGCGTCTTTATGGGTTGCTTATCCTATTCGTTGCCGCATTACAATGGCTGACTTCGGGTCCACTTTTGGACAATTGCATGACCCTTAAGTCATAGACTTGTCGATCCGTGGGACGCTTTGCCATCCGTGGGGCAACTCTTTTAGGAGAAGAAGGAGCCCCACGGATGGCAAAGCGTCCCACGGATAAGGAATGATGACTCGTTTGAATGCCGGTAGGATGTCGTTCTGATTTCTACTCATAATCGTAATCATAATCTTAATCGTAATCTCCTTCTGAATAAGAAAATGAAGATTATGATTAAGATTAGGATTACGATTATGAGTAAGATAGGATAAGAATTGCGTTGACGAGAGGCTCTTCATGGGAGGGCGGGCCTTCTTGCTCGTCATCGCAGCCAGAGCCTCCAGCAGTCACTGACCAGTTTATTCCCATGCGCCTGTTTCTGCGGCAGTGAAATGGAGAATAGACAACCCGGCAAACAATGTAGTTTTACCTTCGAAACTCCTTGATGGGCGGAGGGTTTTGAAGAGGGATTGCTCCCTAAACGCTTGCTAAAATACGCGGAAAAGCAAGATAAAATAAGCGGGAGCGCTCCCGATAATGTTTTGACATCAAGACTTCAGATTGGTACCTATCCATACATCGTCGAATTTTGAGGTCCGCAATTTGTACTCGGAGGCAAATGTATGAGAAAAATGGTTAAGGCGATGGGTCTGTTTATCGGTTTAAGCGGCGGATTTCTTTTTTCGGGGCAGGCGGCGACGCTTACGATAGATGCGCAGTCCAACGCGTGGAAGACGATCAACCCCCGCATTTATGGCGTGAACATCGCGAATTGGTGCCAGCACTATTATCTCAAGCTTTGCGAGCCGTGGTTGACCAATGCGGGCGTGACGGTGGTGCGCTATGGGGCGACGAATCTGGAGCGCTACAATTATCTCAACAACCGCATGTACAATGTGATTTCGAAGACGAATCAGTACGTGCCGACCAGTTGGGAGTCGTTTGTCGAATGGGTGCAGGACGATTTGCAGGCGGAGCCTTTTCTGCAAGCTTCGGTTTTCGGGCATGTCGCCTCGGATGTCGGGGATGCGGATTATAATCACGAGCAAAGTTTTGAAGAGGTGACGGACTGGGTGGCGGCCGCGGGCTCCAATGTGGTGATTTGGGGCGTGGGCAACGAGCCGTTCATTGCCTGGAAATTGGAAGGCTATCAGGGCGAACGGAGCAACGGGGAGAAGTATTCCTACAACGACGGCGCTCATGGGGATCAGATTTACAACGAAGACATCGGGTACGACGCCTTTTTTTCAAGGTTTATCGGAGTGGCGGAAGCGATCCGCGCGGCGAATCCGGCGAGTGTAATTTTGGGCCCGACGCCGGCCAACTGGTGGTTGTACTGGTCGACCGACTACTCGCCGTACTGCCCGGCCAAGCGCGTCTACCCCGGCGATCACGAGGATGAAGACGGCTGGTATGCGATGTCTTCTCCGGTGAATCAATGGAATCCGAGGATCTTCCCGGAACGCGCGGGCAGTCCCGACGTGGTGGGGTGGGAGAAGAACGAGAAGACGGGCGAGTTTAACGACATGCGCACGATGTGCCAGTTTGCGAAGCGCATGGCGGCCTACGAGGCGGCGCATGGAACGTCGGTTTGCACGTATCTCGATTTCCATCGGTACATGAATGCCGACCAGGATGCCGTGGCCGTCCAGGAAACTCGCGATTTGTGGGATCCGGATTATGCGAGCTACGACAAGGAAACCGGCAGCAGCGGAACGAAGACGATGATTCTACGGCGCTTTCAGGACATCATCGATCATTACGGTCCTTCCTTGCAGATGTCGTTGTCGGAGTACGATTTTTTCTATTGGCAGGGGCATCCGGAAGAGCAGCAGATTTCGGCGCTGGGCCAGGTCGATTATCTGGGCGTATTCGCCCGCGAAGGGGTTCAACTGGCGTGCAACTGGTACATCGGGGAGCCGGATCAATCGGGGGGGGGCTATCATCATGCCGCGGATTCAGCGAAGCAAGCGATGTTCGACGAGCATGGAAATCCCAATCCGAAATACTGGGCCTTCAAGCTGATGAGCCAGCATTTCCGGGACAAGGCGATTCCTGCCGCGTCGTCCGACAACAATATGTTCAGCGTGTATGCCGGTTTGGATACGTCCGCGACGGTGTTGACCGTGGCGGCTCACTACAAGGGACAATATTCGCCCTGGTGGGCCGAGGAGAATCCCGGCGCATTTATCGAAGGGCAATCGTATTCGAATGCCATGATGACGGTCAGCAACTTCAACATTACCGGCGTGAAAAAAGTTCTGCGGTATGGCCGGTACGATCCGTTCATTGTGCATATGGCCACCGGCAGCGTAACGGTGGCGGGCGATTCGTTCTCCTATGAGTTCGAACCGTTGTCCGTTTATCTGTTCCAATTCTACGGCACGCCCAATCCTTCCGCGGAAGAAGCGCCGGCGACTTGCTTGAATGTTTATCCTTCAACCATCGATTTTGGTCCGTATCAGACCGGAGTGGAAGTTTCTGATGGGGTGACGAATTATTCCTATGCCGTCAAAGTGACGAATAATCGCAAGGGCGGCACGACCTGGAGCGCGACGGAATCGTCCGACTGGCTGACGATGGCGGGGCCGGCGTCCGGCGACGTCGATGTGACCGATCGGTTCTTTCTGACCGTGACCAATCGCGGAAGCTTCGCGATCGGCGTTCATACCGCCTGTGTAACGGTCACGACGTCGGAAGGCGTGGCCCAGGTACGGGTCACGATGGAAGTGATCCCCGGCGAGGCGGAAGGCGAAACGCGGATATTCGACGCCGACACCGGTTCGCTGGCGCACACCTGGTATGCGGAGGAGCCGTATTCGATCGGGTTCTATGACATCCACGGCAATCCGGAAGACCGCAATGCTCCGTATATTTACACGTTCGCGATGGACTATGCGGAGAAATCCAGCTTCGGCGGGCTCGCTTCCATGAAGGTGGATTTCGATCGGTCGGCGGGCGACAACGTGAACGGCAAACTGTATGGCGCGTTCGGCTCCTACGGTCATGTTTCCGATCCGCCCGGCCCTCCGGAGGTCTGGGTTCCGACCGGTGGCGATCTGGCCGACTACATTTTGAAGATCGACATCAAGTCGAAGACCGAGGGCGTCGGTTTTACGAAGACCAAGTTGCTGATGGTGATTACGGATGACGATGGAAAGATCGGCAAGCCCAATGTCGGCATCAACACCTACAACGAAGTCATGGAGATCGAAGATGGATTCTGGCAGACCCTGTCCATTCCCTTGGACAGCGCGTTTTTCAACTGGGTGTATCCGGGCGGCCAGGATGGAAGCCTGGTCAGTCTCGACTTCTCCCGCATCCGCCAAATCGAGTTTTGTCCGTGGGTGGGCTACGACGACAAGAAGGGTCAGCTTTGGATCGACAACATCCGGATCGAAACCGTCAACAGCCAGGGGAATCGATATCCGGTGGCCGCGGTTTCGCAAAGCGAACGTCTCATCGGAATGGTCGAGACCGTTCAGTTGGACGGTTCCGGAAGCTATGACCCGGATGGTTCGATTGTTGCTTACGAGTGGAGACCGTCCGTTGGTCTTTCCGCGACGAACACGGCTTCGGTGGTGTTTACGCCGCCCGCCGTCGGAACTTATGTTTATGAGCTGTACGTCACGGACAATCACGGCGTCAAGAGCCGGAATCCGGCCCAAGTCTCCATCAAGGTCATCCCGACCTTGGCCGCCGACAGCCTGAAGCTGTATTCCGATGAAGCCATGACGAAGGAATTGTCCGGAGTGGCCAGCAACTGCCTGGATGTTTATGTAAAGATGGTTTGTTCCGCCGGCGGGAATGCTACGGAGCGGGATTTTGTGCTGGCCGAGGTGGCCTCCACCGACGTTTACGGCGGCGATCCGTACAACGACGTCGATCCCATTCAGATTGTGCTGGAAGAAACGTCGCCGGACAGCCGGATTTTTATCGGGCAGTTCCGTTTGGCGGCGTTCAGTCGGGCGGCCAAGAGCGAAATCGGATTTTCCGAAGGCTGCGACATTACGGTTTCCTCGGCCAGTCGATCCGCGGCGATCACGATCGGGTCTCAAAGCTACGGCTATTGCCGGCCAATCGATCACGTGGAAAATGGCGCTTTTGCGTTTAATTATTTCGGCGGCGTGTGGTGCTCGTACAACGACAACGACAATAACAATACGTCCGTGGTCGACATAACGGCTTCGACCGAGCACGCCAACGCCAACTCCACGCAATCCATGCAAGGTTCGGGCGTCCTGCGCCAGGGACCCAGCGGCATAAGCGACAAAATGTTTGGCGGCATTATGACCAAGATCACGCCCTTGGACGACAGCGTGCCGAACGCCTGCACGGATATCAGCGCGACCACCGGCGTCAAGGGGGTTTCGTTCTGGATGAAGGGCAACGGAACGAAGATCGACATCGTGCTGAAGTCCCTGTCGATTACCAATTACGACGACTACATTTATCCCCTCAGTCACTCCCCGGCCGGCGGTTGGAAGCGCTATTACATCCCCTTGGCCGATTTCTACCGCGAAGGGTGGGGCGGCGGAGAAGCGGTGCTGCTCGAAGACGCCTTGAAGCGTGTGAACGCCATTCAATTCAAGTTCGGGTCCAAGATCAACAACCAGACCAACGAAGTGTTTGTGGACGACCTGGCTTTCTTCGGCGGCGACGTCCAGTACGCCGCTCATTCGGTCTACAATAAATTCAATACCCTGAGCCTGGAAGGCTTCGGGGGGCTGATCGCGAACGGCCTGTTTGCCGGTTCGGCGGCCGGCTGGACCCTTTCCGGACTCGCCGAATACGCCCCCTGGGGCGACGGCATGATCAATATGGCCCATTGGAATGGGAATTCGTCTTCCGCGGGAAGCATCAGCCAGCAGACGTCCATGGGGGCCATCACGGCGGGTGAAGCGTACAAGTTCGACATTCAGGCGGAACCCGGCTCGGCCAATTACACCGGCAAGGTTTACCTGGACATCGTTTGGTTGAATGCCGCCTCTGCCGTGATTAGCGTCTCGACGACCAACGTGACGGCCGGGCTGACCTATCCGGGGTTCAAGACGTTCACGACCGGCTGGCGTACGGCGCCGGTCGGGGCCGTGGCGGCGCGCGTACAGGCGCGCTCCGAGAACAGCGCCGTTCCTCCCTATTCGGCCAACAACATCAAGTTCGACAACGCTGCGTTTGCGGGGACGGTGCAAACCGACGACGGCTGGATCACCACGTGGTCCAGCGGCTTTTCGGCGATCTATGTGACGAATCGCGTCGAGGGCGCGAAAGCCGCGCAGATTGGCTGTTCCTTGAGCAACCCCGACTGGGTGGCCGGATTCCTGGTGGCGCCGTATGGCATGGGCGTCACCGAGACCGATTTTGCCGAGTGCACAGGGTTCTCCCTTTGCGCGCGGCGGACGCCCGGATTCCTGTCGACCGGCACGATCGGGGCGCGGATACGCATCGCGGTGTTTGCGGGCGGCAGTTCGGCGGCGACGGCCAAGACTCTTTGGATGCCGGTCGACGCCGGCGCCTGGGAAGATCCCATTCTATTCTCCAAGGACAAATTCTACGCGACGGAAACCTTTATCGACGACGATGCGACCACATGGGCGGTCTGGACCGGCAACTGGAGCGATATCGGCCGCGTCGTAATCGAATACGGGCCGCAGACGGGGGGCTTTGACCCTTACGATGTGTTGCTGGACAATTTCAGAACCTGCACGGGAACCTATTTGCATTAATGCCGTTCGACAAGGAGAGCTGTTCATGACCAGGAAATTTAGATTACGGAGTGCAGTGTGTTCGGCGCTGGCGTTGGGGCTTGCTACGGGGGCGCTGGCTGCAATGAGCGATTTTTCGAGTCTTCATGAATTTGCCGGCGGGTCCGAAGGCGGTCGTTGGCCCATGGAGTCGCCGATTCCGGTGGGCGGGGTCCTCTACGGCATGACGCAACTGGGCGGAACGAACAATCAAGGCGTGATCTACCGCCTCTCGAGCGACGGCTCGAACTATGCCGTCATCCATTCGTTCGGCGGCTACGACGGCAAATATCCGTGCGGCGGTCTGACGCATGACGAGGGCTTTCTTTATGGCCTGTGCCCGCGCGGCGGCGCTCATAATGCCGGAGTGCTTTTCCGTCTGGCGGTCGACGGCTCCGGCTTTGCGGTGCAGCACGAGTTCGACGACGAACTCGCTGCGGACGGCGCGATGCCGTTGGGCGGCTTGATCGAGGCCTCGAACGTATTGTACGGCATGACCTACTACGGCGGCGCTTCCAAGCTGGGCATGATATTCCGCATCGATGTAAACGGCTCGGGTTTTCAGAACCTGCATTCGTTTGCCGGCGGCTTTGGCGACGGAAAGCATCCGTCCGGAAATTTTCTACTCGACGGAACGACGCTCTACGGCGTGACCGCGCAGGGCGGAACGAACGATGCCGGCGTGGTTTTTGCCATCGAGGCCGACGGCTCGAATTATCGGAATCTACATGAATTCGACAACGAAACCGGAGGAGGGAATACTCCCTTCGGAACGCTGACCAAGGACGGCGAGTATCTGCACGGCATGGCGCTGGGCGGCTGGCATAAGGCCGGGGTTGCTTATTGCGTGCGGATCGACGGACAAAATTTCGGGTACACGCATCAATTTACCGGCGAAGCGGACGACGGCGCCGCGCCGGTCGGCAGTCTGTTGCGTTTCGATTCCAAGCTCTTCGGCTTGTCGCGTTATGGCGGGGCCGGCTCGCGCGGCGCGCTTTTCTCCATCGGCGATGCTTATACGAATCGTTATAACTGGCCGCTGGGCGGCGAACCGTTGGGCGATCTGCAAGAGGTGGACGGCTTCATGTACGGCAGCACCTTGCGGGGCGGCGCCCAGGACATCGGAACGGTATTTCGTTTCGAGGCCGACAGCAACGCCGTCGATTCCGCCGTGCGGTGCGCGATCATGTGGATCGATGGCGGAGAGATGGGGTCCACCGACGTGGGGGAGGAAAACCCGCGTCGCATGTACGTCCGCCATTCGGCGCAGAACGGCGTGCCGGCGGTTCGGCAGATTGGTTATGGCCTGACGTCGGACGCGGACGACGAAACCTGGACCTGGCGGACGATGGACGATTGGAGCCTGGTGGATAACGGCTCCTATTACGAATTCCGCGGCGTGCTGGGCTCTGCGCCGGCCGGCAACTATTATGTGGCGGCCAAGTTTTCCAACGGAGGCGCCCCTTATTATCCGCCCAGTTCCTCTTGGGGAACCTGGGGGGGGACGAATACGCCGCTTTCCACGACGAATCGCTGGACCGTGCTTCCTCTTGCGGCTCCGAATAACGCACAGGCCTGGTTTGTGGGCGAGCATGAAGTGAATGTCGGTTTCGACGTCGGCGGCCATAACGCCGTTATCTTTCGCTTCGACGGTTCCATGTCCAGCGTGGCCTGGGGCCAGCCGGCGGGTGCGGCGGTGGGCACGCCCAATTGGGGCCACTCCATCTCGGCTGTTTACGACGGGAATGAATTGACCTCGTGCAACATGGACGAAGTGCAGGCTCATCCCGATTTTCCGTATGCCTTTTTTGGCGTTCAATTCGATCAGCCCCAGAATGTAAGCGGCGTGCGATGGAAAAACCACAGCAACTATTGGAACTGCATCTTACGCCACAAGGTGTGGGTGTTGAGCGATGGGGGCGACCGTTCCGTGCCGGGCGATTGGATCGAAGTCGTCGCCGAGAAGGACAGCGCCTACAACTGGAACCAGGACGATTTTGGACAAACCTATCGCACCCGTGAAATCAGGGTCATCTATTCCCAGATTACCGGCGGCTGGGCGTCGGATGTATACGAGATGGAATTCGCCGTGGAGACGCAACAGGAGCTGTCGTTGCCTGTGAATGGAACGTCTTACGTGGTGGGCAGCAATTATGCGGGCTTGGGAATCTGCGTCTATCAAGGGGCGAATCCGCCTTTCCGCGACGAAGGCCTCGATACGAATACGCCTCATTACTATTACATTTTTACCGAAAACAACGGCTACTATTCCGGCACGGGAAGCCTTATTCCGGCCCAGGTTCCGTCTGCCTTGGAAAGCTATCCCACGGGAGACGTGAGCGTGTGCGATCTGCAAGTGGACCGCCGCTGGCCGCCTACGTCGCTCGCGGACATGGCGCCCAAATACAGTTGGCGGTTTGGGGATTCCATGAACAATGGGTCTCTTTCCAGCCTGGCGGCGCAAGCCGTCAACTTCGGGTTTAACAGCGATGTGGCGATGGGCGATGTGACGGGCGATGGACGTCCGGATCTGGTCGCCGTTCAGCAGCATGTCCATCCCGGCTGTTTCGATTGGGTGCTGATCAATAACGGCGGCGATCCCATTTCCTGGTCGAGCGTCCGCCTGACGAGCGCAGCGCACGTGACGGTAAACCGCGTGGCCTTGGGCGATCTGACCGGCGATGGGCGGCTGGACGTGGTCCTGGCGTGCGGCGCGCAAAATTATGTGGCGATCAACAACGGCGGCAGCCCGAGCACGTGGGCGCGCGTGAATCTCGGCAGCGCGTTCAGCGATTCTTCCAGTTCCCTGGCCGTGGCCGATATCGATGGCGACGGGCGATTGGATGTCGTGGTGGGCAATACGGGCCAACAGAACGCAGTTCTTTTGAACAACGGCGGCAGCCCCGAAACCTGGTCACGGGTCGATCTGGGCAGCGCGTTGTCCGATGCGACCACGTCCATCGCCGCCGGCGATGTGAACGGCGATGCCCGGACGGATGTCGTGGTCGCCAACGCCCCCGGCCAGAATTATGTTCTCGTGAACAATGGCGGCAGCCCGGATACCTGGTCGCGCGTGAATCTCGGGTCGGTCTTGGCCGACAACACGACGTCCCTGGCGGTGGGCGATCTCGACGGAGACGGCCTGCCGGATGTGGTCGTCGGTAACAGCGGCGAGCAGATTTATGCCCTGATCAACAACGGCGGGAGTCCGGACGCCTGGACGCGCCGCGAACTGGGGCCGGATCAGGCCTATGGACCGCTGGATGCGGCTCTGGCCGACGTGAACGGCGATGGGCGTCTCGATGCGGTGTTTGCCGATTTTCACGGATACGGCGCCGGCGGCATGGAGTCCTTTGCGCTGTTGAACAACGGTTCCGACTTTGGCTCGTGGTCGAGGGTGGTTGTGCTGGATACGCAACTGATCAACGGGCGGGTGAAAACGGGCGACGTGGATTTGGATGGACGTTGCGACATCGTGTTCTGTGGTTTCAACGCCTCGGTGCATGTGTTGCGCAATACCGCGGCCTCGATGCCGTTTATTCAACGCGCCTATCGCATTCAAGTTTCGCGCGTCGAGGGCGATTGGAGCGTTGAAAACCAGGTCTGGGACAGCGGAATTGTCCTGGCCTCCGATGCGGGGGATGGAGTGTCGACCGTGCGTCAGGGCTTGCCTTCAGTCGATGTAGGCTCCTATTTCTGGCGCATCAAGCTCTTTTCGACCAGCGGCTATCAAGGCGAATGGTCGGCGCCGAAGCAGTACGACCTGGCCGCGGGACAGGTTTATCTGGGCGTGTGGGAACCGGTGGAACCTCCCGCGATCGCTTATACGACCAATAGCCAGGTGCGAGTGGTGGGCGCCGTCTCTTCGTATGCCTCCGATTTGGTTTGGTCCAATCTGACGACTCTGAGCGGGGGCTCGGTCAGCCTGGCTTCGATTTGGACTCAAGACGTCGGAGTGGTGGAAGGCGACAACATCGTTCGATTCACGGCGGAGGCCGCGGGCGGGTTGGCGGCGACGCAGGAGCTCCATGTTGTTTACTATGATGCTCCCTCCGTGGCCATTACTCGGCCCAACGGCGGATCGGACGTGGTGTTGCACACCAATCGCGTTGTTCTCGCAGGTGAGGCAACGGCGGGCTTTGGATTGCAGCAGGTCTGCTGGACAAATCTTTCGACCGGTGTGGGCGGACTGGCGGCCATAGACGGAAGCGCGGCATCCTCTTGGACGATTTCCGGCATTACGCTCTCCGGCGATGGCGCGGAGACGTGCCTCGTTTGGGCGGTGGATAATCAAGGGCATGTCAGTGTTCCGCAGGATATCGTCTTGTCCTGGCAGGACACGGGCGTGCCCGCGGATTTCGATTCTTTCCTGACCGGGGCGGTCTGGGCGGTCGAGCTGAAAGCCGATAATCTTTCGGCGCCCGTTACGCTGGGCGACCGGCAGCCGAAATTCAGTTGGGGATTCGGCGACGCCTTAAACGGGGGCCAAACGCCGGCTTTCCAGTTTAACGATTTGGGCAGTCCCTTGCTGGGCGATCATACGCTGGCGGTTGCCGCGGGCGACGTAAACGGCGATGGCCGGGTGGATGTGGTGGTAGGCAATAGCGCCGCCATCGCCACCACGCAGAATTTCGTCATTGTCAACAATGGCGGCAGCCCCGCCTCGTGGCCGCGATATCCGCTGGGCAGTTGGCTCGCCGATGCGACGCGCGCCGTGGTCGTGGCGGATGTCACGGGCGATGGTCTGGCCGATGTCGTGGTTGGAAACTTCAACCAGCAAAACTATCTGGTCGTCAACAACGGCGGCAGTCCGGAATCCTGGGCGCGGGTGAATCTCGGGTCGGCACTGAGCGATGCCACCTGCAGCCTGGATGCGACGGATGTAAACGGCGACGGTCTGTTGGACGTGGTGGTCGGCAATTCGGGCGGCCAGAATTACGTGCTGACGAACAACGGGGGCAGCGCCGATACCTGGACGAGAGTCAATTTAGGCAGTGCGTTGTCCGACGCGACGATGAGCGTGAAGGCGGCCGATTTAACCGGCGACGGCTTGCCGGACGTGGCCGTCGGCAACGCGGGCGCTCAAAATTACGTGCTCGTGAACAACGGGGGCAGCGCCGATACGTGGACGAGAGTCAATTTAGGCAGCGCGTTGTCCGACTCGACGTATGCCTTGGCGCTCGGGGACGTGACGGGCGATGGGTTGATCGATGCGGCGGCGGCCAATCATGTTTCCCAGCCTCCGTATGTGCTGGTCAATAATGGATCGGGCGATCCTTCTTCCTGGGAGCGGATTGCCGTGCCGGGCGCCGGCGCGCAATATCAGGCGCACAGCATCGCGATGGGCGACATGAACGGCGATGGCTTGTTGGACCTGATCCTTGGAACCGACTACGACGGCCCGGCCTCGTCGGTCAATCGCATTTTGTTGAACAACGGCGGTCGTCCGGATACCTGGCCGGCTCTGGCGGTCGGCACGGAATATACCTACAGCCTGGCCGTGGCGGATTTCAACGGCGATGGCCGCCTGGATTATGTGACGGGCAATGGCATGTCGGGTTACGGCAATCGCAATTACGTTTGGATGAACGCCTCCACCTCCTGCCTGGTCCAAGCGGCCTACCGCATTCAAGTGGCCAAAACATCCAGCGACTGGAGCGCCGGAAATCTGGCATGGGACAGCGGGGTTGTTCCTTCGACTGAAATCGGCAACGGGCAATCGTCGGTTATGCAGGCGGCGGCGTTTACCAATGGCGGCGTTTACTATTGGCATGTGAAGGTTTTCTCCGTCAGCGGATTCCAGAGCGACTGGACCGTTCCTCAACAGTATGAGATTCCAACCGGCGAAGCGTTCTTTGTCGTGGAAAGGCCGACTCCGCCGACGGGATATGTGAGCGGCGTTTCGTGCGACGTGTCCGGATGGGCGTCGTGGGGAATCGGTTCCGTGGATTGGACAAACCAAGCCACGGGCGGTAACGGAACTTTTGCCGCGAATGGAAGCTGGACGCAGACCGTTGCGCTGGCCGAGGGCCACAATAGCGTCACGTTTGCTGCGCATGCAGGCGAGGAAACCTTGGTCCGAGCATTGGACATCGTTCGTGTGCCGGGTCTGCCGATTCTGTCGATACGCACCCCGGAAGACGGTCAGAGCTTTACCACAACGGCCGCTGCCGTGTCGTTCTCCGGGGCCTTTGAAGCCTCCGCCGATTATCTCGTTCCTTCCTTGATGTGGAGCAACGAGGCGACCGGCGTCTATGGGATGTGCCCCATCTCCGCCGGCGCCACGCAATGGCCCGGTTCAGGGGTCGTCTCGGTCGAGCTGATGAAACAAGCCGACAACCGCATCCGGGTGTGGTGCGAGGCGATCACCGGAGAAACGATCGACGACGAAATCGTGGTGGGCTGCTTCGATTACGAGGCGCCGCAAGCGAGCATTGCCTGGCCCAACGGCGGAAACGATCTGACGATTTATACGAACGTCATCGGACTGGCCGGGACGGCGTCCGACAACGGCTTGGTGCAGTCTGTTGTGTGCAGCAACGCGACGGCGGGTTCGTTGTGCGAGGTGGCATTAAGTCGTTCGTCGTCCGGCGGGACCGGGGTCTGGCAGGTTGCCGCGATAACCCTGGCGCCGGGCGCCCAGGAATTCCTGGTGTGGGCGGTGGACGCTTTTGGAAATTCGAGTTCTACGCAAAGCATGATTCTAACCTTCGACGTCGGCGGTCTCCCTCCAGATCCGGCCGCTTACTCGACGGGTCTCGTGAGCGTTACGGACGCCAGGGCGAACAATCGTTTTCCGCCGGTTTTGCTTGACGATCCACGGCCTTCGTTCAGTTGGAAATTCGGCGACGAACTGAACCGCATGGACCCGGGGCAACTGGCGCGGGTCAATCTGGGTGCGGCGCAGGAAGATTACACGGCCGGCGTAGCCTTGGGCGATTTGGATGAGGATGGCTGGTTGGACGTGGTGCTGGCCAATGCCGGATTGCCGTGGGGGCCCGACGGATCTCAGAACTGCATCCTGTTTGGCGGCGAAGGCAGCGTGGATGCCTGGCCGCGGACAAAGTTGGGCTCCGACCTGGATGACTACAGCATGGATGCGGCCATCGGGGATCTCACCGGCGATGGGCGTCCCGACGTGGTGGTCGGCAATCAAGGTCAGAACTATGTCCTGATCAATCGGGGCCGATTGGCCACGACCTGGCAGCGGTTACTGCTCGGCAGCCCGCTGGGCGACGACACGAGCGCCGTTGCGATCGACGATCTTACCGGTGACGGACGGCCCGACGTGGTGGTGGGAAATAACGGCTATCAAAATTATGTCCTGGTGAACAACGGAAATAGCCCCGAAACCTGGAGTCGCGTTTCGCTGGGTTCCGACACGAACGACTGGACCTACGATGTGGCAACGGGCGATGTAACCGGAGATGGCCGGCCCGATGTGATCGTCGGCAACTACTTAAGCCGCAGTTTTGTGTTGGTCAATAACGGCGGCAGCCCGGATACCTGGAATCGCGTGAATCTGGGCGACGCCGAGAACGAGAGTACGACCAGCGTCGGACTGGGCGACCTGAATGGCGACGGGTTGCTGGATGTCGTGATCGCAGGCTTTACCGCGCCCATTTGTGCGCTTCTCAACAATGGCGGAACTCCGGACACGTGGCAGCGCACGGCGCTGGCAGACAGCAACGGGCAGCATTACAAGATTCTCCTGGCCGATCTGACGGGCGACGGGCGACTGGATATCCTGGATGGCCGATATCCTGTGGCGGAGCACGGCACTGAAATTTTGGGCGAGAATCGCGTCTATATCAACAATGCCGGAAGTCCGGAGGCGTGGTCCGCGGCCTTGCTGGGGAGCAGTCTCGACGACTGCACGCACGATCTGGCGGTCGGCGATCTGGATCGGGATGGCCGGTTGGATGTGGTCGTGGCTAATTATGCCTCTGCCTTCCACGAAGGACGTAATCAACAAAACTACGCGCTCATGAATGCGGCGGGCAACATGCGCTTTGTGCAGTCCGGTTATCGGATTCAAGTGGTCGCGTCGACCGACGACTTCGTTGCGGGGCCGTATGTTTGGGATAGTGGCGTGGCGGCCTCGCAGGAGATGGGCGACGGCATCGGGTCCATCGAACAGGGCGTGGATTGTCCGGCGGCAGGCAATTATTACTGGCGTTTGAAGGCATTTTCGGAGAGCGGATATCAGAGCGATTGGACGGAGGCGTTCCAGTACTCGATCCTGGCGGGCGAGATTTATCTTTCCCTGGAAAATCCTTCGCCCTCCTATCCGGCCTATGTGACCAATAGCCCTTGTCCCGTAAGCGGGTGGGCCTCGTGGAATGTCGCGCAGGTCGATTGGACGAATGCGGCCAACGGCGCTTACGGCAGCTTTGCGCCAGTGGGCCGCTGGACGCAAAATGTTGTTCTTGCATCGGGCAGCAACGACGTGGCGTTTACGGCGTCCGAAGCGGGCGGCTTGGCGGTCACTCAGATTTTCAGCGTGGTCTACATGACGGCTATTCCTGCGATCGCAATTCTGGCGCCGAATTCAGGCGTGAGCTATACCACGGCGCTGCAACGCGTCGAGTTTCGCGGCGAACTGCAGCCGCCCTACGAATTGTTGGGCAATGAGGTGCGCTGGTCGAACGAAACGGCCGGGGTAGGCGGCTCCATTACGCTGATCAGCGGCCAAAGCGAATGGGTCGTCTCCAGCAGCGTGGCCTTGCAAGCAAATGCGAATAACCGCCTGCGGGTGTGGTGCGACACCATCCTGGGCTGGACCGCCGAGGCGCAGATGACGGTTGGCTGCTACGATGCCGCGGCGCCGTCGGTCTCCATCGAGCAGGGTGGGGGAAGCGGCGCCATTCCGGTGTGCAGCAATCGAATGGCGTTGTCCGGTTGGGCGGTCGACAATGGCCGGGCGGCGAGCGTGGCCTGGGTCAATCGTGCAACCGGCGCAGAAGGCGTTGTGAATCTTTCCTGGGCGTATGACCAGACCAGCGGGTGGTGGAACGTGCCGGCGGTGGAACTGTTGCCGGGCGCCCAAGATATCGATGTCTGGGCAACGGACGATTTCGGCAACGGCAGCGCGACGAGCCGGCTGGTCGTCACGTATGTCGAAGGCGGTTTGGTCGAGCTGGGTTCGTATCCGACGGGCGCTGTACGCGCGACAAATCTTAAGGTGAACGGTCTGGCTTGCCCGGCGCTTGGGCTCGATATTGCGCCGAAATACAGTTGGAACTTCGGCGATGCAGTCAACCAGGGAAGCCTGGCGGGCATGTCGCGCAGGACGCCGGGAGTGATGGAGTATCGGGATTCCCGGGCGATTTCCATCGGCGATCTGAACAACGACGGACGTCCCGATCTTGCGATTGGCGGCTCTCAAACACTGGTTGTTTTGAATCAAGGCAACGATCCCTCCAATTGGCCGAGTGTCGGTCTGGCGGGCGGGGGCGGTACGTGCGATTTGGAAATAACGGATCTGACCGGCGATGGACGCCCGGATATCGTGGCGGGCAACAGTGTGTTTATCGATAACGGCGCCAGCCCGGAGACCTGGACGCGCCGGGAACTGGGGCCGCCGTACGGGGAGTCCACCCAAGGAGTGGACGTCGGCGATTTGAATGGCGACGGACGCCCGGATGTGGTGGAGGCCAACGATGGCCAGAATTACGTGCTGTTCAACACCGGGCTCGATTTCGAGAGTTGGCCTCGGGTGAATTTGGGCGGCGAATTGAGCGACTACACCTTCGATGCCGTCATAGCGGACCTGACGGGCGATGGACTCCCCGATGTCGCCGCGGCCAATTACGGGCAGCAGAATTACGTCCTGGTGAACAATGGCGGCAGTCCGGATACCTGGGCGCGCGTCCGGTTGGGACCCGTCGTCAGCGGCAACTCGACGTGCCTGCATGCCCTCGACGTCAACGGCGACGGGCGGCTCGACGTGATCCTGGGGGATCAAAATCATCTTCATGTTCTATTGAACAACGGCGCGAGCCCCTCGACCTGGACTTGCGACGATCTGGCGGACGGGGCTTTTATGGCCGCCTGGGGCATTCGTTCCGCCGACATCAACGGCGATGGATTGCTGGATTTGGTCGTGGCGGGCGCGGCAGCGCTGTTGAACAATGGGGGCGATGTGACGAGCTGGCCGGCCGTAGCGGTCGGCTCGGAGGGGACCAGTTGGAGCAAGGGTCTGGCCGTCGGGGATTTGACCGGCGATGGCCGCCCGGAAGTTTGCCTGGCCAACGACGGCTACGATTATGTTTTCCTCAATGACGCGGCGGTCATGCCCGAGAGTCAACAGGCCTATCGCCTCCAAGTGGCGCGCACGGAAGCCGATCTTGCCAGCGGCAATTTCTACTGGGATAGCGGAGTGGTGGAATCGCCCCTGAGCGGAGATGGATTCACCGGCGTCGCCCAGGGCGCGCCGTGCATCGAAGCCGGCGCTTATTGGTGGCGCGTGAAAGTATTTTCTTCCAGCGGCTTCCAAAGCGATTGGACGACTCCTGCGCTCTACGAGATTCCGACCAACGGCTTGTATCTGACGATTCGCGATCCAGCCCAACCGCAGGCGTACGTCGTCGGCGCTTCCTGCGATGTGGCGGGCTGGGTTTCCAAACCGAATGCAACCCTGGCCTGGACAAACCTGGACTCGGGCGCTTCGTTCGAAGGTCCCGTTTCCGGCCTCTGGACGCAGACGATTTCAACCGCGTCCGGTACGAATCGACTGGTCTTCACCGCGCAATCCGCGAGCGAGGTCGTGACGCAACAGTTGTCGTTGGTGCTGGTAGATACGCCTCCGGTCTTGAGCATCGAAGGTCCGGGCGGCGGGGCCGATCACGTGTCGGCCAGCCGCCAGGTAAGGCTGTGGGGCAGCCTGACGGGCCCGTTCGAGCTTCTCGAAAACACGGTCTACTGGAGCAATCGGACGAGCGGAGCTTTTGGCGCATTATCCCGAAGCGGCAGCCAGGCCCGTTGGCCGGTGGAGGGCGATCTGTATCTGGTTTTGACGCCCCAGGCCGACAACGAAATCCGGGTTTGGTGCAACACTCAATTCGGCATTCCCGCGGAGGACGAGATCGTCATCGGTTGTTACGACGCCGCGGCGCCGGAATTGTCGATTACACAACCGGATTCCGACCAAACGACTATCTATTCCAACCATGTGGCGCTTGGCGGATGGGCGCAAGACAACGGAGCCGTGGCGGCCGTCATGTGGCGCGATTCGACGGCGCCGGCCGCCGGCATGATGCAAATCAATTGGGCGCCCGGCCAGACGAATGGTTCGTGGCGTACGCCGGTGTTGACGCTGGATCCCGGCGCGCACGATATTCGCGTTTGGGCGGTGGATGCCTTTGGCAACTCCAGCGCGACGGATGTAGTCAGCGTGGTTTACCTCTTGGATGCGGCGCCCGGCGCGCTCGGCGCTTCCCCGACCGGCTTGGTTTTTGTTTCCGACTTCCGGGTCGATGGACGTCTTGCGCCGGCCCAAGTGGCGAATTCGCAGCCGGTGTTCGGTTGGAAGTTTGGCGATGGGTTCAACACCGGTTTCCAGATGGCTTTTGTGGAGCATGAAGTAGCGCAAGGATACTGGGCGGACAACGTCTGCATGGCGATAGGCGATTTGAATGGCGATGGACGTCCCGATGCGGTCATCGGCCTGCAGAATGGGCAAAACCTCGTCTATCTCAATAATGGGTTGTCGCCGGAACAATGGACCCGGCTGCCGCTCGGCAGTGCAATGATCGATTGGACCAAGTCAGTGGCTATTGCCGATGTGTCCGGGGATGGCCGCCCGGATGTGATCGTGGCCAACGGAAATTATACATGGTCCTATGTCCTGCTCAACAACGGCTCGGCGCCTGACACCTGGAGCCGGATGAATCTGAGCGTGGACGTCATCAATGGACTTTCCGACCTGAAGGTGGCGGATATGACCGGCGATGGCCGCCCGGATATCGTGGCCGTTTGCTGGCAGCAGCAGAACCTTCTGCTGGTCAACAATGGCGACCGTCCGGATACCTGGCCTCAACGGCCGCTGGGCAGCGTACTGCCCGATCCGTCGGGTGAGCTGGCGATGTCCGTGGATGTGGCCGATATGAATGGCGACAGCCGTCCGGATGCGATCATCGGGAGCTTCGACATTCCGAACAGCGTGGCGATCAATAACGGAGGCGCGCCGGAAACCTGGACGCGCTATCAACTGGGCTCTCCGTTGTCGGACAGCACCATGGAAGTGCTGGCCCGGGATCTGACGGGCGACGGTCGTCCCGATGTGTTGGTGGCGAACACGGCGGATTATGCCGGGGCCCAGAATTACGTGCTGGTGAACACCGGCGAAACGCCGGATCTCTGGCCTCGGATCACGCTGGGCCTTCCTGGTCTTCGGCAGACCACGGATTTGGCGGTCGGCGACTTGAACGGCGATGGGTTGCCGGATGCGGTGATTGCAGGTCCTTCCGGACATTTGCCGCGCGCCTTTATCAATAACGGCATGAGCCCGGATACCTGGTTGTACACAGACTTGCCGCGAGTCTCGACGTGGGGCGATCTGGCGGTAGGGGATGTGAATGGCGATGGACGCAACGATCTGGTTATGGCCAACAGGGCTAAAACCTATGCCTTGCTGAACAACGCCGCCGTGGCGCCGTATACCCAGGCGGGATACCATATTCAGGTGGCGGCATCGTCGGCCGAGCTGACCGCCGGCAATCTGCTCTGGGACAGCGGCGTGGTGGAATCAGCGGAGGTCGGGAATGGTCTTTCGACCATCCGTCAGGGTTTCGTATGTCCGCAGGCCGGCTCGTATTATTGGCGGGTGAAGGCGTTTTCCAGCAGCGGGAACCAGAGCGGCTGGTCGGCGCCGCAACGGTACGATGTTTCCGGCGACGAGGCGTATTTGTGCATTACAGCGCCTCCGGGGCTGCCTCATGCGTATGTCGCGAACTCTCCCTGTTCGGTGTCCGGATGGGCCTCGTGGAACGTCTCCTCGGTGGCGTGGACCAACATCTCGAATGGCGGAAATGGAAGCCTTGTGGTCGATGGCCTGTGGACGCAAAACGTCTCGCTGGCGGTCGGCGACAACGAACTGACCTTCACCGCCGTCGGTACGGGCGTGGCGACCACGCAAAGACACGTTATCGCGTTGGTCGATCAGGCGCCGGCCATTGAAATTGCGCCGTTGGCGTTTGACGAAGAGCCGGCGCCCGCTCGCCGGATGCGCACTTACGGCGATTACACGACCTCGGCCAGGACGGCAGAGTTGTTTGGCGTCGTCAGCCAACAGAGTCTGGCCGGCGAACGCGTTTATTGGACCAACGAGGCGACCGGAGCGGCCGGCTGGGTGAGTTTGCTTCCCGAGACCAATCGGTGGCCCGCGGAGGGCGTCATTGCTTGTGAACTGGCGATACAGACGGATAATACGATTCGCGTTTGGTGCCCGACCCGGTTGGGCATCGACATAGGCGATTCCGTCGTGATCGGTTGTTACGATCTGGCGCCGCCGGCCCTGACGTTGGATTCTTCCCTTTCCGGTCAGACCGTCTACGGCGATGCGCTGTTCGTCTCCGGTTCGGTTACGGACAATGTGGGCATTGCCAGGATTCTTTGGCGGAATCTGGCGACCGGCCAGACCGGCGAAAGCCTGGCGCCCGCCGGCTCCAAGTACATGGCCTGGCAGTCTTCCTTGCCCGTGGCGGCAGGGCAGTCGCAGACAATGGCCGTCTGGGCGGAAGATACCTTCGGAAACGTCAGCGCAAGCGGAACTCTTTCCGTCACGCACGCAGGAGTTTTGCCCGAAGATCCCGGAGCCTATCCTACGGGCGCGGTATTTGTCACGGGCCTTCAGGTTTGCCGTCAGTGGTTGCCGGCTACCCTCGGCGAAGCGAGACCTTCCTTCTCCTGGAACTTTGCCGATGCGCTGAACACCGGCAGCGTTTCGTCGCTGGCTTTCGCTACGCTCGGCGACAGTCTTGCGGATATGACCTTTGACGTCGATATCGCGGATCTGACGGGAGACGGGCTGCCGGACGTGGTCGTCGGCAACTACGATGCCAAGAATTACGTCCTCGTTAATAACGGCGCGGCGCCCGCTTCCTGGAGCCGGGTGAATATCGGCAGCGCTTTTTCGGACGCGACCCATGCGCAGGCCGTGGCCGACGTCAACGGCGACGGGCGCCCCGACGCGATGGCCGCCAACTATGGCCAGAATCTGATCCGGCTCAACAACGGGCAAGCGCCCAACACCTGGACGCGCTTGAATCTCGGTCCTGAAACGGCTGACGATTCGAGAGCCATTGCCGTGGGCGATCTCACCGGCGACGGTCTGCCGGAGGCGATTATCGGGAATAGCGGTTCCGAGTCGGTGGTGCTGCTCAATAACGGTGGAAGCCCGGATGCCTGGACGCGCGTATCGCTGGGAGCGGCGGTGACGTATGACACGAGGAGCGTGGTCGTCGGCGATGTGACCGGCGACGGTTTGCCGGATGTTGTGGCCGGCAACTACGGCGCTCAGAATCACGTCCTGATCAACAATGGCGCGAGCCCCGATACCTGGACGCGCGAATCGCTCGGCGACGGTCTTTCAGATGCCACCACGGCCCTGGCGTTGGGCGATTTGAACGGCGACGGACGGCTCGATGTGGTCGTCGGCAACGAGAACGAGCAGGATTATGTGCTGTGGAACGACGGCGCCGCGCCCAGCGGATGGATTCGTCAGAATCTGGGCGCCGCGCGCAGCTCGGCCACCCTGGACGTCAAGGTGGGCGACGTGAACGGCGACGGCCAGCCGGATGTGGCGGCCGCGGAATTCCAGGGCGCCAGCAGCCTCTACCTGAACAATGGGGAAAACCCGGCCGCTTGGACGCGAGTCCAGTTGACCGCCGCGGAAAACGGTTCGTATGCCTGCGCCTTGGGCGACCTCAACGGCGATAGTCGCCTGGATCTTGTGTTGGGCAACGCGGGGGTGTCCGGCGAACAGAACGCGGTCATGCTGAATACACAGGCGTTTGTTCGTTACGGTCAGGATGCCTATCGAATTCAGGTAGCCCGCTCGACCAATGACCTGGCGGGCGGCGTGTTCAACTGGGACAGCGGTTGGGTGGATTCGGCTTCGGTCGGCGACGGGGTATCGACCATTCGGCAAACGATTCCGAACCTGCAAACCGGCGCTTATGTGTGGCGGATGCGCGTCTTGTCGGAAAGCCGGTTCCAGAGCGCCTGGTCGCCCTCAACGGCCTTTGTTTACCAGGATCACGGCTATCCGGTGGTCGATATGACCAATGCGGCGGCCGAAGTGATTTACGACGTCGACCAGTATACGCTGGGCGGACGGATTAACGCCCATGTGGTTGGAAGCATGAGTTGGAGCAATGGCGCCAATGGAGCGGTGGGCGCCTTTGCCTCATCGGAACCCTGGACGGTCTCGGGCGTTTCGCTGGCGGTGGGGACCAATGCGGTCGTCGTGACGGCCACCAATGCCGCCGGCATCGCCGTGTCGGACAGCGTCATGATCGTTCGCTACGGGCTCGACACCCAGACGCCCGAGATTCATGTGCAGACCTCGCAAACGGAAGTCGAATTCGAGGATATGAGCCTGTGCATCGAGGGGACCAACAATGCCGGCGGCACGACCTACGTTTCGTGGTCGAATTCGTTGACCGGCGCGCACGGTTCGTTCCCGTGCGGACCCGCCTGGAGCATTTCCGACATTGTCTTGGGAATCGGAACCAATGAAATCGCCTTCTCGATCAGCAATCGGTTGGGCGCCGTATCGTCGGATTCGATCAGCGTTGTCCGCGTTTCCTGGGACATGGATGGCGACGGCATTCCCAACTGGTGGGAAACTCTCCATTTCGGCGGAAGAACGAACGGGCTGGCCGGCAGCGATTCGGATGGCGACTTGGTGGACAACTATGAGGAATGGATCGCCGATTCCGACCCGAACAATTCCCAATCGTTCCTGGGGGTGGAATTGGCTCCTCTCGGCCTGAATTGGGAGGCGTCCTTCGAAGCCTCGACCTCGCGCGTCTATACCCTGCAATATCGCGACGATTTGCTGGGCAGCGGTTGGAACAATATTCCAGCTATGAGCAGCGTGACGGGGACCAACGCCCATATGACCCTGTCGGACACCAACTCGACCATCCGTAGGTTCTACCGGGTGAAAGTGGTTCTGCCCTGATAGCACGGAGTCGCCGGGGCAAACCGGCGACTCTCTCGGCGGGATGTGACCCTTTTTTCCTCGAAGGGGGCGGGGGGAGGTTTGGGGTGAGTCGGGTTTTGGCGGGTGAGTCGGGTCGGACCTCGGTAAGTCATTAACTTTTAATGTGATACTTACATTTACAGGGGTAAAAAGGATCGTATGGATCGATTTTTGGGGTTGAAAAACGAGCTATGCAAAGAGGATTCATGGAGGTAGAGTCTTCTTCATGCCAAGGGCGAATCGACACATCCAACCTGGGGGCTGTATCATGTCACGCATCGCTGCCATGATCGGGCTTTTCTTTTGAAGTTTTCACGGGATCGGCAAGCCTATCGGACTTTATTGCCGCGGAGCATTCGGTGAATGCGCTGCTGTTGCTGGTGCTGAACCTGGCGTTAAGCAAAGACCCGCTCTACGAATTGAGCGAGTGGGTCGCTTCCTTGGATTTGCGCTCGCTGGATCTGCCTTGCGATGTTTCCATGCGCTTTACGGACGATCGGTTTGGACGGGCCCTCGATCAACTCTACGAGGCGGACCGGGCCTCTCTGCAAACCCGCGTGGCGCTCTCCGCTCTTCGAAACTTTGGGATCCGATTTGACCAGATTCACAATGACAGCACCTCGATCAAAGCCTGCGGGCACATCCCCGGACGCACCAAGACCGGAGTGGAACTGCGTCGGGGTTACAGCAAGGATCATCGGCCGGATCTGAAGCAACTGCTCTTTACCTTGAGCCTTTCGGCCGACGGGGCGGCGCCCATCCATTATCATGTCTATCCGGGCAACCGCAACGACTCGACCACCCATATCGACACCTGGAACGATCTGCGCGACTTGCATGGCAGCGCCCAATTTCTCTATGTGGCCGACTGCAAGCTCTGCACGCAAGACCAGTTGGCTCACATCGTGGCTCAAGGAGGCCAAGCCCTCACAATCGTGCCCGGCAACCTCACCCCCGTGCGCGAGTTCATCCAGCGGCTTCGCGCCGGCCCCCTCGGCAAAAAGCTTGTTTGGCGAAGGCCCAAGCCTAATGAAGAATCCGTCACGGAGTACTTTTCCCTCTTTACCGGGCGCTACGAACTCTTCCCCGGGCGCTATCCCCTCTACTGGTTCCTTTCCAGCGAAAAACGCCATCGCGACCAGGCCGCCCGCCAGGAACACTTGCGCCAAGCGGAAAAAGCGCTCGCGCAGTTGGCCCCCAAACTCAACACGCCTCGGCTCAGCCGGCAGGCGCCGATTCAAAAAGCCGTTCAGGCCATCTTGGATAAGTATCAGGTAGAGCCCTTCATAAACGTGCGCCTGGCGACTCGCTATAATCGGGTGCGCTTGCGCCCAAGAGGCCGTCCCCCTGGAGAAAAAGCCCGCTATCGAATCCGGCAGAAAGCCCATTACCATCTGGAGTGGCAACAAAACCCTCAAGCGCTGAAAGCGGAGCGTCGCGTAGACGGCCTTTTCCCTTTGCTTTGCACGAATCCGGCGCTTGAGCCGGTCGAGGTCCTGAAAGCTTGGAAATATCAGCCGCGATTGGAAAAACGCTTCGAACAGCTCAAGCATGTCCATGGCGTCGCTCCCTTGTTGTTTAAGAAAGTCCAACGGGTCGAAGCCAATTTGTTTATCTTCTTTGTCGCCCTGATGGCCCAAGCCCTGCTGGAACGCCAACTGCGCCAAGCCTTGAGCCAACAAAAGCGCGAGCCTTTGAAGTTGTACCCGGAGGATCGTGACGCGCCGCACCCCACCACCTCCCAAGTCCTGAAAACCTTTGCCGGTCTTTCCACCTACCGAATTGAAGACCCACAGGGCGACTTCCAAGAGTTTCGGGATGTCCTCAAGCCGGTGCACCGATCCGTGCTGGAGTTGCTCGCGCTAAGTGAACTACGCTTCTGGACGGGAACTTAGCCAAAATAATTCCTCCTTAATCGCCTTCAAAAAGTGCGGAATGTAAGTATAACAGTCTTTTTAGGGGTATAAGTTAAGATAAGCTGTTGACGGCTTTTGACTTGCTGAGGTCCGACCCGGTGACGGACCCGGTGACGAGGTTGATCCACTTGGCGAGCGGGTGCCCGAGCCAGGCGGTTTTCGCGCAGGCGTTCGCGAACCTGAGGCAACCGTTCATGGAATCGTCGTGACCTAAGGCGTGCTGTCCCCGGCACCGGAAAAACAATGGGGGTTGAGGGTGGTGTGCCCCAAATCGGCCCTAACGTCAGAAATGCACTCACCGGACACATTTTTTCTTCTCACAATGCCCCGCAGCCGCAGGCTGCGGGGCATTGTGAGAAATGCGGGCTAGAACGTCTGTGCTCCGGTAAGAGGCGGCAAGGGATGTTGGGCGTTGAATACGGTCCAGCACAGTTGAGCTAGTTGGGCGAAGCCTCGCGCTTGTTCGGGATCGCCTTGCGCTTCCCATTTAAGGCTTTGTTGAAGGGCTTCATTGACGACGGCTGTGGCGTTCTCGGGGGAGAGCGTCTCTCGGGTTCCGGCGAAGAGACTTACAATGTCTTGGTCGAAGTTGCCGCTGAGTTCATCGGGAAATTCGGACTGAACGCGGCGATATAGATCGAGGGCTTCCGCGTTTTGGTTGCAGGTGTATAAAAGCAGAATGGCGCCTTGCAGGAAGTTCTGATAGGCGGTGGCAAAGGTTTTTTCGGCGGCGTAACGGGTATTGGTTTCCCGGTAGGCCTTGAGGGCTTGGGGGAGCAGGTTCAGTTGCGGCGCCATGACGAAAAGGTCCCGGGCGGGATCTTCGATGAGTCGTCCGGATTTCACGGCTTCGGCCAGGCATTGGAGGATCATGCGGTCGGTGGCGATGGCTTCGAAGCCGGTGGCGTAGGGTTTGCCGCTGCAAGCCCAATAAAGGGCGTGCGCTTGGGCCAGCCGCCAATCGAAGGGGCCATATTCCCGGTCCAGTTTTTCCATCAAGTTCGGATCGAGCCGATAATCCTGTTTCATGCGCTGGACGGTTTCGGCGGACAAGCTCGCGAAATCAAGGTGGGGCGAGGGGTTCGTTCCAAGCTGGAAAAGACGGGTCATTTCGGCGGCCCAGGCTTTTTTGTAGTAGAGTTGCGCCTGATCGTAGTCCATGCCGATCTTGTGTTGAAAGAGCCAGCCCAGCTCGCGGAAGAGATGCGTATCCCCGGGATTGTATTTCAGGCCTTCGTCGCGGAGGAGCGCTATGCCTTGCCGCACCCAGCGCCAGCGGTCTTCGGGGTTGTTGAAAAGGACGCTGATGTTATAGGTCATGTTCCAGGCTTGATAGGCCCAAACGGTGGTAAAGCGCGGTTCGAGTTTGGTGATCCAGTCGGAGAGTTGGACCAATTCGAAATAGCGGCCTTCTTCCTGCAAGGTGGAGGCGCGAATCCAGAGCAGGTCGGCCAGAATGCCGCGGAAGCCGCCGAGGGCGACGGTGGTGAAGGCGACGAGCGGCGGCGAATTTTCGAGCGGCGCGGCCTGGTTCAGCCGGTACTCCTGCCGCAAGGCCAGCAGGCGCGGATGCAGTCCTCCGGCGGCCAGCAACATTAGCAGGCTAAACCCCAACAACAGCATGGAACTCCATCGTTTCAAAGCATTCACCTCGTTAATGCGATCCCGGCAATGCGATTTCCCGGCGGTTCAAGACGCACACGCCCAGCAAGGCGAGGGCGCCGGTATAGAGCAAAATTTTCATTCCAAACACAGAGGCCACCATGGACCAGGGGACGCAGATGCCGGTCGAGATCATTTGCAACGGATCTTCTACGGCTTGCAGGGGATGAATGGCCGCGTAGAGACCTTTGTAAATCGCGCGCAGCAGGATGATCCACAGGTGAGGGGCTTGGCCCGATTCCCCGACCGGCGCCAGGAGGGTCGTTTGGGTGGCGATGCCTTGGATGAGTCGGCTCATGCCCAACAAAATGAGGACAAAGATCGATACGAAGGAGGCGACCGGCATCGAAAACAAGCTGCCGGCCGTGACGCCCAAGGCTGTCAGCAGGCCCAAATGGAAAAGGACGATCAGCAGCGCGCGGACATAATTGGTTGCGAAACTCCCGGCATAGGCGAGCAGTTGCAGGCCATCTTGCGGATGGAACACGATGGTGACGGGCTCGGGGTGGATGTTTTCATAGGTCAGCAAAAAGGGTTGTCCGCGGTCCGGCACTTGATGGGGGATGGTCAGCGTGTATAAGGGGCCAGGGATGTTTTCCTGCTCCAGGCGAAAGCGATCCGGCTGAGACGGCGGTCCGGCGAGCCAGCGGACGTGGGTCGGCGCAGGCCCGATCATGGAGGACGAAAAACGAAACCGGACGAGGAGCGGGTGCTCTTCTTGATGCGTATTGGGCAGGTGAAACGTCCAGGTGTGTTTTTGTCCCGGGGGAATTATGTAGGCTTGGCTGAGCAGCGTTTGGTGGATGGCTTGATAAGCGACATCGGGCGGCACGTTGGCTGGAATCTGGCCTTGTGCCTGGCGGCTTTCCAATTCCCGGCGGGCCTGGGGCGCCACATCGATCGTATCGACTTCGCAGGGTTTCCTCGCGATCAGGATTTGTTCCGCAAGAATTTTCCGGTCGCTGTCGCTCAGGCGTTCCGGCCGCAGGCTCCAGAGCAACAAGGCGTAGGCGGCGACGCCGGCGACCAGCAGCAGCGCGGCGTTGACGAACATGAGGCCCAGCCATTTGCCGAGCCAGATCTGGGCGTGGCGGACGGGCTTGGTCACGATGAGGTGAATTTGCTTTTCGTCGATTTCGTTCGAGATGGCCGAACAGCCGGCCCACAGGGTGGCCAAGGCCAGGATAAATTCGGCGGCGCCCAGCGTATAGCTCAGGACCAGCCGGACGCGTCCGGCGACGGTGCCGTCGTCCTTGATCGTCAGGGGCAACCCCAGAATCGCGAGCAACAGAAACGCCAGCAGGATCAACACCACCTTGGAACGGATGGCGTTGCGAACGGCTATGGATGCGATGGCCAGGATGCGTTTCATGAAGGCGGCTGCGGGTTGGTTTCCGAAGATAAATATTCGGCCACGCGTCCGGACGGCGTAACGCCGGAGGGATCGGGCGCGCTTTGCTTGGCCTGTTCGATCACGTCGATGAAATACTGTTCCAGATTGCGCCGCGGGTGGTCGAGTTCCGGTTCGCGCCCGAGCACTTCCCGCAAGGCGACCAGCAATTTTTGCATTTGCGGGGCCGGGATATCCGGAATGGTAAACCGGTGGAGGTCTTGTTGCTCCAGAAGATTTCGAATGGCGCCCTGCGCCTGGATGCGGCCGTTGTACAGAATGGCAATGCGGTCGCAGACATCCTCGACATCCGCGAGCAGATGGGAGGAGAGCAGGACGGTTTTTCCGCGGCGGGCGAGAGTGAGGATCAGGTCCTTGATCTGGCGGCAGCCTTGGGGATCGAGGCCGGAGGTCGGCTCGTCGAGCACGATCAAATCCGGATCGTTGATCAGAGCTTGAGCGAGTCCCACGCGGCGGGCCATGCCCTTGGAGAATTCGCCGACGGCGCGATGCCGTGCATGCGAAAGGCCGATCATGTCGAGCAGTTCTTCCATGCGGCGGCGGCGTTCCGAACGATCCAGGTCGAACAACCGCCCGTAGAAATCCAGGGTTTCCTTGGGAGTCAGGTAGGGATAGATGTAGGATTCTTCCGGCAGATAGCCCATGCGGGCCTTGGTCTTGACGTCGCGCGGCGAATGCCCCAGCACGTTCAGGGCGCCGCTGGACGGATGCAGGAGTCCCAGGATCATTTTTAGCGTCGTACTCTTGCCCGAGCCGTTGGGACCGAGCAAGCCGAACACCTCGCCCCGTCGCACCTCGAAGGAAATGCCTCGGACTGCCTGGACGCGCGGCCGATGCCAGAAATCGCGAAACGTCTTGATCAGTTGATCCGCTGCGATGACTTGCTCCGGCGATGAACTATTCTCTGTCACCATGATCGACTTCCTTCCAAAAAGCTTACGACACGTCCGTCTTTTGAAACGCGAACATTCCCAGGCCCAGGATGCCGCTCACGAAAAGCAGGGCATAGGAGCCTACCCATGTCACATACGCCCAGGGAATCGGATAACCGTTGTGCAGCGCATCGACGACCCAGAAATGCTGCCAGTTGGGGATAAGGCGGTATAGGAGGGCGGCGAATGCGTGGTCTGCGGCATGGCGGCCAAACAGATAATCCGACATCAAGCCCACGAGAAAAACGACGGTGCAGAGCGAGAGGTTGGGAAGGGTGTCCAGCCGGGAGGCCAGGCTGACCGCCAGGGCGGCAAGAACCAGGATGGCCATGGCGATCAGGGCTCCGGCCGGCAGGACCTGCCAGGGGACGTGAGCTCCGAAGGCGGTGCGATGGCCGTGCTCATCCACCCAGCCTGAAGCCAGGAAGGCCAGCGCCATGCATACGGTCATGGCGGCAAACGCGCCCGAGGCAAACGGCTTTCGCGTGATAAAATTCCGGAGCCCGGCAAAACCGTAGGCCAGCAACGGAGCGGCCAGCAGGGGGCCGCCGGACCGCCAATCCATCATAAAATCTTCTGCGGCGGTCCGTGTGCTCAGCAGCGTGGCCAGGGTGGCGTTCAGGGAAAAGACCAGCATGACTGCGCCAATGCCCAGAAACTTCGACACAAAGAACAGGCCTCGGTTGACCGGTTTGCTGAGCACGGTCGCCACGGTGCCCTGGCGGATTTCCCGGGTGAGGGTGGAGCAGGCTGCATAACCGCCGAGAATGAGGCCGCAGACAAAATAGAGGGCCAGGGCGCTATCGAGCACAAGCTTCTGGGCTTCGCCGAGCGTATGCGTAATCAAGATCGGCATCAGGCCGATGCCCAGCACGCAGGTCGTGGCCACCAGCAAGAAGACCGGCTGCCGGATCGCTTCCAGCGCCGTCAGGCTTGCAATGGCCGTAATTTGTGAAATGGATCTGTTCATGGTTTTCGTGATACAGCACGGACACGATAAGAAAATACGGTATATTCTTCAAGTGTCGTTGCAGTTATTGTGCAGGGAAGGATTTGGAAGTTATAAAGAGCTTTACGCCGGGCTTGGTTTTGCTAGCTTGGGGCGCGTTTTTTACAGCGGAAAAATATATGGATCAAATCAAAGCGATGGTTATGGGGATGGTGGAAGGGCTGACGGAGTTTATTCCGGTTTCCTCGACGGGGCATTTGATCCTGGCCAAAAGCCTGTTGAAATTCCAGATCAACGACACGTTTGAGGTGTTCATTCAAATCGGCGCGATTCTGGCGATTCTTTTATTGTATCGGCAGCGGTTTGTGGGGTTGCTCGATTGGAGGCGTAAGGAGGGGTTTGCCGGCTTCCAGGGTTTGTTTCTGCTGGGTTTGACCACCGCGCCAGCCTTTATTATAGGCTTTCTCCTGCACCGTTTCATCAAGGAGCACTTGTTCAATGTGACCACGGTGGCCCTGGGGTTGGGGGTAGGCGGGCTCTGGATTCTGGTGACGGAACGGTTCTTTTCCGGCAAACAGCAAACGACGCTGGATCGGATGGGTTGGAAACAAGCGCTGGCGATCGGTTTTTTCCAATGTCTGGCGCTGTGGCCGGGGATGTCGCGATCGTCCTCCACCATCCTGGGCGCCATGTTGGTGGGCGTGGACCGGAAATCCGCCACGGAGTATTCCTTTTTTGCCGCCGCGCCGGTGCTGGTGGCGGCCGGCCTTTTCGATTTGCTGGATAACTTGTCGAACCTGACGGCGGCAGACATTCCTCTTTTTGCGACCGGGCTCGTGGTTTCGTTTGTGTCGGCGTGGATCGCGGTACGCGTCTTGATTCGTTATGTCAGCCATCACACCTTGAGCGCGTTTGGCTGGTATCGGATTGTTCTGATGGCGGTGATTTTCCTGCTGGCGAAATAGCGGAATGGAAGCCCGTCCTTCGTCCGCCTGCGCATCGCTACGCGAAGCGTTGCGGGCAGGGAGAAGCCGGGCCACCTTTGGGGTACGGGGAGAACTTACTTCGCCTTGCTCGATCCGTTCCGCCAGTAGGGAATGCGGTCGGCCAGCTTCAACTTGTTTATATAATCCATGTCGAGCTTGATGGGGGCTTCGCTGCTTTCCTTCGGATGAGCCTCATAGTCGAAGACGTTCGCGACATGAACGGTAGTCAGCGGGCCGAAGCAGGCGGTCTTGCATAAGCTGGGTTGATGATGGAAGGCGCAGGCCTCGATCAACGGTTCGGAAAAGCCCCATAGTCCGAGCAGATAAGCGCCCACTTCCGCATGGCTGGCGCCCAGGATTTCTTTTTCCATTTGCGTCAGGGGCAGGTGCTTTTCGCGGGCCAGCGCGAGCGCGCGGCTGTAGGGCTGGGCGAGATTGACCATCAGCACCAGTTTGCCGAGATCGTGGAAGAGCCCTGCAATGAAGGCGTCTTCCGTCGCTTTCTTCTCGATGTTTTGCTGGAGGGCGATTTCCTGCGAACCGATCGCCACCGACAGGCTGTGCGTCCACAAGGCCTTGAGCGAAAAGCCTTCCATCGAAAGGCCGTCCTGCTCGGTGAAAACGTGCACCACCAAGACCAACGATTTGAGGATGTCGAGTCCGAGCAGGCTGGCGGCTTGCATGGGATTCGAGATGCGCTGGCGAAGCCCGAAGAAGGCGGAGTTGATCATCTGGAGCAGTTTGGCGCTCATGGCGATGTCCTGGCCGATCAGGGCGCCCACGCGTTCGATGGAGGGGTAGGGGGATTGCAGCTCCCGGACCACCTCGTAATAGAGCTCGGGCACGCTGGGCAGCGTTTTAATCTGCGACACCATATTTTCGAGACTGTCTTTCGAAAGGATTTCCTTCAACGAAAAAGCACGGGCGATCGTATCCTTGATCAGGGAAAGATCGTTGGGTTTGAGAAGGAATTGATGCGTCGAGCCGATCAGCCGGTAAACCACATCCCGGTCGGATTCGCTCGAAAAAACGAAGCGAACGGTCTTGGGGTAGTCCGCTTTCACTTTGTTCAGGAGTTCCGCTCCGTCCATGCCGGGCATGCGTACATCGGAGACGATCACATCGAACGGTTCGGAGGCCATCAGGGTCAGGGCTTCCTGGCCGCTTCGGGCGAAGGACATGTCCCATTCGGCAAGCATGCTGCGCAGCATGTGGCGGAGCATTTCGAGGATACTGGGTTCGTCGTCCACAAACAGTATGCGTTTTTTCATCGAGGGTCTCTTTTTGGTTTTGCCAATTTAATGCCGCGTCAACCCCGGGACGTCGGTTGCCCTATCCGAAAACCTTTGTCTCATAGATAGGGCAGGCGAGCAAGACAGGAAGGAGGTTGTCTTATTCGCCAAATTCGGCTAGAAGGTCCCCATTAATCGGGAGCATGGCATGAAATTATTCAAATGGATTCTGGCGTTAGTCGTTTTGGCCGTGATAGCCGCAGTGGCGGCTCGCAACATGGTGGTGAGAAAAATGGCGATCCGGGCCGTGGAACAGGCTACGGACTTTCAGTTGGACGTTGGTACGGTGCAGGTCGGGCTGTTTCGTCCGACGTTCGATATCGAGCAGGTCGCCTTGCTCAATCCGGAGGATTTTCCGGAGAAGACCGCGTTCGATATCCGGCGAATTCACGTGCGGTACGATTTCAAATCCTTGTTTGGCGACCGGCTGCATCTACGAGAGGTGGTCCTCGATATTCCCACGGCGGTGATGGTGGTGAAGGAGGATGGGGAATCGAATTTGGATCGCCTGCGCCAGGCCGGTTCAGCCGGAGCGGAAGAGAAGTCGGAACCTTCAACGGAAGAAAAAAGTTCCGAGCCTGAGGAATCCAAAGCGCCGAGAAGTCTTCAAATCGATCGCCTGGTTTTGAAGTTGGGCCGCGTGAATATGCATCGCTACGTGGAAGGCCAGGCCACGCCGGAAGTCAAAACCTACGACCTGAAGATCGACCGCACGTTCGACGACGTCACCAGCCTCCAGCAAGTGGCCGGCTTGGTGGCCGCCGAGATCGCGGTGCGGGAACTTCCCAATCTGGTCAACCATCTCGACAAGATTCTGAAAGATAACGATGGCGACTTGGAAGCCGCCGGCGAGAGCTTGAAGAAAACCTTCGAGGGGTTGTTTCGATAGGGAGAGGGAGGAGGGGATAGTAATCAGTGATCAGTAATCAGTAGTCAGTAAAGAAGATAAAAGCACTAAACACTGATCACTGATCACTGATCACTGATTACTGATCACTGATCACTGATTACTGATCACTGATCACTGATTACTGATCACTGATTACTGATTACTGATCACTGACTACTATTCCCTCCCCACTCGGTATGAAAGAATTCCCCTCGGGGTTTGTCGATGCGTTCGTAGGTGTGGGCGCCGAAGAAATCGCGTTGGGCCTGGATTAGGTTGGCGGGCAGTTGATGGCTGCGATAGCTGTCGTAGTAGGCGAGCGCCGATCCGAAGACCGGGACGGGAATGCCGTAGCGGGCGGCTTGCGCGACGACTCGCCGCAGATTGTTCTGGCGGCCGGTGACGATCTTCCGGAAGTACGAATCCAGCAGCAGATTGTTCAGGCGGGGATTCCGGTCGAAGGCGTCCTTGATGCGGTGCAGGAAGCGCGCCCGGATGATGCACCCGCCCCGCCAGAGCATGGCGATGGAGCCGAAATTCAGCGGCCATTTGTACTCGGCAGCGGCTTGGTTCAGCAGCGCGAAGCCTTGCGCGTAGGAACATATTTTGGCGAGGTAGAGCGCCTGGCGGAGGGTTTCGACGAAAGCCTTTCGGTTGCCCGAGAAATGGACGCGGGGGCCTCTCAGGACATCCGACGCCGCGACGCGCTCGTCCTTTTGGGCTGACGCGATGCGCGCAAAGACCGCCTCCGTGATCATGGTGACCGGCACGCCCAGGTCCAGGGCTTCCTCCGTGGTCCATTTCCCGGTGCCCTTTTGCTCGGCGGCGTCGAGAATGACGTCGACCAGATACTGGCCGGTGGCCGGATCTTTTTGCATGAAAATGCGGGAGGTGATTTCAATTAAGTAGGAATCCAGGTCGCCGCGGTTCCATTCGGTAAAGACCTCGTGGAGTTCGGGCGGCTGCATGCCGAGTACCTTGCGCAGCAGGTCGTAGACTTCGGCGATAAGCTGCATATCGCCGTACTCGATGCCGTTGTGCACCATTTTCACGAAATGTCCGGCGCCCTCGGGGCCCACCCATTCGCAGCAGGGCGTGCCATCCACCTGGGCGGCAATGGACTGAAAGATGGGCTGCACATGAGGCCAGGCCGCTTCATGGCCGCCGGGCATGATGCTGGGGCCTTTCAAGGCCCCTTCTTCGCCCCCTGAAACCCCCGTGCCGATAAAGAGCAAGCCTTTTTGCGCCACTTGCTTAGTTCGCCGGTTCGTATCGCGAAAGTACGAGTTGCCGCCGTCGATGATCATGTCGCCCGGCTCCAACAGCGGGGTCAATTGGCCGATAAAATCGTCGACCGCCTCGCCGGCCTTGACCATCAGCATGACGCGCCGCGGTCGCTTAAGGCTGGCGACGAATTCAGGCAGGCTGTGCGCCCCAACGATGGATTCTCCTTTTGCTTTGCCGGCCAGGAACGCATCCACCTTGGAGACGGTGCGGTTGAACACCGCCACCGTAAAGCCGTGATGCGCCATGTTCAAAACCAGGTTTTCGCCCATGACGGCCAATCCTATCAGGCCGATATCCGCTTGAGACGACATGGCAACCTCCCTCGTTAATACGGCCGGCAAACCGGCGCCTGTTCATTGAGTTGACAGGCTTTGAGTTTATTAGATTTCTGAAGTAATTTAACCTACAGAAGCGATGGCGACAACCGGTGAAGCAAAAATGATTGAGGGAACGATGTCGCACGATATTTTGCGGAGGTATGTGAAGGCAATTCGCCGAACCTCCGTGTATAGTGATGAAGGAACAGGCTTTCAGCCAGGAAAGGGTAGGCCATGGAAGCGATGAAAACCCCAGTCGACGATTTCTGTCGCGATGTGCGTCCCGCGCCTTGTGGACTGGTCATTTTCGGCGCCTCCGGGGATTTGACGCACCGCAAACTGCTGCCTTCGCTTTTCAGCCTCTATATCCGGCATTTGATGCCGATTCGCTTTTTCGTGCTGGGGTTTGGCCGTACCAATCTGGAAGGCGACGCGTTCCGGAAAAAAACAAGGGATTCCATTCGAAGACGCTTCCCCGACGCGACGGATGCCCAATTGGAAACATTTTTAAAGGCCTGCGATTATGTTTCGGGCGCCTATGACGACTCGACCGATTTCAGTACCCTCCGTGACAAGCTGAACGCCTTGGATGCGGCCTTCAACATTGGCGGACACTGCCTGTATTACCTTTCCACCCCGCCGGCTGTTTATGGTCCGATCGTGACGATGCTTGGAAAAACGGGACTGGTGCATCCTCCGGCATCGGGCATTTGGACCCGCGTGGTGGTGGAAAAGCCTTTCGGCTTCAACCTGGAATCGGCCCGTACGCTGGATCGGGAAATTGGGGCGGTACTCGACGAAAAACAGATCTACCGGATCGATCACTACATGGGCAAGGAGACGGTCCAGAATATTCTCATGTTCCGGTTTGCCAACGCCATCTTCGAGCCGCTGTGGAATCGCCAGTTCATCGACCACGTTCAAATTGCGGTGGCGGAGACGTTGGGGGTGGAGGGCCGCGGCGGGTACTACGAGGGGGTGGGCGTGGTGCCGGATATGTTTCAAAATCATATCTTCCAGGTCATGGCCTTGGTGGGCATGGAGCCCCCCACGATTTTCGATGCCGCCGCCATTCATGACGAGAAGCTCAAATTCATGAAGGCCGTGCATCCTTTTCCCGGCAATTTGGAGGGGTGGGTCGTTCGCGGCCAGTACGGTCCCGGCGCCCTGGACGGACGTCAAGTGCCCGGCTATCGGCAGGAGAAGGGCGTCAATCCCAAGTCCACCATCGAGACGTTTGCCGCCATGAAATTGCTGGTGGAGAATCCCCGCTGGCAGGGAGTGCCTTTTTATCTGCGTTGCGGGAAGCGCCTGCACAAGAAGATCAGCGAGGTCGCCGTCTATTTTAAGAATCCGCCGCATTCGATGTTCAGTCCGTTTCAGCCGAATAGGATGGAGCCCAATGTCCTGGTCTTCAATATCCAGCCGGAGGAATGTTTCTCTCTTATTTTGCACGCCAAAAGGCCGGGGCCGAAAATTTGTACGGCGCCTGTGACGATGGATTTTTGTTATCGGCAGAAATACAAAGTATCCCTGCCGGAAGCGTACGAGCAGTTGCTGCTGGATGTCATGAACGGCGATCAAACCCTATATACCCGGCACGATTTGATGGAGGTGTCGTGGAAGGTCTTCACCCCCCTGGTCGACTATTGGCGCCATTCGGCCGCCGTGGGACCGCCGCCGCTGTATCCGTCGGGCAGTTGGGGGCCCGAAGCGGCGACTCAATTGATCGAGCAGGATGGCCGGAAGTGGCGGGTGTTGTCGGAGGAAGCCTTCGATGCCCGCTGTCCCTACGTATGCCCGGGTTGCCGTTCCCGCCAGGCGGCTTTATAAAGCGAAAAGGAGAGTGTCATGCGAACCATTGTTCAGCGCTTCAACGCGATGCAGGATCTCAACGAAACAGCTGCCGAATATATCGTGGCGGCGGCGGATCGGTCTGTGACGCGGGACGGAGGCTTTTTTATGGCCTTATCGGGCGGGCGGACGCCTCGCGGCCTTTATGAATTGCTGGCCACGGAACCCTGGCGACGTCGGATTGCCTGGGACAAGACGTGGATTTACCTGGTGGACGAAAGGGCCGTGCCGGATACTCATCCCGACAGCAACTATGCCATGATCCGCCAAGCGCTGCTGGATCGCGTGCCGATTCCTCCGGCACAAGTATTTCCCATGATGACCGGCCTGCCCCTGGCGCAAGCCGCCGACAACTACGAAAAGAACATCATGGCCCATGTACCCTTGTCTTCCATCAACGGAAGACCCGTATTCGATGTCCTGCTGATGGGCGTGGGACGGGATGGCCACACGGCTTCCTTGTTCCCGATGCATCCCCTTTTGCAGGAAAAAGAGAAATACGTCTGCGCCGTGCCGGAAGCGGTGGGCGACCCGGCCTGGCCCCGGCTTACGATGGCTCTCCCGTTGATCAATAACGCCCGTTCCGCACTTTTTTTAGTGGTCGTGAACGAAAAACGCTTGATTGTGGAATCGATTCTCGAAAGGTTAGAGCAAGTGCAGGATCGTTATCCGGCGGCCCGGGTGAAACCCACGGAGGAACGGGTTTGGCTGTTGGATACGGAGCTGACCTGAGAGGATTTGAAGTGCTTCCATTTACGCAGAAAAACTTGATGGACTGGGCGGGGGCGACCACGTTTCGGGATGGGCAGACCTTGTTCGAGCGGGGCGTGGTGCAAGAGGCCGAAATCGAGCTGCCCATCATACGCGGGTCGCTTTCCTGGGGTAACCGGGTCATTCGAACCTCCGCAAAAATTCTGCCGGACGGGGCGTGCGAGAATCGCTGCCCCTGTCGCGACAGCACGGAACGAGGGGTGGTCTGCTCCCATGTCATTGCGCTGGCCATGGCCTTGCTGCGGAGAGCTTCCGATCCCGACCGGGAGCGAAAGCAGCGGGAGGAAGCCCGCCGGGCCGCCCGCCTGTCGCAAGTCAACGAATCCCTTTATCTGCGGCGAGCCCCGCTGGGAACCCTCGGGACCATGCCGGCGGAATTGCGCATCGCTCTGGACGCCGGCTGGCAGGAGCGCAGCCGGGCCGGCATGATTCCGATCCTGTGCGGCCTGCACGTGCAGAATCGCACCCTGCCCATCGATCAACCGCCGGCCAATGTGCAGTTGGGCCTGTCCAAAAAAGACGAATCCATTTTGTTTGTGCTCGAGGATATTTCCGAAGGCCCGGCCAAAAGCCGGATGGAAATTCATGCGACGGATTTCATCAATCTGCTCGAGCTGATGATGGGGAAACCCCTGTACGAAGCCGGCCACTCCGAGCCGATCACCATCAACGCTCCCAAGATGACTACCTTGCTCCGCATGGACATGGACCGGGAAAACGGGGAATTGATTTTGATTGCGCACACTGAACTGCCGTTCATGAAACCCGGGGAGTTCCCATTTTACGTCACCGCCGGCCGTAGCGGCTGGGTGTATGGCGCCCGGCAGCTCTGGCCGTTGGCCAACATCCTGCCCGATCCCTTGCGTTCCATCTACGATCAGCCGGTGGTCATTGCCCGCGATTCCGTGCCCCGCTTTCTGCAAACGGAACTGCCGCTGCTGGCCCAGCATATCCAGGTGGAGAGCGACATCACGATGGATCTTTTCGCCATCGAACCCGAGCGCCCGACCTACCGGCTGGCCGTGCGGGGCAGCCCCGCCTCCCTGGCGGCGGTCCTTTATGCCGATTACGGCGGCGCCTCCCTGGTCGCCGGGAAGACCGATCCGCGCGGCCATTTCGCGCATCCCGATCCGGCCGATCTGCTGCGGTACACCGTGCGAAATCCGGAGCACGAAAAAGCCGCCTTGCAGCGGTTGGAGACCTTCGGCTTCCAGGGGGAAATCGGCGACGGCCTGGAGCCCATCGTGGGATGCCGCGAAGTCCTGAATTTTCTGGGCAGCGCCTTGCCGGCCATCCGGCGGCAGGGATGGAAGGTCGAGCTGGACGGGAAAATCAACCCCTTCATGGAAACCGTGGATTTTGCCACCCCCGTCGTTCATGTCACCGATCATGCCAACGGAGAATGGTTCGAAGTCAATTTCGACTTTGACGACGGCCACGGCGGCAGTTTATCCGCTGCCGAGATTCAGCGCGCCTTGCGCAAAGGCGATTCGTACCTCGAAGTCGGCGAGCGCACGCTGCTGCTCGACGCCGGCGCCATCCGCTCCATGAGCGACGTGTTCTCGGATTGCGCCAGCGGGGAGGGGAGCCGCCCCGGCAGTTTCCGGATGAGCCGGATTTATGCCTCCTACGTCAAATCTTCCCTGGACGCGCTCGACGGCATCGACGTCGAGGCCACGCCCGCCTGGAGTTCCGTAGCGGAGCATCAGAACCGCACCCTCAGCCTGCAGCCGGTGACCCTGCCGGAGCCGCTGAATTCCATTTTGCGGTCCTACCAGAAGGAAGGCGTCAACTGGTTGCGCTTCCTGGAAGCCGGGGCCTTTTGCGGCATTCTCGCCGACGAAATGGGCTTGGGCAAAACCCTCCAAACGCTCGCCTGGCTGCAACTCGAACGGCAGCATCCCCAGGCGCGCGGGCGGCCGTCCCTGATCGTCTGCCCCACCAGCCTGGTCGAAAACTGGGCGGAGGAAGCCGCGAAATTTGTGCCCTCGATGAAAGTTCTGACCGTGACCGGCAGCGACCGCCACGAAAAATGGGCCTCCATGGACAAGGCCGATCTGGTCATCACCTCCTACGCGCTCATGCGTCGCGATATCGAGCAATATGTGGCCCGCGAATTTGCCGTTGTAGCCCTGGACGAGGCGCAGCACATCAAGAATCGCTCCACCCAAAATTCCATGGCCGCCAAGCGGCTTCGGGGGTTCAACCGGTTGGTTCTCACCGGCACTCCGGTGGAAAACAGCGTCTCGGATCTCTGGTCCATCATGAATTTTTTGATGCAGGACTACCTCGGCTCGCACGACGTCTTTCGGCAGCATTACGAACTCCCCATTTCGCAAGGCGGCGCGGAAGGCGAGGCCGCCCAGATCAAATTGCGGCGCAAGCTGCACCCGTTCCTGTTGCGGCGTTTGAAGAAGGATGTCGCCAAGGAGCTGCCCCCGAAGATCGAGCGCGTCGCCAGTTGCGCGCTGACGGCCGATCAGAAGCGCGTGTACCTCGAACTCCTCGAAGCCTCGCGGCGGCACATCGGCGATATGGTCGCGGAAAAAGGTTTCTCGCAGTGCCGGATGGAGATCCTCAAAACGCTCCTGCGGCTGCGGCAGACGTGCTGCCATCTCGACCTGCTCAAGCTGCCGGGCCTGCAAAGCAAGATGCCTTCCGGGAAAATGGAATTGTTCTTCGAACTCATGGACGAAGCCCTCGACGCCGGGCATCGCGTGCTGGTGTTCAGCCAGTTCGTGTCCATGCTGACCATCCTGCGCCAGGAATTGGAAAGCCGCCAGATTGCCTACTGCTATCTCGACGGCAGCACCAAGGACCGCATGAAGATCGTCCATGAATTCAACTCGAATCAATCGATCCCGCTCTTCCTGATCAGCCTGAAAGCCGGCGGCACCGGCTTGAATCTCACCGGCGCCGACATGGTGGTGCATTTCGATCCATGGTGGAACCCCGCCGTCGAAAACCAGGCCACCGACCGCGCCTACCGCATCGGCCAGAAGCGCACCGTCTACAGCGTCAAACTCATCACCCGCGACACCATCGAGGAGCGCGTCCTGGCCATGCAGAAGCGCAAAAAAGCCGTTATCGACGCCACCCTCGAATCCGACGAACAAGTCATGAGCGCGCTGAACTGGGAAGACATTCAGGAACTGTTGTCGGAGTGATTCGTCCGCCATGGGCCTGTTATCACAATGAATTTGGGCGAATCCCAAATTTTCGTCGCGACTTGCCAGCTGGCGGCGGGGTGGGTACTCTGCACTGCATAAAATCCGGCAACGCTTCAAGTCGGCCGGGGAAAGGTTGAGGGCATGGAGAGCGATCCGAAAATCGTGGAATTGATCGGCGAGATGCGGCGGAAGGGGCAGTTGCCGGCGCTGGATCAAAATGTGGCGGCGTTGTGCCATCTGGCCGACAACAAAGAGCAAACCCAGACCGCCGAACTGACGGCCATTATTCTGCGGGATGCGGCGTTGACGTCGGCGGTGCTCGCGCTGGCCAACTCGGCTGCCTACCGTACGCGCGCCCCGATCAAGACGGTTTCCTTCGCGGTCATCCTGCTGGGTTTCGAGAAGGTCCAGCAACTGGCGTTGGGATTGTCGATTTTCAAGAAGAGCCGGGAGAATGCCCGCAGCCGGGAGTTGTATCGGTTATTTGTGTGCTCTTATTTTACCGGGACGGTGGCGATGAGTCTGGCCCGGCAGTCGCGTTATTCGAATCCGGAGGAAATCTTTGTGGGCGGGCTGCTTCACCAGTTGCCCCGCCTGCTGCTGGCCAACAGTTTTCCCGAGCGGTATCAGGAGATGGAAAAGCTGATGATGAAGGATCGGCTGGATGTCAACAAGGCCTGCGAAAAGGTGTTCGGCATCCGGTATTCCGTCGTGACCCGCGAGATCCTCGAGTGCTGGAACCTGCCCGACAGCATGAAGAAAACCATCCGCGATGTGGACGGGGCGCTCAACGAACAGAACACGATGATTATCCTCGCGGGCGATATTTCGGACATGCTCTTCGGCAACAAGCCGTCCGGAGCGGATCCCATGACGGAGGCCGAGAAACGGGTGAAGGCCCTGTTGAAGCTAGACGATATTTCGATGCACCGTTTTTTGGAAACCACCTTCGAGGCCGACGACAATCTCTCTCGCTTTTTTAACCTGACGCGACAGGACGTCGAGATGATGACGAAGATTGCCGAGTGGGGCAAAGTCAGTTCCGCGGAAGTCGCCGCCAGTCTGACGATGGGCTTCCAGGCCTCCGAAGCCATACTCGAAAAGGTCGATCCGCGCGTCATGATTGGACAGTTCTTTTCGGAGTTGATGATCGGCGTGCAGAAGAGGGCCGGGATCAACGACATTTTGATGATTGCACAGGAAGCTCTTTATCGATGTCTGGGGCCGGAATGCGTTTTTACGGCTTTTTACGACAAGAACCGGCGGTTTGTGATCGGACGGTTGTATGCCGGCCATAATGCATTGGTTCACGCGTCGGATTTCAAGTTTAGCATGGCCGATGAGGAATGCCTGGCGGTCAAGTGCATGAAAGCAAGCGAGGCGGTCAGTATTGCCGCGAAGGCCGAACGGATTCTGCCGCGGCAGGATTTCATCCAGATGCTGAAGCTGGAATACGTCATGCTGGCGCCCATCCTTTGCGAACGCCATCCCATTGGATTATACATGGTAGGCCGCATGGGCGGACAACCGTTTTCCAGCGACGAAAAAAGTTGGGTCGAAGTAATCGCCGGCCACGTAGGCCTCGCCTTCGAACAGCAAGGCAAGTCGTTTGCCGCGGATTTTCACTGAAATGGAGATTACTCTTTCCCCCGCCGCCCTCAGCGCACCAGCATGATGGGAATCTCGGCATCCCGGATCAATTGCGTGGTGGTGCTGCCGAGGATCATTTCCCGGATGCGGCTGTGACCGTAGGCGCCGGTGACGACGAGATCGAAACGATGCTTTTCGGCGATTTCCAGGATGGCCGCGTACGGAGGCCCTTTGGCCACGAGATGTGTGGCCGGGCAGTTGTGCGCTTGCGCAAGCTTTAAGCCGTCCTTGGTGATTTGGTTGGCCTTGTCGAAATCCTTGTCTTCGGCAACGGTCAAAATGGACAAGGGAATCGAAAGCCCCAACGACATTTCAATGGCTTCGTGCAGGGCTCGGCTGGCATGCCCGCTGCCGTCGAACGCTGCCAGGATCTTCGTGAAGGGCTTGAATTCGGCCGGCGTGACCAGGCAGGGCTTGATGGAACTGCGTACGACATTTTCGACGGTGGAACCCATCATGTCGCCGATGAAATCCGCGTGCTCGCCTTTTTGCCCCAGGATGATCAACTCCGTGTGGGCTTCTTCTTCCAGGATCACATGAACCGGATGCCCCATTTTCATTTGAGTAGTCATGGCGACGCCGGCGGCCGCGGCGCGTTCGCCGGCGGCCTGAACGATCGATTCGCCCCGCTGCTGGAGCAAGTTGCGAAATTGCTCAAGCTGATGGCCGAACGGTTGGGCGCCGACCCAGCCGGAAATGTCCGACATCAACGGCCCTTCCAGCATGCGTGAATCCAGGACGTGCAGCGAAGAAAGTTGTCCCTGCAGTTTTTGAGTCAGATGAATGCCGAAATCGCATGCCGCTGTGCCGTGAGCAGAACCGTCTGTGCAAACGAGAATGCTTTTAATCATGGTAAAGTCCTTTCCTCTTCCTACCTTACACCAAACCGATGATGTTTGTTTTATACTTACGTGTCGAGTTCGATTTAAATGGAGATAGGGATGGATGCGTCTTGAGTCATCATTACAATTGCTGTTTCCTCCCACGGAGCGCTTGCCTGAGAAGCCCTCCCGTTGCTATTGTTCACCGATGGCAGTCAAAAAAGAGATTATTCGAACCGGTTGGAGAGAGGCGTGGGGAATCCTGTTTCAGGCGTTATGGATTCTATTGCTGCTGAGCTTGGCGTCGTATCATGCCGAGGATATCGGGCTGAATCAGACGCCGCCGAACGATCCGGCCATAAATTTTATCGGACCGCTGGGCGCCTGGGCGGCGTTTGGACTTTTTGTGCTGCTGGGCATTGGCGCCTATTTGATGCCGCTGTTGCTGGCCGTGCTGGGGCTGATGCTGATCTTCAAGCGGGAAGGACGGATTTGGCCCAAGGCGTTGTGGATGTTTATGATCCTGCTATCCCTCGTCTGCCTGCTGGAGCTTCAACCCGAGTTTTGGGGGCGTTTGGCCTTGCAGCTTAATATCGATAGCCCGGGCGGCTTGTTGGGGCGCGTATTGGGACAAGGCCTGCTGATGGACCTGATGGGCGTCATGGGGGCGGGGATTGTGGCCGCCTCTATCCTGGTGGTGGGATGGGTGTTGCTGCTGGATGTGCGCCCGGTGGCCGTTTTTCATTATCTGGGCGAACTCTGGTCGAAGCTGTGCGTCCGGCTGGAGATTGCTTTGGCTGCGCGCCGCGATCTGAAGACCCAGATCGAGAAGGAAGAAAAGGAAATTGCCAAACGCCGCCGCCGGCTGGAAGAAGTGATGAAGGAGCAGGAAAAGTCGGCGCCTCGCGACGAGCCGACGCCCGATCCCATCTCAAAACTGTCTTCGTTGAAGTCGAAGCTTTTTGCCAAAACCCTGGAACCGGAGCCCGAGCCGGTTCCTGTGCCGGAGCCGGAGCCGGTCGTTGAGGAAGTCAAGGATGAGCCCCCTCCGCCTCCCCGCAAGCCCAAACCCAAACCGCCTGTGCCCGAGCCTTCATCGCCCATGGCCGAGGTGCTCAATCTGTTGGGGAAACCCTCGGAGTACATCCTGCCCCCGTTGAGTCTCCTGGAGGAACTGCCGGCAGCAAAGGATCGCGAAATCAAAGGCGATTTTACTTCCAGCGCTCGCATCCTTAAGGAAACGATGGCGGAATTCGGCATTGAGGTGGAGGTGACCAATGTCGAGCGCGGCCCCGTGGTGACGCGTTTCGAGTTGTTGCCCGCGCCGGGCGTTCGCCTGGAAAAGATTTCGGGATTGAGCAACAACATTGCACTGGCCATGAAAGCCGAAAGCGTGCGGGTGCAGGCCCCGATCCCGGGCAAGGGCGTGGTGGGCATCGAAGTGCCGAACCCCAAAACCACCTTGGTCTACATGCGCGAAATCATCGAGAGCGACCTGTGGAAATCGGGCAAGGCGGCCCTGCCGCTGGCGCTCGGCAAGGATGTGGGCGGGCGCGTCTTGGTAGCCGATCTGGCCGAAATGCCCCATATGCTGGTGGCCGGATCGACCGGCTCCGGAAAAACCGTCTGCATGAATTCGATTTTGACCGGTCTGCTGATGGCCCGTACGCCCGACGAATTGCGGCTGATGCTGATCGATCCGAAGATCGTCGAGTTCTCGGCCTACAATCACATGCCGCATTTGGTCGTGCCGGTGATCACCGATTCCAAGAAAGTGGCCATCGGCCTGCGGTGGGCCATCAACGAAATGGAACGCCGCTACAAATTATTTGCCAAGGTCGGCGTGCGGAATATCAAGGGGTATAACAGCCGTCCGATCGTGCAACAACCCGAATTGTTCGAAAACGGAGAAATGCCGCCGGTGGAGCAGGAGGAGCAGCCGCCCGCGCGCGTGCCGTATATTGTCATCGTGGTCGACGAGTTGGCCGATCTCATGCTGGTCGCCCAGGCGGACATCGAGAACTCCATCGCCCGCCTGGCCCAGTTGTCCCGCGCGGTGGGCATTCACATGATTCTGGCCACGCAGCGGCCTTCGGTGAACGTCATTACGGGCACCATCAAGGCCAACTTCCCGGCCCGTATCGCCTTCCAAGTGGCTCAAAAGACCGATAGCCGGACGATTCTCGACGCCAATGGCGCCGATAAGTTGCTCGGCAAGGGAGACATGCTCTTCCTGCCTCCCGGCAGCAGCAAGCTGGTGCGCGCCCAGGGGACCATGACGACCGACCAGGAAATTAATCAGATCGTCGAATTTATCAAGAAGCAGGGCCGGCCGCAGTACGAGACGACCATCAAGGACAAGATCGAGAGCAAGGTCCCCGAGTTGCCGGAGATGGAGGAGGACGACGAGTTGATCAGCCAGGCCATGGAGATCATCCGCCAGACCCACCGGGCATCGACGTCCTCTTTGCAGCGCCGTCTGCGGATCGGGTACACGCGCGCCGCCCGGTTGATGGACGTGCTTGAGGAGCGGGGCGTCGTCGGTCCGGCGCAAGGTTCCGATCCCCGTGAAATACTGATCGATCTGGATGGGGAAATACCCCAGAATACGAACGAACTGACGGAGCCCCCATAAAATGCCGACCATCGGACAGATCTTTAAAGAAGCGCGGTTGAAGAAAAACGTGACCCCGTCCCAGGCGGCGGGGGCCACGCGCATGAAAGTCCAGCACATCGAGGCATTGGAGCGGGACGATTTTAAAAGTATGGCGGCGCCCACGTATGCGAAGGGCTTCATCCGGCTCTACGCGGAGTATCTGGCGCTCGACCCCGTGCCCTTGCTCAAGCAATATGCAGATCAAGTCAATGCGGCGCCTCCGTCCCGAAAGCCTGCGGTGATGGCGCCTCCGCCTGCGCCGTCGAAGGAAGGCGAGCCCTCCAAGTCCGGCGTGTCCTTGCCCTCCTTTCGTATCCCGTGGTCTCAACTGAGCGCTTTTTACGCACGTTGGAAAAAGGCGTTTTGGGTGGCCGGAGCGGCTGTGCTGGTCCTGTTGTTGTTGAGCCTGAGCCTGTGCGGCCGTGCGAAGACCCCGTCCGAAGAGCCAGCGGTTGCCGGCAAACTGGCGCCGCTAAAGAGTCATGAGCCTTCCATCGTGGAAGAGCCTCCTGAACCCTATATTGAAAAACCCAACATGCCGGTGTCCAAACCATGAAACTGCCGAATTATCTGACGTTAAGCCGATTGGTCCTGGCCGCTTTTCTGCTGGCCCTGCTGACCATTCCGATGCCGTTTGCCAAAAGTATGGCTCTGCTTGTTTTTGCTGCGGCGGGCATTACCGACTATTTCGACGGCTACCTTGCGCGCACGAAATACGGCGAAACCTCGTTCGGGCGGCTCATGGACCCGCTCGCCGACAAGGTGCTGGTCTGCGCGGCCTTTGTCAGCTTTGTCGGCATCGATGTGGGGCCGGCCGGGCGCTCATTGGTTCCGGCCTGGATCGTGGTGGTTATTATTTCCCGCGAATTTCTGGTGACGGGGCTTCGCCTGTTGGCGGTCAACAAGGGCAAGGTGATTTCGGCCGGGCGCTGGGGCAAGCACAAGACCATCTGGCAGATCATCGCCATCGTGACCCTGTTGCTGGGCCTGGCTTTGCGCGAGGATATTCTGCGGGGCTTCGATCCGAAATTTCTGGCCAATTACGATTTCGCTTTTGGATACATCGCGTATGGTATCTCTGTCGGCGTGGCGATCATCACGGTCGCGTCCGGCGGGATGTATTTTGTTCAGCACAGCGATTTGATTGGGGAGCATGTGTAAAAGCAGGGGAGAGGGAGCGTTGCGATCGAGCGGGTGAGTTTTTCCCGTTGGGTGGTCCGGCTTCTTCCGCCTTCGCTCCGCTGGCAGGGGCAAGCCGAAGGCGGGCATAGCACAAAAGAGGAGCTTGTATGAAGAATGCGTGGAGTAAGATCGGATGGACGGCGGTCCTGCTGATGGCCGGACAGCCGGCCTGGGCGCAGGCGGCGGCTCCGCAAGCCGCGGCGCAGGGTATGGTCGAAAGCATGTCGGTGCAGGACATCGTCCAGATGGGCGGTTGGCTCATGTATGTGCTGGCGGCTATGTCGGTCATTGGGCTGGCGATGATTGTGTATTTCCTCATTGTCCTGCGGCAGGAGCAGGTGATGCCGCGCAAGGTCGTGGCGGAAATCAAATCGCTCCTTCGCGAAAAGCAGTTGGATGAGGTGCGTGAGTTGTGCCTCGAAAAACCGTCGCCGGTTTCCTACATCGTGCTGTCAGCCATGAATTATTTGCAGGGTTCGGATCAAGCCGAGTCGGGTATGCTCAAGGAGATCCTCGAAGGCGAGGGCTCCCGGCAGGCCTCCCTGATCCAGAACCAGACGCAGTATCTGCTCGATCTGGGCGTCATCGCGCCGATGGTGGGATTGCTCGGCACCGTTACCGGCATGTTGCAGGCGTTCAACGCCGTGGCGCTCGACCTGGCCAAGGCCAAGCCCATGCTGCTGGCGGCGGGCGTTTCCCAAGCGCTGATCACCACCGTGGCCGGCTTGATCGTTGCCATCCCGGCTATGATGGCCTATTCCTATTTCCGCGGCAGAACCTCCAAGTTGATTTCCCGGCTGGAGAGCGTTTCCGCCGAATTATTAACCTTGTTGATGCCCCGGCGCCCCCAATGAACTTTCGCTCGAAAATAAGGCTGGAACCGATGGGATTTCAGATGACGCCGATGATCGACGTCGTCTTCCTCCTGTTGTGCTTTTTCGTAACCAGTCAGGTCTTTTCCCAGTGGGAGACCGAAATCGACATCACGCTGCCGACCGCCAAAACCGGACAGACCCCGCAGCGGCTGCCGGGCGAGATCATCGTCAACGTCCTGGCGAATGGCCAGGCGGTGGTTAATGGGCGCGACTTGGACGATCCGGAGTTGGCCGGCATGCTCAAGCGGCTGGCCGAACTTTTTCCCGGGCAGCCGGTCCTCCTTCGGGCCGACAAGGCCACTCCTTACGAGCATGTGATTCGCGTGCTGGACCTGTGCCGCCAGGCCGACATTTGGAACATTTCCTTTGCCACGGGCGTGCCGGAGAAGTAGCCGCTTCGCTGGACGGATTCGTAGCCGTCGGCGTAAGCCGGTGGTCTTCTCCGTGCGCGTGTATTAGCATGATGTATATCGAGAAGTAACGATATGAAGCGTTTTTATGCAGTTCTTTTAATGGTCGTGGGCTTGGCCCTTTCGTCCTTGGCGATGTCCGCCGACGAACAGATGCAGTTTGCCGACGGGATTTTTTCGCGCGGCATGTACGATATGGCCATTCCGGAATATCTCAACCTGTTGCGCGATTTTCCATCGTATGCCAAAAACGACGTGGCGTTGTTCCGGCTGGCGGAGAGCTACCGGCACACCGGCAACAAGGGTGGGGCGGATCGTTTTTATCGCCGGGTGGTGACGGAGCATCCCGCCAGTGCATATCGTTTCCGCTCGGAGTTCCGCCGGGCGGAGTTGTTTGTTTCCGGGGGGCAATATCTGGAGGCGGTGAGCTTGTTCCGGGCGCTGATTGCGGCCCAGCCGCCGGCGGACATCATGGCGTCGGCGCAATACTACCTGGGTTACTGCCTCGACAAGCTGCGCATTCAGGAAGAGGCCGAGAAGGCCTTTCTGACGGTCATCGAGAAATATCCCGAATCGCCTTTTGCCTCGTATGCCTGCCTCGCGCTGGCGGAGATTTATCACCGGGTGGGAGGGCGCGAGTCGTCGTTGAGGGAGCTGTACGAGAAGGCGCTGGAGAAGCCGGCCTCGGCCCGGGTTGGGGCGGAAGCGGTTTATCAAACCGCCGAGCTGGCTTTTCGCGAAAGGGATTATCCGCGCAGCGCGGAGTTTTACGAGCAACTGATGAGCCGATATCCGGACGATTACCGAGTACAGGAGGCCGCCCTGCGCGCGGCATGGAGCTATCACAATGCGGGGCATTTTAGCGAAGGGCTGGACCTTGCGCGAAAGCATCTCGCCCAGAAGCCGCAGCACGCGGACGAATGGCTTTATCTCAAGGCGAATTGCGAACGGCAACTGAACCAGCGCGACGAGGCGCTGCGGACCTATGCCGAATTGCTGACGCAGTATCCCCAGAGCTCGTCTTGCGCCATGGCCTCCTACGAGCAAGCCCTTTTGTATTTTCAGGCCAAACGCTTCGACGAAGTCGCCGCGCGCGCGGACAAGCTCAAGCCGGCGCCGGAGGTCGCGGAGGATTTTGCCTGGATGGTGGCGGAGTCCTTTATGGAGTTGGGGAAGAATGCCCAGGCGCAGACCCGTTACGAGGCGTTCCTGAAGCAGTTTCCCCAAAGCGAGCGCGCCGCCTCGGCTTGGTATCGCCTGGCCGAATTGAGCCGGACGCGCGGCGATTACGCGCGCGCCTCGGAATGCTACCGCCAAGTCGTGCAGGACCATCCGGCCAACGAGCTGGCGCCGGAAGCCCTCTTCGCCTCGGCGTGGTGCCGCAGCCGCAAGGACGAGCCGGCCGAAGCCATTAAAGACTGGGACCGGCTGATCGCGGGTTATCCGGGCCATGCGCGCGAGGAGGAAGCGTATTTTCAAAAGGCGCTGACCGAATATAAGTCGGGTCGCGCCAAGGAGTCGGCGGCAACCTTCGGCAAACTTCTGGGGATTTATCCCGATTCTCCCTACGCTTCGCAGGTGCAATACTGGCTTGGCGTGATTTACGAAGAAGCCGGCGAAACGGAGAAAGCCGAAAAGGCCTTGCAGGCATCGCTCAAGCTTGGCCCTTCGACCTCCGAAGTGGCGATCGTGAAGTATCGCCTCGCCGCCGTTTTGCAGAAGCGCGGCCAAATGGACGCCTCCGCCGGCGTCTTGCAGGGCTTGTTGGAAGAAGGCGCACGGGCCGACATGCCGCCCGCCCTGCTGGAGTGGCTGGCGCGGCATTGGCTGGAACAAAAGACTTTCGATAAGGCCATTCGGTCGGCCGAAACGCTGGCGAAGAGTTCCTCCGACGCGGACTGGAAACAAATCGGTTGGTGTCTGGCGGGCAAGGGTCAACTGGAGGGCGGAAACGATGCCGAGGCTCGCAAGGCGTTCGAGGAGGCCTTGAAGCAACCAGCCAAGACCGGAGAGGGGGCCGAAGCCGCCCTTTACCTGGCCGACATCGACCGGCGCGCGAACCGCCTGGACGCGGCGCAGACGTATTATCAGCAGGCCGCCGATATGTCCTCCGCCGGAGAACTGCTCGACATCCGGGCTAAAAGCTATTATGGACTTGGGCAAGTAGCCGGGCTTCGCCGCGAGTGGGATCAGGCGGCCCGGTATTATATGAGCGTGGCGGTATTGTTCGACGATCCGACCCTCGTGCCCGAATGTCTGTTCCGGGCCGCCGAGGCCTTCAAACAATTGGGCCGCGAAAAAGATCGTTTGAAAACGCTGGAAGAATTAAAGAGCCGCTACCCGGACAGCGAATGGAGCCGAGATGAATCAGGAATGGAACATCAAGTCGAGAAATGAGGCCTGCCAGAAGTGCAACAAGTCGTTTGCCGATGGCGAGACCTTTTATTCCCGTTTAACCTTCGGAGAGGAAGGTTATGCCCGCGAAGATCGTTGCGAACCGTGCTGGAAAGCGGAAGCCGGCGACAAGTCCCTGAGCGTCTGGAAGACCGTTTTCAAAGCCCCGCCGCCTCCGTCGGAGGAGACGCTGAAAAAGGAGACCGCCGAATCGCTGCTCCGCCAGCTCATGGAAACGGACAACCCGGCGCATCGGAACGTCATCTATATCTTGGCCGTCATGCTGGAACGGCGGAGAATTTTGATCGAACGCGACGTTCAGGTTCGGGAAGACGGCCTCAAGATCCGCGTCTACGAACACAAGAAGAGCCAGGAAACCTTCCTGGTTCCCGACCCGGAATTGCGCCTGACAGAATTGACCCAGGTGCAAGAGGAAGTGCTCGCCATGCTCGGCGTCGCCCACGCCCCGGCCGAAAAACCCGCGCCGGCGCCCGAGCTGGCCCCGGACCCCGTGCCAGCCAATGCTGAACAAGATATATCAACCACGAATGAACACGAATAGACACGAATTATGAAAGAATAGTGTCTTGCTGAATCAGGCCGAGCATCCCCCTGTCCCTGTTTGAAAAACTCTTTATTCGTGTCTATTCGTGTTCATTCGTGGTTAATCTTTTTTAGAGAAATCGATGGACATCAAAATTGTCGGCGGCAAAATTTACGATGGGACCGGGCTGAAGCCTTTCGGGGCGGACGTGGGGATTCGGGACGGGCGGATTGTGGAGATCGGCGATTTGAGCCAAGCCGAGGCGGACGAGACGGTTCAAGCACAGGGCCTGTGCGTGTGCCCGGGCTTTATCGATGTGCATTCGCATTCCGACGCGTATCTGTTGATCGAACCGTCCGCGCCCAGCAAGATTTTCCAAGGCGTGACCACCGAGGTGGTCGGCAATTGCGGAGCTTCCGCTGCGCCGCGCCTGGGGGCGTTTCAAATTCCGTCCGATTGGCAGGACAAGAACTATCCCGGCGTCTGGAGCAGCGTCGCCGACTATCGACGCCTGCTGGAGCAGGCGCGTCCGGCCGTGAATGTAGTGCTGCTGATCGGGCATCGCAACTTGCGCGTGGGCGTGATGGGTTATGAAGGCCGCCCGTCGCAGCCGGACGAAATCCGCCGGATGTGCGCGTTGCTGGAACAAGCGCTGGAGGAGGGCGGGGCCGGGTTGAGCACGGGGCTGATCTACGCGCCCGGAATGTTTGCCCAGCCCGAGGAAATACATGCCCTGGCCCGCGTCGCGGCGGCCCGGAATAAAATCTATACCTCCCACATGCGCAGCGAAGGCGCCCGTTTGCTGGAGGCCATCGACGAGACGCTCCGGGTCGGCCGCCAAACCGGAATTCGCGTGGAAATTTCCCATTTGAAAACCTCCGGCCGCAAAAACTGGCATCTTGTGGATGCTGCATTGGATCGGATTCGCAGCGCCCGCGCCGAAGGCCTGAATGTCGCGGCGGATCGCTATCCTTATACCGCCGCCTGCACGGACCTGGATGTCATCCTGCCGGACTGGGCCGCCGAAGGCGGACGCGAAACAATTTTGGCCCGGCTCGGCAGCGCAACCACGCGAAAAAAAATCCGCGAAGAAATTTTAGCCGGTCGCGATGATGCGTATTGGACCGGCGTCCTGATTGGTTCGACCTGGGCTCCGGAGAACGCATCGTTTCAGGGCATGAAATTGGTCGACATGGCATCGCACTTGAAGTTGGAACCCGTGGATGCCGCCTTTCATCTCTTTGAAACCGACCAACTGCACACGGGCGCCATCTTCTTCGGGATGAGCGAGGAAAACATGTGGAAGATTCTGGCTGAGCCGTATGTCATGATCGGCTCGGATGCATCGATCCGCTCGCCGGAAGGCCCCTTGAGCAAAGATCATCCCCATCCAAGGGCCTATGGCTCGTTCCCTTTCTTTTTGCGCGCCGCTTTTGACGGCAAGACCGTAGAACCCGCCGAAGCCATCCGCAAAATGACCTCGCTGCCGGCCGCCCATTTCCAGTTGACTGATCGCGGGGTCCTGGCCAAAGGAAAATATGCCGACGTTGTTGCCTTCGATCCTCAACGTCTCTCCACCCCGGCCTCTTACGCCAAGCCACACCAACTCGCCAGCGGTATTCAAGCCGTCGTGGTTAATGGCGCTATGACCATTCGGGATGGGCGATTGACAGGGGAGCGGACCGGTAAGCTGCTTTCAAATCGCGGATAAGTCTGCCTTTACAGGTTATTCCTCATCGATTTTTTTTGGAAAAGTCGTCATGAACCTAATCAATCTATTTTGCCGTATTAGATTGATGCTAGGCCGCAAAAGGGCTACGTATTGACGTTTAGTTAAGGAGGAAATCAATGAAAATACGCATAGTCCATATGTTTGTGCTGCTGACAGGCCTAACTCTTCAATTTTCCTGGGCGGGATTGAACGATGGGTTGGTCCTCAACTATTCATTTAGCGGAAATTTCAACGATTCAAGCGGCCAAGGGAATAACGCCCAATCGCACGGAAGCGTTGTTTTTACTTCTGATAACGATAACAGGGCAAACTCCGCTGCATATTTTGCCGGTTACGGGAGTTATCTCGATGCCGGCTCTGCGGCATCCATCAATCTGGTTGGGCCGATGAGTATTTCGGCATGGATTAATCCCGATGACATTGGAGGCTATGGTTCCCGATGCAGAACCATTGCGGGCAAATGGTATGACCTGGGTAACTCGCCACTCCGTCAATATGCTTTGGGCTATGTCTTGGGAGGCCATCCTTTTTTCGACACAGGCGCCGGCGGTTCCTTCAATGAACTCATTGTCACCAATGTAACCCTGCAAACGGGCCGATGGACGCATATGACCGGCGTATACAATGGAACCAATCTCATTGTGTATGTGGACGGCCTGGAGTGCGGGCGTGCGACGACCGTCATGTCTACGGTTTCACAAGCCGTGAATTTGACCATGGGCGCTGCCGTCGCGGGCGATTATGGCGCTGCTTCCTATCAAGGGAAAATGGATGAATTGCGGATTTACAATCGCGCTTTGTCCGCGCAGGAAATCAGCTCACTCTACGTGCAGGGCGGCGGCGAACCTCCTGCTCCTCCTGCCGCTCCCATCGAATACAATTCCGTTATCGGATTTTCCAATCAAGCCGAGGGCAATCAGGCGGTAAACACCTACCGGACAAACGAAAAACTCTACATTCGCATTAAGGATAAAAGCCTGGATTCCAGGAACTCGAAATGCTGGGCCGCTGCGCAGTTGCAGGGTAAAAAGGTCGTGGGCAATAGGCTTAAAAACAATGTTGTCACCATCAAATTGACGCCGCAAGCCGACGGGTCTTTCCTGGGGGTCATGGCTTTGGATTCGTTTTATCCCGGGAATGTCATCGTAACGGTTGGAGGCTTTTACAATAAGATTTGTGCGCTGCAAAGGGCTTCGCTCATCCTGATCGTACGATGAGTCGAAATTAATGAGATGGTCGCTGCCGTAATTCGTTTTGAGGAATCAACTCGATCGTTACCGTGCGGTTTTTGGCCCGGGCGCCAGGGGCATCGATGGGCCACGGCGGTTCGTCGCCGCCGAGAGAACCGATTGTCAGCCGTTCGACGGCGACGCGGCCGCTCGTGCGGAGATAATTGTAGACCGCTTCGGCGCGGGCGAGGCCCAGGGCATAATTGTCGGCATACACGTCCGTGGTTGGCAGGGGATCGGGACCTGTGTGGCCGACGATTCGGAAGATCGCGTTGGGGATGTCGTTCATGGCCGCAGCCAATTGCTGCAGCGTATTGGTGAGGTCTCCGCTAAAAACGGTTCCGTACTGGAACACGGGCGCATCGAAAAGGATTACGCGTTTGCCGGCGGTTTCGACCGAATGGGTTCCTGTCACGGATAATTCGGGCAGGAGCGGGAGTTGCGCGGGCAGCGAAGGGGCCGGCTCCGCCACGACAGGTTCCGCATTGGTCACAAGAGCCTGCCGGCTGGCGGGCAGGTAGAGCAGCATCCAAAGGACGCTCATACCCAGAACAAAAGAGGCCGCGATCGCGCTGCCCATCCATAGCCAGGTTTTTCTCGTTCTCGTCGGCGTGGCGAGGGTGATGGGAACGGCAACCGCCGATGATGGCGGAGCGGATTTAACCTCGACGGGCGGTGGAGGTGGCGGCGGCGGAGGCGTCGGCAATTCCGTACGCAGCAATTCCTTCAATTGGTCGGGGGTGATGCCGTATTCCCGGGTCAATTCGTCGGACAGCCAGTTTCGGTAGTCGGGCGGCAATTCCTTGCGCTGCAAATTTTCGACGAGAAACAATTCGATGCATTGTTGATCGGTGGCTTGCATAACCAGCGCCTGAATATCTTTCAGACCCGCCGCTTTGGCCGCTTCGAGGCGGCGGCGCCCGGCGATCAGTTCGAAGGTTTCCCCGACGCGCCGCACGAGGATGGGATGGAGCACGCCCCGGTCGCGGATGGATTGAACGAGATTCTCGTTGTCCTCGCTGGTGGCGGTCATGCGCGCCTGCCAGGGGCCGGGCTTGACGACGTCGAGCGGAAGCCGCATGAGGCCGCCGGATGAAAGGGGCGTCATGGTGCGGGCGGCGGCGGTTTCCTCCATCAGGTCGAACAGGCCGCGTCCCAGCTTGGAAGGTTTTGCATTTTCGTTCATACGGAATCGGTTCCTCGATTAAGAAAGGCGAACGGGGCGGAAGTCTCGCCGGCATCTTTCTGCCAGCTTCCGGGGTTGAGTCCCCCTTGTTCCTGCACAACGTCGCCGCGGCGGGTCATGAACTCCCGGGCAAGTTGCCGGTACGCCACGGCGCCCGTGCTTAAAGATTGATAGGTAATAATGGACTGTCCGAAGCTCGGGGCTTCGCCCAGCCGCACGTTGCGGGGGATCAGGGTTTCGTAGATTTTGTCCCCAAAGTGCGTGATGACTTCTTGCACGACCTGCTTGGAGAGGTTCGTGCGGTTGTCGTACATCGTCATGACGATGCCTTCCAGCGTCAGCGACGGATTGGTTCCGCTGGTCCGGAGCTGCTCGATCAGCCGGAGCATCATGGACAGACCTTCCAACGCGTAATATTCGCATTGGATCGGGATCAAGACGGAATCCGCGCTGGCCAGCGCGTTCATGGTGAGCAAACCCAGCGACGGCGAACAATCCAGCAGGATGTAATGATATTTCTCCAACGCCAGGATCGTCGAGACGATCCCTTTGAGGCGGAAGAGATACCCGTCCGCCCGAGCGATTTCGACTTCGGCGCCGGCCAGATCGATTTCGGACGGGATCATGTCGAGCATTTTTACGGAGGTGGTCTGGATGAGCGAATCGGCGGATTTTTCGCCCGACAGGGCGCCGTAGATGCTCGCGCCGGGCTGTTTTTTCAGCCCCAGCCCGCTGGTGGCGTTCGCCTGGGGATCGATATCGATCAGCAATACCTGCCGGCGTTTTTCGGCCAGGCAAGCCGCAAGATTCACAGCGGTCGTGGTTTTGCCTACGCCGCCTTTTTGGTTGGCCACTGCTATGATGCCCGTTTTCATCGTATTACACCTTCCGCTCAAAAAGCCGCGCATTCTAAACATATCACATCCCATCCCGCAAGGCTGAGACACGGAAAAGAAGCCACGATAAACGGCAAAGAATTTAGAAACCACAGATTAACACCGATACACACAGAAAAAAGAGTCTTTTCCTATCCGTGTCTATCTGTGTTCATCTGTGGTTTAAGCTTTTCCCGCGCTGCGCCCGGCGAGATAGCCGCTGGAGAAGGCCCATTGGAGGTTGTAGCCGCCGCAGGGGCCGTCCAGGTCGAGGATTTCGCCGGCAAAATACAGGCCTGGAACCAGACGGCTTTCCAAAGTGTTGGGATCGACGTCCCGCAGGCTGACGCCGCCGCGCGTGACCATGGCCTGGTCGAAGCCTTCCGTGCCGATTACCGTCAGCGAAAGCCCCGTCAGGGCTTCGCTCAGACGGGTGCGTTGCTCAGCGGAAACCTGGGCGGCGATGGTGGGACGGGGGATGCCGGCAACCTGGCAGAGCGCCTCCGCCAGCGAAGCCGGGAGTTTTTGATCCAGCAGCGTAAACAATTGTTTGCGGCCTGCCTGGGTGCGCCAGCATTCGATTTGGGCCGACCAATCGGCGGCGGGTACATCCGGCGTAACGGCGATGCGAATCGGGACCTCGGCGCGCCGCCGCAGAATTTGTGCGATTTCCGCCGACAAGTCCAGCACGACCGGTCCTGAGATGCCCCGGTGAGTCAGCAGCAGATCTCCCCGAAGGCCTTCGCGGGGATAGCCCTTCAAATCGATCCAGATCCGCGCCGAGGCGATGCTCGTTCCGGCAAACTGGCCCGGCCAGGTTTCTTTCGTAATCAACGGGACCAGCGCGGGAATGGGCTCAATGAGTTTATGCCCCGCCTGTTCGGCCATCGCGTAGCCGCCCCCGGTTCCGCCAAGCTTGGGATAGCTTTGTCCGCCGCCGGCCAGGATGACCCGTCGCGCCTCGATGAGTCCTTGCGTCGTCTCCACGCCGGTGATCAGATTTTCCTCCAGCCCGAGGCGGATGGCCTTGGCGCCGACCACGATTTCGACGCGCAGGCTTTCGGCCGCCTGGCCTAGCGCTTGTAAAACGCTGCCGGCCGACTGGCTCGCGGGATAGACATGAAAGCCATTGGGGCTGACCGTGGGAACGTGCAGTTCCTCCAGGAAAGTCCGCAGGGTGGGGGGCTTCAGCGCATCCAGCGCCGGGCGAATGAACCGGCCTTGCCGCCCGAAGTGCGCGACGAATTCGTCGATGGTCGAGGTGTTGGTCAGGTTGCACCGGCCCCCGCCGGTAGCCAACAGCTTGAGGCCGGGCCGGTCCAACTGCTCGCAGACCACTACCCGGGCCCCGGTGCGCGCCGCGGCGATGGCCGCCATCAAGCCCGCCGGCCCCGCGCCGACGATGACGATATCGAAAGACGCGCTTTTCCAATCCTTGGAAAACTTCTCTGAATTTTTTCCAATCATTGGAGAAAGTTTATCAGGTTTTTCCAATCATTGGAAAATTTGTTTGAGTATTTTCCGAGGTTCTTTGCTGGTATCCGCGGGACCGCTTTGCCAGCTGTGGGGCAACTCGTCCCATCCTGAGACCTTATTACAATGGCCGGCGATTTTCTTCTGGCTGTTGACATTGGGTCGGCGACAATTATAGTATTCAATTGAATACTATAAAAGGGCTGTGCAGGTTGCTTAAGAGCAGGGGCATGAGAGGGGCCTGGGGTACGGGCGCGTCAAATGAGGCGTGCAAGCAAGCGACGCCGGCGTAGGAGAGGGGAACCATGAACGATCGACAATTCAAGAGCGAGGTCTTTGAGCAGCTTGCGCGCGTGGGGAAAGCGCTGGCGAGTCCGAAACGCCTGGAACTGCTCGACGTGCTGGCCCAGGGGCCTCGTACGGTCGAGGTGGTGGCGGACGAAGCGTCCATGACGGTGGCGAACGCCTCCCAACATTTGCGCGTGCTTCGTTCGGCGCGGCTGGTCGAGGCGGAGAAACAGGGCTTGTTTGTGACGTATCGCATCGCGAGCGGGGAGGTGACGGCATTCCTGCGAAGTCTGCGCACATTGGCGGAGAACCGTCTTGCCGACATCGAACGCGTCACGAAGAATTATTTGAAAGGCCGCGAAGGCATGGAAAAAGTCGACCGCGAAACCCTGCTGCGCCGCGTACGGGAGGGGCGGGTGACGGTGCTCGACGTGCGACCGGCGGAGGAATTCAAGGCGGGTCACATTCCGGGCGCCGTTTCCGTGCCGCTGGCCGAACTCCGGCGCCGCATGAAAAGCCTGCCGCGAAACCGGGAGGTCGTCGCCTATTGCCGCGGGCCGTATTGCGTGCTGGCCGTCAAGGCTGTGGAACTCCTCCGGCAAGAGGGTTTTCGCGCAAGCCGTCTCGAAGACGGCGTGCCGGATTGGCGTGCGCAAGGATTTGACGTCGAGGTGGAAGCGTGAGGCAGAGCATGAAAGTGCGGGAAAGCGGCATGCCGGGCGAGGAGTTGTGGCAAAGCTTCTTCGAACCGGACGCCATGCTGGATGCGATGGGGTTGACCGGCAACGCGCGGGATGCCGTCGATTTCGGATGCGGCTACGGAACGTTTGCGATACCGGCGGCGAAACGAATCCGGGGCGTGCTTCACGGCTTCGACCTCGAGCCGGTGATGATCGAGGCGAGTCAACGTCTTGCCGAGCGGGAAAAGGTGGGCAACGCCCGGTTTTACTTGCGCGACTTTGTGGCGGAGGGGACCGGGTTGGAGGCGGAATCCGTGGATTATGCGATGCTGTTCAATATCCTGCATGCGGAAGATCCTCAGCGGTTGCTGTGCGAGGCCAAGCGGATTCTTGCGCCCTGGGGCCGCGTGGCCGTGATTCACTGGAATTACGATCCCAAGACGCCGAGAGGCCCTCCCATGTCGATACGGCCGCGCCCCGGGGATTGCCGCCGGTGGATCGAAGCCGTGGGGTTTGCGATCGAAAAGGCGCCTATCGATTTGCCGCCGTATCACTACGGCATTCTGGCAAGGAAGGAACAAACATGAAGATGGCATTGGTGGTATATTCGACGGATGCGGAGGCGCTCTGGAATGGCTTTCGCCTGGGCGTTTTCGCACTCAAGGCCGGCGATCAAGTCAAAGCGTTCTTGTTCGCCCGGGGAGTTGAGTGCGAGAGTCACGCGGTGGAGCCGTTTAACGTCAAGCAAATGATGCAGGCCTTCGTGGATGCGGGCGGAGAGATACTGGCCTGCGGGACGTGCTTGAAGCTGCGAAACTCGCACGGCACGGAGCTTTGTCCGCTGTCCACGATGAAGGATTTGTATGAGCTGATCCGGGAGTCGGATAAGGTGGTTTCGATTTGAGATCGTCATGGAATCGAACGGGACGGCCCTCCACGGCGATGGCCGCGCTGGCTTTTTTGGGCTTAAACCGCAGCTTGGTCGGGCTGCTTTCGGTGGTCATCCTTGTGGGCATGGGCGAGCGGATGGCCGAGCGGTTTCTGCCCATCTACCTGATGGCCCTCGGCGGCGGCGCCTTGTCGGTGGGCCTTCTGAACGGTCTCGATAATCTCCTTTCCGCCTTGTACTCGTTTCCCGGGGGATACTTGTCGGACCGGTTGGGAACGAAGAGGGCTCTGCTGGTTTTTAACCTGCTGGCCATATTCGGATTTCTGGTGGTGATTCTAATTCCCTCCTGGCCTGCGGTGATTGTGGGGTCGTTCTTTTTTCTGTCGTGGACGGCGATTTCCCTGCCGGCGACGATGGGGCTGGTATCGCGCGTGCTCCCGGCGAACAAGCGCACCATGGGCGTCTCCATGCATTCGCTGGTGCGCCGCATCCCGATGGCGCTGGGACCGCTGCTCGGCGGAACGATGATCGCCGTATGGGGCGAGACCCAGGGCGTTCGGCTGGCGTTTGCGGGCGCACTGGCGCTCGCGATCGTGGCGGTCGTTCTTCAGCAACGGCTGATTCCCGACGAGTCGGCGGAGGCCGCCCCCCGGCGGCGCGCGGAGCACAATCCTCTGCGGCTGTTCCGCGTCATGCCGCCCGCGCTGCGTCGTCTTTTGGTCTCGGATATTCTCGTGCGGTTTTGTGAGCAGATTCCATATGCTTTTGTCGTGATATGGGCTATGAAACGCATAGCGCATCCGGTCTCTGCTTTTGAATTCGGCGTTCTCAGCTCCATCGAGATGGCGACCGCCATACTCGTGTACATTCCCGTTGCCTGGCTGGCGGACCGTACAAGCAAGAAACCTTTTGTGGCGATGACCTTCGTCTTTTTTACGCTATTCCCGCTGGCTTTGCTGTTTAGTCAATCGTTCTGGACGCTGGCGGCGGTTTTTGTGCTTAGGGGGTTGAAAGAGTTCGGCGAACCTACGCGCAAAGCGCTGATCATGGATCTGGCTCCCGAGGGCCAGAAGGCCTCCATGTTCGGTCTGTATTATCTCCTGCGGGACATCGTGGTCTCCGTGGCCGCCTTTGGCGGCGCGTTTCTTTGGCAGGTCAGCCCGGCCGTCAATTTCCTGGCTGCCTTCGGGTTCGGAGCGGCGGGGACTTTATGGTTTGTTTTCTTCGGAAAGAACGAACGTGATGAACCGGTGATCTCATGAAAAGGAGGGAAAGAGCCCGTCTTCGCCCGCCTGCGCATCGCTACGCGAAGCGTTGCGGGCAGGGAGAAGCCGGGCCACCTGAAGATCGGTCTTTATTTCGAGCGGATGGCGATGACCTTGACGAGGTCCGCGGCGTCTTCGACTTTGTCGGTGACCGACTCGAGATATTCCGCGAGCTGATAACTAAGCAGCAGCGTCGCCGGCTCGAGCTTGGCGTGGATGATGGATTCGATCAGGGTCTTTTTCTGGTCGTCGGCGTAATGCTCGATGCGGTCGACTTCCTCGCAATCGGCCACCGTTTTCTTCAAGTCGTTTTTGGAGACGGCAATAATGGCGTCCTTCAGCTTGGAGGTGGACCGGACGATGAGTTCCGTGGCCGTGGTGATGTTCTTCAGGACGTTGTCGGGCAATTTCTCCTCGATGAAGCCCAGCAGGCGGGCGGCGCCGTTGGTCCAGTCGGCGATGCGGTCCAGCGTTTTGATGAAATGCAGGAGTTCCTCGCGGTCCGGCGGCAGCATGAGTCCTTCCGACAAGGCGGAGACCAATTGGGAGCGGATCACGTCGGCTTTCTGTTCGCTTTCGTAGACTTTGGCAATGGCCACGGTCTTGGCGTTCAAGTCGCCTTTGCAGAAGGCGTTGACGGCTTCGGAGAAAAAGCCGACGGTCTTGCAGGCTTCTTCCACGTGTTTTTGCGCGTCCTGCAAAATGGAAAATTCTTCCGCCATACCCAGCCAGCCCAATATGTTGCGTGATTCTCTCATGGTCTGTACCTTTCCCTTATCCGACATTAAAGATCAGTTTGATCGCCTTTAATATAGCAAAACTCAATATCCCCGAAGCAAACGGCGTTGCAATCCAGCAAATGAAGATTTCCCGCATGATGCGCATATTGACCATGTGCATGCCCCGGACGAGACCGACGCCAAAGATCGCGCCGACAATGGAGTGGCTGGTGGAAACCGGAACGCCCAGGAGCGTATAGAGGTGAACGTTGAGCGCGCTGGCCATTTGTGCGGAGAAGGCCATGATGGGCGAGAGGGTGGTGAGCTCGGAGCCGACGGTTTCGATGACCTTGTAGCCCCAGGTGACGATGCCCAGTACGATGGCGGCGCCGCCGATGCATACGCTGACCGAGGGGGTGGCCAACCCCGCGCCGGCAATCACGCCGGTGGCATTGGCGACGTCGTTGGCGCCCCAGGAGAAGGCGACATAGCACCCGCTGACGATGATCAGGCCCGACACCGTGGGCCGGGCGTAGCGGGCCGGGATGATTTTCGGCAGGATCGTCTTAAAAAGCATGTACAGTAAAAATCCCAGCAATGCAGCGCCGAACGGCGTTGCAATCCAGCAGATAAAAATGTCGCGCAGTTTCGACCAGACGACGGGCGCGCCCAGGGCCAGACCCGCTCCGGCTACCGCTCCGACGATCGAATGACTCGTCGAAATGGGGATTTTCCAGTAGGTGGCCAGCACGACCCAGCAGCAGGCCGAAAAAGCGGAGACCAAGGCAATCAGGGTGGCTTCGGTGCGGGGCAGTTCGTGGAGCGGGACAATTCCCTTGCCGATGGTTTTCGTGACGCTGCCGCCATAAAAATAGGCGCCGAGAAATCCGAAAACGGCGATCATGAGGATGGCTTGCCGCAGGGTCAGGACCTTGGAACCCACCGCAGTGCCTAAAGAATTGGCCGCGTCATTCGCCCCGATAGACCAGCCGATAGCGGCGCCCATGAAAAGCGTCAAAGCCGTTAATAACCAATACATGTTTCTCTCTAGTGTTAGGGCTGCATTAAATCGGTGTTAGGAAAAGCTATTTTGACGCCGGTGTCGAGAGTAGAAACGACGAAAATTGTATATGCTTAATTATTAATAACATGCACTGACAGTCCTTGTTTTGGCGAGTCGACGTTATTTGCATTTATGCGGGAAACAGACCGTTGAATACGATGCCCTTTCGAGGCTCGGTCATCCAGTCGGCCACTTGCTCGCGCCACGTCCGGTAATGCGCTGTTTCCCGGTGGGCCAGGACGTCGTCGGGAGAATTATAGGCTTCGTAAAAAACAAAGTAACAAGGGTCGTCCTTCGATTGCAGAATGTCGAAGCGGCGGTTGCCGGCCTCGCGGATGGAGTTCTCGTGATTGGCTTTCGTCGCCGCGATGAAGGCGTCGAGATGTTCGGGTTTGACGTGGACGTGAACGAGCGTTGTATGCATGATGTTTCTCCCGGGTCGATCCTTACAAACTGACAAAATCCTTGTTTTTTGGCTTTGCAGCTCTTTCGAGCCCCCTCATTATAGCCAGAGTTTTGGCCGGGTCAACGCGCGTTGACGATAAGGAGATTCAAGAACCATGAGTCATCTTTGGATGACGGGGTCGATGTTTGTTTGTCTGGCGGCCGTGGCGGTTTTCCTGGATTACGCCGAAGCTTTCCGACGAGCGCTTGAACCGTTGTTTCAACGTCCCCGGTCCGACGAAGTGAAGGAGAACCGAACCAATGATATTCAGCGAAAAATACGAATGCATGGATCGCAAGGAGCTTAAGCGCCTGCAAGGAGAACGGCTGCGGGATGCAGCCCGGCGCGCCTACGAAAATGTTCCGTTCTACCGCAAGAAATTCGACGAATGCGGCGTCAAGCCGGAGCATATCCAGTCGCTGGACGACATCGTCAAGCTGCCCTTCACGGTCAAAGACGACTTTCGGCAGACGTATCCGTTCGGGTTGTTCGCCGTGCCCCAGCGGGAGATCGTGCGCGTGCATGCCTCCTCCGGGACCACCGGCAAGCCGACCGTGGTCGGTTACACGCGCGAGGACATCGGCATCTGGGCGGAAACCAGCGCCCGGACGCTGGCCTGCGGCGGTGGGACGGCGGAGGATGTGCTCCAGGTCGCTTACGGCTACGGCCTTTTCACCGGCGGGTTGGGCCTGCACTACGGCGGCGAACGGCTCGGCGCCATGGTCATCCCCATGTCCGGCGGAAATTCCATGAAGCAGCTCATGCTCATGCAGGATTTCGGAACGACGCTGCTGGCCTGTACGCCGTCGTACTCGTTGCAACTGGCCGAGGAAGCCGCCGCCGAAGGCTTCGACATCAAAAAGACCAAACTCAAGGCCGGCTTTTTCGGCGCGGAGCCCTGGACCGAGGCCATGCGCAGCCAGATCGAACAGCGCTTGCCGGTCAAGGCCATCGACATTTACGGCTTGAGCGAAGTGACCGGCCCGGGCGTGGCCAGCGAATGCCTCGAACAGCATGGACTGCACGTGTTCGAGGATCACTATTATCCCGAAGTCATCAACCCCTCCACCGGCGAACCCGTGGCGCCCGGAGAACGAGGGGAACTGGTCTTTACCTGCCTGACCAAACAGGCCATCCCGCTAATCCGCTATCGCACACGCGACCTCACGACGCTGGACGAAACCCTTTGTCCCTGCGGCCGCACCAGCCGCCGCATGGCCCGCGTGACGGGCCGGACCGACGACATGCTGATCATTCGCGGCGTGAATGTGTTCCCGTCGCAGATCGAAACCGTCCTGATGAAGATCGACGGCGTCGAACCGCATTATCTGATTGTAGTCGACAAGTCGGGCGTGCTCGACGAACTCGAGATTAAGGTCGAGGTTTCCGAAAACCTGTTCTCGGACGAAGTGAAAAAACTGGAAGCCTTGCGCCGCCGGATTTTCGAAGAGTTGCGCAGCGTCTTGAGCGTATCGCCGAAGATCTCGCTGGTGGAGCCCAAGTCCATCGAGCGGAGCGTCGGCAAGGCCAAGCGGGTGATCGATCGCCGGGATTTGAAATAGGAAGGAAGAGCAAAACATGAAGGTCAGACAAATTTCGATTTTTATGGAAAACCGGGCCGGGCGTTTGTCGGAAGTCATGCAATTGGTTGGGGACTCGGGGGTGAACATCCGGGCGTTGTCGCTGGCCGATACGTCGGATTTCGGCATCCTGCGCCTGATCGTCAACGACGTGGACAAAGCCCTCGGCGCCCTGCGTAAAGCGGGGCACACGGTCTCGGTGACCGATGTGGTGGCGGTGGAGGTTCCGGATCGTCCCGGCGGCCTGGCCGGCATCCTGGTCCCGCTCAGCGCCGACGGCGTCAACGTGGAGTACATGTACGCGTTTGTCGAAAAGGCGACGGACAAGGCCGTGGTCATCTTTCGATTTGAGGATGCGGATGCCGCCCTGAAGACCTTGAAGACGGTCGGCATATCGGTGTTGTCGGCGGAAACTGTTGCTTCGCTGTAATGACGGGGGAAGCGGAAGCCCGTCTTCGCCCGCCTGCGCATCGCTACGCGAAGCGTTGCGGGCAGGGAGAAGCCGGGCCGCCCTCACCGATCGAAGCCGGTTAATAGGAAACGAACAGCATGATGAATCAAGCGTCGACCGTGAATTATTGGGATTCAGCGCACGAATGCATGCCGGTGGCCGAACTGCGGGAACTTCAGCTCGAGCGATTGCAGAAAACCGTCAAAACGCTTTGGAATAAAGTCCCGTATTATCGGCAGAAGATGAAAGCCCTGGGGGTGACCCCGTCGGATATCCGCAGCCTGCAGGACGTCCAGAAACTGCCGTTCACCACCAAGGAAGATTTGCGCCTGAGCTATCCGTATCAGGCCTTTGCCGTGCCCATGGAAAAAGTGGTCCGGATTCATGCCTCGTCGGGAACGACGGGCAAGTCCACCGTGGTGGGTTATACGCGCCGCGACATGGACAACTGGTCCGATCTGGTCGCGCGCTTTTTGGTGGCCGGCGGATTGACGTCGCAGGACATCGTGCACATCGCCTTTGGCTATGGTTTGTTCACCGGAGGGTTTGGCCTTCATTACGGCGCGGAAAAAGTCGGGGCGTCCGTCATTCCCGTGTCCTCGGGCCGGAGCGAACGGCAGATTCAGATCATGCAGGACTTCGGTTCGACCGCGCTTGTCTGCACGCCGTCCTATGCCATTTATCTGGCCGAAATCATGCAGAATATGGGCGTCAAAGCCTCCGACCTGAAGCTGCGCCTCGGCTTTTTCGGCGGCGAGTTCTGGTCCCATCTCATGCGGAAAGAGATTCAGGAGCATCTCAAGATTGTTGCCACCGACAACTATGGCCTCAGCGAAGTCATGGGCCCCGGCGTTTCCGGCGAATGCATTCAGCAGGAGGGCATGCATATTTTTGAAGATCATTTCCTAGTGGAACTGATCGATCCCTCGACCGGCGCTCCGGCCGATCCGCAGAAGGGTGGGGAACTGGTCATTACCACGCTGACCAAGGAAGCCATTCCCGTCGTGCGGTATCGCACCCGGGACCTGTGCGCGTTCCTGCCGAATCCGTGTCCTTGCGGACGCACCTTCGTCCGGATGTCCAAGATCAGCGGGCGTTCCGACGACATGCTGATCATTCGCGGCGTAAATGTCTTTCCTTCGCAGATCGAAGAAGTGTTGTTGGGCATCAAGGGCATCATGCCGCATTACCAACTGGTCGTCTCTCGGGACGGCGCATTGGATAACCTGGAAGTTCACGTGGAAGTTTCCGAAGGCTTCTTCTTCGACGAAATGAAGAAGCAGCAGGAATTTGCGCGAGCCATTGAGCACAAGCTGGAGAATGTTGTTGGCGTCCGCGCCCGCATCAAGCTGGTCGAACCCAAAACTATCGAGCGTTCCGAAGGCAAGGCCAAGCGCGTGGTAGATTTGCGCAAGTTGACGTGAGGCTTTTGATGAGTTGGACTAGAACTCGAGGGCAAGTTCCATTTGACGTTCATGTTTTTTTATGAGCTTGCGTTCCTCATGTTGTTCTGTTAAAGCCCAAATGCAATCGCTCACAAAAGGGTTTATGGGTGTGTACCCGTGCCGTTAAAGTACAAGCGCTCCATCGTGAGTCTGAGGGGATAAACTGCGCTAAAAGGTCGTAAGCGCCTTTAATCTTCGAAATTATTCAAGGGGGGGCGATTCATCCAGTTTAGCAAGCTGGCATATTTAATGTCATAAAATGAGAGCGCTCACAGCTTTGGCTTTTGCGCTGTTAGAAGGTTGGTTGTGTTCATTGAAGAAAGCGGGATAACATGAATAGAAGTCATCGTTTCCTTACCTGGCAAGCGATCGTCCGTCTGTTGATCGTTGGATTCCTTCAAGTCGGCTTTTCCTGTTGGGGCGCCGGTTTGGAGTCAGCCAAGGCGAAACCGGACAAAGAGTGGAAACCGCTTCGATGGTTATCCGCCAAAGAGGCGGGAGAACGCATCAAGGTCCGTCGCGAGAGGCCGTCTTCAGACTTGGTGCTGGAGTTTACCTATTCGCTTCCCACCGTCGTACCGACATCCGCAGGCCAAGACCCCCTGCAGCCTGGCCAATGGCTGGAGTTGGCGGTTGCAGGAAATGCGCCGATGATCGGCGAGGAGGGGCAGCCGATCCTGCCGGTTATTCCGGCCACCATCGCACTTCCCGCCGGCTATACGGTCGATCGCATCGAGGCGACTCCTGGAAGCAAAAAATCGCTTGCAGGGCGCCATCGCATTCGACACGGTCAGAAAGGCGTTCCTCTCAAGAAAGACGCCAAACCCACTTGGACGCCCGCCGATGCGTCCGTCTATAATTCCGATGCGGCCTATCCTCGCAAGCTGTACGAGCTCGTGGGCATTCAAAAGCGCCGCGGAGTCTCCCTTTTGTTGGTCAATCTTCATCCGGTGGTTTACACGCCCAAGAGCGGACGTCTTGCCTATTTCGAGACGCTTTCCCTGCGGGTCCTGCTTAAGCCCGAATCCGGCAAAGACCTCATCCGTTTTCGCCCGGATCGCGTTCGTCCCTTGTCATCCCGCGTGGACAATCCTGAAACGCTGTCGACGTATGAACTCTCGGAAGGGCCCTCCGTGTCCGCCGTTGTGCAGGCGTCCGCCGCACAACAAGGAACGATGCAGGCCTCCGGTTCGTTGTGCGATCCCGCCCAGCGTTATTCGTACGTGCTTATTACCAGTACCGACTTCTGCAATGCGGCCATGTCGCCGCCGGTCAGCGATTTGTTGTCGTGGCGGCGTTCCCAGGGAGTGCCGTCCACGGTCGTGACCGTGGAAAGCATCTACGAGACCTACGGCGGCGTCGACCGGGCCGAACAAATCAGAAACTTCATTATAGACGCGTATAGCCGCTGGGGCACGGACTTCGTTCTGCTGGGCGGCGACATGAACATCGTTCCCATCCGGAGGCTCACCGCCGCGGAGGCGATTCCCAGCGACGTGTATTACCAGTGCCTGGACGGCAACTTCAATTTCGACGGCGACGATCGTTGGGGCGAGCATAACGATGGCGACGCCGGCGGCGAGGTGGATCTTTTTGCAGAAGTCTACATCGGTCGGGCCTCGGCCGAAACACCGGCGGAAATGGCCAACTTCGTGGCCAAGACGCTTCGCTATGAGCAGGAAAATCTTCAGGCGCGATTTCGCCGCACGGCGCTGATGGTGGGCGAGAAGATGGATAACAACAACCAGCCGGGAAGCTATGCCGCTCCGGCCATGGAAGAAATCCGTTTAGGTTCGTCCAGCGCCGGATACGCCACGGCCGGCTTTGCCGCCAGCCCGCTATTCACCAACAGCACGCTCTATCAGACGGAATCCTACGATTGGACTGTGAGCGATTTGCTGGCTCGCATCAACTCCAACTCCAACGGCATCATCAACCATTGCGGCCATGCCAATTACTGGACCGTCATGCGTCTTCAGTATGCCAACGTGGCCTCGATCGTAAATACCAATCCGATTTTTGCCTATTCGCACGGCTGCATTCCCGGGAACATCGAGCAAGACTGCATCGCGGAACAACTCACCACGTCGACGCGTTACGGCTTCTTCGGAGGCGTTTTCAACACTCGGAACGGATATTACGATCCTTTCTCCACGGATGGCGACAGCCATCGGTACAACCGGGAATTCTGGGATGCCTATTTGGGCGAGCGTTTTTTCCGTCTGGGACTGCTCAACGCGGACAGTCATGAAGACAATGCCTGGCGAATTAACTCCTCCTTCATGCGCCATTGCTTCTATACCACCGAGTTGTTTGGAGATCCCTTCACGGCCCTGCCGTCGCCGTATGGAGAAACCGACGATGCTGCGCCGGTCATTCTGTTCGTTGTTCCCGACGCGGCGACGGTCGTCACGGGAGCGCAAGTGCGCATGACGATGTCCGTGACCGATGACGGCGGCCTGCTCTCCGTGAGCGTCAACGGCGATCACGCGGAGACCAACCATAACGGGGGCTGGAATTACCTTCTCGACCTGGAACCGGGCAGCAACCAGGTTGTTGTTGTGGCGTGCGATCAGTCGATGAATAGCAGCACGCAGGTGGTCTGGTATCGGCGCGAATTATCGGGAGACACCGTGCCGCCGGTGCTGGAGACGGTGTATCCGCCCGATGGTTGGACCACCCGAGCTCTTGGAGCCAGCATGACCCTGGAGGCTCACGACGAGAGCGGATTGCATACCCTGACCGTCAACGGCGTTGCCGCCTATCACGACACGGGCAACGACTGGTTTTTCACGGCGCAACTGGACGTGGGAACGAATGTCCTGGAGGTTGTGGCCGCCGACAGCGACGGCAATGCCGTGACCCAGACCGTGCATTACGTCCGATTAGGGACCGAACCGCCCGCGATCAGGGAAGTCTATCCTCCGAACGGTTACATAACGACCAATGCAACCGTCCGGATGACGGTTTCCGCCGTGGGCAACAGCGGCTCGTTAAGCGTGCTGATCAATGGGATTGAGGCCGTGCTCGAATCGCCAACCCAATGGTCGCGGGAATTGCCGTTGGAATTCTCAGCCAATACGTTCCTCATCATGGCGCGAGACCTTGCCGGGAACATGGCTACGACGAAGGTCGTCTACCTGCGCGGCAATCCGGGCGCCCGCTATGTGTCGCCGGGCGGCTCTCATGTATATCCCTATACAACGTGGGGCACGGCGGCAACCACGATTCAGGCGGCTGTCGACGCAGCCATGCCCGGCGATACGATTTGGGCGACGAATGGAGTCTACAGTTCCGGCGGGGCGGCTGGGTTGGGTTCACGTCTCACGAACCGCGTCTACGTCAGCAAGCCCGTGACCCTCCGTAGCGTGAATGGCCCTGAGGTTACCAGAATTGTTGGCGAGAACACGGCGGCTTCGTTCGTTCGATGCGTCTATCTGACGGAGGGCGCCGTATTGGCCGGGTTTACGCTGACCAACGGCTACGCACGGGGTACTTCCATGAACGACAACTACGGAGGAGGCGCCTTTCTTTATTATGGGGGAACCATCACAAATTGCGTGATCAGCGGAAACAAGGCGCCCTATTGCGGCGGCGCCTACCTATCCTGCGCCGGAACGATCGATGGCTGCGTCATTCGGGGCAACACCGCCGAATCGTCCGGAGGCGGCGTGACGTTGGGTCGGGGCGGCGTCCTTCAGAATTCGTCGATTTTCAACAACGCCGCCACCGGGACTTACGGCTATGGGGGCGGGGTGTACTGCCTGATCAGCGGGTTGGTTCAGAACTGTTCGATCCGCGGGAACTATAGCTTCAACGGGGGCGGGGTTTACCTGGTAAATGGAGGACGAGTCCTTTCCTGTTCGATCGTTACCAACCGCGCTTCCTCCAGCGGCGGCGGCATCTATTGCAACTATGGGGGAGTCCTTAGAAATACCATCGTATTTGGCAATGCCGCTCCATCGAGTGCAAACTGCGGAAACATAGGGACGGCCATGAGCTATGAATACTGCTGCACGACTCCGGCGGCCGCGGGCCTTGGAAACATTTCGTCGGATCCTTTGCTGGTCGCTCCCTCGTCCGGCAATTTGCATCTGCAAAGCGGATCGCCTTGCATCAACGCCGGCTTGAACGACTACGCGGGCGGAACCGTGGATTTGGACGGCTATGCTCGCATCATGAGCAGCACCGTGGATATGGGCTGTTATGAATTTTTTGCCGTTTCCGGGTCCGTGCAGGCGCCGGCCGTCGTCGCGCCGATGGCCGTTTCTTCCGGTGGGTCGGGGCTCGTGCGGGCGACCAACTCGGTCATCCAACTCAGCGGAACCAAGCCAGCCAATTCGTGGGCGACGCGCAATCGCCGTACGAACGGCATCGATCAAGTCCTGGCTTCCACGACGTGGACCGATCCGAATCCCGCGCTGTATGGCTCAGCGGCCGGAGTTTCCAATGCGCTCTGCTACTTCGGCGCCTCCGCGGACGGTCGGACCTTCTCGCTTCAGACCACCACGGTCATCGTGGTCAATTACTCCGCAGCCGGCGTCATCGACATCACCAATCAGTCGGCCGGCGTGGCGTCCTGGACGGTCTCGCTGGGCGGCACGAACGATGCGCGGATCGTCGGTGCGGTCGCCTGGTCCAACCTCCGGACGGGAGAGGCCGGTTCCTTCCCGGCGTGCGCCCTTTGGTCGATCGAAAACATCCGCCTGGCGGAAGGCCCCAACGAAATTACGGTGCAGGGCACGAATGCATGCGGCGGGATATCCAGCGACACGATTACGATTACCCGTACGCTCAACGAAACAGCCGGACAATCTCCCCTTCATTATGTTTCGCCGAGTGGAACCGGAATAGCGCCCTACACGAATTGGCAAACGGCGGCGCGAAACATTCAGGATGCCGTCAACGTCGCCCAATCGGGCGACACCGTTCTGGTGACTAATGGAACGTATAACTCCGGCGGCGCTCGCCAGCCGGGTTATGAGCTTCTCAATCGGGTGATCGTTACCCATGCGATTGCCGTTCGCAGCGTCAACGGACCCTCCGTGACCGCCATCGAGGGTGCGGGAGCGGACGGCGCCTCCGCCGTGCGTTGCGCCTATCTGGCCGCCGGAGCGCAACTGATTGGATTTACGATTTCCAATGGCTATACGCGCGTTGCCCCGTTTCCATATGAACGGGATCGCCATGCCGGCGGCGTATTCCTCGATTGCGGCGGTCTTTTGTCGAACTGTGTATTGGTCGCGAACAACGCCAACCTCTTCGGGGGCGGAGTCTGCGCGTGGTTTGGCGGCGAGATCCGGAATTGTACGATCACGAATAATCAAGCGGGAGCGGGTGGAGCGGTATACGCCTGTCACGGCGCGACGGTGGAGTCTTGTTCGCTTTCAGGCAACCGCTCGGCGGGAGCTGGAGGCGCCGGCGCATATGCCGTGGGGGCGAATGCAATACGGAATTGTTCGGTCGTCGGCAACTATTCGAGCTCAAAGGGCGGCGGCATCTACACTGAGGGGGGCGTTGTCGAAAACTGTCTCGTTGCGCAGAATACGGCCTACGATGGAGGAGGCGTGTTTTCCGATGCCGGCTGCGTTTTGAGAAACTGCACCGTGGTGAATAATCTGTCGGGCGGGCTGTCGGGCGGAGGCGGGCTTTTTGCGAAAGCCAACACGCGGGTTCAGAACAGCATTATCCTCTACAATACGGCCAGTGGAACCAGCTTGAACACGTCGAACTACTGCTACGATGTGATGACCGTTACGTTCGATCATTGCTGCACGACTCCTTACATTGGCTATCGCGGTCTAGCGGCAAATCCATTGTTCGTGAACCGTCCGGCCAACTGCCGGCTACAGGCTTCCTCGCCCTGCATCAATGCCGGGGAAAGCAGCCTCGTCGAAACAGCAAGCGATCTCGATGGAAACATTCGCATAGCCGAAAGCGCGGTGGACATCGGCTGCTACGAATTCGGCCGCACTCTGGCTTCGCTTGTGCCGCCCTCGCTCGTGTCGCCCCTGTCTCTACCGGCGGGAGGAATGGGATGGGTGAGTGTGACCAATCAAGCGTCGATGATCGTTTCCGGAACCAAAGTCGGAGGATTCTATGCCGTTCGCTCGGCGGAAACGAACGGGCTGAGCCAGTTGTTGTCCGGTACAACCTGGACGGACGTCGTGTCGCTCGCGGCTTCGGCATCGGGCGTGACCGCGACGTTGACGTATCGGTGCGCCAGCAACGATTTGCAGACCTTCTCCAGTTCCGGGACTACGCTGCGCATCGTCAGTTATTCTTTGCCCGGCGTCGTGAATATAACGAACACCGACGGGCAGGCGGCCGCGGGTCTGATTGGAATAGGCGGGACCAACAATAACGGAATTGCGGGGACGATGTCCTGGCGGAATCAGCAGACCGGAGAGGGCGGCGTCTTCCCGGCCTCGGCCGTTTGGAGCATTGCCGATATTCGATTGGCGCCAGGCGCAAACGTCATCACGGTATACGGCTCGAATAGCTGGGGCGATGTGAGCAGCGACAGCGTAACGATCGACAGCACCTGGCTGGAGCCGCAGGGTTCGACGCCCATTCACTACGTCTCCCTGTCCGGCGGGAATGTGGCGCCTTACACGAACTGGACGACGGCCGCGCGGGTGCTTCAGTCGGCCGTGGACGCGGCACAGGATGGAGACTCCGTGCTGGTTGCGGAAGGCGTATACGATCAAGGAGGCTGGCCGGCAGCGGACGATTTCCTGACCAGCCGAGTCATGATTGCCAAAGCCGTTGCCGTGCGCAGCGTGCAGGGCGCGCAGGTTACCGTCATTCGCGGCCAAGGGCCGAACGGCAGCGGGGCGGTTCGGTGCGCCTACCTGACTCATGGAGCTCAACTGGTTGGTTTCACGCTGAGCGAAGGCCGCACGTGCTATGCCGGTTCCGAGCGGGATCAGCAGGGCGGGGCCGTGCTGCTCGATGAGGGTGGGGTGGTGTCGAATTGCATCGTCAAGGGCAACGCATCGGTGCTGGATGGCGGTGCGGTCGCGGCTCTGTCCGGCGGATGGCTCCGAAACTGCCTGCTGATTGGCAATACGGCGGGCCGCTATGGCGGCGGCGTGCTTTGCCTCGACGGCGGTACGCTGGAAAATTGCACCGTAAGCCGGAATATGGCGTCCGCGGCCGGCGGCGGCGCCGTCTGTATAAATGGCGGTACGCTGAGAAACTCCATCGTCCAGTTCAACCAAGCCTCGAGCAGTTCGAATTACTGGAACTTCGGATCGGGCATGACTTGGGAAAACTGCTGCGCCGCTCCGCAGGCGGCAGGGGCCGGGAATTTTGCCTCGAATCCCCAGTGGGTGGATTCCGCCGCCGACTCATATCAATTGTTGCCGACCTCGCCCTGCATCAATGCGGGCAACAATGCTTTTGCAGCCGGCGGACCGGATCTCGACGGAGCGGTTCGCATTCGGGACGGCGTCGTGGATGTGGGAGCGTACGAATGCCGGTTGCCGGTTACCCTTTATGTTTCGCGCTCCGGTGGGAATGTTTTTCCGTACACGAACTGGCTTATGGCTGCCACGACGCTTCAAGCCGCGGTTGAATCGGCCACTCGTTGGGATACGGTGCTGGTCACAAACGGAATTTATGACGCGGGCGGCGCCGCGGTTCCGGGGCATGCGCTCCTCAACCGGGTGGCGCTCTCCAAGCCCATTGCCATGCGCAGCGTGAACGGTGCGGCGGTCACGGTGATTCGCGGCGGCAACGGCCAGTACATGCGTTGCGCCTATTTAACCAACGGCGCTCAATTGATCGGATTCCGGCTCGAAGGCGGCCGTGCCCGCTCCACGGATGCCGACTGGGCCTACGAGGTAAGCGGCGGAGGCGCGTATCTGGATGGCGGCGGTACGTTGTCCAATTGCACGATCGCGGGGAACACCGCTGGGAAGGGCGGCGGGGTCGCCTGCATGAATGGCGGAGTCGTTGTAAACTCGTGGATCACGAACAATACAGCCGATCGAGCGGGCGGAGGCGTTTACTGTCATGACGGCGGTTTGACGAAAAACTGCCTCGTTAAAGGGAACTCTACGCCGGGAACCGGCGGCGGGGCGCAATGCAATTACGGCGGCCTGATTCTTAACTGCACCTTGTCCGGCAACCAGGCTCAATCCGACGGCGGCATCGACGCCCGGTCGGGAGCGAGCGTTCGCAACAGCATCATCTACTTGAACAGTGCGGCCACGAGCGCAAATTGCGCGCCCGACGAAAGCGGCAGCATCTATTCCCATTGCTGTACCATGCCCAATCCAGGCGGCACGGCTATGATGGTTGCCGATCCCGGCTTCGTGAACGCCGCGGCGGGAGATCATCGTCTCTTGTCGAGTTCCGTTTGTATCGATGCGGGCAACTCGTCGTTTATTTCCGATCCGGTCGATCTGGACGGAAAGCAGCGAATAATGGGGCCGTTCGTGGATATCGGCTGCTTTGAGTTCGCCGCCAGTGCAGCCGATTTGGCCGCTCCGACTCTTTCGGAGCCGACGGCGGCGGCCTCGGGCGCTTCCGTCCGCTGGGCGGTCACCAATCTGGCGCGGGTCTCGGTCAGCGGTTCGAAACATCTGGGACTCTATGCCGCACGGGCGGGCAAGACCAATGGCATCCAGCAGTTGTTCATGAGCGCCGACTGGACGGAGACCAATATTTCGCTGACGGCTACGGCGGCCGGTTACTCCAACAAGGTGGCCTACACGTGCCTGAGCAGCGACCAGAAGACCGGATCGGCGCAAACGACCACGCTGTGGGTCGTGAACTACTCCGTGCCGCCCGTGGTCGATATCACGAACGCGAACGCCAACGTGGCTTCCTATGCCGTGAGCCTGGGCGGAACGAACAATCCCTGGGTGGTCGGGCACATGTGGTGGCAGAACCGCCGAACCGGCGAAGGGGAGCCCTTCCCGGCGTCGGGCCATTGGGCTATCCATGACATTCGGTTGGAAGAGGGCGCCAACGTGATCGCCGTATATGGATCGAATACCTACGGCGTGGTCTCGACGGATACGGTCACCATGACCCGGACCTATATTGAGCCGGCGGCCGCATCGCCGCTGCATTACGTCTCGCCGGCGGGCGCCAACATTCCGCCGTATACCAACTGGGCCACGGCAGCCCGCCGGATACAATCCGCCGTTGATGTCGCGCAAATCGGCGATACGGTGCTGGTGGCCGACGGCATTTACAGCAACGGCGGCTCGGTGCGACCGGGAACCCTCCTGAGCAACCGGGTGACGATCGGGAAGGCCATCGTCGTGCGCAGCGTGAACGGTCCCGAACACGCCTGCATTGCCGGCGCTCGCGATCCCGTAACCACCTCCAGCGGCGACCGTGCGGTTCGATGCGCCTACCTGACCAACGGCGCCCAACTGATCGGGTTCTCCCTCTCCAACGGGTATACCCGCGCTGCGGGCCATGAAAATCTGGAGCGTTCAGGCGGCGGCGTATTGCTGGACGGCGGAGGCATCGTTTCAAATTGCTGGATGGTCCAGAACAAAGGCCACTTGCTAGGCAGCGGAGCGTCTCTTTTCAAAGGCGGCACGTTGCGCAATTGCACCGTGGCGCGGAATAGCCCCGTGGCCAGCGGATGTCGCGGCGGCGGCGTTTATGCCGTCGGTTCGGGCAGCCTGATCGACTGTACGGTGAGCGGAAACTACGCGGATGTCAGCGGCGGCGGCATTCAGGCCAGCGGCTCGGTGACCATCGCCAATAGCCGGATCACGGGCTGCAACGCGCGTCAGGGCGGCGGCTTGTTCTGCGATACAGGCGTTGTATTGCTCAATTGCTGGATCGATGGGAATAATGCCGGCTCGCATGGCGGAGGCGTCTATTGCAATAACAGTACACTGAAAAATTGCGGGATCATTAGCAATTATCTGTACTCGGCTACTGGCATAGGCGGCGGGATGTTTATTACGAATGGCGGCGCCATCGTGAACTGTACGATCGCCGGCAATCGGGCCATGGCGTCTTCGCCGGGTATGGGTGGTCGGGCAGGCGGCGTGTATTGTGCGTCCGCCGGCACGCTCCAGAACAGCATCGTCTACGGAAATGCCGCCATCTACGATCAGAACTTCTATAACAGCGGTTCGGGGATGAGCTACACGTATTGCTGCACGACGCCGAATCCGGGCGGCGACGGCAATACAACGGCCAATCCTCTCTTTGTAAATGCGGTTGGAAGCAACTATCGGCTGCAAACCGGCTCTCCCTGCGTCAATGCAGGCAACAATGCCTATGCCTTCGGCGATTCCGATCTCGACGGCAAACCTCGCATTATGGGCGCCGTGGTCGATCTGGGGTGCTTCGAAACGCCGAAAGAATCGGCGGCTGTTCCCGCTCCGGTCATTACGTCGCCAGCCGCCGTGCCGGCCGGCGGGAATGTGTCGATCTCCATGATCAATGGGACCTCGATCGACATCGCCGGCTCCAAGCCGGGGCAGATGTGGGTCGCTCGGGCGTGGCTGACCAACGGCATCGCACAAACGGCGAGCGGGACCGCCTGGATCGAAAGCGCGCTGCCTCTGCAGATTTCCATCGAGGGTGCGACCAATACGTTCCTGTACCGGTGCGTCAGCAACGATCTGTGGACATACTCGGTTCAAACAACCAAGTTGACGATCGTGAATTATCTGGCGACCCCGGTCGTGGATATCACCAATCAGGATGCGGAGGTCGCCTGGGATCTTGAGTGCGCAGAAATCGGCGGAACCAATACGCCTGCCGTGGTGGGCACGATGTGGTGGACCAATGCGCTGACGCAAGTCGGCGGCTCCTTCCCCGCCGCCCCGGTTTGGAACGTGAGCGGGATTTCCCTGGCCTACGGCGCGAATGCCATTCAGGTCAGTGGAACCGACGTTTATGGATGCGCCGCCGGCGACTGGGTGACGCTGACGCGGCCGTATGAGCCGGCAGGGATCACTCCGACGCATTACGTATCGTTGACAGGCGAAAATATCCCTCCCTACACCAACTGGAATCAGGCTGCGCGCACCATTCAGGCGGCGGTCGACGTCGCACGGGATGGGGATACGGTCCTGGTAACGAATGGCGTCTATGCCAGCGGCGGCGTGTCCGCTTGGTGGCATCCCTTGACGAATCGCGTGGCCATTACCAAGGCGATTCGCGTGGAGAGCGTGAACGGCGCCGGCGCGACTACGATCGCGGGCCAGGGGCCGAGCGGCGATGCGGCCGTCCGTTGCCTCTATATGGATACGAACGCGACGCTGGTTGGGTTTACTTTATCGGGTGGACGCACCAAAATCTGGAGTCCTTGGGAAGACGATATGATGGGGGCCGGCGCCTATGTGTTTAATCGCGCCAGTCTGGTTGACTGCGTGTTGAAAGACAATCAGGCCGGTTCTTTCGGCGGCGGCGCCTTCATAGACATTCAAGTGCAAATGACTCGCTGCTCGATCGTGAGCAACGCGGCTGTCGATCGGGGCGGTGGAGTTTACGTAAGAGGTTACAGCTGGCTTATTGATTGCCATCTTGCGCACAACCGGGTCGGATGCGAATGGGGAGAGACGGGGATGGGCGGCGGAGCTTATATCTCTGGCAATGGCTGGATCATGGGCAGCACCGTCATCGGAAACTCCGCGTCGAACGGCGCCGGCGGCGTCTTCATGGCTGTCGGCGGCATGGTTGCGAGCTCGACGATCTCGGACAACGATGCCAATGGGCACGGCGGCGGCATCGTCTGCGGCAAGCGGAGTGAGGTGTATGGATGCCGTATTGTCGGCAACAAGACCGAGTACATGCAGGGCGGGGGCGTCTATATGGACGGCGGAAAGATGGTCAACTGCCTTGTCGCGAGCAATCTGGCGGGTTCGGGGGGGGGCATTTGCAATAATGAGTTAAGCGGGGGCTCGGTTCTGAACTGCACGATCGTAGGAAATACGGCAGCGGAAGAGGGCGGCGGCGTTTATGCCGACGAGAGCTTCACCAGCCGGAACAACATTGTGTATTTCAACTTCGCCAACGAGTCCTTCAACGTCTTTTCGCGATGGGGTGGGGTTTATTTCTACAACTGCTGCGTAAATCCCGATCCCGGCGGAGCCGCCAATATCGTGGACGATCCGATGTTGGCAAATTTCGCCGCGGGCGATTTCCGTCTGGCCGAGGGCTCGCCTTGCATCGATACGGCCGACGCCGCCTGGGCGTCGATCTGGGATCTGACGGGTTTCCATCGACCGTTGGATGGCGATGCCGATGGCGTGGCCGGGTATGACATCGGCGCCTACGAATATGCCTCCTATATAGCCGACGTTGACGCGGATGGATTGAGCGATGGCGATGAACTGTACATCGTGGGAACCAACCCTTACGATCCCGACACCGATGACGACGGCATGCCGGATGGCTGGGAAGACGAGTATGGCTTGAATCCCCTGGCCGACGATGCCAGCGGGGATCTCGATGGCGACGGCTTCAGCAATCTTGTGGAGTATCGGCATGCGATGGATCCGGAGCAGGCGGATGCGGGATTGCAGGTTCACGTCAACGCTTCCAACGTCAGCACGGAAGACGGCTCTTGGTTGGCTCCGTTCAATACCATTTCCGAGGGCGTCAATGCGGCGCCGGAGCGGGCCACCGTCCGGGTTGCGCCTGGATTGTATGCCGAGAGCGTGAATATCGCGTGGCGGACCAACCTGACCGTTCAAGGGGCCGGTGACGCAACGGTGTTGGAGCATGCGTCGGCGTACAAGATCTCGATCAACCGGTCGCAGGGAATCACGATCAGGGAACTCTACATTCGAAACGGGATGAAGGGCCTGTATGTGGGGTATTCAACCAATGTGCTCATTCAGAGCAACCGCGTGGAAAACCTGAGGCAGTACGATTACGCCAATGGCGGCGCGTTGTACTGCGAACTCTCGGGGTTGCGCATTGAACGAAATCTCGTGGTGGGATGCTATGGCGGACAAATGGGCGGGGGCGCCTATGTCCTCAATTGCGACATCGACGTGGTGGATAACGAATTCGATTCTTGTACGGCCTGGAATTCGGGCGGCGGTCTCCGGTTGGGTTACGGTTTGACCCGGCGCATCCGGATCAGCCGTAATTTCTTCGACAACAATACGTCCGATTACAGCGGCGCCATCGATCTGGCGGGAACCGCCGGTCATATCGACGCGGTGATCGATCACAACATCCTTGAACGCAGCGGCACGGACTTTTTCCGGGGCGGCGCCATCAAGGTCGGTCATCGCGGTTCGACGAACGCGGTGCGGATCGTGAACAATGTCATCGCCTATACGCCCATAGCGGGTTTTACGCCAGGCGCGGCGATCTACGTGAGCAATTCGACGCCCGTGCGCATCATGAATACGATCTGCTGCTCCAATCAGTACGCCATCTTTACGGAGATCGGCGCGACGTCGCGGGTCGATTACTGCGACTCGTACCAATCCGCGTACGGCTACTACAACACCATCGTCGGCTCGGGGAACATCGCATTGAATCCCCAGTTCGTGAATCCTCTCCAGGAGAATTACATGCTGATGCCTGGCTCGCCGTGCATCAATGCCGGAAATCCAGATCCGATCTACAACGATACGGATGGCACGCGAAACGATATGGGCGCCTACGGGGGGCCCTAATATGTTCCATAGGATTGGGCTTGCGAAATGGAGCCGGGACGACCTCGTCCCGGCAGCGGGGCCAGGTGGCCCTGTCTCCAAATGGATGTCCGAAACGGAAAAAGAGAAGGCATGGGTTTATAAGAGGCAGCCAAGGCATCGTCAACAGAGCATCCATAAATTGCGGCAAAGAGACTGAAGTGGCAAGAAGAGAGCGCATTCCGTGACAAGATGTGGGTGGTGTTGGAACTCAAGGAAGACGCATCAGATTAATGGTTTTTGGCGTCGTATTGGTGAAGCTGAACCGGCCGGTGGAATCGAAGGGGAGGGCGCCCGCGGCAACCCAGTTGGTTATGGGCGCCATGAGGTTTGTTGTGGTCAGGAGGATGTATTGGCCGTTGGGCGTGCCGCCCGCGCCGCTGTAACGCACCTGCTGGCCGCTTAAAATTTGGATAGCGTCAAAGTAGGGAGGCATGGTGAGCTTGAAAAAGGTTCCGCCGCCGCCGGTTCCTCCTGAGCCGGATGTGCCATACAAATTTCCGTCGCTCCCTTGCGCCAGGGCTGTCGCGGGATTCGCGCCGGTCTCATCGCCGTTGAAACTATAGAACGAATCAATACCGCCCGAAACCGTCATCCAGAAAATGGAACCAAAGCCATGAGCGCCTCCCAAAGCCGTGCTGCCTTGAACATAGCGATTCCCTTCCAGCAGCAACCCCCCGGATGGATTGGACCCGAGGTTTTCTCCGATGAAGCTATAGAGCGATTCGAACGATCCGGCGGACGTGATCCTGAAGATGGACCCGAACCCTCCTTCGCCGCCATAGGCCGTCGTGCCGTAGAACACGCCATTGGAGCTTCGCGCCAAAGCCGCCCGTGGAATGGCGCCATTCAGGCCGTTGAAGCTGAAGAGCAACGAGTACACTCCGTTCGTGGATATCTTGAAGACGGTTCCGCAGTTGCCGGCTCCGCCGTATTGCGTGGTTCCATACAACGCGCCGCCCAACGGCGTCAGCGCCGCCGCCGGATGGTCGCCATCGATTCCCGTAAAATCGTGAAGGTTGGTGAAAATTCCCCCGGCATTGATTCGGAATATCGTCCCGCAGCCAAAAGCTCCCCCGCGGCTGGCGACCCCGTAAAGAAGGCCATCCGAGCCGACGGCTAATGTCGCCGTCGGTTCAGCGCCATCCGAGCCGCCGGCAAACAGGTGGAGCAAGGTAAAACTTCCTGCCGTGGTCACTTCAAAAACACTTCCGGCGTTCTGTGCTCCGCCATATGGAGCGGTTCCGTACAAGTGCCCGTTGGCGCCAAGCGCCAAGGCCGCGCAGGGGTGTGCGCCGTCGGCGCCGCCCGAAAAAGCGTATATCGTGGTAAACACTCCCGAGGTGGTCAGGCTAAACACGGTCCCCAGGTCGTTGGAGCCGCCATGCCGGGTCGTTCCGTAGAATTTTCCATCCGGGGCTGTCGCCAATTCCGAGAGGGGCATCGTTCCCGAGTACAGGGGTTGTACCGTGGTTGTCGCCCGTGCCGAGAGGCACGCAACAAGAAGCGAGGCCCAGCCAAGCCGCAACCCCATGCTGAATGTTTGTAGGGAGGATTTTTGCACGATGCTGCGCTCTTTTATCTCAGCGGCATGGATCCGGTAGGGTTGCCATCCGGGTGGTTCCCGAAGATCTTGTTGTTGTGATAAGTCAGAATGGATCCGCCTGCGGAGGTCGACAGTCCGGCTCCCGTTTGGCCTGTCACGGTTGAGTCCGACAACGTAACGTCGCCTGCCGAGGCAATGCCCGTCCCGTTTTGACTGACCTGTGCGCCTTCCAGCGTTACACTCGCACCTGCCCCAACGTCGACGCCCGCGCCGTTGTTCTGGGTAATCAGGCTCGTTCTGATCATGGTGTTTGAACCTGCATGGGCCTGGATTCCGATGGCGCATTGCTCGATTTCCGAATCCGTCACCACGACTTTGGCGTCCGCTAAAGAATGGATGAAGATCCCCGCTCCATCGAACCCATATATATGGCACTTTTGCACATACAGCGCCGCGTTGGGCGATGTGGATTGGAAATTAATCCCGTTGGTTGTGCCGCCAAAGATGACGCAGTTTTCGATCCGGACAACACCCGCCCTGAGGATGCGGATTCCATAAGTTGCCGGCGTCGTATGGTCTTGCAAGCCATTGATGGAAAGATTCCTGAGCGTGACCACGTCCGTATCGCCGGCGTTGATCGTTATGCACGGACTACCCGTCACCAGAATGGACGCCATGGTTCCCTGTCCATCGAAGGTGATGGATTTGGTGATGGTGACGCCTCCAAAACCGCCTGGATCCATGACATTGATTTCCCCATGGGCGACCGTTTTGCTAATGGCCCCCGCAAACGTCTTGCAGGGGGCCGTTCGGCTGCAAGGATTGGCGTCATCGCCCACGCCCGAAATCCATGTGCGAGTGGCTTGCGCCCGGGCGTTGTGAGTTAAGCAAGAGTAGGTCGCAAGCACAGCGAGTGCAGCACACAGCGGAAAACGACTACAGGTCATATCTTGTCCCTTCATTGAAATTCACATTCGGGATGGTTTTTAAAGACGTTTGAGGATTCTTGGCGTTAGGAAACAAAACGATAACGAAACTCCGGGTTGACTCTCCTTGGTATTCAGTCTCTTAAAACTAAGAGACATGGTACATCGTAAAAATTGCCGGAGCAAGCCGATAAAGAATCGCTGGCGGGGGGGTATCTCGACACGGCCGCAGATTCATTCCATTCAATAAGGATCGGGCTTGCGAAATGGAGCCGGGGCGACCTCGCCCCGGCCAGCGGGGCCATGTGGCCCCGCCTCCAGCAGTCACTGGCCAGTTTCTCCCCAGGTACATGTTTTCTGCGGCAGTCAAGATGCACCCGCACCCCGAGCTCGCTTAACTTCCTAATTGACATCCTGTATCTTGTTGCGAGTATTCAAACGATGAAAATACTTTGCAGGCAGGCGTGCCGGTCGAACGCGCTCATGTCCTCGGCTGCCATTCTCGCCCCGTTTTTAAACGTCCCATGACACCTCAAGGAGATACAGAATGAAGCGAAAGATGATCGTCGCATTGATTTCCATGCTCGTTTTGGGCGCGACCGCCCGCGGGGAAGACGCGGCGCCGGCCCAGGAAGTCGCCAAGTCGTTGCAGCAGCTTTCAACAGAAGTGCAGGCCTTGCTCACCAAGGAAAAGATCCATAGCCTGTTCGACCAGTATCGGAAGCTCTCCGACTTCGGGGTGACCTATCAACCCTCGCTGGCGGCGCTCAACGACCTGGTTCCGGAAATGGACAACGAACGCTTGCGCCTCTATGCCGGGATGAAGCTGTTCGATGCGATCTACGCGGTGACGTTCATGAAAAAGCAGGAAGTCGCCGATTGCGTGAAGACGCTCGAGGAAATCCAGACGGCCCTGGATCTGCGATCGTACGCGGACCTCAACAACCGCTGCCTGGAAACGTTGAAGAGGGCTGCGACGGATCCCGAAGCCCTGGATGTCAAGCAACTGATCGATCAATTGACCGACGATTACGTCAGCGAAGTGCCCGCCCTGATGTCCAGCCAGGAAAGCGCGGATTACCTGATCGACGGGTTTTACGGGTTCGTCACCGAGATGTCCTATGTGATGAGCGGGCTCCTGCGCAGCGACGCCAGCGGTCGGATCGAAGAAGGCCTCGATCAGCTTGAAGGCCCCAACAACCGCCGGATGATTCTCGATTTGTTTGTCGCCTTTGACCGGGAAGACGAGCAAATGGAAGTCAGCGGCATGACCGTGGAAAAACTGGCCGTGATCCGTCAAGGCTGCTACCTGGCGGAAGCCGAAATGTCCGGAAAGTTGTCCGATGAAGACGCCCAACAGGAAAGGATGGCCATGTCCACCCAGGTGGCGTTTATTCGTTCGGGGATTCTTATGACTGAGGTTGAATAGACCACGTTAGCCGAAAGCGTACAGGAGAAGATAACATGATGCAGAAAATGGTTGTGATGTTGGTTTCCTTGGCGATGGCGGCGGGGGCGGCTCGCGGCGCAGATTCCACTGCAACGAAGGACGTGACCCAGTCCTTGGAACAGATCTCCGTCGAGGTGCAAAAGCTGATCTCGCAGGGAAGAATTCAAAATGCCTTCGATTTCTTCCGGATCATGAAAAACTTTGGCATGACCTATCAGCCTTCGCTGGCGGCGCCCAACGATCTGGTCGGGAAGCTGGACGACGAACAGCTGCGTTTGTACGCGGGCGTCAAACTCTACGATGCAATTTACGCGGCCGCTTTCATGAAGCGGCAGGAAGTAGCCGATGACGTAAGAACCATCGAGGAAATTCAGACGGCCCTGGATCTTCGTTCGCATGCCGACATCAATAATTCGTTCCTGACGACCCTGAAGAAAGCCGCCGCGGATCCGGAGTCGGTGGATGTGCAGCAGCTCATGGAACAGTTGGCCGCCGATTACGTGAGCGAAGTGCCCGCCTTGATGTCGAGCGTGGAAGGCGCCGACTACCTGATAGACGGCCTGTACGGGTGCGTGATTGAATTGTTCTATTTGGGCAACATGCAGTACACCGAAGACAACAGTCAGCGCTTGGAAGAAGGCTTTGATCAGATGAAAACCGCCGGCAATCCCAAGTTGCTGCTGGAGCTGTTTGCGGCCTTTGACCGAATGGACGAGCCCATCCGGCTCAGCGGCGAAACACAGGAAAAACTGGCGGTCATCCGGGAACTCTACGAGCTGGATGAAGCGGATGAATCAGGCAAAATGACGGACGAAGAAGCCGACCCGCTCTGGGTTGCGTTGGGCGCCAAGATCGCCGCGATTCGTGCTTCCATCCTCACTCCGAGTGCCGAGTAAAGCCAGGCTTGCATGATTGCCGAACCCATTCTCAACGCCTTGTTGCACTTGTTTGCGATGCTGTCGTCGCGGTTGCATGGGGCGGAACGGACGGCGGCGCATCGAAAAGTCTTGGCTTATCTCAACCATCACGTCCGCCTGACCGACGCCGGCACGTACGTCGGGCTTTACCAGGACCTGATCGAAGTTCACGAGGGCGAGGACGACGAGGCCATGCTGGAAAGCGCGCGGCAAACCGCCACGCGGTTAAAAACCCTATTGCACGGCTCCGAGAAATATGCTGCTGTCATCCGGTTTTTAGAGCTGGCCGCGATGGCGCCGCACCAGGAACTCCCGCATCGGATGGCCCGCTTGTTGAGCCGTGAGCTGGGGGTGGAAGCGGAGACCGCCGAAAAGATCCTGCAGTTCATCGCCGATCCCGAAGCTTCGCAGGCCGGCGGCTCATGCCGCCTGTTGGGCGGTTCCGGCGGTTTTCAAGGCCGCCTGGCCGCGCTCCGCTTGCCGGAAGAGCATTTGTATCTTATTTCGCCGATAGGCGAGGAATCGATCTGGCTGGAGGGGCATCCGCTGGAAAAAGGCGCCTGCCACTCGTTGCTCCCCGGATACGTCATTCGCGACCGATGGGGGAGCGAACTTTATTTCGCCAACGTCGCCGCCGCTTTCTCGGACGCCCCGCGCGACGCCTCGCGCATTGATTTTTGCGCGACGCATCTCGATTTTCGCTTTCCCGGCAGCGACAACGGACTGCACGACTTCTCCTTCTCCGAGCGCGGAGGACGCATGGTGGGCATCATGGGCGGCAGCGGCGCGGGAAAGTCCACGCTGCTGGGCGTGCTGAACGGCACGCTGCGTCCCGATTCGGGACGGTTGTTGTTGAACAACCGCGACCTGTACGCGGAGCCGGAGACTTGCGAGGGCGTCATTGGATTTGTTCCCCAGGACGATCTTCTGTTCGAGGATTTGACGGTTTTTGAAAATCTCTACTATGCCGCGCGCCTCTGCATGGCCCATTTGAGCGAGAAAGAATTGGTCAGCCGCGTGCGCAAGTTGCTGGCTGAGCTGGGACAGTCGGAGGTGGCCGATCTGAAAGTCGGCTCGCCGCTGCAGAAGACCATCAGCGGAGGCCAGCGCAAACGATTGAACATCGCCTTGGAACTGATCCGCGAACCCAACGTGTTATTTGTGGACGAGCCCACCTCGGGGCTGTCCTCGGCCGATTCCGAAATCGTCATGAGTCTGCTTAAGGAACAAGCGGCGCGCGACAAACTGATTTTCGTGGTCATTCATCAGCCGTCGTCGAAGATTTACCGGATGTTCGACGCGCTGTGGGTCCTGGATCAGGGCGGCTGGCCGATCTTCAACGGCACGCCCATTGAAGCCATTGCGTATTTTCGTTCGCGCGGCGGACTTCCGGGAGGCGAAGGGGAAGCTATCTGTGGGAACTGCGGCGGCGTACATCCGGAACAAATTTTCGAAATCGTAGAATCGAAGACGCTCGATAACAACGGACAATTCACCCGCGAGCGGCGGGTTTCGCCCGAAAAATGGCAGGAGCTTTATCGGGACTATGCCGGCGATCGGGAAAAGAGCCGCGGCACGGACGCCCCGTCCAATCCGGCAACGCCTCCTCCATTGGAAAAGAGCCTCAATCGTCCCGGCCTGTTCGGCCAGTTGAAGGTGTTTTTTGCGCGCGACGTTCGGGCGCGTTGGGCCAATCGGCCATACATGCTCATCACATTGCTGGAGCCGCCTCTGCTCGGATTGCTGATCGGGCTCGTTTCGCGGGGCTCGTTCGGCGGCGAGTATTCGTTTCATGAAAACAACAATCTCCATGTCTTCTTTTTCATGAGCGTAATCGTGTCCCTGTTTCTCGGCTTGAGCGTCAGCGCGGAGGAAATCTGCCGCGACGGAAAAATCTTGCGCCGCGAGCGATTCTTGCATTTGAGTTGGTGGAGCTACATCAACTCGAAAACGCTCTACCTGGCCGGCGTCGCCGCACTGCAAATGTTGCTCTACACGGCCGTGGCCAATCCCATCGTCCAGGCGCCCGATATGTTTCTGAAAAGTTGGGCGCTGCTTTTCCTGTGCGCGTTTTGCTCCAGCGTGCTGGGGTTGAACATCTCGTCTTCGTTCCGTTCCGCCGTCACGATTTATATTTTGATTCCCCTGGTCCTCATCCCGCAGATGCTGCTCTGCGGCGTGGTGATCAAATACGACGACTTGATCGAGCCCAACTCCATGCGGCGCGAAGTGCCCCGCTACGCCAACATCCTGCCGCCGCGCTGGGGCTACGAGGCGCTGATCGTCGAGCAATACGCGCACAACGCCTACATGCGGCACATCCTGGAAGCCGATGCCGTGTTGCGGCAGGCCGAACAAGATCTCGACTACTATCTGCCGGAACTGGTGAGCCGCGTTAAATCCGTTCCTTTGCTGAGAGAAAAAGGGGAGGGCGACGAACTTGCCGCGCAATTGCTCATCCTGAAGAACGAATTCGCGCGGCTCGAAAAGCGCACGGGATTGCCCTCCGGTCTCCAGCCTGCCGATTTTCAAATCGACGCCTTCAAGGCTGCCGTGGCCCCGCAAGCCGAAACCTATCTGGCCGAATGCCGGCGCTTGTTTTTTGATCGACGCCGCGCCGCGTCCGAAGAAAAACGCCGAATCGAAGTCCAGTTGGCAAGCGCCTATGGCAACGAAGGCGTGGACGAGTTGAAGAAAAGGAATACCAATCTCTCGATTCAGCGGCAGGCTTTGAACCTGCACGACATGGAACCCGTCGGCGCTGCCATAGATGGTCTTTTCCAGAAAACGCTGCCCATCTATCAGACGCCCGAATCCCCTTGGGGCGCAGCCCAGTTCCTGGCCCGCCACAAGCGTCTGGGAAGCTTCCTCATTCCCACCTACGCCTTCAACCTGCTAGCGCTGCTTTTCCTGACCTTCCTTCTCTATCTCGCGCTCTACGCCAAACTCCTGCCCCGTCTGCTTCGGTTTGAACGGCGTTGAGCCTCGCCCCCCTCCTAATCGCTATTTGGCGAGGGGAAGCGGAGGGCGGTTTTTAGCTTCAGAACTGCCATGCGCCCCCTTTCCGAGGCCTTTGGGCTGAAAAGACTTGCTTACAGGCCTGTAAAACCATTGTATTAAGCCGATATGGCCGTCAAAACGATGCATGCTCGCTTAAAACGACTGATTGGGTTGGGCTTTCGAATGTTGCCTGGAAAGCTCAGGGATATCGTTCGACTCAACTACTATGCGAGCGTGTTGGAGGCCTTTCAGGAAAGCCAGTGGCCGCCAGCGCCTGGAGTCCGAAAACTGATAGGGGAAGGAGCTCGGGTCGTCGATGTGGGCGCCAATGTGGGGTATGTGTCGCGGTTATTGTCCCAATACGTGGGCGCGTCCGGGGCGGTATACAGTCTGGAGCCGATTCCCGATACCTATAAGGTGTTGTCTGGGCTCGTGCGACGTTGTCGTTTCTCGAATATCCATCCGATCTGCGCGGCGGCGTCTTCCTGTAATCAGGAGGGTTTCATGGAGGTGCCCGACTATCCGGATGGAGGGAAGAACTACTATGAGTCCCGAATCCTGTCGGCCGACAAGGAGGGCGGGGCTCCGGCGAAGATGGTTGTTCGCATGGGACGGTTGGATGATCTTTTGCCTGCGGAGGCAGCCCCCATCGCTCTGATCAAAATCGATGCGGAAGGCCATGAATTACATGTGGTGCAAGGAGCCCGGAACATCTTGCGGCGGGATCGCCCGGCTTTGGTGATTGAAGTGGAGGGCCAGCCTGACGACCCGGTCGGTTCGGCCGGACGCCTTTTTTCGCTTATGCGTGAGGCCGGTTATGAGGTTTTTCTTTTTACAGCCGGCGCCTTTCAGTTGCGTCGGACGGGGGATTTGGCTGTCGATTATTTCTTTCTTCCGCAAGGTCATCCGGCTCGTTTGTCGATGGGGGAGAAGCCGGGTTCGACGCACTGAATCTGCTTGACCCTGCCGAATAAATCCTGTTTTGTGTGCTTCGCTTAATGAGCGAGTTTTATACTCCTTCCACCGTCAATAGAAGTAGTCTGGAAAAAACAAATGAGTGAACGCAAAGTTTATGAAGTGGTCTGGCCCTGGCGCACCGGCGGCAAGTCGGTCGCGATGACAACGGGTTTGTCGCCCAAGGCCAAAGCAAGCATTCAGGCCGTGGTCATGGCCCTCATCGGATTGCTGCTTTACCGGTTTGCCGGGCATCGCCTTATGGGAACCATCGTGTGGGGATTCGCTGCCGTGGTGTTGGTCAGCGGGTTCTTCATTCCTCCCGCCTTTCGGGCCATTGAACGGTTTGGCGCCTTGTTGGGCCAGTGGGTGGGTGTTGGACTGACCTGGGGCTTGCTCACGCCCTTCTATTATCTGGTCTTTTCGCTGGGGCGCCTTTTCCTCAAACTGACGGGCAAGGATTTGATGTGCCGGGAATTTCCTTCGCGGCAGGCGTCGTATTGGACGCCGCGGGCGCCGGTTCGTAATCTGGAACAGTATGGGAAGCAATTCTGATGAACATTCTGGGTATCAGCGCATTTTATCATGACTCCGCGGCGGCTCTGATTCGCGACGGCGTGATTGTGGCGGCGGCGCAGGAAGAACGTTTTTCGCGAAAGAAGCACGATGCGCGCTTTCCGATCAACGCGGTTCGCTACTGCCTGGCTGAAGGGGATGTCGAGGCCGGCAGCTTGGATGCGGTGGCGTTCTACGACAAGCCGATCACCAAGTTCAACCGCATTCTCGAAACGTACATGAGCGTAGCGCCGAAGGGCCTTCAGTCGTTCATGATGGCTGTGCCGCTCTGGCTCAAGCAAAAGCTCTGGATACCGGTCGAAATAGAGACGGCCCTTGAGCAATGCGGCATTCGCTCCCCCACGAAGATGTATTTTCCCGAGCATCACGAATCGCATGCCGCCAGCGCTTTTTATCCCTCGCCGTTTCAGCGGGCGGCGATCCTGACGATCGACGGCGTGGGCGAATGGGCCACGAGCACCATGGCCCACGGCGTGGACCATCGGATCGAGATTCTCGGCGAATTGCGCTTTCCTCACTCGTTGGGGTTGCTCTATTCCGCGTTTACCTATTTCACCGGTTTCCGGGTCAATTCGGGCGAATATAAACTGATGGGCTTGGCCCCCTATGGCGAGCCTCGCTATGTGGACGCCATTCGAAAGAATCTGCTCGATCTGCGCGAGGACGGCTCCTTCCGCCTGAACATGGATTATTTCAGCTATCTCGACGGCTTGACCATGACGAGCCATCGCTTCGACGAATTGTTCGACGGTCCACCGCGCCGGGCGGAATCGGAAATTTCGCAGCGCGAAATGGATCTGGCCAAGTCGATTCAGGTGGTGACCGAGGACATCGTGATCTCGATGGCCCGGCATCTCCGGAAGACCACCGGGGAGAAATACCTGTGCATGGCGGGCGGCGTGGCGCTCAATTGCGTGGCCAACGGACGCTTGCTCAAGGAAGGCCTCTTCGACGACATCTGGATTCAGCCGGCGGCCGGCGATGCGGGCGGTTCGCTCGGAGCGGCCATGATGGTATGGCATACGGTGCAGGGCAAACCGCGCAAAGCGGACAACCGGCACGACGCCATGCGGGGCGCGTATTTGGGCCCGTCTTTCGACGACAACGAAGTCGAGGCGTTTCTCCAGGCCAAGGGCTACCCGGCGCGGAAGCTGTCGGACGAGGAATGGGCGCCTGTGCTGGCCGATATTCTGGCGAGCGAAAATGTGGTGGGCCTGGTGCAGGGGCGGATGGAATTCGGGCCGCGCGCGCTGGGCGGGCGGTCGATTGTCGGCGATGCGCGTTCGTCCAAGATGCAGTCGGTGATGAACCTGAAAATCAAATACCGCGAATCGTTCCGTCCTTTTGCCCCGGCCTGCCTGGAAGAACGGGTATCGGACTATTTCGAACTGGACCGCCCTTCGCCGTACATGCTGTTGGTGGCGCCGGTAAAGAAAGAGCGTTGTCTGGGGTTGGAGGAGAGCAAAACGCTTTCCATTCGCGACCGCATCAATCAGGTCCGGTCCGACATTCCGGCCATTACGCATGTCGACTATTCCGCGCGGGTTCAGACGGTGAGCCGGGAGACGAATCCGCGATATTACGATTTGATCAAAGCTTTCGAGAAGAAAACCGGATATGGAATCATCATTAACACCTCCTTCAACGTACGCGGCGAACCGATCGTCTGTACGCCGGAGGATGCTTACCGATGCTTCATGCGCACGGAAATGGATTATCTGGTCCTGGAATCCTTCGTTCTGAGCAAGAAAGACCAGCCGGAATGGAAGGACAAGAGCAACTGGAAAGAAGATTACGTTTTGGATTAGTCGAGGAATCGGCGGGAGCAACAATGAGAATTCTGAAGTATGTCGGACGTTTGATCGGCGAGTTTTTTGAGTTTGCATGGCAAAACAAGGCGTGGTGGATCATTCCCATCGTGCTGGTGCTCTTGTTATTGACCGTGTTGATCGTGACGGGTTCCTCCGTGGCGCCCTTCATATACACGTTGTTCTAATGGATCATGGCGTACGTCGCGCGACGCGAAGATTCGCCGGGAGAAGTCCATGTCGAAAGAATATGCGGTTGCGATCGTCATTCCCGCCTACAACGAACAAGCGGCTCTGCCCGGCGTACTCGATAATCTGATCAAGCTTCGGGGCTCGCAGGCTTGGGAGATTATCGTGGTGGACGACGGCTCCACGGACGGTTCACGGGAGGCTCTGGCCGCGTATACGGATCGCGTCCGGGTGATTCGCCATGAGTCGAATCGGGGCTATGGGGCCTCTTTAAAAACCGGCATTCAAGCCGCCCGCGCCGAAAACGTGCTCTTTTTCGATGCCGACGGACAACACGACGCTTCGGATATTCCCCCGTTCGTCGAGGCGTTGAAGCAATACGAATGCGTCTTCAGCGTGCGGACGAAAGGCGCCGGCATTCCGGCTGTTCGCAAGCCGGGCAAGTGGATCCTTCAGAAGGTCTGCAACTTTCTGGCCGATCAGAACATTCCCGACATCAACAGCGGCTTTCGCGCGGGTCGTCGTCGTATTTTCATGCGGATGCTGGATTTGTTGCCGGAGGGCTTTTCGTTTTCCACCACTTCGTTGATGTACGTGATGAAGAGCCGCTATTCCTACGTTTTCCTGCCGATTCAATGCCACACGCGGCTTGGAACCAGTTCGGTGCGAATTTTATCCGATGGCATGAAGACCCTGATGCTGGCGCTGCGACTGATCATGTTGTTCGATCCCTTGCGCGCGTTCGTGGGGCCTGCCATCGGCTTGATCCTGGTCGGAACCGTGTATCAAACCTATATTTTCGCATCCGAACACTGGCGGATCGCCGGCGGTTCCATCGTCGCCATTTTGAGCGGGGTTATCCTGTTTCATTTCGGACTGCTGGGCGATCAGGTGGCTTCCCTTCGCAAGGAGATCAGCTCCCACAACAGCCTGTTCTGGGAAGAACAGGAACGACGCGAATCGTCCAAGTGAAGCTGTCCCAACGTAGTAGCGTTGCGGCAACGTCGCTCAAGGCAAATCAGGCTTGTGAAGACCTGATGTTCGTGGCACTCTCATCCGCTCAGGCAATCGCCTATTTTGTTCTGAAGAAAATAATCAGGAGTCATAATGAGTAACGGCAATAGCACACAATCGTTGATCACAGTCGACATGGAAATCATCGGGACGATCAAATCGTCGGGATCTGTTCGCATCGACGGGAAGCTGGATGGGGAATTGATCTGCTCGGGTGATGCCATCATTGGGAAAAGCGCGGTCATCAAAGGCAATCTCGCGGTTAATTCCGTGTCCATCGAAGGCTCGTTGAACGGCAATGTGGCGGCCAAGGACAAGATAGAAATGAAAGCCACCGCCCGCGTCAACGGCGACATCAAATCCAAGCGGCTGGCGGTTGAAGACGGTGTGACGTTCGTCGGCAAATCCGAAGTCAATCCTTCCGGCACGCCGGTCGGCATTCCTCCGGCGGCCAAACCGGAAGCGGTCGAAGAGGAAAAGCCGGCGGAGAATCGTCCAGGCGCCTTTGCCCGGCGTTAAACGATCTCCTGTGGAATGCGGCCCTCGTAGCGGAGAACTGTTGTGGAAACTCGCAAGACCGACGTAATGGACGGATTTACCGTCGTGCGGATGGTCAAGCACGCGAAGGATGCAGGGGTGGAGCCGATTCGAAAGGCAGAGCCCGAATCGTCCGCCCCGAAGCCTCCTGAGCGCGCCGAACCTGTCCGGCATATCGGAAAAACGGTGCAGCCGACCAAACGGCTCATCCGGTGCTACGAGTGTGCCTACGAGTTTTCTCTCACCGTCCGGGTGGCCAAGACCCATTGTCCGAAGTGTCGCACGGCGCTGGAACTGACCGACTACAAGATCGAGGGGGAATGGACCCAGGATCTGAAAACGGCGGGACAGATTCATCTTATGGCCGGCAGCCTGTTCAAACAGGGCCGGGTGATCGGGCAGGATGTGATTCTCGAGGGCCAGGTCGAAGGCGGCACGGTGGAGGCGTACGGCACGCTGGAAATTCGCCGCGGCGCCGAGTTCCCGGAGGGACAAGTCAAGAGCCGTCATCTGCGGATTGCCCCTGGCGCCGAAGTGATTCTGCGCCAGAAGACTCTTCAACACGACGTGGACGTGGCGGGGATTTTGGAGGCCGAATTGGAGGTGAGCGGGCTCCTGACAATCAAAGCCGGCGGCCATCTGCGGGGACGCGTCAATTCGCGCCATCTGATCGTGGAAGACGGAGGCGGTCTGACGGCCCGCGTTTTCATTTGGCCGCAAGCCGCCGGAGCCGAAAATGGACCTTAAGCATTATCATCTCGCCGGCGTGGCCGGCGTGGGCATGAGCGCGTTGGCGCAAGCCCTGGTGGATGAAGGCCATCGCGTTACCGGGTCGGACCGCTTTTGGGATCAGGGCGAGCGGTTGGAGATCTTCGACCAACTGACGGCGGGCGGCGTGCAGTTGGTTCCTCAAGACGGCTCCTCGCTGACCGCTCAAACGACCGGACTTGTTTTCAGTACGGCGATCGAACAGGACAACCCCGAAATCGAAGCGGCAAGGCGTCTGGGCGTCCCGCTGTTGCATCGGGCCCGCATGCTGGCCGGCCTGACCGCCGGAAAGCGCTGTATCGCCATTGCAGGCACGTGCGGCAAAACCACGGTGACGGGCATGGTCGGATGGATTTTCGAATGCCTGGGCGAAGATCCGCATGTGGTCAATGGCGGGGCGGTCCTCAACTGGCGAAGCGCTTCGCGGGTGGGCAACGTACGGTCCGGTTCGTCCAACCTCTGGATTGTCGAAGTGGACGAAAGCGACCGTTCGCTTCTGAATTTCTCGCCCGATTGGGCCATCCTCACTAACATCTCCAAGGATCATTTTGAATTGGAGGAAGTCGAAGACCTGTTCCGGAAGTTCGCCGTCCAGGTCCGGCAGGGAATCGTTTGCGGGGAAGGGGTTCCGGGCATTTTGCGGAATAAGCAAGCCGGGGCGTTTCCGGAGCTTTATGAGTCGGCCATTGAGCCGGTTCTTCACGGGGAAGGATATAGGTTTGCGTTCAAGGGCATGGATTTCGATGTTCCTTTAGCCGGGGAGCACAATGCCAGGAACGCCGCGGCCGCGGTTCTCCTGTGCGACCGGATGGGCAAGGATTTGACCGTGGTTCGCGAGGCCCTGAAGTCGTTCAAGGGGATTCAGCGACGGTTGGAGAAAGTGGGTGTGGGGCGGGGAGTGACGGTGCTGGACGATTACGCGCACAATCCGGCGAAAATCAAGGCGGCGTGGTCGGCGGTGCGGCCGTTTTCGAAAGGCGTGCATGGCGTCTGGCGTCCGCATGGCTTTGGGCCGCTGGCCTCCATGATGGAAGAATTGACGGATGCCTTTGCCGACGTGTGCCGGCCTGGAGACGAGTTGGCGGTTTTGCCGGTCTTCTATGCCGGGGGAACCGCCCACCGTGCCGTATCTTCCCAGGATTTGGCAACCCGGCTGGTCGGACGGGGCGTGTCGGCGCGCGTGGTGGACGATTATGAAACGCTCGAAGAAGAACTGGCGGCAAAGGCCGCGCCCGGGGATGTCGTTTTATGCATGGGCGCCCGGGATCCTCGGTTGCCCTTGTTTGCACGTCGGTTGGTCGATCGCTTAACGAAAGATGAATTATGAAAACCGATGCCAAGCCTATTGTACTGGTGGTGGACGATGAAGAAATCGTTTTGAAATTGCTGGAACGTCAGCTCTCCGACGTCCCCGCCAAGATCGTCCCCACGCTTTCCCCGGCGGAGGCGATTCATATTCTCAAGTCCATGGAAGTGGCCGTCCTTCTTTGCGATTTAAACATGCCGGATATCAGCGGCACGGCGGTGTTGAATACGGCGCGGGACTCCAATCCGAACATCGTCTCGATCGTCGTAACCGCCGGCGTCGATATGTCGGCCACGATCAAGGCGATCAATGAAGGCGGGATATGGAAGTATATTGCCAAGCCTTGGCGGCAGGACGAATTGGTCGAGCTGGTCAGCAAGGCGTTGAGCCGCTACGAGACGCTGTGTCGCCAGCAGAAGCATTTGCAGGAGCTGGCGGTGAACGTCAAAACGGAAACCCGGCGTCTGGCCTCCCTGCAAGGCAAGAAAACGTTGGCGCTTTCCAAGGCTCCTTCCACGTCGGACGAACCGGCCAAGGAAACCCACGATGGAACAGGCCTGTCGGGAAAAAAGCAGATTCGCATTGTGAAAACAGGCGGCGACAAAGGGCCGGCCGCTGAAGAACCGGCGGCGGAGGCGGCGAAAGGGCCCAAGCCGATTCGATTGGTCAAGGTGGCGGCGACCCGGACGGCGCCGAAAAAACCGAAAGCCGAAAGATTCGCGGAAGAATTTCAAAGCGAACGCTACAAGCTGCTCGATGTGTTGGGCGAGAGCCCCCTGGGCGTAGTCTACCGGGCGGAGGACTCTTTGTTGCCGGGACCTGTGGCCATCAAGATTCTCTCGAAGAAAATCCTCCACGACGAGAAGGCGGTGTCCACTTTGCAGGAGTGCGCCAAGAAGGCGATGCAATTGTCGCACAAGCACATTGTCCGTTTGCATGCCGTGGAAAAGGCCGGAGAACGTTATTTCCTGGTCATGGAACTAGTGGACGGACAGTCGTTCAAGGACATTCTTAATCTCTATCGCACGCTGCCTCTTCCGACGGTCATGCAGATTGGACGCGTTTGTGCCGATGCGATCTCCTGCGCCCATCGGCTGCAGACGATTCACGGCGACATCAAGCCCACCAATATGCTTTTGACGGGGGATGGCGTGCTCAAAGTCGCAGATTTCGGCGATGGAATACTGACGGACCTGCGCAAGGAAGAACGGGACCCCGGCGCCTTGCCTTACATGAGCCCGGAACGTTTGCGGGGCGAACCACTCGACGGCCGAACCGATGTCTATTCGTTGGGCTTGTTTCTTTATGAACTGATGATGGGCGAATTGCCGTTTCCGGAAGATATCGCGGACATCCATGTGCTCGAAAAAGGACCTCAAGCCTTGGGTGAATTACCGGCCGAAGTGGCTGGCATCTTTACCAAAGCCCTGGCCGCCGAGCGTGAAAATCGGTGGGCTTCCATCGAAGACTTTGGCCGAGCCTTATCGGACGCCTCCGTCTGACATCCCCCGCGTATCCACCCCATATACTCCCTCTGCCCTTGGACCTTGGACTCCCTCTCCCCTTGGACTTTGGACTCCTCTTTCAGGTCCCTCTTTCCATCTCGGCGCGGATGGCCCGACCGATTTGTTCCAAGGTGTAAGGTTTGGGCAGGAACTGACCTGCACCCATGACCAATACTTGCCGGACCCGGTCGCTTTCCAGATAGCCGCTGGTGATGATGCATCTTTGGCGGGGGTTCAGTTCCTTGATCTGGCTGAACGTGTCCAGGCCGTCGAATCCTCTCTCCATGATCATATCCATGAGAATGACGTCGAACGAACTGCCGGCGGCGCCGGATTCGTAGAGCCGGATGGCGTCATGCCCGTTTTCGGCCGTGACCACTTCGTAGCCCAGCCTCTTTAAAAAACGCGAAGTGATATCGCGTGTGTTTTGTTCGTCGTCCACGACCAGAATTCTTCCCGATCCGCTAAGGGGATGGGTTTTGGGCGCCAAGGGCGCGGCTTGGCCGGCGGCGGCCGGGAAACGCATAACAAATTCCGTGCCCTTGCCGGGCGCCGAATGCACATGGATACGTCCTTTTTGCTCCTTCACCAACACGTAAACTGCCGCCAGGCTCAACCCGTTGGCGGAGCCGCAGGTTCGGTTGCGAATGTAAAACGGCTCGAAAATTTTCGCCATCTCGTCGGCCGCCATCTCGATGCTGGGATTGCGCAGCCGGAAGACCACAAAGGACTTATTTGAACCGACGGACGAATCGGACGGCGCCTCTTCCCGGCACGTGTTCAACTCGAGGGTGCAAGGCTGGACCGAGATCTCGAAAACGTAAGCCAAAAGATTGCCAAGGATTCTGTTCAGGCGTCCATAGGAACCCGAAAGAAGAGGCAGGTTGGGCGTTAGTTTCAGGTCCAGCTCGACGGAGGGGTACTGGGTTTTCAGCTCGCTAAAATCCGGAGATTCCAAATGACGCTGGATAGCGGTGTTCAATTGAGCCGGCTTGAAGACGGGCGACTCCTGTCGAGCCAGGGCCAGCAGATCGGAGATATAGGCCACGGCTTTCTTGCCGGCCGCTCCGATCAGGTTTAAGAACTCCCGGCTGGGGCTGTCCGGCGGCAGCTCGTTTTGAATGAGTTCGGGATATCCGACCACGGGGACGAGGATATTGTTCAACTCATGGGCCACCACGCCGGCGAGTTTGCCCAGCAATTCCATTTGCCGGGCTTCCGTCACGCGATTTTGAAGGCTCTTTTCCCTTTGCTCGGACGCCTTAAGCTGCTCGTCGCAAACGCGCAACTCGTTTTCTGCGTGAAGCCGGAACGCCCGCTCCTGGTCCAGCATTTTTTGCAGAACCTGGCATTCTTCCTGAAGCCGGGACAACTGCGCTTCTATGTGTGTTTCTTTGGATTCGGGCTTATTCATATGCGACCGCCCTGCACCTATCGATTACTCAGAACCATCATGAGGCATAAACTTCCTTATCCCTTTGATCAAGAAGAAATCGCACATCAAATGAAATCTAACGCCGAGCCGGCGCGCGATCGATTCCCGGAAAAAGGCGATGCGACCAATCGATGATTTCCATCCGCCCGTCGTCGTGCTCGACCAGAGCCGTGCAACTTTCCACCCAGTCGCCGTCATTGTAATACATGATGCCGTCGATGCACTGGATATCGGCCTTGTGGATGTGACCGCAGACGATCCCGTCAACTTTGGCGTGCCGGGCTTGCATGGCAATGGCTTTTTCGTAGTCGCCGATGAACTGGACGGCGTTTTTGACCTTATGCTTCAAGTAAGCGGACAAGGACCAGTAGGGGAATCCGAGTTTGCGGCGAAAGAGGTTGAACCAGTGGTTGATGGAGCAGGCGACGTCATAGGCATGGGAACCCAGCATGGCCAGCCATCGTGCGTGTTTGACAATCCCGTCGAATTCGTCGCCATGAGTGACCAAAAGCTTTCTGCCGTCGGCGGTCTCATGCAGGTGCTTCAGCTTGACGACAATGCCCCCGAAGGCCAGGTCGGCGTATTCCCGGGCAAACTCGTCGTGATTGCCTGGAATGAACACCACGTTCGTTCCTTTGCGGACTTTTCGAAGCAGTTTCTGGATAACGTCGTTATGAGCCTGTTCCCAGTACCAATTTTTCTTCAATTCCCAGCCGTCGATTATATCCCCGACCAGATAAAGATGCTCGGACTCGTGATTCTTCAGGAAATCCAATAACGCTCCGGCCTTGCAGACCCGGGTGCCCAGGTGGATGTCAGAAATCCAGATAGTTCGAAATCGATTCATCGGCGCTGCATTATATTCGATTTAGGTGCGAGTGCAATCTTGCTTGCAGAAGAAAGCGGGGCTAACTTCGCTAACTTCGCTCTGCGCGGTTCTCCACCTTCAGCTTGCGGCATGTGTTGCGCACGTGGCTGCCTTTCCAAAAGACCGTTCCGCACGAAGGGCATTGGAAGAAGTGTTCGTAGCGCCCGTAAACGTTTGGATGCACGCGGTCTTGGATCGAGGTTTTGTCGGCAACGGGTTCCAGTCCGACATTGCAGCGGATGCATTTGGAAAAGAGATTTTTGTCGCTTAACCGAAATGTCGACGCGACTTGTTCGATTTGTTCGACCGGATCGGTGCTTTGGATCATTAGCAGGGCCTGTGGAGTGGGATATTGCGATGGCAGCCGCGTGTTGCGCGTCAGAAAAACGCGATGTTCGCGATTGGCGCGCGTGATCAGTTCGTGGGTGCGGATACTTGAATCCCACGCCGCATCATAGCCAAGAATCCGAAGATACTTTCCCAGCTTGACCAGCATGTGATCCACCATGAAGCTGACTTGTTCTTCATTGTTCATGACGCCCAAGATATGCATCCATTTGTCCAGGATTTCAAGTTGTTGCGCTGGTCTTTCGTTTGTCGTATAACGTGACCCCATGCGAATAACCTCAGGTATTATCGGCGGGCGGAACCTCGACGTTCCGCACGACAAAGTCAGGCCGACCCAAGACAAAGTGCGGGCGGCGCTGTTTTCGTCGTTGGGCGACTTCCCGGTGGACGCCCGTGTTCTGGATTTGTTTGCCGGCTCCGGAGCGATGGGCTTGGAGGCGTGGAGCCGGGGCGCGGCGGAGGTGTGCTGGGTGGAAGCCGATCGGGCCGTCTATGCCGTTTTGAAGAAAAACATCGAGACTCTTTGCCGCGGGGGTGGAACCGTCCGGTCCGTGCATGCCGACGTCTTCCGATACATGGCAAAACCGGTGGCCTCGCCTTTCGATCTGGTGCTGGCGGATCCTCCCTACGACCGGGATGGCACTCAACACTGGCTGTCCCGGCTGCTGGAACTCCTGCGCGACCACGGCTGGGTGCGCAACGGCGGATTCCTCGTTTTCGAGCAGAGCGCAGGGGAGAAAATTGCGGAAAAGCCCGGCTGGATACTTGTCAAAGAGAAGAAATACGGGGATACTCGACTGATCTTTTACAGGCGGGCTGGCGAGCCGCCGAAGGAATTGCCATGAATTCAGCGGCCATATATGCAGGAACATTCGATCCGATCACCAAGGGCCATTTGGATGTGGTCGGGCGCGCGGCTCATATATTCGACCGCCTGGTGTTGGCGGTGGCCGGGTACTCGCGGAAGACGCCTTTGTTCAGCCAGGAAGAGCGGATGGAAATGGCCCGTGATTCGGTTCGGGTGTTCGACAACGTCGAGGTGGATATCTTCAACGGATTGTTGGTCGAATATGCCCGCAGTATGAAGATTAATGTCGTGATTCGCGGGTTGCGGGCGTTCTCGGATTTCGAGTTCGAATTTCAGATGGCCTTGACCAACCGCAAATTGGCGCCGGACATCGAAACGTTGTTTTTGATGCCCAACGAAGATTATAGTTATGTCAGTTCCAGCACGGTTCGGGAAGTCGCCGAACTGGGCGGACATGTGGAAGATTTTGTCCCCGAATCGGTCCAGAGGGCTTTGCAGTCCAAGTTCGGGATTCATGCCTGATAAGGGTTCCGCGGCTCTGGCGGAAGGGTTGGTTGGAGGATTTTATGATTATCGAAATACCCAAAGTATCGGCGGAAGGCGCCCAGTATACCGGCGAAGAGAACCCTTCCATCCTGGGTTTGGAGGACAATCAGCTAGTTCGCGTCGAGGGGCCTATTCGGTACGATTTTTTTGTGCAAATCGTTTCCCAAGAGTTGATTGTTCAGGGGAGCCTGAACGTCAAGTTGCAGGTCCGATGTTCAAAATGTGCGGAATTTTTCTCGACAACGCTTGCGGATTTGTCTTTCCTACGCGCTTACGAAATTACGGGAAGCACGAGTTCAGTGGATGTAACAGGGGATATCAGGGAGGAACTTTTGCTGGATGTTCCGAGCTTTCCGGTCTGTTCGGACGCATGCAAGGGACTGTGTCCCCAATGCGGCAAGAACTTGAATGAAGGCAAATGTGGTTGCCGGCCGCCGTCCGGAAACGATGGCTGGTCAGCGTTGGATAGTTTGAAGCTGTCCTGATTCCGGCGCGGTGAAGCTTCTTTTGTGGAGGTACTAGAGATGGGTGTTCCAAAACGAAAAATGTCGAAAAGCAAGAAACGTGCGCGTGTAGCTTCGGCTTCGCACAAACGGCGGATGACCGCCAGCGTTCCCTGTCCGAAATGCGGCGCGGCGCATGAACCGCACAAGATTTGTCCGGCCTGCGGTACGTATCGCGGGCGGCAGGTCTTGATCATGTCCGATGACGAATAAAGATGCGTATCGCTGTTGATGCAATGGGCGGAGATTTCGCCCCGCGAGAAATCGTCGCGGGGACGATCAAAGCCGCCCGTGAATATCCTTCCATCGAGAAGCTCTACCTGGTCGGCGACGAAAACGCCATCCAGCACGAGCTGGAGAAGGCGAAGGATGTGCCGTCTACTATCGAAATCCGGCATGCGTCGGAAGTAGTCGGCATGGAGGAAGCTCCTGCGGTCGCTATTCGCCGAAAAAAGGATTCGTCGATCGGACGGGCGGTGGATCTGGTGAAGGCCGGCGAGGCGGACGCGGTTTTTTCGGCCGGCAATACGGGCGCGGCGGTGGCTGCTACGACGTTGAAGCTGCGGACGCTGGAAGGCGTCCAACGTCCGGCGATCGCCTGCGTGATGCCGACTCCGATCAAGCCGTATGTCCTGTTGGACGCCGGGGCCACGACGGATTGCAATCCGGCCATGCTGGTGCAGTTTGCCGTTATGGGCTCGGTTTACTCGCAGGAGATCCTCGGGCAACGGAAGCCGTTGATCGGGCTGTTGAGCGTAGGGACGGAGGATTCCAAGGGTAACGAGACCACGAAGGAAACCTTCCGGCTGCTGGAAAAATCGACCTTGAACTTCCATGGCAACGTGGAGGGGCACGATCTGTTTGAAGGCCAGATGGATGTGATCCTTTGCGACGGGTTTGTAGGGAATGTCGTGCTGAAGACCAGCGAGAGCGTCGCGCATGCCATCGGCCGCTGGCTTAAGGAGGAGTTTACGCGCAATCCCATCCGGGTGCTGGGCGCGCTTCTGCTGAAGCCGGCGATTGCGGCGATCAAGAAACGATCGGATCCGTCCATGTATGGCGGCGCTCCGTTGTTGGGCGTCAATGGAATTTGTATCATCGGTCATGGCGTGTCGAATGCAAATGCAGTGTGCAACGGCATCCGCGTGGCCAAGGAATCGGTGGATCATCAGTTGAACCACCGGATTATCGAAGGCATCAAGAGGTTAGGTGGGGAAACGTAATGAACGATAGAGACAGTAGAATCAAATCGCCGCTCCGGGAAGTCCGCACGGTTTCGATCGTGGGTACGGGTTCGTATGCGCCGGAACGGGTGCTGACCAATGCAGATCTAGAAAAAATGGTGGAGACCACGGACGAATGGATAGTCACCCGGACCGGCATGAAAGAGCGCCGGATTGCCCGGCCTGACGAATTCACCTCCGACATGGCCGTGCAGGCCGCACGCCGGGCCATGGATCAAGCCGGCATACAGCCGACGGATATCGACATGATCTTGGTGGCGACCATCTCGCCGGACATGGTTTTTCCGAATACGGGCTGTTTTGTACAAAACAAGCTCGGCGCGACGAAAGCATTCTGTCTCGATGTCGAGGCCGCTTGCTCCGGTTTTCTTTACGGCATGGAAGTCGGCCGGCAGTTTGTGGCCTCCGGGGCCATCAATACCGCCTTGATTATCGGAGCCGAGAAGCTGAGCTGCATCACCGACTGGCAGGATCGGGGCACTTGCGTACTTTTTGGCGATGGCGCCGGGGCGGTTATTTTGCAGGCCCGCGGAGCCAGGCACGGGATTCTTTCCACGGTATTGGGTTCGGACGGCACGCTCGCGGAATTGCTGATGCTGCCGGGCGGCGGAAGCCGCAATCCGGCCTCGGAGCAAACGGTCAAGGATCGGCTGCATTACATGAAGATGTCCGGGCGCGAAGTGTTCAAGCACGCAGTTACCAAGATGGTGCAGGCGGCGAAGGACGCCTTGGAACGGTGCGGACTGACCATCGACGACGTCGATTGCATCATTCCCCATCAGGCCAATCGGCGGATCATCGAAGCCATTGGCCAGCGGCTTGGAGCGCCTTTGGAGAAGTATTTCATTAATATCGAAAAATACGGCAACATGTCCGCGGCTTCGGTGGTGGTGGCCTTGGACGAAGCCGTGCAGTGCGGGCATGTTAAGAAGGGCGACATCGTCCTGATGATTGCGTTCGGCGGTGGCTTTACCTGGGGCGCCAGCGTATTGGAGTGGACGAAATAATGAGCATGCGAGCGATACTTTTTCCGGGGCAGGGCGCCCAGGCCGTCGGCATGGGCCGCGACTTGGCTGAAGCCATCCCGGAATGCCGCGATTTGTTTAATAAGGCCAGTCAGGTGTTGGGTTTCGACCTGGCCAAGGTGTGCTTTGAAGGGCCGATCGAGGATCTGACCAAGTCGTCCAATGCCCAGCCGGCGATCTTTGTCGCCAGTCTGGCGTGCCAGGCCGCGTTGCGGCGGGCTCAGCCGGCCTTGAACTTTGCGTCCGCCGCCGGTCTGAGTTCGGGCGAATGGACGGCCTTGCATATGGCCGGGGTTGTATCGTTCGAGGATACGCTGCGGATTTTGGAGGCGCGAGGCCGTTTCATGCAGGAAGCCTGCGAGGAACAGCCGGGCGCGATGCTCAGCATCATCGGTTTGGATTTGCCCGCGCTCGAAAAAGTGGCTGCCGAAGCCGGCGTTCAAATTGCCAATCTGAATTCGCCGGAACAAACCGTGCTTTCCGGCCCCAAGGGCGGCATCGAAAAGGCCGAACCTATCGCCAAGGCCGCCGGCGCCAAAAAAGCCATCCGGTTGAATGTTTCCGGGGCTTTTCATTCCTCGTTAATGAACTCCGCCGCACGTCGTTTGAGCGCAGTGCTGAGTCAGATTTCTTTCCAAGCCCCCCAAATTCCGGTGATGTCGAACGTGACCGGCAAGCCGCATGAGACGCCCGATTCGATCCGCCGGCTGATGGTGGAACAGGTGACTTCTTCAGTTCAATGGGTGGCTTGTGTTCGCGCCATCCAAGCTTTGGGCGTACGGTCTTATGTCGAATGCGGTCCTGGAAAAGTTTTGTCCGGGCTGGTAAGGCGTATTGACAAAGAGGCTTCCATTCATAACATATCGGACCTGCCTTCGGCGGAAGCCGCCGGGACAGCATTGAATTCATAAAGAAAGGGAGCTTGGACATGGCTCAGTTTGATGGAAAAGTGGCATTGGTGACCGGCGCGGCCCGGGGAATCGGTCAGGCCATTGCGTTACGATTGGCCGCCGAGGGTGCGGATCTGGCGATTTGCGATTTGCAAAAGGACTGGCTGGCGGAAACCGCCGCCAAGGCTGCCGAGATGGGCCGCAAGGTCGAATGCTATTCCGTGGACGTCAGCAACGGCCCGGGCGTGCAGGAAGTCGTGGAGCAGGCGGCGCAGGCGCTGGGGCGCATCGATATTCTGGTCAATAACGCCGGCATTACCAAGGATACGCTGCTGATGCGCATGAGCGAGGCGGATTGGGATGCGGTGCTCGACGTGAATTTGAAGGGAACCTTCCTGTTTACCAAGTCCGTATCGCGCATTATGATGAAACAACGCGCCGGGGCGATTGTGAATGTTGCCTCCATCATTGGCTTGATTGGAAACGCCGGACAATGTAATTATGCAGCTTCCAAAGCTGGAGTCATCGCGTTGACGAAGTCGGTGGCGAAGGAATTGGCATCTCGGAATGTACGGGCCAACGCCGTGGCTCCCGGATTTATCCGGTCTAAAATGACGGAGAAATTGCCGGAAGAGATACAGAAAAAGATGATGGAGGCGATCCCTCTGGCCCGGTTTGGCGAGCCGGAAGATGTAGCCAATGTGGTAGTATTCCTGGCAAGCGATGCCGCGGCTTATGTGACAGGCCAGGTTTTAACAGTTTGCGGCGGTATGGTGACGTAGTTCTAGAAAGAAAATAGGAGGTAGTCAGATGGCACTGGAAGAAAAAGTAAAAGAAATTATCGTGGAACAGTTGGGCGTCAACGCCGAACAAGTTACCCCCGAAGCATCCTTCATTGAAGATCTGGGCGCAGATTCTTTGGATACCGTGGAATTGGTCATGGCATTCGAAGAGGAATTCGGCGCTGAGATTCCGGATGAAGATGCCGAAAAGTTGACCACCGTGGGTGCTGTGATTAGTTACCTGAAGGAAAAAGGGTACAGCGCCTGATCGCATTCGCAATTTGGGGCCGGGGATTGCTGACGTTGTGCGGTCCTCGGCCTTTTTGTGAATGAACGAAGGGATCATTGAAATGGCAGGACGAAGAGTAGTTGTTACAGGTTTAGGAGTTGTTTCTCCGCTCGGATGTGCGCTCGATAAATTCTGGGATCGCTTGATCCACGGACAATCGGGCGTTCGGCCCATTCAGACATTCGATGTCAGCCGCTATCCGTCGAAAATCGCCGGTGAAGTGGTGGAATTCGATATCGACGCGTTCATTTCAAAGAAAGAACAGCGGCGAATGGATCCTTTCAGTCACTACGGAATTGCGGCGGCCAAAATGGCTGTGACCGATTCTGGACTGGCTTTGGACCAGGAAAACACGGAACGCATCGGCGTGGTCGTCGGATCGGGTATCGGCGGTTTGCAGGTCCTGCAAGAGCAGCATGGCAAGTTCATGCAGCAGGGGCCGTCCCGCTTTTCGCCGTTCATGATCCCCCAGATGATCACCAACATCGTCTCGGGCTTGATTGCCATTGAGCACGGTTTGAAGGGCCCGAATTTTTGCGTGGTGTCTGCGTGCGCCTCAGGGACGCATTCGTTGGGCGAGTCCCTGCGGATCATCCAGCACGGCGAAGCCGATGTCATGCTCGCCGGCGGCGCGGAAGCGCCGATGTGCGACTTGGGCGTAGGCGGCTTTTGCGCCATGCGCGCCTTGAGCACTCGGAACGACGACCCGCAGAAGGCCAGCCGGCCTTTTGATGCGGATCGCGACGGATTTGTGATCGGCGAGGGGGCCGGGGTGCTGGTTTTGGAGGAATTGGAGCATGCGCAGAAGCGCGGCGCTCGTATTTATTGCGAATTAGCCGGCTATGGACGCACCTGCGACGCCTTCCATATGACGGCGCCCGACGATCAAGCTTCCGGCGCGTCGCGCGGAATGAAACTGGCGTTTGAGGATGCCGGTCTGACGGCTGAGGGCATCGATTACATCAATGCCCACGGCACCAGCACGGAACTCAACGACAAATGCGAAACGCTGGCCATCAAGAAGGCGTTTGGCGAGGAGCTGGCTCGGAAAGTGATGATCAGTTCGACCAAGTCGATGACCGGGCATCTGCTCGGCGCGGCTGGGGCGATCGAATCGGCCATTTGTGCGCTGGTTTTGCAGAATGGCATTATTCCTCCGACCATTAATTACACAACACCGGATCCGTTCTGCGATTTAGATTATGTTCCCAACACGGCCCGCGAGGTCAAAGTACGGGCTTGTTTGAATAACTCGCTTGGATTTGGCGGACATAACGCGACGCTTTGTTTTAAGGCCATGTAAAGAGGTCGTTTTGTGTTGAATATGAGAAGGCGCTCTCCCTCGGGGGAGTGCCTTTTTCTTTGTTGGGCGGGCCGGCATTCTTCTTTTTATAACGGCTTTGCTTTACATCCAATCTCATTCATCTTGTAATGCAAAGGAACGGAGGGCGATCATGGAAGCGACTGCGCAATCGGCCATGGAAAGCAATCTGGCCGCCTTGGAAGCTGTCCTGCCTCGCAAGGGCCGGGTAATAATCGTTCCTCATAACTACCCAGATCCCGATGCCTTGGCGGCGGCGGCGGCGGTCGAATTGCTCCTGGCCCAACGATTTCATCTGCACGGCCAGATCGTTTTTACCGGAGTTGTATCCCGCGCTGAAAACCGCGAACTGCTGAAGCATTTTCGGTATAAATGGCGGCTCCTTTCCCAGCTGCGGGAATCGACGAACGAAAAGCTCCCGTGCATTTTTGTCGACACGACGCCCTGGGCCGGGAACGTAACTGCCCCGCGGTTTGTTCGTCCGGCGGCGGTTTTCGACCATCATCCGTGTGCTCGACAGTCAAGTTGGATACAGAAAATGGGGATTTTCTCGGATATTCGCGTGGGCGTGGGGGCATCCGCCAGTATGATGTACGACTATCTGACCGCCTGCGGAATTATTATTCCCAAATGGCTGGCAACCATCATGGCCTATGCGATTGCTACGGAAACGATGGATTTGTCAATGCATGCGAGCGATTTGGATCTGAAGGCTTATCATGATTTGCTGGGGCGCGCAAACATGACCATTTTGGGGAAAATCCGGCACGCGCCCTTGCCCCGGTCCTACTATGGCCAGCTTCAGGAGGCCATGCGCAATGCGTACACCTACGGGCGGGTGGCTTGGAGTCATCTGGACGATGTTCGACAGCCTGAAATCGTTTCCGAAATCGCGGATTTGCTGTTGCGGGCGGAGCGTATCACCTGGTCGTTTTGCACGGCCTTCCAGCAGGATTCGTTGCTGGTGTCGATTCGCAGCAGTCATTCGAAGGCTCGCTGCGGATCGTTGGTCAAGCGCTTAATCGGCGCCAAGGGCTCGGCCGGTGGGCATAATCGAATGGCGGCCGGTTATATGGACGTTCGGAATATGCCCGCTGAGCAGAGGGAATTGCAGCGCATTGCTTTTGCCAAGGCCATTTTGGCCAACATCGAACATCGGGTCGTTCAGGAAAACGAAACGTTGGAGCAAATCGCCAAGCCTCTGTCGGAAAGTCGCGGGGGCTTGCGCGAAACAGCCGCGGCAGGGCCAGCGGGCTCGCCCTCGAAACAAGATGCCTCCACACCGATGTAAAGAATCTTTCTCATAGACTTCTGCTAGACTTTTCTTGGTCCATTTGAGGGGTCACGAAGAAGTCCGTGGCTATCTGTTGGCGCACCGTTCACAAGAGGGGATCAGCAAAAAACCTGATTTTATTGGGTAAAATGAAAAACCCCCGTATGAAACGGGGGAAAATGGTAGAGGCTGGGGGGTTCGAACCCCCGACCCGCTGATTAAGAGTCAGCTGCTCTACCAACTGAGCTAAGCCTCCGGGGTCTATAGTAGCGATCCGAGTTCCTTAGGCAAGTACAGAGATGAAAAAAAAGTCGATTAGTTTTTTGGGCTCGATTGGCAAACTGAATGCGCCCCCGGCGGAGCCGGGTAGGCGCATTCAGTCTGCCAAGGGATGAGGGCGCAATAACCGTGTCGTTGAAGCAAGCCT